>Ga0210024_1000050_pt1 | contig 93494 bp, 99 predicted proteins | sample CryGeymeta201525_FD_183988 | JGI IMG/M metagenome (GOLD analysis project Ga0210024, IMG submission 183988) | Groundwater microbial communities from Crystal Geyser aquifers in Utah, USA - Crystal Geyser metaG 2015-25 (SPAdes) (version 2) | ecosystem: Environmental > Aquatic > Deep subsurface >...
CTGTGCTGTTGGGAATTGAGAAATTGAACAGAGAGATATTTGTCCCATGGCTGGATCATAAACCTCTGAGGATTATCTGGACGCCATAAGAAAAATGACGCTTAAAACCCCTGTGAAAATCGGTGTTAAAGCACTTAATTTTTATTGGCTCGCCAGCTTGTTAGCTTGTTAGCTTGTAAAAAGATGAAAAACAGAACCGTCCCTTTTCCGTTTTCTGTCCCTTTTCCGTTTTCTACAACAGTTCTTAAACTAATAAAACTAATCGGACTAATAGAACCTAACTTGACTCACAAAACATTTGTTATGATTCCTATCATTTCCATCAATAATATTTCGAAACAATACCATATCGGGACAAGATTACCTTATAAGACCCTTAGAGAAACTTTTATGAATACGATTACATCGCCTGCAAGATTGTATTTTAAATGCGCGTTTAAATTACTTTAGGCGAATGATATATACAGATATTTTTGGAGATTCAATTGAGCTAACAGATGAGAGATGGCATCATATTGTAAGAGAGCATCCAGAGGTCAGCCTGTATAGAGAAAGAATACAAGAAATAATGTTAACACCAGATTATGTGAAAAAAAGTAGCAGAGACCCTGAAGTGTTACTTTATTACAAATTCTATAGTGATATTTTTATGGGTAAATACATGCTCATCGTAGCAAAGAAAGGCTTACGTTTATTTATCCTTTCATGCTATATTACTGATATAATTAAAAAGGGGGTGACCTTATGGGAAAGGAAATAAGGATGGTTTATGATGAAGAGGGTGATGTATTAGATGTCTCGATCGGTGAACCTGGGAGTGCGGTTTCCAGAGAAGTAGAGGATGATTTTTTCCTCAGGGTCAAACCTGATAGTGGTGAAGTAGTTGGCTTTTCGATATTAAACTTCAGGAAGTGGTTTAAAGATGCAAAAGACACTAAGATTCTTCCTGTTAAAGCAGAATTGGCATTTTCATAAACTTTGAAGCCTGTATGCGTACCAGTTGTTATCTTGTGTGAATAATAAAGACCAGACCCCAGAGACCCTTCCAATGGAATTTTTTGAATGGTGGTTCGGATAACTAACCCTTAATTTTCGAAAGGTAGCGATTATGTTATCGGCTAGACAAGTACTTATAACAGGCGGATGCGGGTTCTTAGGCTCTCATGTCTGTGAGTATTATGTAAGAAAAGGTACAAAAGTAATTTCTTACGATAATATGACAAAGCATGAGTTAGAAAGGACAGGTTTTGCAGCTGATGAAGCAAGGAATTATAACTGGGATTATCTGGAAAACCTTGGTGTGAAGATGGTGAAGGCAGACATCAGAAATTTCGGAAGCAGGCAACAACCGATTGATAATTATATAGTAGATTTTATTTGTCTTGAGAACAGAGTGGTGATAGAAGTGGATGGGGGACAGCATGGGGAACTTACCCACTTGAAATACGAAAGAACCTTTTTTAATATGTTAAAATTGGATAAAAAATTAGGGAGGTATTGCCATGTTGTTTGAATATATTCAAGGGGCGTTAGAAACAGCGGAATATAAAAAATTAGATGATGGAACATGGTTTGCTGAAATCCCAGGCTTCGAAGGAGTTTGGGCTAACAGAAAAACAGTCGAGGAATGTCGAAAAGAACTTGTTGAAGTTTTAGAAGAGTGGCTTATTCTTAAATTAAGAGATGGAGATACTGTTCCTACCGTTAAAGACATAGATATAAACATCAAAGAAGCAGTTAGTACGTAATGCCATCTTCTATTTCAAGAAAAGAGTTGCTCAGAAAGTTCAAGGCACTTGGATATTCAGGACCCTTTTCCGGAGGCAGGCATCAATTTATGGTAAAAGGTAAAAAGAAAATTCGTATTCCCAATCCCCATTTTGTTTTTTTATTCGCTTGTTGGCTTAATAGCTGCCGGCTTATTCGCTTGTTCACTTGTAAAAAGATGAAAAATAGAACAACCGTCCCTTTTGCGTTTTCTTTGCACTTAACGAAAAAGGAAGAAGCACAAAAGATTCAAAGATACTTATTACTCGGTCTGACATATAAAAGTGATGTGGACGATGTAAGAGAGTCGCCTTCGCTCGAACTTATCGAGCTTCTTAGAAATAAGGGCGCAAAGGTTGATTATAATGACCCCTATGTTCCAAAGACCCACAAAATGAGACGCTACGATTTTAAGATGGCCTCTGTGCCCTTGACAGAGAAAAATCTTAAGAAATACGACTGCATTTTGATATCAACCGACCATTCTTCTTATAACTATAATTTTTAGCCGAACACAGCAGGCTTATTGTGGATACAAGGAATGCGGTGAAGGGGGGTTTCTGGTTTGAACAGGTGGAATGTGGTAAAGGCATAAGATTGATTCCTTAATGTGGGAGATTATTGTGATAACCTCAACGGCAAAATTGTCTATCAATTATATTGCAAAAATACCTTGTAATATTGCAATATAATTGATAAGCTTATACTTGTGGATTATCTAAAAAGAAGCATTACAGATGTCTTGCTGTCAAGAATAAATAATGAGCAGTTGGTTGTTATAACAGGAGCACGGCAGACAGGTAAGACCACCTTATGCGAAAACCTACTTCCAAAACTTTTAAACCTTCCAATTACATATATATCTTTTGATGACCCTGACGAAAGATTGAGATTTCAACATTCTGCCATTACAATTTTAGAATCTATTGAGACCCAGCTAATTATTCTTGACGAGGTTCAAAAGATACCCTCTTTATTTGACCCATTAAAGTATGTTGTGGATAAACAAAGGAAATCAGGACTAAAGAAGATTTATATTCTTACAGGCTCGTCCCAATTACTTTTGATGAAGAAAATAAAAGAAACCCTTGCAGGCAGAGTTGCTCTCTTTAATCTATATCCCTTTTCTCTTTCTGAAGTATTAATGGCAGGTGATTTTCCTTTCATGACGAAAATCTGGAAGGAAAAAACCTTAAAAGAAAAATATTTGAAAAAATTCAATACTATTTTGCCTGAAGTAGTCCGTAATGCCATAAATGTGCGAAGCGAACACCAGTTGTGGGGAGGATACCCGCCGGTATGGAAAAGAAAAACAAAAGAGGAAAAAATTAACTGGCTAAAAGATTACCGAAAGACCTACTTAGAGAGAGATATTTTTGATGTGGGGCAGGTGGCCAATATAGATAATTTTGCGATTGCACAGAAACTCCTCTGTGCCAGAACAGGTCAGATATTCTCAATCAGTGAGGTTGCAAGGGATTTATCTTTAGCTGTGAATACAATAAAAAGATATATAAATTTACTAACCATGTCTTTTCAATGCTATTTACTATACCCTTATTATGAAAACATTGGTAAGCGCTTTATTAAAAGTCCAAAGATTTTCTTCCCGGATATGGGTTTAAATAAAGTTATATTGGGTGATACGAAAGTCAGTTCAGGGGCATCTTATGAAACATGGGTTTTTTTTGAGATTATGAAATGGAAACAATTACAACCTGTAGAGCCTGATATATTCTTTTATCGCACTGCTGGGGGATTGGAAATAGATTTTTTAATATGTGGAGAGGGAATAATACTCCCTATTGAGGTAAAAGCCACTGAAAGAGTGAGTTATGCAGATGGCCGCAATTTGGAATATTTTATTTCAGAACACAAAAAGACTTCGTCCTTTGGCATTATTGTTTACCGCGGAAAGGACTTTAAAGAGATTAGAACGAATATATGGGCAATACCCGACTGGTATCTTTTTGGAGGTGTTTAAAAGTTTTTTTCTGACTAAGACTCTTGGTATCAAGCTGCAAACAAATCTTATCTGTGAATCTACGGAGCTTATGAACCGAATTTGTTTAGTCCGCCAAAGGCGGATTAGATATTAGAATTTAGGATTTTAAGTAGAAATGGCAATCATTGAAGTTTCGGGGCTTTCAAAAAAGTATCGCATAGGCACAAAATTGCCTTATAAGACTTTTAGAGAAACTCTTACGAATGCAATATCGAATGAAAGAGGAAAAATAAGAATGTCCAGAAAACAAACAGAATACATTATAAGGATTGGACCCTCAGATAGATACAGACATTTACATATAAAAGAGAGGGATAAGATAGTATTTTTCAGAGTCCAATATGAGACAAAGATTAATGATATATGGTATCCTGTTGTTAGGTATAATACCGCTCATGGTTTTGCTCATAGGGACTTGATGAGTTTAAAGGGTTCTGTGAAGAAAACACCTTTATTTAATCAGGATTATAATGATGCATTGACCTTTGCAGAGAGCGATTTAAAATCTAACTGGGAGTATTATAAAAGGAGATTTTTGGGGGAAAAAGATGAGTAAAGAAAAAGAAATGATAGAACGCAATATCGAGCTCAGCGCAGAGTTCAGTCGTTATTTATTTGAACATCCGGAAATAGAGGAAAAAATTCCTGTTGATGTTGAAATTATACTTTTGCCGGGATTTGATGAAGAACTAAAGGAATTTAATCTTAGATTAGGAAAAGACATAGAGGCTAATGGCGGTAGGGTGGTTTATATATCAATAAAAGAAATTCGGCCAAAAGCCCTATCAAGAATTGAGAAAGTCGAAGTAGAATCTTTAGTATAGAAGGAACGAAAACGAGATTCGAAAAAGTATATCCCTAAATTATTTATGACTTCGATACTCCCTCTTGAACCAATATAACTAATAAAACTAATAGAACCAATTGAACCAATGAGACCAACAAAACTGACTGTATGAACCCGATCATTTCAGTAGAAAACTTAAGTAAGCAGTATCGTATCGGTACAAAACTGCCCTATAAGACCCTCAGAGAGACCATAATGAATGCGGTCACATCACCTGCAAGGTTGTTTCGCCACCTTGGGCAAAGGGCGAAGGGCAAAGTGCTATGTCCTCTGCTCTACGCTCTATGCCGCCGTCGGAAGACGGCTACATCTGGGCATTGAAGGATGTATCATTTGAAGTCTAGGAAGGAGAAGTACTCGGCATTATTGGGCGAAACGGTGCTGAAGTAATAAAAAGTAGCCTGTTTCCTTTTATGCTAAAGATAAGATCGGCTGCTATATTTTGACTTACTTAACAAGGTATAACATTTTGTAGGGTAGAAGGATTTTAAGAAGTTAAAAGGAAAAGTCAAAATTCAAGACCTGACACCTCGTGCCTCATGAAAATTCAAGACCTGACACCTCGTGCCTCATGTATGGAATGCGACCCCAAGGACCGACCCCCCAAGGACCGACCCCACAGATTCGTTTTGGAGTACGGCTCCTGTCTTTAAGACCTTTAAACCCATGCTCCTTAAACCGTTTGAGCCATTTGGAGAGCCATCTTCTGCTCCTTTGAACCAACTGGAGTATTTTATTGAAACCATATCCATCCTTATAAAATTGTATTGCTTTACAGCGTCTCTCATATTCATTTTGATTCTTCATCGTCTTTCCCTCCTTCTAAAAGTTTTTAGAAGAAGTTTAGGCGATGTTAAAATTAGTTTACGATGTTATGATGGTTTTTTAGTTTACGATGTTATGATGTAAACCCAGTAGATACAGGATTACATACTCTGAGTGGGAGAAGATACTAATAAATGAGGATTACTTTTGTATATCCCGGGATTGCTATTATCGGGTTCAACAGCCTTGGTGGAAACTGCCATGACACTATCTCAATTAATCTTGGAATGGGCTATATAAGCAGCTATATTAAAAAAAATTCAAGTCATTCCGTTAATCTGATTGACCTCAGAGATTTAAGAGGATGGGACCACTATGAAAGTAAACTAAAAAAGAGAATGCCGGATATAGTCGGCATATACTGTAATACTGTTAATTATGAAAACAGTCTGAAGTGTGCTGAAATAGCGAAGAAACAAGGGAAAACAGTCATAATGGGTGGCCCGCATGCAACCCTCGATCCCCATTTATTGATCAATACAGGCTTTGTAGACAGTGTAATAGTTGGTGAAGGGGAGGTATCTTTTCTGAAGGCGGTGAATGATATTGAAGCAGGGAGGGTTATTGATAAAGTAATTCAGGGAGAAAAGATAGACAATCTTGATGATATCCCGTTCCCGGATAGAGACCTTTACAATATGGATAGGATTTTAAATAGTGCAGGGATATTTCCTTACCCCAATAGATATATCGGCATCGTTGCCAGTAGAGGTTGTTATTACAACTGCTCTTTTTGTCAACCCCTTGAAAGAAAGATATTTGGACTCAAAGTAAGAATGCGCTCTGTCGCTAATATCATAGAAGAGGTTAAGGATGTTATAAAAAAATATGATGCAAATTTTATAATGTTTGAATGTGATACGCTCACTACAAAAAAGGTGTGGGCTCTTGAACTGAGTAAAGAAATGGGAAACATAGGGATAAAGTGGGGGGCTCAAAGCAGGGCAGATACCATTGATGATGAGCTTGCACGGGAAATGTATAAAGCAGGCTGTATGGTATTATTTATAGGTTTTGAAAGCGGCTCACAGCGAATGCTGGACCTTCTACGAAAAGGGATTACCCCTGAAAAATCTATACGGGCTGGAAAAATTTGTAGAGATAATAAAATATTAATATTCGCAAATTACATGCTTGGCATGCCAACAGAAACTACATCTGACCTTGATATGACATATGAAATGATAAAAAAGATAAAACCAGAGCTTCACTCGCCTTCTTATTTCGCCCCTATACCGGGTTCTGACCTGTTTGATTACTGTAAGGAAAAAGAACTGATAAAGGTTACTTCCTATGAGGGGTTCGTCAGAAATCCAATAAATGAAAAGATAAAGGGGATAGATTACAAAAACTTAGATGTGTATAGAGATAAGATAACAAGGTGCAGGAAACTCTGGTGGACAGAAAGCCATTTTGCAAAGTATGTAATTTCAAGATGGATATTCCTTATCAGCAGGGGGTATTTTAAAACATTTATTATTGAATTTGTAGAGAACATGCCTACAATTATAAGAATACCAGCCAGGAATCTTAGAAATGCTTTTAGAAAAGACTCCCGCTGTGATATCAGCAGTGAAAAAAAATCTTAGCCTGGCATATAAAATACTCAAGAACTGGTCTTCTTATATCCTGGGATTCCCCCCGCCCATCCCTGTCGGATATGTGATAATAGGAACAACCTTTTCGTGTAATGCCAAGTGTATGATGTGCGATATTCATAAATTTTATGGAGAAATGCCTGATTTGTTCAACAAGGAGATAGGTCTGCCAATGATATTTAAGCGACTGGAAGAGTCAAAGGTTATAAGGGCAATAAGCCATATTGATTTAACAGGGGGAGAACCATTTCTTAAAAAAGACCTGAAGGATTTTATTATTGAACTTTTTAGATTACCAAAAATTAATTTGATTACTATTAATACCAACGGAATGCTTACAAATAAAATTACAGCCGATGTCAGTGCTATTTTAGACACACTTAATGGGGAAAAGCGTTTTTCTGTAAGTGTATCCATAGATGGCATTGGAGAACTCCACGATAAGATAAGAGGCGTTGCCGGCGCATTTACTAAAGTTGAAAATACTATTGCCGTATTAAAGGAGTTAAGGGATAAATATTCTAACTTTATCATCTGCTCCAATGCGGTTATACAACCTGAGAACATTGATTTTCTGACTCAGATAAAAGATTACTGGAAAAGACATAACATAGCAGGGGCTTTCAGTGTAATACAGGCCCCCTTTTATACCCACAGCACACAATCGGCATACAACTGCATTAGCAGATTTAGCAGAGAGGATATCCAACAGATTAAAGCCATAGGTCCAAAAAGCAAGGGCATGAACTATTACTTAGATAATAATTTCAGAAGACCTCTTCACTGTTTTGCAGGATATGCGTCAATGTTCATAGACCCCTTTGGAAAAGTTTACCCGTGTAATTTTCTGGGAGGAAATGATGATTATTTGATGGGAACTATAAAAGATTCTGAGATTGACACAGTATGGGTATCCAGGTCTGCCTCAGATAGCAGGTTCAAGGTAAAGGGATGTCCTTATACAACTTGCTGGAATGGATGCGAAGTTGATCAAACCATGATACAGTTTGAACCTGTCGAGAGATTAACGAAGGCCGTCAGCTTTGGCTTTTTAAGTTATTATAAAATTAAGGGGTTAAACGGGTTCAAATGAATGTTTTACTGATTAAGCATCCTACTACCCATTTTGTAAAAACTGCACCACCTGTAAGTGGAATCCCGTTAGGTCTTCTATATGTGGCTTCAGCACTCAAAAAGGCAGGGCATGATGTCCATGTATATGATGCCATAGTAGGGGCGGATGAAAGTACTTGGGGAGTTCATTGTAATAATGGGGTATACAGAATGGGTGCCTCAATGGATGAAATCAAAAAGATTATTGATGAAATAAATCCTGATGTGGTCGGAATCGGTAACCAGTACTCATCTCAGGCAGATAATGCCATAAAAACCGCTGAAGCTGTAAAGGAGGTCAAAAGAGGAATTAAGGTTGTTGTAGGTGGTTCACATGCCTCAGTTATGCCTTCTACCTTTTTAGATGAATGTAATGCAGTGGATTATGTAGTTATGCGCGAAGGCGAGATTACTATGCCGGAATTGCTCGACTCTATTACTGGTCACAGGGATATCACAACTGTAAAGGGAATTGCTTTTAAAAAAGACGGCAAACTCGTTGTAAACGAGCAAAGGGAGTTTATAAAAATCCTTGATGATTTACCACTGCCTGCGTATGAGTTGGTTGATATGGAGAGATATTTTTATTTTAATGAACAGGGAAAAGACGGCAGGGAGACTTACAGGTATCCAGGTTTTGAACGATCTGTTTCTATGATAACCAGCAGGGGATGTCCATTTAATTGTGTGTTCTGCTCTATCCATCTCGGCATGGGACGGGGCTTCAGGGCTCATTCGGTAGATTTTGTTATAAAGCATATAAAATATTTAAAAGAAACATACCATATAAAACACATACATTTTGAGGATGACAATTTCAGTTTTAACATGTCACGGTTTAATGATATTTTAGAAAGTATGATTGCAAATAATCTAAATTTAACATGGGATACCCCAAACGGCATGAGGGCTGATTATTTAAATGAAGATGTTTTAAAGAAATGTGCAATGAGTGGTTGTACATATCTCAGGATAGGTGTTGAATCGGCAAATATGGAGGTCAGTAAGAAAATTATCAGGAAAAACCTAAAAATTGATAAAGTAATAGAGGTTGCCAAACTCTGTAATGAAAGTGGCATTGACCTTGAGGCGTTTTATATTATTGGATTCCCTGGGGAGAAAATTAACCAGATGAAGGAAACTATTGACTTTGCTATCAAACAGGAACGCTTATATGGCCTTTACCCTTATGATATGTTTACTGCAACCCCATTAATCGGCACAGACCTGTACAAAATATGTCAGGAAAGAAATTATATTTATAGGGAAATATCTGCACAAAATCTGGCAACAGCAACGCAGGGGGAGGGAATGATAACGACTGAGGATTTTACCCCTGAGGATTTGAAAAGACTTCTGAAAAATTTCAGGATAAGGCATCTTTTTGCAAGGTCCATCTTTTCTCTTAAGTTTTTGCTCCGGCATCCTCAATATTTTTTCATCAGGTTTAAAAATAAATTTCACATCGGACATCTTATAAAATCTTTAGCAGGATTTAAATTAACAACTTTTATAGCATATGTCTTTCTGTATAGATATAAAAACTGTATTATACGAAAGGTCGGCATGGAGAAAAGGAGAATACTATAGATGTCATCTAATGAAGTTTGGTCAGAATTTTGGAAACAAAAAGACCACTCGTTTAGAGCAGTCTCTGATGTTGAGTATTTCAGACCAGAGGATGATCCTCCTTATATTGTTTTAGAGCGGTTATCAAACCCAAAGATAAATCAGACAATTGTCGAGGTTGGAAGTGGGGCAGGTGTAAGAACATTAGTATTGGCAAAAAGATATAACCTAATCCCCATGCTTATTGATAATGAAGATGAAGGGATAAGTTTGGCAAAAAGAAACGCAACCCTACTGGATATAGAAGTTAATATCATTAAGAGCGACATATTCCAAGTCCAAACGGATAACCAATTTGATATTGTATGGAGTCACGGTGTTGGTGAACATTTCGATGGTGAAAAGAGGCAAAAATATTTTGATATTTTAGGGGAGTTGGTTAAAAATGAAGGTATTTTAATAATATCGGTTTCAAATAGTTTTAATCTGCCTTTTATGATTGGTATGAATATTAGGAAAAAACTTGGCACTTGGATCTATGGATTTGAAAAACCATTCTCGCCTTTTGAATTGTATAACAGAGTTAAGGCATCGAATTTGAGAATAATAGAGAAAACTGGATATGAGTTTTTTCAATCATTCAATTGGATTTGTTATTACTATAGGATAATAAAGAAAATAAAGCTATTGTATAAAATAATCAGGAAATTAGATTTTAAAGATCATTTTATAAATAGATATTTTGGCAGAGAAATAGTGGTTAGTTGTAAAAAGAATATTGGAAAGGAATTGTAGCGCTTCATGAATAAACGGATAGTGATTATCGGTGCAGGGCCCACGGGCCTCGGGGCCGCATACCGGTTAAAAGAACTCGGATATGAAAACTGGGTGATATATGAGAAAGATGATTATATCGGCGGGCTCTCTTCAAGTTTTAAGGACGAAAAGGGTTTTACATGGGATATAGGCGGCCATGTGATGTTCTCTAATAATCAATATTTCAACAATCTGGTAGACCACCTCATTGGCGCCGACTTTATTAGCCATGAAAGAGAAAGCTGGATAAGAATGAATGGAAGGTGGATCCCTTATCCATTTCAGAATAATATCAGGTATCTTCCAGAAGATTTGACCCGTCAATGTCTGGAGGGTCTTATATCCGCACAAAACGATAAAAGACAGATTTCTAATTTTGAAGACTGGATATATAAGACATTTGGTGAAGGCATAGCAAAACTTTTCATGATACCTTATAACATGAAGGTGTGGAAAATACCTCTTAATCAGATGAGTTATAACTGGATTTCTGAAAGGATTAGTATCGTGAGCATAGAAAGAATTACAAAAAATATTACAGAAGAGTTAGATGATATAAACTGGGGGCCAAATAACAAATTTAAATTTCCACTCTATGGGGGTACCGGTGGTTTTTTCAATAAATTTTCCCCATTTGTAAAAGATAAAATAAGTCATAAAAAAAGACTTTCCTGTATTGATATAGACTCAAGAACAGTCATATTTGATGACGGCGGAGAGGATAAATACGATATATTAATTAATACTTCTCCTCTTGACTTGTTTATCCGGATGGTTAAATCAAAAAAGAGAGATACTGCCCACTTACTGGAAAAGGCATACCATCTTAAACACAGTGGAGTGTATGTTGTGGGGATCGGGCTTAATAAAAAGACAGAGGGTACAAAATGCTGGGTTTATTTCCCTGACGAAGACATACCTTTCTATCGTATGACATATTTTTCCCGTTATTCTCCCAGTAATGTTCCTAACGGCAATACAGATGTCTACAGTTCCTTGATGTGTGAGGTCTCTTTTTCTGAATATAAACCAATGGTAGAAACTGAGGTTACAGGTCTAACCGTCAACGGGCTTGTTAAGGCAGGTATATTATCGGAAGGTGACAGAGAAAATATTGCAAGCACATGGCTAAAAAAAATTGATTTTGCATATCCTGCACCTACACTTGAGCGAGATGATAGCTTAAGGGAAATTCAACTATTCCTTGAAAACAACCAGATTTATTCAAGAGGACGTTTTGGGGCATGGAAATATGAAATAGGTAACATGGACCATTCTGTGATGATGGGGGTAGAGGTGGTAAATAGAATTCTTTGCAGTGAAAAAGAAAATGTATGGCGATAAAACCGAAGACAAATTCTAACCCCATGGTGAGCGTGGTAATTATCAACTGGAATAGAAAAGATGTAATAAAAGAAACACTTTTGGAGATGAAAAAGCAGACCTATGACAACTACGATATAATCATTGCGGATAATAATTCCACCGATGGTGCTCCTGACGTGATAGAAGTAGATTTCCCTGAAGTAAAACTTATCAGACTCAAAGAAAATGTAGGAATTAAGGGGTATAACATTGCTTTTGAAAATTCAAAAGGAGAAATAATTGTAATACTTGATAACGATTCTTTTCTGGAAAGGGATGGAATAAAAAAGATAGTTGAAAAATTCAAAAAATATCCAAATCTCGGAGCCCTTGGCTGTAAGGTCTGCGATTCCAATTCAAAGAAAGTACATCACTGGCACCCAAAAGTCAGAGATGAAAATGGTCCGGAAGAAGGCTTTGAATCGCCATTGTTTAACGGTTGTGCTGCTGCAGTTCGCAGGAATGTACTTGAAGAAGTGGGTTTTTATCCTGAAGAATATTTTTTATACGAAAACGAAAGAGACCTGTGCACCAGAATAATAAACGCCGGTTATGATGTCAGGTACTATACTGACATAGTCGGGTATCACAAGGTTTCTGATGTCGGAAGAAGCAGCGATAGACTTATTTATTTTCAAACAAGAAATCTCCTCTGGTATTACTGGAAATATCTGCCATTATTACTTTCCTTGCGGAAGTCAGTTAAGTTAATGATAGGAAATTTAATATATTCCCTTATAACAGGCAGGTTTAAAACTTATCTCTGTCCAATTGCCCATTCCGTAATGCATTTACCTATGATTTTAAAAAAGAGGATGCCCATCAGAAAAGAAGTGATTTCAAAGGTTTTATATTGATGAATAAAAAATTACCAATAAGTGAAAATTTAACACGAGCTACAGTAATACTATTTACTGCTACTGCTTTTAGCTACTTTACTGGAATTATTTTTCAAATAATCCTCGCCCACTATTTTGGTATAAGTCCAGAGATGGATGCATATCAGTTTGCTTTCTCACTTTATGACGTAATTACTGCAATGACTGGGGTAACAATCCAAGTTATTGTTATACCAATATACATAAAATTAATTCATGGAAAAAACGATACATCTATAGAGGACTTTACAAGTACTATCTTTACTGTTATTTTTATTTTAATAACTGGCATTTCAATCACTGGATTTATTTTATCTCCGATTATAATTGAAAAGTTTACTGGATTATTGGGCAGAAATGTAAAGCTGGCAAGAGATTTATTAAGTGCTTTTTCCCTTTTAATTATTCCGAGTACTTTATTAACTTTAATGGTGAGTATACTTAATGCAAGGAAACATTTTTCAACTCCAGCGATTATAAATGCATTGTTCGGAATTCTACCAATTTGTTTAATCTTAATTGGAGTAAATTTTTTGGGTATTTACAGTTTGCTTTTTGGTACCGCACTGTCATTTATTACAAGCTTCTTTCTCATATATTTCTTCTTTAAAAAGTTACATATTATTAAATTTAGGCTCAAATTAAACCATCCTTCAATAAAAACTACGATACTGCTGAGTATCCCTGCATTTTTTTCGATCGCTGGCGCCCAAATAAACACCATGGTAGATAGACTTATGGCGTCTACACTTCAGACAGGAAGTATTTCTTCGCTTTTTTATGCCAAGTCAATAAGAGAAATCCCTCTGGCCCTTTTTATCGCTCCATTGGTATTAAGCGTTTTCCCTTCATTTTCAGAAGCTGCAGTAAATAATGATAGATCAGAAATCGTTAGACTTTTTTCATTGAGCATAAGATTGACAATTTTTATGCTTTTACCAGCAATGGTCTGGCTTTTAATACTTGGGAAGTCCTTTATAGAGCTTTTTTTACAACATGGAGTTTTTTCAATTAATGCAAGTTTTAATACTTATAATGTTTTAATCTTTTATCTCGCAGGACTTGTTTTTTATGGTTTTATTATTTTTCAGGCAAAATTATTTTATGCCCTCCAGCGAATAAAAATTGTTATTTATATTGGTCTTTTATCAATTATTTCCAACATAATACTAAACTATATTTTGATGAAAATGTTTGGGGTCGTTGGACTTGCTTTGTCTACGTCTGTCATAGAAATAAGCTTCTCGGCTGTAATGTTTTATATAATAAAGAAAATATTAAAACAAATTGATGGTAGAAGAATTACAGAGACTTTTTTGAAGGTTATGGTAGCTTCAGCTGTAATGGGTGCTTTCGTTTACACTTCTCTACTTGGTGTCAAATATTTTTGGAGTGGTGACAGTATCTATTGTAGGCTTCTTGCCTTGATTGTCCCAGGTATATTCGGTATTGTTATTTATTTGGTCATGTCTTTAATCTTAAAAATAAACGAGTTTAGGTTTATAGTCGAACAGGCATCTACTATGATGCCTTTCCGGCTTTTTGGTTTTGGAAGACTTGAGAGTTTATGGGGTAAAAACCAATGAAAGTTACTTTGGTTTATCCGGGGATTACGATATGTGGTTTTAATAGTTATGGTAGAGATATGGATTCATCATGGATAAGCCACGGATTGTGTTCAATAAGTGCATCTGCCAAAAAAGCGGGGTTTGACGTTAAATTAATAGATCTGAGGACTTTGAAAAACTGGGAAGAATTTGAAAACAGGATCAAATCAGAAAAGCCGGATATTGTCGGTATAACTATGATGAGTGTGGATTATAACCCTGCAATGAAATGTTTTGAAATAATTAAAAAAATAAATCCGGGGATAGTAACAGTAGTAGGCGGCCCACATCCAAGCATCTGTCCCAATGAAGTAAAAGATAGCAAAAATATAGATCATGTAATCACGGGTGAAGGAGAAATAAGTTTTGTCGAGCTTTTGAATAAAATTTCAGGTGGTCTTAAACCAGAAAAGATTATTGTTGGAAAACCACCAGATATTAATGCACTCCCTTTTGTAGACAGAGAACTTTTCTCTGATATGGAATATCCAATTGCCACGTTCTTGAATCGTCCATTTGTTACATTGATAGCGGGTAGAGGATGTCGATATAATTGCAATTTTTGCCAACCTGCGGAGAGATTGATATTTGGTAGAAAAGTAAGACGCAGGAGTGTGGATAATGTAATTGCTGAATTAAAAATTCTCAGAGACAAATATAATTTTAAGAGTTTGCTGATACACGATGATTGTCTGACAGAAGATAAAGAATGGGTCTTTGATTTTTGTGATGAATACAAAAAAAATAAGCTTGATCAGCCTTTTGTTTGTCAGAGCAGAGCAGAGCAGACCTTATATGCAAAAATGAGGATTTGATAAAAAAGATGGCTAAAGTTGGTCTTAAAATGCTGCTAATTGGATTTGAAAGTGGGAATCAGAGAGTTCTCGATTTTCTTCGTAAAGGGACAAAGGTGGAACATAATTATAGGGCTGCTGAGATTTGCAGGAAGTATGGCGTCAAAATATGGGCTAACTATATGCTGGGAATCCCTACGGAAACTAAGGAAGAAGTCATGGATACTATTAGGATGATTCAAACTATCAGGCCAGATCATTACAGTCCTGCATTTTATACGCCACATCCCGGAAGTGATCTGTACGAATATGTTGAAAGAAACAATCTGTCCCTTATAACAAGCCATGACAGTTTTAGAAGAAACCCGGATGAGGAGAAAATTAAAGGGGTTGATTACGATTTTCTCAAGAAAGCTGTAAGAAAATCAATGGGGGTGGCAGGAGTTTTTTACCAAAATAATCTTGTTGTCAAAGTTAAACAGATTTTAAGTAAAGCACCATTTTTGTATAAAATAACATACAAAATACTCTCAAAGCTTTTTAGGTTCTAAAGGTAATAGAGTACTTAATGGCGTGTTCTATTAATGTTCCAACCATAACCATCTGCATAGTTAATTACAATGGACTCAAATACCTCAAGGGCTGTTTTGATTCTATTGCAAAGAGCGATTACCCCTTTGAAAAAATAGAGACAATAATGGTGGATAATGCATCCGTTGATGAAAGCGTTGATTATGTGAAGTCAAACTATTCGTGGGTGAGGGTACTGGCGCTGGATAAGAACTATGGATTTGCTAAGGCCAATAATATTGGAGCAGAGAGCGCCAAAGGTAAATATATAGTATTTTTGAATAATGACACTGTTGTTACACCTGATTGGCTTACTGAGCTTGTAGATGTAATAGAAAACGACAGAGAAATTGGAATTGTGGGCAGTAAGTTGCTACTTCTTAATGCACCAGAGAAGATAAACTCTGCAGGGGCCAATATTACCTTCTATGGCGGGGGTTACGATATAGGGTTTATGGATGAGGACTCAGAAAAGTACAATACTTCCAGTAATAAAGGATGTGTATGTGCTGCTGCGGCGATGGTACGGAGAGAGGAGTTTTTAAGTTTTGGTGGTTTTGACGAAGATTATTTCATGTATTTAGAGGATACAGATATCTGCTGGAGGTACTGGCTTTACGGAAAGAGGGTGGTATATGTTCCTAATTCTGTAGTTTATCATAAATTCAGTGGTACTTCAGGGGTGTACCGTCATGTACTTTTGAAGGTTTTTTATGGAACCAGAAATTCCCTTTTCAACATAATTAAAAACTATGAGACTCATAATATGCTTTTACCCTTGTCTTTTTCATTTCTCTTCCATATATTAAAGACCCTTTATTTTCTTGCAAGGTTTGAATTCAATTTAGCCCTATCAATGATCAAGGCATATTGTTCTTTTTTAAGATATATGCCTAAGATGATATCCAAACGGGAAGAGGTTCAGAGAAAAAGAAGGATAAAGGACAGATATCTATTTGATAATTCCTTAATAGTAACTTTTTCAGACTCTTTTAAGGAATTTTTACGCCTTTTGAAGGTTTAGACAACCATTTTGTTGTAATGCAGAGACAAAACTGATATATAATTCCTAATTCTCAAGTAGTTTCGTATAAACAACTATGTGCTTTTTTATAGTATCTTCCCATTCATAACGTTTTTCATCATTTTTATTGCACTCGCCTTTGAAGATCCTTTCAACACCTGTTGCCAGTTCTTCTGGATTTTTAGGTTCAACTATCACATACTTTCCAGAAATTACTTCAGGAAGAGAGCCAACATTTGTTGCAACAACCGGCTTTCTCATTGCGCATGCCTCAACGCAAGTAAACCCAAAACCTTCGTTTAAAGAAGGGACAACAACACAATCGCTTGCAGCGATATAGTAAGGGAGTTCTTCCTGAGGGAGTGGATCAACTAATATTACATCAAGATCTTCCTTTTGTATTATTTCAGTTATTTCACGATACTTACCAGCAGGTTTCTTAGCAAGGATTAAAAGAAGCCGCGACTTTGGTATCCGCTTCTTAATCTCTGGTACAGACCTTACGAGGTATTCTATACCTTTTATCATACCCGGCCTTCCATGGTACATGTAAAGAAATGTATTGTCTTTAACACCAAGCCTCTCTCTTATCTTCTGTCTTTTCTCCTCTTTTCTATAGTCAAATAATTTGTAATCTATACCTGGGTAAATGAGATGCAGCTTTTCAACAGGAATTCCCCACTCTTTAAGCGATTTCATTGTATTTTTTGAATTACAAGGATAGGCATCATATTTTAAAGAAAGCACAGACCACTCAAAAAACCGGTATAGGATTGCTGCAAATGGATTAAAACCAAACTCATACCATTTTTTGCCCAAAACTTCATGTGCCATCATGACAATCGGTTTCCGATTAATCTTTGATGCAAGCCACGCAGGTAAAGCCCCATTGTATGTCATTGTATGTCATTGTATGGATTATATCAGCGTCACGGGAGACTTTAATTGACTTGTATATTGAGAGAAATGTATACCAGTAACGGTCAGCAAACCTTGGAACGCTTACCCTGTAAATTCTAACACCATTTTTAACCTCATATTTCTCAGCGCCTGGAAGTCTGCATGTGATAACATCACATTGATGGCCATGCTCTACCAATCCCTCCGCAAGTGTTTTGAAAAAGGTTTCTCCCCCACCAATATGAGGTGGATAATACTCAATGATAAAACAGACGTTTATCCCAATCTTCAGAATGTAATCTCCTTCAAAAATGCTGTAAACCCCTTTAAATAATAGGGCAGCCCCTTGGGATTCTCTGCTATCCTTTTCATATAATTGAGCACAATTCTAGGTCTGAGATAGAATCTTTTGAACATCTCTTTTGAGTATCTTTTGAGGTCATCTTTTGTCAAACCTTTTGGAACAAATACCACATCCAATTCATTCATCTTCTTCCAGTTATCCTCAAATTCTCCATACTGTGAGGCAATCTCATGAAGCTTGCTTCCAGGGAACGGTGTCATCATGCTTACACTTATATCATCGAGTGGTAATCTCAGGGCAAAATCAATCGTCTTTTTAATTGTATTATAGGTATCAACAGGATGTCCTAATATAAAAAAGCCTTTTGAAAATATACCTGCCTTTTTTGTCCATTTTACAGCCTGTTCAATCTTATCGAGAGTGATATTCTTTCCTATAAACTTCATTACCTCCTCATCCCCTGTCTCGATTCCATAACTTATGCTCCAGCAGCCTGCTCTTTTCATCAAATTTAGAATCTCAGGTGTTACAGCATCTGCCCTTGCAAGACAGGACCAGCTTATCTTAATACCTCGCCTGATTATACCTTCACATACTTCAATAAGCCTTTTTTTAAAGGTCACAAAGGTATCGTCCTCAATCAATATCTCCCTTATGTTAAATTTTTTATAAAGATATTCTATCAGTTCAAGTACATATTCAGTACTGTGCCCCCGACATTTATTGCCAAATACAGAACGGTCGCAGAAGATACATTTATATGGACAACCGCGGGTTGTGACTATATAAACTGCAGGGAGGTTTTTGAAACGAAATGGTGGTGGATGATATCTATCAGGGAAGTCTTTGAGAATATCCCATGCAGGGAAAGGGAGTTTATCGAGGTCATCCAAAAATATTCGTGGAGCAGTCCTTACAATGCGGTCTCCATCACGAAAAATAATACCTGAGACACCTGAGATTTTCCCTCTCTGATCGAGGGAATTTATCAGCTCCCTTATGGTTTCCTCGCCCTCGCCTATCACACCAAAGTCAAAGGATTCAAAAAGTCTCATTGTTTCTTCAGGGATAGCAGTAAGATGCGGTCCTCCAATGATAGTTTTGATGTTTCTGTCTATATTCTTTATTTCATCGGCAAGTGCAGATGCATGAAAGATTGAAAGGGTGGTAGAGGATATACCCAGGTATTCTGGTTTATTTTTTACTATTTCTCCTATCAATTCTTTGAGGGAAAGTCCTAAAGAAGATGCCTCTATAACAGAAACCAAATGCCCTTCTTTTCTAAGCATGGCAGCAAGGTAGAGGATACCGAGTGATGGAAGGGTATTGGCTGCCCCTGAAAGCTTACCGTATCTTTCCTCAAGTGTAACTGGTGGTGTGACAAGAACAATTTCAGCCATTTTTTATTTTGACAATAAGACAAAATTTTGACCAAATCACATATTCATTATACACCGAATATAAGTGTCCCCGTTAGCAAGTTTGAGCAGGGCAATGTCATTGTTAAAGCTAATTCATTGCTGTAAAAGTCGTTTCTTCGTTTTTATACTTTTTGCCTGTCATTCCGGCTTGTCCGGTAACCCCCCTTCATCCCCCCTTAATTTAAGGGGGGACAGAGGGGGGTTAAAGAAAGATTCCCGACGCGCTTCGCTTGCGGGAATGACAAACTGGGGCTGACTTTGACGTTACCCCGAAGTTTAAGACACATTTTGACAAATCACGTAAATATGTGATATACATAAATCAGTGTTAATGAAAAGAATTCCTCGCAGCTATGCTGCGGGGTAGTTCATTGGAAGGAGGTTTCAGATGGAGAGACAGAATGTTACTTTGTCATTACCAAGGTTGTTGTTAAAACAGGCCAAGACATTAGCAGCTAAAGAAGATAAGTCTCTTAGTGCATTCTTGAAGGAATCTCTTGAGGAGAAGATCAGAAAGACTACAGGCTATAAAGAGGCAAAAGAGAGACAAATAAGACTCATGAGGAAAGGATTTGATTTTGGAATAAAAGGCCGTCTTACAATTTCAAGAGAGGAAATTCATGAAAGAAGGTAAAGTTTTTATAGATACGAATATCATTATTTATGCTTATACTGTTTCTTCTGAGGAAAGACATAAAGCATCTGTTAAGATTATTGAAGACTTGTGGCAATCCGGACTTGGCGTTATCAGCACCCAGGTATTGCAGGAATTTTTTGCTATTGTGACAAGTAAAATTCCTAAACCTCTGGATCTAAAATCAGCAAAAGAGATAGTTAAAGATCTTTTAAGGTGGGAAGTAATTATCAATGACGGAGAGAGCATATTGGAAGCTATAGATATTCACCAAAAGCACAAATATTCATTCTGGGACTCTATGATTATACAGGCTGCTATAAAAGGCAATGCAAGTGTGCTGCTTTCAGAAGATTTATCAGATGGTCAGGTCATTAATGGGTTGAGGATTAAAAATCCCTTTGTATAAAAATAGCTATGAGCTATGAGCTACATAACTTTATTGTTATAATCCCTGCCTATAATGAGGCTGAAAGGATTGCTTCTACCATTGCCGGCATCAGAAAATTCTGTAATGCGGATATCATTGTTGTCAGCGATGGCTCAACAGACAATACTGTTAATGAGGCAAGCGAGGCAGGTGCGACAGTAGTGGAACTCCCTTTTAACCTCGGTTATGGTGCGGCGCTTCAGACAGGTTACAAATATGCCCTGACTAAAGATTATGAATTTGCTGTTCAGATGGATGCTGATGGTCAGCATGACCCTTCAGCGATACAGTCTCTAATTGAACCTGTCCTTAAGGACGAGGTAGATATTACTATAGGCTCCAGGTTTCTCAGAAGGGGTAATTGCAAGGCGCCGTTTATCAGAAGAATCGGTATGTTCTTCTTTGCATTTATCGCATCTATATTTACCGGCAAGAGGGTAACAGACCCCACATCTGGATTTCAGGCACTTAACAGTAAGGTGATGAAGTTTTATGCGAGCGACGCATATCCAGTGGACTATCCTGACGCAGATGTAATAATAATGCTTCACAGGAGAGGTATTAAGTTCAGCGAGGTTCCAGCAGCAATGAAGAGGTCGGTTGGGAAGGTATCAATGCACAGCGGGCTTAAGCCTTTTTATTATACATTCAAGATGCTTCTTTCAATACTCGTTACACTTTTAAGAGGCAGAGGGGAGGGGAGGGTATGACATTTCATCAAAGGATTTTTGCATTGGCTATGGGCGTAGGCATTTTTGTTGTGATATTAGAGATGGTAAGGAGAAGAAGGCTTGAAGAGGAGGATTCTTTTCTATGGCTTATAATAGGACTGGGAATAGTTGTGTTTGTGCTCTAGCAGGATCTCCTTGAATGGGTGACACATCTTATAGGTGCAACAGCTCAAACTACAACAATATTCATCTTTGGTCTTGTGATTGTAATCCTGATTAACCTTTATTCCTCTGTAAAGACTACAAAACTGAGGAGGCAGGTCAAAGAGCTTGCCCAGCAGGTTGCTTTATTAAAGATAAGTGAAAAGTAAAGTCAGAAAATACTCTTGCCCCTTTTAGCGTTTGCGTAGCTTAATTCCTCACGCATCTCTTCATAGACAGGCAAGATGCTGCAAAATCATATTGACACACCCTTACAATCTTAAATAGAATTAAAAGTCATGATAAATAAACTCTCTGATGCAAAGAAAAATATGTTGAGCATTTTTCTGATAGCCACTCTGGCAACAGTTATCTACTCAAATACTTTTGATGCCTCATTCCATTTTGATGATACCCCTGCAATTGTAGAAAATTATGCAATCCATCGGTTTGATTTAAAAGAGATTTTTTCAACCTCAACAAGACCTATTCTGGATTTGACGTTTGCTTTGAATTATTATTTCGGAAAGCTTAATGTATTCGGCTACCATTTAGTGAATCTCGTGCTGCATATAGTCAATGGTATAATGCTTTATTTTATCTTACTCTGGACGATTAACCCGGTTAAAGCAATGAGCAAAGAGCTAAGAGCTAAGAGTAAAGGTCAAGAAACAAATGACGGGAGACTCTATGCTCCAGGCTCTATGCCCTACGCTATTAGCTCAATAAACTTCAGATTGCCTTTATACGCCAGTTTGATATTTATTGCACATCCAATCCAGACTCAGGCAGTAACATATATTGTAAGTCGTTCTTCTGTCCTTGCAACAACATTTTATCTTCTTGCTTTGCTTCTTTTCGTAAAAGCCTTTAAGCAAATAGCAAAGGGCGAAGAGTTATTAGCAAAGGGCGAAGAGCAAAGTGCTAAGAGTGAAAACCCTATGCTCTATGCTCATAGCTCTAAGCCCTTTTTGGTTGGTGCCTTTCTTGCATCTTGTCTTGGAATGGGAACAAAACAGGAAGCAGCTACACTACCATTAATGCTGCTTATCTATGATTTTTACTTTATCTCTGATGGAGACTGGAAGGTGCTCAAAGGCCATTATAAGATTCATTTAGCCATGTTTTCTACGTTAGCCATTGTGTTATATTTAAGCTTTTCAGGATTACAGGCTTATGTCTCCTTTGATTATGCAAAAGGGGTTCCTATGCCGCAGGAAGGTCCTATTACATCCTTCCAATATTTTCTGACGCAGCTTCATGTCATTCCATACTATATCAAACTGCTTTTTATACCTGCAAATCTTAACTTAGATTATGATTGGCCAATAACAAGGAATATTGACTTACCAACTATGTTCTTTTTTGTCCTGCTGGCCTCAATTATTGTTGTGGCCATCTGGTTATTTCGCAGAACAAGATTGATATCTTTCGGGATTATATGGTTTTTCGTTACCTTATCAGTAACATCGAGCTTCATTGTGATATACGATGTTATTTTTGAACACCGCTTGTACCTGCCATCTATAGGATTTGCTGTAGTTATAGCGTTTTTAATAAGCAAAATATCCGCTCTAAAGATAGCAAAGCAACGAGCAAAGAGCTATTAGCAAAGGAGATGTCAAACGGTCACGGCACAACACAGCCTGTATCAATTACGTCAAACGGTAACGTAATGGAGCCGAATTACGTAACCGTAGGACGAAACGGGCATCGTAACCTTAACCGTAGCCGCTTATTGCTTTTAACTCTATGCTCTATGCTCTTAGCTCTTAGCCAGGTGCTCTTTATTCCTCATAAACTGTATGCTCAACCTCCTGTAGCCTATCTTAATGTCATAACTGAGGATGAAGAAGAAGGCAGGCTGTCTTTCCCCTCTTTAGTATTTGCAGAACCAGTCAGGAATGAGATTTATGTTATCAGCCAGAGCAGGATTATCATTTATACATCAGATTTTTTCCCCATCTTTACACTCAGTAAAAGGGATGGCATTGAGTCACCACAGGGTTTAACAGTGGATGCTGAAGGTAATCTTTATGTTGCTCAGGGCGCTACAAAGGATAATCCGAGACACAGGATTTCGGTCTTTAATGCATGCCTTAAGTGGGAGCGTGATATCTATTTAAAGGGGTTTGAAGAGGCTGATTCGTTTATCCCTTATCGTCTATCTACTGACAAAAATGGGAATATCTATGTAGCCGGCCTCTACTTTCCTGGTGCCCTAATTCTAAATAATCAGGGTCAGCTTTTAGAGATAATATCGCCTGAGGAAGAAGGCAGAAAGATAAAATTAAACTATGTGACCCTGGATAAAGCTGGAAGGATATACCTTGTCAGCGAGGAAGAAGGACACATCTATGTGTATGATGAGGATAGGAAATTTCTTTTTAGATTCGGTGAGAAGGGAGGGAGCACTGGCAAGCTGAGCAGACCTCAGGCAGTAGGTATAGATAATCGCAACGGAAGGATGTATGTGGTAGATTATATGCGTCATACAATATCCGTCTACGATAAGGATGGCAAATATCTTTTTGAATTTGGTGGTCTGGGCTGGGGAGAAGGATGGTTCCAGTATCCGAGATATATATCTGTTGACCCAATAGGCAGGGTACTGATCGCAGATACCTTTAATGACAGGATAGAGGTTTTTCAACCGAAAGAATAGCAAAGAGCTTAGAGCTTAGAGCAAAGAGCAAAAACAGAAGATACAATGTTTAGATTTGAGAATTTAGAGATATGGAAAAAATCAATAGAGATTGCAGAAAAATTGTTTGATATTTCTGATGATCTTGAAAGGAAAAAGTTATATAAATTTGCTGAGCAGTTAAGAGGAGCTGCTCTATCAATATCAAATAATATAGCAGAAGGTTCGGGAAGTAATTCCAAAAAGGAATTTGTTCAATTTTTAAATATTGCTAAAAGGTCATGTTTTGAAAATGCAAATATGATGATTCTTTTCGAAAAAAGAGAATATATACAAAATCACGTTAAACAAAAAATCTTGTCAGAACTTGAGGATTTATGTCGAATGATAAGCGGTTTTATAAAAAATCTCAGAACTTAGCTATTAGCTTTAGGCTTTTAGCTGGCGGCTCTAAAGTCTTCGCTCTTTGCTCTAAGCTCTTTGCTCTAAGCTCTATGCTCTACGCTCTATGCTTTTTGCTTGTTTTTTGGATAGGTTGTGCTTCAGTTCAGGAATATATAGAATCACCGGGGACCTCAAACGGCCAGGTTACTATCTTTCTGAATGGACCTGATAAGACTTCTCAGGATATTACGTTTAATCTGACAGCAGTTAATATTATGTCAGAGGATGGAACATACAGGGAGATTATGGGTACCCCTCTGAATATAAATTCCATCGCTATGACAGGCCGCCAGATGCTTCTCGGTGAAAGGACATTGCCCGAGGGTAGATACAAAAAACTTCAGCTTATAGTAAAGCAGGCCTCAATTAAGAGAAAAGGTAAGATGGCAAGTTTAGCATTGCCTCCTGAGGGGATAAAGGTAGTCATAGATATTACAGTAAATAAAAACCAGAATACATCGTTATTCTTGAACTGGAATGCGGATGCGTCTGTTGTTGATGGATACATGTTCAGTCCGGTATTTTCTGTTAAAGGCCAGGTTCCAGAATTAAGCACCCTGCTTATCTATGTAACCAATGAAGGTTCAAATAATGTCTCTGTGATTAACAGACAATCAGGTGAAGTAGTAGCAACTGTAATGGTAGGAAGAAAGCCGAGGGGTATTGCAACAAGCCTGAGTAAGGAGCGACCGAGGGTTTATGTAGCGAATTCAGGTTCTAACAGCGTCTCTGTGATTGACCCCACTGTTAATAAAGTGGAGCTTGAGATACCAATAAGGTTTGGCAGGGAACCAGAAGGTATAGCAGTAGTCAGGATATCGCCTGAAAAGGAACTTATCTTTGTAACCAATTATGGATCAAATACAGTGTCTGTTATTGATCCCTTAACTCAGCAGGAGATAGAAAGGATAGGTGTAGGAAGTGGGCCTATAGCAGTGGCAGTGGACCCACTGATAGAAAGCACATCGGGGACAAGGTTTCTCAGTTTCACAGACATTAATCTTTTAAAGAGTTACCGTGAAAGATTTCTCAATGTGTATGTAGTAAATAAAAATTCTAAGAATATCTCTGTTCTGATGATGGATATACTGAGAGGCAGGCTTGAAGATGTTATTAATGTAAATGTGGAATGGAATCCTATAGCGCTTGCTGTGGACTATCAAAGAGCGAAGGTTTACGTAGCGAACTATAACTTCGACAATCTCTCTGTTATAGATATCCTGCAGATTATCAAAGGTAATAAGACCGGAGCTCTCAGTGCTATTATCAATGTTGGAACATCTGTCATAGGGGTTATTGCCGATCCGGACCTTGACAGGATTTATCTTTTAAAGGAATTCCCCGGCGAGATAATGATTATCAGGCCTTTTTCAGAAGATTTTGGGACCCTGCGAGAGACAATGGTTCCCGTAATGGGTACTATAACCGTAGGGAATTCTCCAAGATCCTTTATTTCAGACCCGGAAGGCAGAAAATTGTACGTGGTCAACAGGGGTTCAGATACCGTCTCGGTAGTAGATAAAACTACGAAGAGGGAAGAGCGGGTTATTCCCGTTGGTAAAAAACCTTATGGAATAGCAATGTTTCCTTATTAGCGATGAGCAAAGAGCAAAGGGCAATGAGCAATGAGCAAATGGTACGGAGCAAAGGAAAAAGAGCATGAGACTCTATGCTCTTCGCTCTATGCTATACGCTTTTTGCTCTATGCTCTACGCTCTATGCTATTTGCTTTTTGCTCTTCTGCCTTTGCCGAAGGTCCCAGTGGATGGCTGAACTTAAATTATGGTAATACAGAACAGTTTGAAGATGGTAAGAAAACAGGAACCTCTGACAGCCTTTTTCAAAATTATTACCTGCGATTGGATAAATCAATCACCCCTGTGCTTTCTTATCAGTTGTATCTCAGGACGACCCTGTCAGATGCCCATTCTACTGACTCTGAAGGTAAAACCACATTCACTTGCCAGAGGGTAATGGAGCCGGCATTAGATATTTCCCTTCGGAACCCTATGTATGGGCTGAATGCTGGCTATCGCCGTCAGGAACAGTGGTCAACTGCTCACCTGAGTGACGACAGCAGGAAAACTAATGAATATTATTATTTACGCCTTGATGTATCACCTTATGAATTACCATCCTTATCCCTTCAATTTGACAGACAGAGGAATTTTGACTATCTCTCACCCGGACAGATAGACACTACGAATACCACATATTCCGGTACTTCTGCTTATAGGTTTTCATACAGGGAATTGAACCTTTCATACAATCTTACTTACACGCATGGTATTAACGAGATAAGTACGGTATCAAAATCCACAACTGATGACCTCAATGGGTCGTATAACCTGGGTTATAACAAGTCTTTCTGGAGCGGAAGGGTCAACGTATCAGCAGGCTATCAGGGGAATTATGTACGTGACAAAAGCCAGCAGTTTGTGACCGAAACCGGCAGTGTGGTCTTCAAGAGGACACCACTTGGTGGACTGCATGCCAGTGGCACACCACTTCAACCAAATGTGGATAATATGCTACCGTCTCAGGGCTCCCTAATTGATAATAATTATAACACCGGGATAACCGAAATCAATATTGGTACTCAGAAATTCCATAATATTGGCATCTGGGTATCTTCCGAAAAGTCTGTGGACAGATTATATATTTATGTGAACAAAAATGTTACCCCGGATACCAATCTCACGAACGTGAGCAACTGGAAAGTCTATAAGAGTAATTTTAATCAAATCGGGACATGGACAGAAGAAATACCCATCCTGAGTGTGACGGTATCTCCACATGATACACTGAACAATATATATCGCTACGAGATAAGGTTTTCTACCTCCCAGAAAGCCTTGTATTTCAAAGTGATCAATATGAAGACTGTTAATGCGATTGGAATAACTGACGTTTTAGTGACAGAAATCGAGGCATATGGAACAGACGTAGTTCCACAGACAGGCAAAACTGATACGTCTATATTCTATACACAGGGACTTAACCTCAATGCCAGTCTGAGGGCCACAGGCAATCTGAGTTTTTCTTTTGGTTATTTTATAAACAGGGCTGACCAGAGCCCTGAGTCATTCTTAGATTCTATAGGTGGCATTTTTACTAATATATTCAGTAAAACCAGATCAGGCCAGGGTGAGAAGCTGACAAGTAATGTCTCGAGATCTTATAATGCCAGCTCTACATGGGTGCCCCATAGACTGCTTGTTACAACATTACGCTTTTCAGGAAGTGAGGCGTTTGACAATAAAGGGGAAACAGATGTCAGCTCCAATACATATTCCCTCTCATTCAGCTCATCCCCTTTGCCAACCCTCGATACAACACTATCATTAAACAGGAGTGATAGTTACAGTTTTGATGAGAAACAATCCACGAGCGATTCATATCTGTTAAGCATAGGCTCGAGGCTTTACAGGGATGTCAATATGATTACTGATATTGGATACACACAATCAAAAACATATGCAACAGATACCCAATCCTCTACCAGATCTATCAGGGGTACGCTTGATGCACCTCTTACAAAGAAACTGTACGGAAGCCTTACGTATGGTTTTAGCTGGACATCGTCGGATGGTTCGTCCTCCAGTTCAAAGGATGGCAGTATGACAGTTACCTACAGGCCCGGTCAGTTCATCAATCTTTCAGGTAGCTTCAGGGTCTCAGATGCTGATGGCAATACATCTACCACTGAGGGATTTTTAGTGGACTGGCTTCCCCTGCCGGTTATAAGGCTGAATTTAAATTATCAGCACAGCAGTACTGAACCAGAATCAGCAACTACTGATTCGCTCGGTGGTTATGCGATGTGGTATATAACTAAGTTTATAGATGCCCAGATTACCTCTACCTACACACGTAATGTGAGCGAGAAAAAGACCGAAACTTATAGTCTGGGTGGAAATTTAACTTGCAGGTTCTGGTAATTTTTAACCGTTTATACGAAATTTGACGATAGAAGATTAAACTCATTGATTTACCTGTCATTGCGAGGTCGTTTCGACCGTGGCAATCCCCTTAGGAATGAGATTGCTTCGGCTTCGCCTCGCAATGACACCTTTCTATCGGCAATTTTGGGGTTTACATAGTTTATTGAGTTTGCCCAGTTTCTTGGGTTATACTTAAAAAATAAAGAATTCTATGAATTCAGTGATAATTATCGTAACCGAATGACGAAAAACTGAAGAGGTGAAATATGGGAGAAACAGTTACCACCGTTAGAATTTATGGAAGACTTGGTTCAACTACCATCGAATTATTGGTAGATACAGGGGCGACTTTTACCAAGATACCGAAAGCAATTGGTGAAAAGATTGGACTGGAGGCTCAATACACAACTGAAGTGGAACTCAGCGATGGCAGAGTGGTAGAGAGAAAGTTGGCTTTAGCCGAGCTGGAAATGGAGGGGGTAAAAAGGCCGATCTTAGTTGCACTCTCTGAGGATGGTGAAAAGGTTCTCCTCGGTTATACTGCTTTAGAGGTTTTAGGTTTTAAGGTCAATCCTGTAACGAGGAGGTTAGAAAAGACCTTTGCAATAGAATATTAGTGAGATACTCAATAAACTCAATGAACCCGAGAAACCATGTAAACTTCTTGCTCTTAGCTCTTTGCTCAAATCCCCCCTTACCCCCCTTTTCTAAAGGGGGGGTGGGGGGATTATTGCTCTCTGTTTTCTGCTCTGTGCTGATTTTTATTTACGGTTGTGGTGGGCCAGAGCATTATATCAGGCCAAAAACTGATATCAGCAATATTAGAAGAGTAGCTGTTTTACCAATGGGAAACTTTACATCCGATGAGTATGCAGGGGAAAAGGTCAGGAGGGTAGTAATTACTGAGCTGCTGTTAAGAGGTATTGACGTGATTGAACCTGGTGAGGTAACAAGGGTTCTGAGAGAGTCAAAGGTTAGGTCACTTGGTTCTATAAAGATTACAGAAATACAGGACATGGGGAAAACACTAAGTGTAGAGGCAGTGATGATGGGTTCGGTAGAGACCTTCGGGATAAGCAGGGGGATTTCAGTCACTTATCCGGAGGTCACTATTCATTTAATATTGCTTGAGGCATCTTCAGGAGATATTGTCTGGTCAGTGCGGCATACTGCAGGTGGTGCCAGTTTCTGGACCAGGCATTTTGGTTCAGAAGGCATCACACTGAGTGAAGCGGCCAGGAAGGTGGTAAAAGAAGCCATTGATACATTATTCTAAAAAAGACACGGTTAAGGCTACGGTAACGATGCACGTATCGGCAACGTGTGACGGTAACGTGAAAAAGCCGAATTACGTGACCGATAAACGAAACGGGCTTCGTAACCGTTTGACGTTAATTTTGCTCTCTGCTCTATGTACTTTGCTGATTTTTATTCTGGGCTGTGGTGGTAAAGGTGTCTCTTCTTTTTACATCAACCCTGATGTAGACTTCAGTTTTATTAAAAAGGTAGCAGTATTGCCTCTGGATAATCTTACTAACGAGAGATTTGCTGGTGATGCCGTTAGACATGTAATTATCAGTGAGCTATTAGCCTCGGGTCTTGTTGATGTGGTGGTTCCTGGAGATGCAATGGCTGCGGTTGAGAACCTTAAACTCAAACCAGGCCAGTCCCTGAATGCTGAACAGATAAAGGCATTAGGGAAGGCCCTCAAGGTTCAGGCTGTTATTCTGGGCGCAGTTGAGAAATACGGGGAGGCGAGGATGGGAAATATCTCTGCCCCGGAGGTGACCATTACCCTGATGATGGCTGATACAAGTTCTGGCAGTATTATCTGGTCAGCCACAAGGACGCGTGGTGGGGCTGGTTTCATGGCAAGACATTTTGGTGCCCGTGCAGAAACCATGAGCGAGACCACATTGAAGGTGGTAAGGGAGGCCCTCCAGACGCTTTATAAATATTAAAAGTTTCTTGAGTTTCTTGGGTTTCTTGGGTTTACACAGTTTCTTGGGTTATAAAAATTGAAAGGTTTGAAGACTTATAGTGTTGGAAAAAGGCAAGAATTCTGGTAAATATGGTTTATGAAGCCATTAATTCAAGTGAAAAATTTCGATTCTTCCGGCTTTTGTGTAGGTGTTATCCCCCTCTTAAGATAATGCCCCTGCCTCCGGTATCCCCTCTTAAGATAAGAGGGAAAAAAGGGGAGTTATGCCGGTATCCCCTCTTAAGATAAGAGGGGAAAAAGGGGAGTTATGATTTTCAGGGGTGTGGGGAAGCTATGAAGTTTTTGAAAGTAACCCCCCTTTCATCCCCCCTTAGGCTAAGGGGGGAAATAGGGGGGTTATACAAAGGGGAGGGACAAAGGTGCAGCCCACAGAAATGCCTGAAGAACCATAAAAAAAGAAAAACGATCCAAGAAACTCAATGAACCCAATAAACCCAAGAAACTCAAGAAACTCAATGAACCCAATAAACTCTTTGCTCTTAGCTCTTAGCTCTTTGCTCTTAGCTCTTAGCTCTTTGCTTTTTGCTATTAGTTTAGGTTACGCTGCCCAGACAACCAATCCCCCTAACCCCCCTGTGTCCCCCCTTACTAAGGGGGGATTAACAAAAATAGCCATCTTTCCTTTTGAGAATCTAACAGAGGATAAAAATGCCCTTGCATCTATTATGCCTGTATTAAAAGTCCGGCTGGAAGCAAAGGGATTAGAGGTAGTAGATGAAAATACCCTGAACAGGTTTTTGCTCAAAGAAAGAATCAGATCCACTGGTTACATTTCGAGGGATATAGCCCGGAAAATCGGAGAGGAATTGAATGTGCAGGCTGTTTTGGTAGGGTCTATTAATTCATTTTTTCCTGGAGAGAATCCACGAGTCGGATTTTCAGCCCGCCTGATTAATTCTTCAGATGGCGCTGTCTTATGGGCAAATCATGCATCTGCTACAGGAGAGGATTTCGCAACAGTCTTGGGACTTGGAAGAGTAAGAACCATAGACAGACTTACCTCCAAGGTCATAGATAAATTACTTAAGTCCTTCAGTATCACGCCGCCTTACAAGGAGATAGAGTCAACTTACAGGATTGCTGTAATGCCGTTTCAAAACAAAAGCAAGATTAAAGACATGGGTATGATAGCCACTTATATGTTTATAGTGGAGCTATTTAAGAATAAAGGATTTGTGACAGTAGAATATGGTGAAGTCAGGCGTCTGGTAGTGGATTTAAGGGTCAGAGGTAAAGGAGAGTTAGACCTCAGAAACACAGAGGCCATATCAAAATCCCTGGGGGTAGACGGAATTATAGTAGGAACGGTTGAGCTTTACAGGGAAGAGGAAGGTAACCTTCCCCCCGAAGCGGTTATAAGCGCCAGACTGATAGATGCACGGAAAAATAGGATTTTATGGTATAATAGCCATCAGCTCAATGGCGACGATGGTATAATTATACTTGATTTTGGTAAGATAAGGTCGGCAGAGAATGTAGCATATAAGGTTATTTCAAGATTAGTAAAGGAAATGGGTAAGGCAAAATGGCAGTAAACAGTCAAAAGTCAACAGTCAATGGGGTGTGCGACAAATTTATTGGTAATCGTATTTCATCTCAGCAGAAATTAGACAATTAAATGTACCCCCTCTTGGGATAAGAGGGGGTAAGGGGGAGTTACTTCAATGCAGTTTAGAAACATTTAAAGTAACCCCCTCAATCCCCCTTAACCTAAGGGGGAAGCTTCAGATGTACTTTTTGACTGTAAACTTACCAATAAATTTGTCGCAGACCCTAGTCATTGGTCAATGGTCATTAAGAAGACAATGACCATTGACCAATGACCACTGACTTCTTTATAATGACAAAATAATGACCAATGACCACTGACTATTGACCAATTATAAATGACTAAAAACCCAATGAACCCAATAAACTCAATAAACAGAAGTATCTTGTTGTTTACTGTTTACTGTTTACTGTTTACTGTTTTTGTGGGTGGCTGCGCATCTCTTTTACAAAAGGAAAATATATTAGCGGTTGTAGATGGCGAGCCAATTACTGAAGGAGATCTGAAATATTCATTAAGTATATCTCACCGCAAAGAAGACCTTTCCTCTGCAGGTACCCTGAATTTATCACAGTATGTGCAGAAGATGGTAGATGATAGGTTGATTATAGATGAGACCCGCCGTATGGGCATGGATCAGTATCCAGAGGTAAAACAGGCTATTCAGGCATACATACTGAGGGAATCTGTTGTGAGACTATATAATGAGGAGATCACAAAGAAGGTTTCGGTATCAGAAGATGATATCCTGAACTACTACAAGAAAAATTATGAGCGGTTTACACTGGGCATTATCGAGGTAGGTTCAGAAGAAGATGCTAAGGATATATCAGAACAACTGAAAAAGGGTGAAGATTTCAAAGAACTCGTACGGAAATACTCCACACATATCTCAAAAAAAGACGGAGGCGAGGTTGTTCTTAAACGAAATTCTCTGCCAGCTTATATAGATGAGGTTGTTGTAATTTTGAGACCCGGAGAAATCAGTGATGTTATAAAAATGATGGACAAATATTACATAGTAAAATTAATTAACAGGAAAGATGCGCCTGAGGAGGAACTTGAAATAGAGAGAAGAAATATAGAAAGATCAATCAGAAAACTGAAGGAAAAGGAACGCAGTGATGAATATCTTAAGTTTCTTTGTGAGCGGGCAGCCATAAAGATTGATAGAGAGCTTCTTTCTGCTATTAAAGTCGGGGGAGAAGGCAAGGAGATAGAGAAGTGGTCAAGGGATGAAAGGCCTCTGGCTGAGGTAAACGGCTCAGTTCTGACGGCTGGGGATTTTGCAGCCGGGATTACACCCGGCACAAGGAAATCAAGCGAGGATATCCTTAAAAGCTGGATTGACCGCAAGCTAGTGGACCATGAGGCACTCTGCCGCCATTACGAAAATAGCCCTGATTTAAAGAAGATGTTGTATCTTTATGAAAATCAGCTTCTCAAAAATACATTTATCAAAAGAATAATAATACCCAGAGTTATGATCTCAGATAAGACATTAGAAGACTACTATTCAAGTCATCAAAAGAGTTTTATCAAACCCGCCACTTATAAAATCCAGCAGATTACAGTAAAGACCATAGATGAGGCCCGGGAGGTATTGAATAACCTGCAGAACGGCGCTGATTTTTCATGGGTAGCAAAGAGAAGGTCTACCGATTCTGCAGGGTCAAAGGGTGGAGATGCTGGATGGCTCACCGGGGCAGAATTACCTGGGCCTTTAAGGGAGGTTGTAGTTACTCTAAAACCGGGGGATATAAGCCCTGTAATTAAAATCGATTCCCAATATAGGATAGTCAGGTTGCAGGGAAAGACCGAGGAAGTGGTAGAAGAATTCAATAAGGTTAAAGGCGATGTTTACAGGGCCTGCTATGCTGAGCAGATTAACACCCTGAATAACGAGTATGTAAATCAGTTGAAAAAAGAGGCGAAGATAGAAATCTATGACGAGGAAGTTAGAGCACTCGAAGAAAGATTGCAAAGGTAATTTTTTTCTTGACAGAGAATAATTGTTAAGTGATAAAGTATAATATTAAAAGGAATGACTAAACCTATAATAAATAATATCTTAAGACTTGTCTTTGTACTTTTTATTTCCAGTCTTATCTCTACTTGCGCCCCTGAGACTGTGAGAAGAAGGGGATTTGAGGCAAAGCCCTGTCTGGATTGTCACAAGGCAAAATTAAATGAGTTGCAGAAGAAATATGTCCATTCGCCGATGGGCAAACGTGAATGCGAGGCATGTCATCTCCGTCACGGAAAGATTGCTGTTTTATCCCTTAAGGAAAGGGAGGAAAGAAAGTTCTGTTATATATGCCATACACAAATGGCACTAAATATGGATAAGACGGCCAATGTGCACACTGCATTGAGGCAGGGGAAGTGTGTCCCCTGCCATAATCCTCATGCCTCAGAAAATAAGTCTCTTCTGAAAAAGACAGGCAGTGAGCAATGCTTTACCTGTCATAAACAAGCAACTTTTATGCGCGCCAAACGACATAAACCCCTTGCCGACGGGTGTCTGATATGTCATGCACCTCACGGCTCTCAGTATAAAGATAATCTCATAAAAGAAGAGGTGGAACTTTGCCAGTCATGCCATAGCTATACAGCGGACAAATTCAGAAAGGCGCATAAAGATTATCCTGTTCAGAGGGGTAAATGCACAGGCTGTCACACCCCTCACAGCTCGACAAATGATAAATTGCTCAGGGAATCGGTTCATGCCCCGTTAAATATGGGGCAGTGCGCTTCATGCCATAAGCCAGTGACCGATCCTAATCCACTTGATGTTATTGCCCCGGATGGCAAGCTGTGTTATACATGTCACAAGAAAGAGGAGAGCGGATTTAAAGAGGCATACAGACACCGCCCCCTTGATGAAGGCAAATGTCAGAGCTGTCACAGCCCGCATGCGACAGATTATCCAAAAATTACCCTTATGTCCAGAAACGAACTATGCATAAGCTGCCATAAAAAGAAGGAAGGTGTATTAAAGGTAAGCAGCTTACATGCACCAATAAAGGATAAGGGCTGTACTGCCTGCCACAATCCCCATGCCTCTCAATATCAGTTTTATCTGAAGGCGTCTGAGAAAAAGATTTGTTTCACTTGTCATGGCAAGACTGAGAAGGAATTAAATGAAAGATATGCACATGTGCCGTTTTCGAAGGTAGAATGTCAAAAATGTCATGACTCCCACGGCAGTAACAACCCTGGTATGATGAAAACCGCTTTAACCAATTTATGTTATACATGCCATAAGAAAGAAGAAAAGGAGTTTTTCAAGACATATATTCATACACCTGTGAATAACAGACAATGCGCCTCCTGTCATAAGCCCCATGCCTCTACTTATAAAGGTCTGTTGAATAATTCACCGGACCAGCTCTGCGTGAGCTGCCATGGAAATATGTTTCTTGAGCTTAAAGAAGAGAATATCCATAAGCCGTTTAAAACAAAGGAATGTATGATCTGTCATAATCCCCATGCGAGTGAGCATATTGCGAGCACAATCAAGCCAATGCCCGAGCTGTGTTATGATTGCCATAAAAGACTGGAGACCGATTTACAGGCAAGCGCTAATAAACACCTCCCTGCGGAAGAGGGTAAGTGTACAGTATGTCATAGCCCTCATGGGACAAAGATAAGGCATTTACTTTTGAACAGGCCGAAGGAGCTCTGTCTATCGTGTCATGAAAGAATAGTTACCACCACTGTAAAAAGAGGACACATTGAGATGGAAAAAGGGGACTGTCTTAGCTGCCACATCTCCCATTATTCCGAATCGAGGTATCTGCTAAGTGCTAAGGACCCTGCATTATGCGTTAAATGCCATTCGGTTGACACAGAAAGGCTGTTGAAGGTACATATAAAACCTGTAGCTAAAATCAGCCATTGTCTGAGTTGTCATGAACCGCATGTAACAGAAAAACCGGGTCTGCTTAAAAAATTAAAGCATAGTCCATTTGGTAAGGGGAACTGCAAGGTCTGCCATGAATAAGAAACAAGCTAAGAGCAAAGAGCAAAAGATAACCCCCCTTCATCCCCCCTTAGATAAGGGGGGAAAAGAGGGGGGTTACTTATCCGAGTGGGGCAAGGAGGGATTATTGTTTTTTGCTCTATGCTCTACGCTAATCGCTCTATGCTCTACGCTCAAATCCCCCCATCCCCCCTTTAGTAAAGGGGGGCGAGGGGGGATTATTACTCTATACTCTATACTCTACGCTCTTTGCTCTATGCTACTTGTTGCTTTGGCTTTTGGTGGCTTTGCATACGCCCAGAGCGGCGATCTCAAGGAAAGAGTGCCTGCCCTCTGCTATCAGTGCCATATAAAATTAAAGGACAGCCTTTCCCGCAGTCATGTCCATTCCCCATTCAAAGAGGGTAAGTGTATCTCCTGTCATAATACGCATACGAGCAATATTAAGGGACTGATGAAGGAAGAGATTAATTCCCTGTGTCTGAGCTGTCACGAAGAGATTAAGAGGGCACTCAAGAAAAAATTTGTACATTATGCGCTCAGGAAAAGCATGTGCACAGATTGCCATTACGCCCATAGCGGAGAAAATAAGCACCTTTTAGTCAAGGCACAGAAGGACCTCTGCTGGGGTTGCCATGAGACACTTAAAGAGCAATTCAAGAAATCCTATGTACACCCTCCATTTAAGGAAGGGGAATGTTCATCATGTCATAATCCCCATGCCTCTTCAGAGGAGAATCAGTTAATTGCAATTCCTAACAAGGTATGCAGAAGCTGCCATGCGCCACGGTGCAAGACAGGCGGAGTCTCCATTACCTTTGCAACGGATAAACTGGATTGCACTACATGCCACAGCGGTCACGCCTCCAATACCAGCGGCCTCCTTGGCCCTTACGGCCACACAGCATTTTTAGATAAGAAATGTGAACAATGCCATGAAACCATCGTGGCTGATAGAAAGATAACAACAAAGCTAACAGGTAAGGATTTGTGTTTTAGCTGCCATAAGAATGACCCTGCGAAATTCAGGGAACCCGATGTCCACGGAAGCGATGCAAAAGGTGGCTGCGGGTTATGCCATAATTACCATGCCTCAAAGACAAAGGGCCTGACAATAAAAGAATCGGGGTTATGTGTTACCTGTCACGGAGGCACCGAGAAAAAGATAGTCCTTATGGAGAGGGCATTGAGAGCCAGTCCTATTAGATGTGTCCCTGTAAAGGATAGAAAGTGTTTTGAGTGTCATATACCGCCACATTCCAATAATCCGCTTTATTTCAGAGCAGATAGTATTCAGACATGTGCAAGATGTCATACAGCGCAGCATAAGGTTGCTCATCCACTTGGACCAGAGGCAAAAGACCCTCGCAATGGTCAGCCAGTAACCTGCATTACCTGTCATGGTATGCATTCTGCCAAGGCTGAATTTATGCTCCATCTCGACAGGAAAAGACAGCTCTGCATCCAATGTCATAAGAAGTAAATAGTCAGGAGTCATAAGTCAATGGTCATTAAAACAAGTCAGCGGTCGCTGGTTACAGTCAAAAGTCAATTATTGAAAACTGTATAAAAATTGTCCGTTCTGTCGTCATTCCGGACTTGATCCGGAATCCAGGGTTTTCTATGAACCGTCTGGTCATTGACCCAATGACTAATGACTAATGACTATACTTAGGAGGTAGCTCAGGAATGTGTATGTTTTTCTTTCTTTTCAATAATCTTAAAGTAAATAAGGAATCCTGCTCCAACCAGAGCAACTCCTATTGCAACGAGGGCGACGATTTCCATAAATTATTCCTCCTTGTCTTTAGGAACAGTATAAAAACCAATAATAAGCACAATGGCTGATGCAATAAGGGCAACAATAACGGCGCTTAATTTTATATCTTTTGAGACCAGAGAACCAATAGCGATGGTTGTAAAGAGATATTTACCCATGTCAAGGAAGACTCTGCCAAGCTCTTTTCTGCGTTCTCTGATTATCATGACAACATTATATCACAAATTGTATTTGAAGGTATAGAGGAGTAAAAGGTATAATATGGGAGAAACAATTGCGACAGTTAGAATTTATAGAAGAATCGGTTCAAATGCCATCGAATAACGAGGAGGTGTTTGCATGATGAAAGTAGCAGATTTAACTAAAGAGGAATTTAGGATGTTGATTGGTGAAGTTATTGAAGAAAAATTGAGGGAACTTTTAGACCCTGATTTTGGACTCGAATTAAGAGAAGATTTTATTGTAAAACTTGAATCTTCAATTGCATCAAAGGAAAGAATACCCTTTGAAGATGTGAAGAAGAGGCTTGGATTATCTTGATGTACAGAGTTGAGTTTACATCACAAGCAGAAGATGATTTGGTGAATATTGATAGAACAATTGCACAGCGGATTACAGTTAAAATAGATTGGCTATCTCAAAATATGGAGCATATAATAGCAGAGCCTTTGTCGGGTAAGTTTAAAGGAAAATACAAACTGAGGGTTGGTGATTGGCGGATAGTTTACTTATATAACAGCCCTGAGCAGGTAATTACTATTTATGCAATTGAACATCGCAGCAAGGTTTATAAAGATTAATGATTATGAGGAATAGGGATGGTATGAGAAGGTCTGGAAACAATAAAGACAGAATCATTCTCTTTTGTTTGCTTTTTGTTCTTTGTTCTTTGCTCTTTGCCCTTTGCTGGTTTCCTTTGTCGTTGGAGGCAAAGGTTACCGGCAACTGCGTGAATTGCCATACCATGCATAACAGCCAGAATGGCTCAGCCGTGGTCGCAGAAGGACCGCAGAGGTGCTTATTAGCGAGGGCCGACTGTCTGGGTTGTCATGGGCAAAGTCCCAGCGGCTCAAACAATATAATAACCTTAGGCAATGTTCCACAGGTACTTCATGCAGCTACTACTGATTTGGCAGGCGGGAATTTTAAGTATTTAGATACCGATGATAACAGAGGCCACAATGTGATTGATACCGGTAACCAGGAAGGCAACGCAAGTATGTTTCCTCCGCCTGGTAACCAGCATTTAGCGGTAGGGGAGATTATAGCTACCAATTTTACCTGTTCAGGGGCAAAGGGCTGCCATGGAGACCGCACTGTAGAAGATAAGCTTTTGTCTTTGAAAGGTGCACACCATACAGATGATAGCGTCCTTAAGTTTGGTAGCATAAATGTAAGCGGTCAAGGTAGCAGTACTGGCTTGAGCTACAGGTTCCTGAAAGGTGTTTATGGTGGCGAGGATACCGACTGGCAGGCTTCTTCCGGTTCTACAGACCATAATGAGTATTTCGGTGCTACAACAATGGGTGCGAGTAGTGCTACAGCCCCTGCGAACAATACAATCAGCGGTTTATGCGCAGAATGTCATGGATATTTTCATGGCACTACATCAAGTGAATGTTCCAGCGCTTCCCCCTGGCTGAGGCATCCAACTGATACTTCTCTGCCATCAAGCGGTGAATATACAGCGTATACCGCTTACAGCCTCACAGCACCTGTTGCCAGAACTACAATCCTTGGTAGCCCGAGCGGTACTGTTACACCGTCAGGTACTACCGACGACATAGTCATGTGCCTTTCATGTCACAGGGCTCATGCATCACCATATTTTAAAATGATGAGGTGGGATTATAAGGGCTGGCCAGCAAATGGTCAGATAAATGGATGTAATGTATGTCATACGTCGAAAAATTAGCAAAGAGCATTGAGCAAATAGCAAAGAGCATTGAGCAAAGGATCAAAGCATCCATGCATAAAACTAACTGGTACGCTTTCTGCTCTTGCTTCTATACAATAAAGAGGAGCAAATTTATGAAAAAGTACTGGAACCCTAAAAGTAGAATGATTCATAACCCTGCGTGTTTATCTCTACGCTCTTTGCTCTATGCTCTATGCTATCAGCTTGGTTTGAATAGTTTTAAACTCTTAGCTCTTAGCTCTGTGCTCTCAGCTCTTTTGATTTTTTGCTGGTTATTGTATCCTGAGAGGGCAAGTAGCGGTCCTTATCTTGATTCTGCACATGGGAGTTCCTCGTATGGGGTCAAACGAAGCGCTACAGGATTTCCTACAGATTATGGCCAAGGCAACTGTGCACACTGCCATGAACAGCATGCGAGTATCGGTGGGGCTGAGCCAGATCCAACTGGTGGACCTGACAAGTATGAGCTCATGTCAAAAAATTTTAATACATCAAAAACTACAAACCTTTATGCTCAAAGTGACAGTGTCTGTTTTTACTGCCATATTGTAACGGGCACTTATCAAAGCCCTGTTTTTTACAATTACACCTATAGCATTACCTTTGGAGGAAATCCCGATACTACCCCCAATAATATCTTCGATACATTCAATAGCACATCCTATCATAACCTGTACGATATATGGATGTACGATATATGGAGACTCATTACTGGCCTCTATGGTAGCAAAACATTCACGAGCTTTCCTGCTGATAGCAACCCGTGTTCTGGTTGCCATAATATCCATATTGCACAAAGAAGCTGTGGCAAACCAGCTGGTTCCTATGACCCCACTAAGTCGGCAATATCTAAGCCCTCGGATCATAGTAATCTCTGGGGAGATGGGGATAATGAAAGAATGGATGATTACACTGCTAATTATCAACCTCCACGCTACTACAACTCCACCAACTTAGAACCTGACAATGCCAGTAGCGATCGGGCTACACAGGCAGCGAAGACACCAGACTACGCTACCTTCTGCACTGACTGTCACACTAGTACAAGTAATAGTGTGTGGAGTACCACGCTAAATAGATGGCTAAGACCCATTGACTGGAGCATTGAAAAACATGGTAAGGGCAGTGCCGATGGAGCAGTAAGCCTAAATTCCCCTTATAGTTCTACCCTGGATAATAAGGTACTTTCATGTTTAGACTGCCATGAGCCCCATGGTTCACCTAATGTAACCTTGATCAGGAAAGAGGTTAATGGTGGGACACTGGGCGGTACTGTAACTACAATTGCCCAAACAGATTGTTCATTTCCATGGCGCAGGCGCAGGAGGCCGCATAATGAAAACAAAGAGATAGCATACCTCTGCGACAGGTGTCATAAAGACGATTATGAGTTTACTACCTCCTGTTATGAAAATCATTATTATAAGATTCACCATGACTCTGCCTCAGGCGACCCTTTCTATACAGGGGGGTACCCTTTCTATACAGGGGGGTCGTGTGGTAGTTGTCACTCTGGCGGTGGATCGGGTTGCACGTCCAGCCGGAATACCCAGAACTGCAATTGTTGCCATTATCATGGTTCAACTGATCAAAGCGGAGAGACTACACGGAGAACTTTTTAGCTTTTACAAAGGGAATTATAAAAAATTATAAAATGTAGATAAAGTAGAATACAAATAGAGTACAAATAGGGAAAAGAAAAATCAAGAAAAGGGGTCAAACCTTTAAAATTTAATTGACATTCCCCCATTTCTCTTTATATTCTATTCACATGGCAAGACAACTAAGGATTGAATATGAAGGAGCCTTCTATCATGTAACATCAAGAGGAAATCAGAAAGAAGATATTTTTTTCGATGACAGAGACAGAGAGAAATTTTTAGAAATCCTGAAGAGGACAAAGGATAGATATAGATACCTACTTCACGCCTATTGCTTGATGAGAAATCACTACCACCTTTTATTAGAAACCCCTCAAGCCAACCTTTCACAAATAATGCAAAACATAAATACCAGTTATACAGTTTATATAAATATGAGACATAGAAGATTTGGGCATTTATTTCAAGGAAGGTTTAAGGCCATAGTAGTAGATAAAGAGAGTTACCTTCTTCAATTAAGCAGGTATATTCACTTAAACCCAGTAAGGTCAGGTATTATAGATAGCCCAATGAACTATAAGTGGTCAAGCTATCAGGATTTTTTTCGTAAGAACAAGGGAGGACTTACAGAGACCGATGATACCTTGAGTTATTTTTCTGAAAACAAAGGTGCTGCGATTAAGAAATACAGGGAATTTGTAGAGACAGAAGCGATTGATGATAGGTCATGGTTAGATGAGGTAAAAGCTGGAGTAGTCCTTGGTAGAGAAGAATTTATAGAAGGTATCAAGAAACTTCTTGGTGAGAAAGATAAGGATGATGAGACTTCTTCCTTGAAGAAATTAATCAATGCTGATGTTCCTGTAGAAAAGATAATTAAAGTGATAACTGATAAATATGGAGAAGATGCCTTAAGAAGTAAGAAAAAAGACAACTTTGGAAGGGATGTGGGGATATACCTTTGTAGAAATCTAACAGGAGTAAAGAATATTGAAATAGGGAGGGCTTTTGGTATAAAAGGCGCTGCTGTGAGTATTGTTCTTAAAAAGATTGAAAAGGAAATTAATGTTTCAAGGCATCTCAGAGCAGAAATTGAGGAACTTAAGAGTAAATGTCTCAATTAAAGTTTAAAGGTTTGACCCCTTTCGCTTTGTTACTTTTTTCGGTGTCTGTTTTGGAGTATAGATAAGATTAATTTACGTTTCAAGTCTATCTTCAGTCCCCGATGGATTTGAAGTAATCCCTTCAAGTGTGCAAAAGCCCCATCCAGTGAGTTTGTCGTATTCGGGATATTAAGTTCTGGATATTTCTGGTATGTAAACAGGTAAGGAAGATTTGATCTGAGACTGTGATATGCCGAGCGCAGACGTTTGTGCGTGTAATGCCATCGTCCAGTAACGGATTCCACTGTGCGCTCTTTCAAGAATTCTTTCCACTTCTTATGCCACTCATCAATGGCATCCGCAAACGTTAAATGAAATAATAAAATGGGGTCAGCCCTTGAACTGTGACATTATTTCGTTGACTTCTCTGGACAGGGGAATCAGAAGAAGGGCAGAGGTCTCCACATTTCACAGATTAGTTATTGAGTTAGCCTCTACCCTTCGGCCAAGAGAAATCTAAACTCGTCCATGAAAATAATCTTCATTATCAGTCTGATTATTCCGGATATGTAACAGTGGTCAGTTGACATAGTAGCTAATATAGTATATATGATATAATAAATAAAAACTGGAGGTTAAAAATGGAGACTATGACTGCTCTTGATTTGAGAAAGAAACTCGGAAGTGTTCTGAATGACGTTTCGAAGAAGGGAAAGAAGGTAATTATATCAAGGGCTAATAAACCCCTTGCTGTTATGATTTCAATTGAAGAATATGAGAATAAGGTTCTCAAGAAGGATAGGCAATTGAGATTGAAGGATATCGGTTACAAAATGGATACATGGAGAAAGAAGTACAGGAAGGAGATCACCAATATTGACGTCGTAAAAGAGATAAGAGAAATGAGAGAGAGCAGATGATAGTCCTTGATGCCTCTTTAATTCTTAAATGGATATTCGAAGATGAAGAGGGGGGAGATAGAGCCAGGTATTATAGGGATAGACATATTTCCGGTGATGAAGTAGTAGCAATCCCTGACCTGTTTTTCTATGAGATTGCTAATGTCCTTGCGACAAAAACAAGGTTAACTATAGAGGGCGCTGTTGAAGCTTTTTCATTGTTCTGGAATTTTGATTTTGAGGTAATTAGTCCTGGAGTAGAAGAGTTCCTTAATGGAATTACTTTATCTAAACGAAATAGGATAACTTTATATGACGCAGCTTATATTGAACTTGCAAGAGTATTAAATTGTTATTTTGTTACCTCTGACAGAAGACTTTATCAAAAAGTAGAGGCCCTGAAAAGGGTAAAATTATTATAACAAAGGAACTAACAGTTCAATGGGGTTACCTGTGAAAAAGGCTGACACGAAAAAGTTGTGATTAATTCTTTAAATTCTCTATTTTAATCAAAGCTTCTTTTTTATAAACTTGTTTATCTGCCTAAGAAACTCCTCAAAGTCTCCGATATTTTCTTTTGAGGATTTAAAGACCTTGCGGTCATCTATATTCCAGTATTTGTGTATGATAATATTTCTCAGACTGGCAAGTTTCTTTAGCTTCTCACCAAGTTCCCTGGTAATAATTCCGGCGCCAGATAATTTTTCGAAGCAATCAGGATATCCTTTAGGTGGTTGACCCGCTATGCGAGCAAGAATGTGATTACATATATTTGCCATCGCCTCGACAGCCTCGATTAAAAGATAACGCAAAGAATAAACATCCCTTTGCTCTTTTACAAAGACTTCCTCTTCCGCGGCCGTAATGGACTTTATGGCAGAGACTGTATCGAGAAGGTCTTTTTCAAGGGTCTTAATCTTTTCTATGTTTATCTCTCTATACATTCCATAAGCTCCTTGAAATATGATTTTGAGAACTCAAAATAATCCATATACATTAGTCCGACATCTTCCAGGAAATTAAGTCTAACAACCGTATCTCTTTCAAAGATTAAAGTGCCTTCGTTTATAACTGAAAATTGAAAGCCGATCGGTGCATAATTTATTACTTTAAAGTCCACTGAATAACCAGAAGCCATCTCAAGCTCGGAAGATATCTCAAGCTCAAAATCGAATACTGCACCTTCAGGTATTGCACAGTATGCCCCTATATCTATATCTCTGAAGGGAAGGATACCAAAAGAGCCATGGAGATAAGCAAATGAGACCTTATCATGCCTCTTGAGAGCAAATATAAGTCTCTGTTTAATCTGGACTATTTCATTCTTGGTTAATTCAAATCTTTGTTCCATAATGGCTAAGAATACCACAGAGAAAAAACCTTTACAAGATGATGGAAGCAGCAAATCTTTTGTAGGGAATTCATAGTGAAATCTGTAAGAGAAGGGTAAGAGAAGGGTAAAAGAAGGGCAGGGGTCAGATTTTTCGTCTGAACAATTTTTTTATTTTTTTGACGTGAGAAATACTTTTAAGATATTATTAACAGATGGGAAGGAAGGAATTTTTAAAACAGATAAAAAGCTTACAGGAGAGAATAAAGGAACACGAGATAAAGATCAATTTAGAACAGCAGAAGACAATTCCAGATGTAAATAGAATAAAGTATTGGCAGAAGGAAATAGATGCCTTTAAAAATGCAATCATTAGAGCAGAAAAGAGGCTAAGGAGGAAGAAATGAGGAGTGTAGCGAATGTTGTTTTAAGTGAGATGATAACAGAACTTTTAAAAGAATTAGGTGAAGAATGTAGTAAGACATTAAAGTTATTATCTCAATTAGAGATTGAAGACTTAGCACCTGAACAAGTAGCAAGCATCCTTGCGGAGTTAGGTGCTGCCGTTGTTCATTTACATGCCCATACAGATGGTCTTCAGGAGCTTATAAATGATGAGATTGAGAGACTCTAAAACAAAAAAGAAAGGAGGTTGGACTAATTATTAAAATAGGATTAAAATAGGGACAGCGACTATTTTTGTTCTTTCTTTGGTCTTCCCCATGGAAGTGCAGTCATCCTCCTCCCAAGCAATTTCTCTATTTTTAATATGAAGTTGTTATCACCGCATGGACGTCCTGTCCTTGTGTTTTGCCTTATCTCATTTTCCAGAGTCTTATCTTCTTTCTCTCTCAAATATGCCGCCCAGTCTTTTATCTTTTCAATAATGTAACAGTCTTCTGATATTATAGAATCTGTTCTGCCCTTTACATGACTTATTGCGCTTGACCACTTATATTCTTCTGCTCTCTTTACTATCTTTGCCCTGACTGGGTTGTTTTCTACATATCTTATCCCTGCATAAAGATGCCTCTCATCAAGCACACACGAAAAAAACCGCCCCTGCCACAGATGACCAGTTGCTTTATTCCTCATATTGAAATACTGAGAATATCGCATATGAAGCGCATTGAAGGTCTTTGACAGTGAATCAGTTTCCATAGGCACTGCAATGAAGTGCACATGATTCCCCATAAGACAGTATGCCCATATCTTTAATGAATATTTACTGCTGTAAAGTTTCAGCCACTCTAAATATTGTTGATAATCTCCTTCTCTTTCGAAAACTGCCTGGCGATAATTGCCTCGTTGAGTTATATGATGGGGATACCCTATCGATACTGCACGGGCTATTCTTGGCATGGAAGTAATAATAGGTGTTTTATCTTTATAAGTCAAGAAAATAGTCGCTGTCCCTATTTTGTTGGTCCCTATTTTGTTGTATGCGGAAAACTTGGGATCAGTTAATAGAAGGTATAAGACTTTATTTTCATTTTGTCAAGTTTATAGAAACATCTAAATTTTTTAACTGAGGCGATGGATGTAATATGGATGTAATTATGTAAGAATTGAATTTAATGTCATTGTGAGGTATTCTATTAAACTAAAAATCCTTATCGGGAGGGAATTTTTAATGGCAAAGAAGGCTAAAAAAGGAATCAAAAAATATGTTTACTTTTTCGGAGGGGGGAAGGCTGATGGAAGAGGAGATATGAAAGACCTTCTCGGAGGAAAGGGCGCTGGACTTGCAGAGATGACCAATCTTAAAATTCCAGTCCCTGCTGGTTTTACAGTTACCACAGAGGCCTGCAATGAATATTTCAAGGCGGGTAAGAAATATCCACCCGGAATGTGGGAGCAAGTACTTGAGAACCTTAAAAAGGTGGAAAAGGCAATGGGGATAAAATTTGGTGATTCTGTTAATCCTCTTTTAATTTCTGTACGCTCAGGGGCAAAATTCTCCATGCCTGGCATGATGGATACAGTCCTCAACCTCGGGCTTAATGAGATGACGATAAATGCACTTATAAAAAAGACAGGAAATGAACGGTTTGTATACGATGCATACCGAAGGCTAATTACAATGTTCGGCAGTATTGTTATGGGAGTTGAGAGGCAGAAGTTTGAAAAAGCCCTTGAAGAGATGAAGGAAAAGAAAGGAGTTCGCCTTGATACAGACCTTACAGTTAATGATCTGAAAAACCTTGTTGAAGAATTTAAGATTATTTATAAAAAAGGTACTCGAGAGGATTTTCCAACTGACCCAGTTGAACAGCTTAAAAAGGCTATAAGTGCAGTATTCGGTTCATGGTTTGGAGACAGGGCAGTTAAATACAGAAAGCTGAACGATATACCTGATAATCTCGGTACAGCATGTAATGTTCAGTCAATGGTATTTGGAAACCTGGGTGAAAATTCCGGCACAGGAGTCGGCTTTACGAGAGATCCGTCCACAGGTCAGAATAGGTTCTTTGCAGAATGTCTTATCAATGCACAAGGTGAGGATGTTGTTGCAGGCATCAGGACGCCGCTTCATATAGAAGAGCTAAAGAAGCGGCTTCCAGTTGCTTATAGGGAGCTTAACAGTATATACAAAAAACTCGAAAGGCACTATAAAGATATGCTGGACATAGAGTTCACTGTTCAGGAAGGCAAACTCTACATGCTTCAGACAAGGGTTGGGAAGAGGACAGCGGCATCAGCCCTTAAAATAGCTATTGATATGGTAAAAGAGAGATTGATAGATAAAAAGACAGCAATATTGAGAATTGACCCCCAGCAGCTTGACCAGTTACTTCACCCTATGATAGACCCAAAGGCTCAGGTTAAGGTAATTGCAAAAGGGCTCCCTGCTTCACCTGGTGCTGCAGTTGGAACAGTAGTATTCACAGCAGAGGATGCAGAAAGGGCTGCGGAAAAAGGTAAAAAGGTTATCCTTGTCAGGACTGAAACCTCACCTGAGGATATTGGTGGCATGGATGCTGCCCGGGGTATCCTTACTGCAAGAGGAGGTATGACATCCCATGCAGCGGTTGTTGCGAGAGGAATGGGCAAATGCTGTGTTGCAGGATGCGGTGCAATAAATATAAATGAAATACAGAGGTATTTTACAGTTAATGATCTTATTGTAAAGGAAGGCGAATATATAACCCTTAACGGTACAACAGGTGAAGTCATGCTGGGTGAGGCACCACTTGTAACACCAGCACTCACACGTGATTTCGGTACTTTTATGAAATGGGTTGATGAGTTCAGGAAGCTCGGCGTTAGGACAAATGCTGATACTCCCCATGATTCAGAAGTGGCAAGGAGTTTTGGGGCTGAGGGAATTGGTCTATGCAGGACAGAACATATGTTTTTTGCCCCGGAGAGGATAAGTGCGGTAAGAGAGATGATCCTTGCTGATGATGTAGAGGGAAGGGAAAAGGCTCTTGCCAAGCTACTTCCGATGCAAAAAAGTGACTTTATAGGAATATTTAAGGCAATGAAAGGTCTTCCTGTTACCATACGGCTTCTTGATCCGCCACTTCATGAATTCCTTCCGCATACAGATGAAGAATTAAAGGCTTTAGCTGTTACAATGGAGGTTCCTTTTGAGAAACTGAAGGCGAGGAATAGGGTATTACATGAATTTAATCCAATGCTCGGGCACAGGGGCTGCAGACTTGGTATAACATATCCTGAGATTTATGAGATGCAGGTTCAGGCTATAATGGAGGCTGCATGTGAGTTGTCAAAACAGAAGATTAAAGTAATACCTGAAATAATGATACCATTGGTCGGCCATGTAAATGAACTTAAGATGATGAGAGAACTGACTGTTAAAGTAGTAGAAGAGGTTCAGAAAAACTATAAAACAAAGGTCAACTATACTGTTGGAACAATGATAGAGCTTCCTCGTGCTGCTATAACAGCTGATGAAATAGCTGCGCAGGCAGACTTTTATTCTTTCGGTACAAATGACCTTACGCAGACAACCTTTGGACTTTCAAGAGATGATGCAGGTAGATTCCTTCCATATTATGTTGAAAAGGGGATACTCGATTACGATCCATTTATAACTCTTGACCAGAGCGGCACAGGGCTCCTTATGAAGATAGCTGTAGAAAAGGGCAGGAAGATAAAGAAGAACCTGAAAATGGGAATATGCGGCGAACACGGCGGGGATCCAAAATCTGTTGAGTTCTGCCATAAGATAGGTCTGGACTATGTTAGCTGTTCGCCTTACAGGGTTCCTATTGCAAGACTTGCAGCAGCACAAGCAGCGCTTAAAAAGAAAACTAAAAAAGATTTAAGTAAGTCAACTGTGTAATGGCTCAGGAATTCGAAAATGCTGCTTCTTGCTGGAAGGCAATAATGTTAGATACTTCCAGAAACAGGGGATTACTTTCAATTATTGAAAAGTTCGCAAGAGAAAATACAAACCCGGCAAGGATAGTATTCGGCACATCAGGATGGCGAGGAGAAATAGGTACTGACTTCACATTCAATAATGTGCGTGTTGTAACCTCAGCTATTATCGAGATGTTCAAAGGCAATGATAGTTCTGTTATGCAGGCAATGGGGGTATCAGGTTTTGAAGAGATAATAAAACGCGGGGTTATTGTTGGCCATGACAATCGTTTTCTCGGCCCTGATTTTGCAATGGAGGTTATAGGACTTCTTCAAAAAGATGGAATCAGGACGTGGTATGCAGGCGAGGCACCCACACCTGAATTTTCAGCAGGTATTGAGATATTAAATGCTGCGTGTTCCATCAATCTTACACCATCCCACAACCCGGCAAATTTTGCAGGTTTCAAATTTAATCCTTCAGACGGTGGCCCTGCTGGGTCTGAGATAACAACAAGAATAGAAGAGATAGCTAACAGGATGATGTCGGAGATCCGCCGAGGCGGAAAGGAATCTATTGTGTTTCAGTCAGTAAAGCCGGAAAGTATAGAAAAAATAGACCTGACCCAGCTTTATATTGAATTCATAACAAAAAGGAAGACATTAGATATCGAAAAAATTTGTGATTTTGTAAACAGGGAAAATTGCGTTATCTGTATTGATAATGTGCACGGCTCAACAAGGGGACGCATTGAAAGGATTCTTGGTATCAGCAGTAAAATTAAATATCTAAGGACAGAGGATGATGTCCTTTTTGGTGGTATAGCTCCAGAACCATCTGGAAAAAATATGCAGGGTGTCGAGAAAGTCTTAAAGGGAAGCAATGCCAGATTTAAGCTGGGTGTTATTATGGACCCCGACGGTGACCGTATAAGGCATACTGACGGCGTCGTGCAGATACCAATGAACTATTTCGGGGCAATGGCGCTCCATTTCCTTCATGTTTATAAAGGCGTTAGAGGGGTTGTTGTGAAATCAGCGGGGACAAGTAACCTTGTTAATGCCATAGCAGAGAAACTAAAAGTGCCTGTGAAGGAAACGAAGGTTGGATTCAAGAATTTCAGACCTTATATGCTAAAGACATTAAGTGAAAGGGCGATAGTTGCTTTCGAGGAGTCAGACGGCATATCTGCTTATAATCACACACTCGAAAAAGATGCTATTTTTGGTCTGCTTCTTGCTATAGAGATGATAGCTGTTACAGGCAAAAATCTGAGCGAATATCTCAATAACATAATGGATGAATTTGGATACTATTATCCGGATCGTTCAGGCATAACAGTGGATCCAACCCTTGTTGGTGAACCCTTAATGAAAAGACTATTAAGTATAAAAGAAAATTTTAAAAAGGGGACTGTAATCAGAATAGGTAAAAGTAACAGGACTGTCAAGGATGTGATAACCGTGGACGGCACAAAACTGGTTTTCGATGACAGTTCATGGCTTATGATAAGACCATCAGGCACAGAGCCAAAGGTCAGATTTTATATAGAAGCAAGAACAGAAGAAGGGAAAAAGGCTGTGTTTGAGGCGGCAGAGAAAATGACCAGGGAAGCTCTCAAGATAGAGTAGGGATGTTCATAAATTTCTTTCTCAGAGGCCCTGACATCTGCTTATATATTTGCCTAAATGCCGCTTTTTGTGTATAGTTTTATTAAAGCATGGCATGGCAATTACTAAAATTGCCTTTATCTATTAGGTTTGGAATATTAATTGTTTGGAGGAGCAAATGGCAGATGAACATTCCTTTGACATTGTAAGCAAGGTTGACATGCAGGAGGTATTAAACTCTGTCCAGCAGGCGACAAAAGAGCTGAACCAGAGATTTGATTTTAAAGGAAGTAAAAGCAATATAGAGCTTAACAAAGATAAAGGCGAGATAACTCTTATTTCTGATGATGAGCAAAAGCTTAAAAGCGTTATCGAGTTACTCCAGTCAAAACTTGTCAAGCGCAATGTTCCTCTAAAATCGCTTCAGTATGGGAAGATTGAAACCGCATCAGGAGGGACTGTAAGGCAGGTTATCACACTTCAGCAGGGCATAGTTCAGGAAAAGGCAAAGGAGATTGTTAAATTAATTAAAGGTACAAAACTCAAGGTGCAGGCAGAAATACAAAAAGACCAGCTCAGGGTCAGGGCAAAAAAGAAAGATGACTTACAGGCAGTTATAAGTATGTTAAAAGAAAAAGATTTAGGAATACATATGGAATTTGTAAACTATAGATAATTAATCGCATTTCTTTTCCACCACTTCTCAGCCTCAACAGCAAAGAATATAATCGAAGAAAGTCCCAGTGTTATTAATAGTTCATTCAAATCAAGAGGCTCTGTTTTAAATATAGGATTAAGAAACGGCACATATATGGTTGTCATTTGAAGGGCAAAGGTCAATATAACTGCGCCGAGAAGTGGTTTATTTGAGAATAAACCTATCTTGAATAATGATTCCTTTTCAGATCTTATAGCAAGGACGTGCCCAAGTTGTGTAAGACAGAGAACTGTAAATACCATTGTCTGCCAATGGGCATGTCCCGTCTTAAGTGACCATGCTTGAACAAAGAGAACAACACCAGCCATTAAAAACCCAACCCATAGAGCATGAGTTCCCAACCCATAAGCAAATATGCTCTCCTTGGGATGTCTCGGAGGTCTGCTCATTATATTATCTTCGGCTGGCTCAACAGAAAGGGCAAGGGCAGGAAGTCCATCTGTCATAAGATTTATCCAGAGTATGTGGATTGGCAGGAGGGGAATTGGCAATCCAACAAGTGGTGCGAGAAGGAGTGTCCATATCTCACCTGAGTTTGTGGTGAGAAGATATTTCACAAACTTCCTTATATTATCATATATCTTTCTGCCCTCTTTCACTGCCTTTACAATCGTAGCAAAATTATCATCCAGCAATATCATATGTGATGCCTCTTTCGAGACATCGGTTCCTGTTATACCCATAGCGACGCCTATATCAGCCCTCTTTAATGCAGGTGCATCATTCACGCCGTCACCTGTCATCGCGACGAATTGCCCTTTATCCTGAAGTGCTTTGATTATCTTTAACTTTTGCTCAGGTGCCACTCGTGCATACACTTTGATATTTTCAACCTTTTCTTCAAACTCTTCTATAGAAAGCTCAGAAAGCTTTTTCCCTGTAATAATTGCTTTCGAATCATCCTCAAGTATGCCAAGTCTCCTGGCTATTGTCTTTGCTGTAAGTGGATGATCACCAGTTATCATCACTGGTTTTATTCCTGCAGTCTTACATAAAGCTGCCGCCTCTTTTACCTCTTCCCTCGGTGGGTCTACCATACCAACAAGACCTAAAATGGTGAGACCTGTCTCAACATTCTCAGGGGACATATCATTGGGCAAGCTATCCCACTTTTTCATGGCTATGCCAAGAACCCTCAATCCATCAGCAGCCATTCTTTCGCTTATCCTGAGAATTTCATCTTCATCTATATTTTTTGAACCCTCCGATGTCAAAATATAATGAGCCTTCTCAATCAAGACCTCGATCGCCCCTTTTGTAAAAGATATAAATTTTTCCATCCCTTCTTTTTCTAAAGGGCGATCATAATCCCCCCCTCCCCCCTTTACTAAAGGGGGGGGAGGGGGGATTTTATGGATCGTCGTCATGCACTTCCTCTCCGAATCAAATGGTATCTCAGCAATTCTCGGAAAATCATTTACAAGTATATCCTTTTTAAAACCAGCATCTTGCGATGCCATATAAAGAGCTACTTCTGTTGGATCGCCTATGACTCTGCCATCCTTATCTACAGCTGCATCATTGCTAAGGGCAAGAGCAGTAAACAATATTTGCAGGGGCGAACCTATGTGTTCGCCCATTTCTTTCGGGTAGACACGAAGGTCTACCCCTACAAGTTTTCCATCTACATAAATCTCCTCAACAGTCATTTGATTCATGGTGAGTGTGCCTGTCTTATCAGAGCAGATATATGTAACAGACCCGAGGGTTTCTACTGCAGGAAGTTTTCTTATAAGGGCATTCTGCTTTACCATCTTTTTTGCACCGAGGGCAAGGGAGATAGTTATTACCGCTGGAAGAGCCTCTGGTATTGCTGCAACAGCGAGGGAAATAGCTGTAAGGAGCATTAATAAAGGTGGTTCACCCCTGATAATACCAATACCAAAAACGATGGCACAGATTGCAAGGACAGCAAATGCAAGCTTCTGACCGAAAGTTGCAAGCCTTTTCTGAAGTGGTGTCTTTACCTCTTCCTCCTCCTGCAACATTGTAGCAATCTTGCCAAGCTCTGTTTCCATCCCAGTAGCAACAATAATTCCGGTACCTCTACCATAAGATACGATAGTGCCTTTGTATGCCATATTTTTTCTATCGCCCAGGGGCAGCATTTCATCATGAAGGGATTTTATATACTTTTCTACAGGTATTGATTCACCGGTAAGGGCAGCCTCTTCAACCTTCAATTGTGCTACTTCAATTAATCTCATATCTGCCGGCACAATCTTGCCCGCATCAAGAAGAACTATGTCACCAGGGACGAGTTCAGATGCTGATATATCAGCAGGTTTTCCTTCCCTGATGACAGTTGCGGTAGGCGCCGCCATCTTTTTAAGAGCTGCCATCGCCTTTTCTGCCCTGTATTCCTGGACAAATCCGATAATGGCATTGAGTACAACAATCACTACGATAGCAATAGTATCTGTAAGCTCACCGACAATTCCTGATACAATCGCGGCAGCAATAAGGACAAGGATCATGAAGTCCCTGAACTGGTCAAGGAACATCATGAAAGGGGTCTTCTTCTCTTTTTCCTTTAATACATTTAAGCCATGTTTCTCAAGCCGTTTCCTTGCTTCATCCCCAGAGAGACCATGAGGAGAAGAGTGCAATTCGTCAACAATATTTTCTATACTCTTTTGATGCCAGCGCATATTACTCTTCTTTCTACCATCATAAGATTGGGCTAATAAATTAAAATACAACAAATTATTGTGAAAATACAGGAGATTGATTCGCTCCTCACAATGACAAAATACTTTTGCAAATTGTCATTCGAGCCCTTCGCCCCTCTCATTGCGAGCGAAGCGAAGCAATCTTGCCTTTCTGCTCAAGGTAAACTCTGTGAAGCTATCTCAAGGTGCCGTGTGTTCACAAACCACCTTTTTAAAAATTGAGTTATTACATTATCGAGCCATTGAGCTAATGACTCAGCCTTATCCTAAAACACCATAACATGTATTACATCTGCATCTTCACTTTTTTCTTATCCATTCTTTCATATTAGAGGCATTGCTTTTTACTCTTTTGAGAATCTTTTTTGCCCAGACAAATTCAGTAGCAAGGATTGCCAGACCGATTGGAATTACCACTATCGCAGGGCCTGGCAATGCAATCATAGCGATACCTGTAAGCAGTACTGTAAAACCAATTACGGCTATTATCAGTCTCTTTGCTTGCTTAATAGTCTTAAGTATGAACACAGTCATATATCATCAATCAAAAAACCAAAGGGTTAGGGCTTGCTTTTTGATGCATCCTTTTATCAAAAGAGTAAAAACCTGATCACATTTTGTTTTGAACCTTGACCATCTCTATGGGTTGCTCCCTGCCACAGTGTTTGCAAAAATTTGCATCTTCTTTAATAATCTCTGCACAGTAGGGACATTTTTTGGTATATCCTTTAGATACCAGAGGTGGAAGCAATGCAATAACAATAATAAGCAAAGGGAAAAGGGCGCATAGTATAAACCACCATATCGGGCTGCGCCCTTTTCTTATAGCTATAATACCGCCTACAATACCTGCAATAATAAGCAGAATAACATATCTAAGTCTAAGCAATGGGATTCTCTACTTTTTTATGATTATTCGTTTATCTCTTCTGTATCTCACCTACGCCTATAAATGGCACAGCGCCGCCGCCTGTAACCTGGGGGAGGATTCCATTCCATTTATCTATAGCCTTGAGATTGGCCTCTATCTTTCTAAGCTCTATAAGGTCCGGTGAAATATTTGCCCTTTGTAGCCTCAGGGACTCTGCCTCTGCCTTTGCTGCTGTGATCTTCTGCTCTGCCTCTATCCTTATCCTATCGAGGTCTCTTTTTGCCTTTAGTGCAAGCTGTTCTGCTGCCTGCTTTGCCTCAATAGCCTCTGCAAATACTTTGGAGAAGCTGAATGAGACGATAGAAAACGCATCAACTGCTATATTATATGCCAGGAGTCTTTCAGCAAGGTTTCCTCTCATGGCCTCGCTTACCGCTGCTCTCTTTGTTATAAGCTCTTCTGCTGTATACTTGGCTGATACAGCTTTCATTACTTCTTGTATTGCAGGGTCTATAATACGCTCCTTGAATTCTACCCCAAGGGTTTGATAGACAACATTTGCTTTATCAGGTATTATATGATAGTTAAGTGCAACCGATGATGTCACATCCTGAAGATCAGCCGAGCCAGATACGGCATCAGTCACTGCCTTCTGAACCTTGACATCCACCCGGACAATCTTCTGCATTATCGGTATCCTGAAATGCAGCCCCTCTCCAAACACATCCTTCTGAACAGCGCCAAAATTAAGGACAATTCCTCTTTCGCCTGCCCCAATCTGAACCCATGGATGTAAAAACAGAAAAAAGACCAGAATTGCTACAATAATTAGTACTAACCTCAAAGGGCCTTTCTTCATTGCAGACTTCATTGCCTCCTTTGCCCTGTAGACATCTTGCTCATCCATTATGCTACCTCCTTTTAATTTTTTGTAATAAGGTCTCGCTTGATAGATAATAACCTAACGAGTGGTACCGGCCTACCTTTGGTAGACGTGCTGACGATAGCCACTCATTCAGTTACTCCCCTTTACTTACTGCTACATTATCTGGGATATGAAACTTATGTCAAGAACTATCTCAGCATATACAGCAGCATAAGGTTAATCACATATACTAACACTATACCAATAGAATCCCATGCTAAAAATAATAGCCTTTTTTCTGACCTGTAGGTTAAACCAATAATGGCAACAGTCGTCATCGCAATAGCGGACAGGGCAGATATTATATGATTTGGATTGACAAAAGAAAGAAGAGGTCCTTTGGTAAAAAAGATATCATCAATGGCAAGGATAAATATATTGAAGATATTACTGCCGAAGAGATTACCTATTGCAAGGTCTATTGCATCTATTTTTACAGCTGATATAGAAACCACTACTTCTGGTAAGGATGTAGAAATTGCGATAAATATATTTCCCACAAAGGTTTGGCCAAGACCTGTGGTTTCTGCAATGCCTTCGCCAATCTTTGGCAAAAAAGTAGCAGCAATAATGACAACTAATGCATTAATACTATAGTTGACAATGGCGGTCTTTGTTAAAATGTCTTTATATTTCAATTCAACAGCCATTTCTTTCATATAAGCAGCAATCTGTCTCTTTTCATAAGAGAAGACCAGCTTAATTGCAATAAAATAAATAATCATAAATAACAGACTATATGGACCTATCCAGCCCAGAGGAGAGATAGACTTACCTAAAAATAGACTTATACCAACTATGCTCAAAAGAATTATTCCGAAACCAGCAGAAAGTATATGTCCCTGATGAGCCTTTGCAGATATTGGCATTATACGATATATAGCATCAAGAATGGCGATAATTAGCATATTAAATACGCAACTTCCAAGGACATCGCCAACAGCAATGTCAGGAACACCAGCATAGGTAACAGAGCTTATTCCGGTTACAAGTTCAGGAAGGGAAGTTACCGAGGCCATAAGAACTAAACCTATCCATGCCCTTCCAAGACCTGTCTTTTCAGCAATAATGTCGCCATATTTCGAGAGCTTTGTGCCTGAATATACAATTATAAGAGTACAAATAATAAAGCCGATCCAGAGCAACATCAAGGTTCCCCTTTGAAGTATTTCAGTGCATCATGCAGGTTCTTTCTATCGCCAATAAAAAGAACAAAGTCCCGATCTTTAAGACGGAAATCAGGGTCGGTAACGGTATATACTTTCTGATTTCTCCTCACAGCTATAATAGTAACACCTGTTTTCTTCCTCACCTGAAGGTCTTTTATAGTTTTTCCGCTTAAGTATGACCCCTCTGGTATTATGAATCCAGCTAACTCTATTTCTGGAAGCCATTCATATTCTTCGAAGAGATGCCTCTTTGGAACATCGATATTCCTTAATGTCGTATAACTATTACTCCTTATCTTTTCGACCATATCAATTATGATATTTCTTGGAAAGCTGTACTGATGCAATACCCTCGCAAATATCTCAATCGATGTCTCAAACTCCTCTGGTATTACTTCATCCGCACCAAGCTTTTTGAGGTCATCCACCTCAGCAACATATCGTGTTCTTACGATGATATAAATATCAGGGTTTTCATGCCTTGCGATAGAAATGATCCTCCTCGAAGACGAAGGATCAGATATCGCAATGACGAGAAGCCTTGCCTTCTCGATACCGAGTTTATGCAGAATTTCTTTACTCGTGCCGTCACCGTAATATATTGGTTCTCCCTTTTTCTTCATATCTCTAACAGTATCGCTATTCATCTCAAGCACAACATAAGATATTTCAGCTTCTCTTAATACCTTTGCAAGATTTCTTCCATTCAAACCGAAACCTACAATAATGACATGATCATGTTTCCTTCTTGGGAATCCCTCGCCTTCCGATGTCTTTTGCAGCCTGCTGAGACTTTTGAATATACGCCTCGATGTTATCCAGTCAGATACAGATGGAGCAAACTGTAATGTAAACGGAGTCAGTATCATTGTTACAACAGAAGAAGAAAGGAAAATCTGATAGAAATCATCTGTTATAATTCCCGATGTCTTTCCTGCAATCGCAAGCACAAAGGAAAACTCTCCGATCTGTGCAAGCCCGAGGCCTGCAAGCAGAGACGATCTCGGTGAAGTTCCAACAAGCAGGGCGGAAGCTGTTCCTGTAATTATCTTAAGTCCAAAAATAAACAAAACGATAGAGGCTATCTTAGGAGCATTGTTTAGAACGAACTCGATATTCATTAACATTCCTATGGAGACAAAAAACAGACCCATGAAACTGTCTTTGAACGGCAATATATCTGAGATTGCCTGATGCGCATACTCTGATTCTGAAATTATTATGCCTGCTAAAAAAGCTCCAAGTGCAAGGGAAAGACCAAACCTTGAAGTTAAAAGCGCTATGCCAAGGCAGAGAAGTATAATTGTAATTATAAAAAGTTCACGACTTCTTGTATGTACAACTTGATGAAGCAGGGAGGGAACTATCCATCTTGCACTCAGAAGTACAACCGCTATTATCAATATTGCCTTGCCAAATTTTATTACTATGTCCATTATGTTTATCCCATCACCAGATAAAACAGGGGTAAGGAGCATAAGCGGTACAACACATAGGTCCTGGAAAATGAGTATTCCTACCATGATGTGTCCGTGAGGTGAGTCTATTTCGCCTTTCTCTGTGAGCATCTTTAATACGATAGCGGTACTGCTTAATGCGATAAGGAAACCAAAGAAGATAGATTTGTTGACATTTCCAGTAGCCAGATAGGCAGCAGCAGCCGATAAAACGATAGTAAGGAATACCTGTACGCTACCACCTCCTATAACAGCCTTTTTAATCCTGACAAGCTTTGCCATAGAAAACTCGATACCGATAGTAAAAAGGAGTAGTATGACGCCGATTTCTGCGAGTGCCTCGATGGAGTGAGTGTTTCTTACTATCCCTATTCCGAAGGGCCCGATAATAACTCCAGCGATGAGAAAGCCTACAAGAGATGGTATCTTCAACCTGTAAAGTAAAAATACCACTAAGGCAGAGACACCAAAGACGATGACCAATGATTTTAAGAATTCATATTCCATTACAGTAAGGATTCCGGCAGCGGGTATATCTACTCTGAATGCTCGGTGATTATCTGACCAGTGCAGATAAATGATATCCCCTGACGTGCATCAAGCATGACTCCTTCAATAATTGGCTGATTTATCTTTCTCTCTGCTTGCCACTTAACTATAAAATTAGCTCCTGGGCCGCCTCTCTTATCATATTCCTTAATGTAAATATGCGTAGATTCTAAAGGCTTCAGTCTCATTGGTTTTTTAACATAGCTATCATTAAATTATCCTCCTCCCCGATTGTATTAATGTTAGTATAATCATACTACAAAATTTCTGAATATTCTAATTTAGAGAGCTTCAATCTTACAGATGACTGATTTCATCCTTCTTCTCTTCTTCGCCCTTTATCTTCTTCTCCAGATACTCCTTTGCTATATCTCTCCCGCCAAGACCAAATGCTATTGCAAGGGCAAGGACTATGCCGCCAAAGATTATAGCAAAGGCAATAACTATTGTCCCCCTGCCGATGTCAAGCTGTTCGAGTGCCATTGTAACTGCAAGCAAAAATACAGTTAGCTTAACAAGTCTACCTACCAGGCCGGATACTTTCCATCCTGCATTTACAGCAGCAATCAGTGCGGCCCTCCCAAGAAAGTTGCTGAGGAGATAGCCAAAAAAGAGAATTATTACTGCAACAAAAATATTCGGCAAATAGAGGAAAAACCTTTCGAGTATCTGTTCGATAGCTGGCACATTAAGGGAACGAAGGGCTACAATAAAAAAAATAATTATTGTCAGGCCAGCCGATCAACCTTGAAAGAATAAAAGATACAGGTTCTTTTATACCACCTTTTTTAAGAATCTCAACAAATCCATACCTCTCGGAAAATTTATCTACTTTTATTGTATTGAAGAACCTCAAAAACAGTTTTCTAAAAATCAAGCCAAGTACAATACCCAAGATAAAAATGAGTATGGAAGTAAGGATATCTGGTAGAAATTGTAGAACCCTCTCCCAAAACCTATCTAATGGTTCAATTATTACTTTCTTTAAAAAATCATTCATGACATACCCCCTTTTGTTGCTGCCAGTTCTCTATTAATAAATCCTTCTTATTTTCAAAGGTGATACCCAATCTCTCAATCTTTTGTTCAACCTCTGAGGCGCTGCTATCCCATGCTTCAATTATAAATGACGCAATCTTGCCTATATAAAGTGGAGTTAGTGATTTAAGTAGATGCTCCCTGTTCATAATCTTTCTCCGTGACGCAATCGCAAAACTATAAATGATATCAACCCATAATTCATCAGGTATATGAAATTCTTCCTTTGAAAACTTTGCTGATTTAGACAGAAAATCCAGGATTTCAGATGGAATAAATATCTTCCATATTTCCATTAATTCCTTAACTCCGAGTCTAAACTTTTCAATCATTCTCTCAAGATTAACAGAGATGGGTTCTAATCCCACATCATATCGAAAACCAAAAGTTGGAACGGGCTCAGAGCCTTTTATTGTTTTCCAGACGTCCTGGTATGTTTCCATGAGGTCAAAGGTTGCTCCAACAACCTGATAGAGCATTGAACTCAGGTCTGCACCTGGGTCTTTAGCATCATGTATCTTTGCGCCAAGGAATGCCTGGCAAATTTTAAATTTATTTGCTATAGCAGTTGTTGTCATCCATATATCTATCCCATATCTTGCAACATCTGTATCCCAGAGATTTTTTGTCAGGTAAAAACTCGCAAGTTTTCCTGAAAAACCAAAATCTCCACCTATTGGCTGTCTTATATGCTTCCCATATAATGCCCTCGTTAGCGGATAGACAATACTGTTTGTAATCGTCCCATCATATTTATGTCTGTGGTAGAGCGGCGAAACGTAATCAAAGCCGCCTTCGAGCACGGGTTTAATGAGAAGTTCAATCCATTCGGGAGTGATGCTCCGGAGATCAGAATCAACTACTGCACATGCCTTCACATTAAGGGCATCTGCTATCTCGAAAATTGTTCTAAAGGCGCTTCCTTTACCAGGAATCCCATGATAAGGGGTCGCTATTTTCCAGATAGGTTCTACCCTGTGATGTAAAAGTACAGATTGAAAATCTTCGATCGTGGTATTTTTAACAACTTCCATAGTACCATCTCTTGAACCGCCGTCTGAATTTACGAGCACGCATTTTTTATCAGGAAAATACTTTGCAAATCCAGTCTGCACGGCTTTTACGACATGCCCGATAGTGCGGGCATTATTGTAACTCGGAATTCCGACAAGGATATCAGCCTTCTTTATTTCATCAATCCTTTTATGTATCTCTTTTCTGAGGATGATACTATCCATAGATTATCTCTTCCTTATGGCAAGTCTATTTTTTACTCTTCCTGATTTTTTTTATTCCTTTGACTATAAGGCCGGTAATGCTCTTTGTCCTTACATCAAATTCAACATAGAGCTTTCAAAAACTTTTCTTTTCATAAATTCCTTCAGATTGCGCAGTAATTGTCAACATATCCAGCGCTTGCGGAACCTCGCGGTAACTCTTCACATAAAACTTCGCCAATGTCTTCATCGATTTCCCAACCCGAATGGTTATCCCTTCTTCTGAAAGAACGCTAAAAGCATTCTCATCAGTCTGATCATCTCCTACATAGACTGGAAAACATTTATCCTTTATTGCTTTCAGGATTAATAGGGCCGCCTTGCCTTTGTCCCACGATATATTAGGTACCAGCTCAAGAACCTTTTTCCCTTTTATTACGATTAACAATTTTTTATTTGAAAATCCCCCCTTACCCCCCTTTACTAAAGGGGGGATGGGGGGATTATTTTTTCTGCCCTTTGTGTTGCTATGTAATATGTTTGTCTCCTCTATGAATCTGGCAACAGTCTTATAGAAGGCTTTTTTCACAGATGAGATATCTCCTTTTTTCACAGCACGAAAGTGAAGGGTGAGGGTAAATTTTTTATCCTCAAGCCATGTACCTTTGATATCTACAATCTCTTTTTCCAGCAGATGTTTTATTTTGAGAATAGTGGGTCTTGTTGATGAGGCTTTCGGGTGGGTGTATCTCATACCCGGGCCGGCAATGTCTATCCCGTGATTCCCTCCATAATAGATACATGGAATACCGATTCTTTTTCTGATATCAGATAACTTTCTTCCGCTCAGGATAGATACATAACAGCCTTCAGAGTTTGCCAGTGATCGCAGTTGTTTTTTTATTTCAGGCATTAAAAAGCACTGTGCAGGGTCTTTCTGGATGGGAACCAGTGTTCCATCGAAATCTAAGAATAGAGCAATTTTTTGATCAGGCTTAATTAAGTCAGAGAGATTTTTACATTTGAATAAATATACTGGCGGCATAAGATTTATTCACTCTGCTGCTCTATTGTCTCAGTCAATCGCAGTCGTGCTAATGCTGTAATTAGGTCTCCTGCCCAGCGGTAAATATTGTGTTCTTTAACCACCTCACGCATCCGTTTCATACGTTCTGACCTTTCGTCAGGCGTCATCTTAAGTGATAAAAAAATGGCATCTGCCATTCCTTCAATATCATAGGGATTCACAATTACAGCGTCCTTTAGCTCTCGTGAAGCACCTGTAAACTGGCTGAGAATTAATACACCGTCTTCATCATCACGGGATGAGACAAATTCCTTTGCAACAAGGTTCATACCATCATGCAGGGAAGTGACCATGCATATATCGGCTACTTTATAAAATGGATAGATCTCTTTATGGCTGTGATGCCCTTTAAGGAATACAATGGGCACCCATGTTTTTGTGTGGAAACGCCAATTAATCCTATCCACCATCTCTTCCACCTCTGTCGTCAGGTCACGGTATCTTTTTATGTGTGTGCGGCTTGGTGCACCGAGTTCAACAAATGTAAATTCACCGCCAAACTCAGGGTATTTTTCTAAAAATCTTTCAATTGCCGTGAATCGCTCAGGAATACCTTTGGTGTAATCAATCCTATCAACCCCGACACCCATATATTTTGCGTGAGCGCCGATCTCTCTGAACAGTTTTTCCTTTATAGAGGCTCTTTCCTGTGTTGCGGCTGCTTTACTTAAGGTTCCGCCGTTAAAATCAACGCTTATAGGGAATGGTTTAACAAGGGTTGTGTGGCCGCCGCGCGTGATTGAGAACTGCTCCCAATCAACCTTGGATTCCAAAAATCTGTCAACAGTATCCAGAAAATTATTGCAGTGAAATTGTATATGAAAACTCAGGATGTTGGCTCCAAGCATGCCTATAAGAATTTCTTCCCGCCAGGGACAGATGCCATAGGACTCGGGATTCGGCCATGGGATGTGCCAGAATAGCGACACCCGCGCATCAGGGCGCTTACTTTTAATCAGCATAGGAAGAAGAGCAAAGTGATAATCCTGAATTAAAATCAGAGGTGATTCTTCATTTTCAATTTCCTTGAACAAGGTCTCGGCAAATTTTTCATTTGTTCTCTGATACTGAATCCAGTCTTCCAGATGAAACAGAGGCCGTGTATGGGTGATATGGCAGAGGGGCCATAGACCCTCATTTGAAAAGCCATAATAGTAGCCGTTTTCTTCCTCCTTGGTAAGCCATACCCTTTTGAGTGTATATGCCGGGTCTTCCGGCGGGACTCGAAGCTTATCATTCCCGTCCACTACATCGCGATCTGCATATCCACTGCCGTTCGCAATCCACACACCTTCGCAGACCCGCATCACAGGGTCTAATGCAGTAACCAATCCGCCGGCAGGCACAATGCATTTGATACTGCTTCTCTCTCTGATATGCATGTATGGCTCTCTATTTGAAACAAGGAATATTTTATTTCCGCTCAGTTCAGCGCGTATATGTTCTTTAAGCTTGCCTGCCGTCCAGACGGATTCTGTGCGAAGGCGCAGTTTAGCTTCATCCTCTTTTTTTGCATGTGCCATAGCAAGGTTTTTTGCCAGATGGGTAACCTCAGAAATTAAAGGGGCAAGCACATCTCCTCTCGGAGAAACCACAGATTGACCCATTTTCCCTCTTCCCATCCGTAACTCCCTCATCCATTCTGCAACACGAGCTATAGGGCCTGTGATGCTCCATCGGATTGCAAGCAGGGTAATCAAGGCAATCAAGGTTGACAATATGACGAAGCGGAGGAGGTTATTTTTCCATATCTCTTCAAGTCTCACGCCGATATATGAGGCGTCATGGAAGAGCACCAGCGTCCCTGTGATTTTATCCTCCTCCGAAAAAGGAAGGGCATAGAAATATGTTTCTTTGTCATCAATGCGCATAAGGCTGCCGACAGGTTGATTTTCTGCAACAGATTTCACTGCCAGAGGTAATGGCTGTGGAATTTTCAGAGCGAGATCAGGGGTTAAGGCTAAGACATTCCCTTGCTGGTCATAAACAGCTACTCCTTCGAGTCTCTCACGATTTCCAAATCGTTCTACAAGACGATTCAATTTTTGTAGAGAATTGGACTGAACCAAAGGGACTACTGATTCCTGCAGGCTTTTTGCCAGGATAATGGCCCTGCGCTGCAAATCAGCGGTCATACGCATTTTTTCAGCTCTGACCTCATAGAACGAAAACCCGACAGCTACCAGAGCTACTATAAAAATAAGGGAAACAATTAACCTGATTGTAATTTTCATGTTTAAATTTCTATTATACTCCTACCTTTGTTTTCCATTATATACCATACCCCAAGATAATCCCTTATCTGCCTTGTTATAAGAAAGTTCTTTCTTACATATTCCCTGCCATTTTCACCAATCCTTTTCGCCATTTCTATATTGTTTAATAACTGCCTTGTCCTGAATGCAGCACCTTCAATTGAATGCACAAGGAACCCTGTAACACCATGTATTATCTGAAGGGGAATTCCTCCTACAGCACCGCCTATTACCGGTTTTCCCTTCCACATAGACTCAGATACTGTAAGACCGAAACCTTCTTTTAAGGATTTCTGCAGAACAACAGCTGCTACTCTCTGCAAAGCATTGATATCCTTATCACTGAAAGGCGGTAATAAAAGGATGTATATATCAGGGTCGTTAGCTGCGCACTCCTTCACCTCATTTAAGACTATTTCTCCCTCCGGGTCATCGGTGGCAGGGCTCCCTGCAAGGATAAGAATGCAATCATTATATTTCTTCACAATCCTGTAAGCCTTTATTACACCTATTGGGTCTTTGAATCTGTCAAAACGGGATACCTGAAGGATTATCGGTCTGTTAGTTGGTATCTGAAATTTATTCAATGTTTTATTAATTTCTTCATCCGTTAACTCCCTGTTTTTTTCACTGACAGGATCGATAGATGGCGAAACGATAAACTCATCAATTCCCATTTTCCTGGCAAATTTTGCAACAGAGAAAATAGCAGCGGTGTACTTTTCGCAGTATCTGCAGAGGTAATCACTTACTTCCTTCTTCGGATTTGATACATCAATATGACATCTCCACATCCATAATCCACTTTTTTTGAATTCTATGAGTGGAGCCGGCTGAGGATCATGAATCAAAACAGCATCTGCTTCAAGGTCCAGTTTGTCTGCGTTCTTACCGTTTATTTCATAGTGATAATCCCACATCTTTTTGGTTATCCTTTCAGGGTTGCCCTGCATTGCGTTATGAATCTTTTTTGTAATATTGAAAAATTTCGTGTCGCCTTCGATAATCTCCCATCTTGCTTGAATGCCTATCTCAGTAAACATAGGTATCATCCTCTGCAGGATCTCTGCCACGCCTCCCCCTTCACGGGTAGAGCTAACGTGAAGAAAAGACCTTTTATGTAACTTTTCACCTAGCATCTGCAAAAGTAACAAATCACTCTTGGGGGATATTCCTAAATACTGGTCAAACATCTGCTAACAACCTCCATATCTTTTTTCACTTCTTCTTCAACTGTTTCAACGATATGAGTACGTATTTCCTCTATGGTATGCATAAATGGATCTATAGCCCTTATTTTCTCTGCAAGCTCCTTTTTTTGAAGATAATCTTCAATCCAACGGGAAAAATCATCTATCCCGCCTCCAAGACGCATCCTTGCTTCGTAGAAATGATAGTAGATTGATCCTGCATCTATATATTTAATGGCAGTAAGAAATTCTGCAAGGTTTTTCGCTCTTGTCCCCACAGGGAATATGAGTGTAACCGTTTCGTTAAAGCAGAATTCATCACCGCGCATAGCCTCTCTCGGCTCAGGAAATTGCCCAAGATAATTGTCTATTACCTCTATAAGCTTATTTCTTAAGTCACTTATATTCTTAAAATCATACGGGTCTATATTTGAAAGCTGTTCTGACAAAGCTCTTTCCTCAAGACTCTCTCCTGCCCAGTGCGCAAAGTCATTTGTATATTCAAGGATATGTCCTTTCAGGAAATACTGATATGTATGATGAAATATGGATTCATCGCTTACTGCCGATATGGCATCCCTCAATTCATGCAGATTCCTTGCCTTCTTTCCTGTAGATTTAAGGATGCTAACGCATTGCCTGAATTCAAAGGAATTAGTTATTTCTGCCAATCTTTTTCCTCTCTGAGATAGACAGTTCTGTGCGGAAATGGTATCTCTATTCCTTCTTCTTTGAACCTCTTAAAAATCCTCTTTCTTAGCTCATGCTGCGCAAGGTACTGGTCAACGAATTCCTGAACCTGACAGATGAGTGTAAAATTAAGGGAGCTATCTCCAAAGCCCGGAATGAAACGTACAAAAGGCTCCGGGTCTCCAAGCAGTCCTGGGATTTCGCCGACAGCCTTTTTTGTCTCTTCAATGAGTATCCTTTCAACCCTTTCAGGGTCAGAAGAATAACTCACTCCTATAGGAATCAGCAGGGACATCCTCTTTTCAGGGAGATAATAATTGGTCACAACGCTCTGCGAAAGCTTGCTGTTCGGGATTATGACTGTGTTGTTAGGAAGCATCCTTACCCTCGTTGTCCTCCATGTAATATCCTCCACATAGCCTTCCTGTCCTGTCTCAAGTTTTATGAAGTCTCCAACCCTTATGGATTTTTCGACAAGTATATGGATTCCTGCAAAAAGGTTTGCCAGCGTGTCCTGAAGTGCAAGGGCAACCGCAAGACCTCCAACTCCAAGAGCAGTAATAAGTGGAGTTATGGAAACGCCGAGGAAACTGAGTATTATCAGAAAACCGACAACAAGAATCGTGCCTTTCAATATTCCATATGCAAGTCCTGTAGTAGGAATGGGCAGGTCTAATTTCTGAATATAATTTTTGGATATTTTACCTGATAGACTTGCAGCAGCAATAGTAATGGATAGTATTACAATTATGTGAATTGCCCTGCTGAAATAAAACACATATTTTTCAGGGAAATCGGAGACAGCGACACCTATGTAAAGTCCAATGGCAATGCACCAGTAAATGGACGGCACCTTTAATGCCTTGATGATTATATCGTCAACCTTAGTCTCTGTCCTTTCCGCCCACTTGTGAAGCAGTTTGAAGGCGATATACCTCACCATAAGTAGAAAAACTGCCGATACGAATGCTATAATAGCAAGGATAAAGAGTGCTTTTAAATTCATATCTATCAACTCCTCCTGTCTCTATAAATAACTATCATGGCTGTTATATCCGGATGCTAATTGCTGGCACTGTTTGCACCCTTTCCGGCAAAGGCAAAAACCAGCAGTGTAAAAAATTTAATAATATGACCGTCAGGTCTTTCTTATGAACTTGCTCATCTCATACCATAAGGTGTTAATTCCGTTTGTTTTCTAAAGGCTTCTTCATTTGACCTTTTCTGTTTTTGTATTAGCTCATTTGTCGCAGTCACTTCTTTCTTAAAGGAGTTCTCAAATCTCATAACCCATCCTCGCCCTTATTTATTATCTTCATCTACCGCTTTCCTTATCATATTAAGTATATCAGGTATTGCAGACGTAACCCTGTCCCAGCCTGCAATCAATGGCACACCGAGGGGATCTTCCGTTATTTTCTGTGCAGCCAGTTTAATTCCGTTTGTAAAGGTTTCCACCGCAAGGCTTTCCGCGTGCCTGTCGAACACTATGCTGTTTATTGCAGCATCGTCTTCGTATCTCTTAAGCATATCCTGAGCTGTCCTCGTATATGTCGCTACAAGTGTCTTAAAAAATCCGTCAGAAAAGACTATCCCTTCAGAGGCAAGCGTTCTAAAGAGAGTCTTGCATATATCAACACACATTTTATTAAGCCCTTTTGTTGCATCTTCAGGTGATAGTTCCTGATGCTTATGCTCATAATTTTCCGCGATATCAACTTGACAGACTCTTCTTGTTGATATATTCCTGTATACTTCTGCAAGAACACCAATCTCTAATCCCCAGTCTCCGGGAATCCTGTTTACCCTTGCAAGGTCAACATCCATCGAAAACTCACCTGCAAGGGGATACCTGAAGCTGTCAAAAAATACAAGTATCGGTAAATAACCTAAAATTTTCTGTAGTGACCTTATGAGTGGTGTAAGAAGGAGCCGTGTCATCCTTCCATGAAGTCTGTCGGTTACCCTGCTGTAATACCCTTTGCAGAAATCATAATCAAGATTTGGATTCGCAACCGGATAACACAAACGCGCAAGTAGATCTCTGCTATACGTGAGTATGTCACAATCATGGAGCACTATCTCATGGGAATACTGTTCAGAAAGGATATAACCATACGCCATCCATGTAGACCTTCCCTTGCCTGGCTCTCCCACAGGCAAATCAGCCCTCTCAATGGTCTTATATATTTCACTCATTCTTGAACCACTATTCCAGATAATGCCTGTCTTCTGCGGAAGTACAGAGAAAAATTCCTTTGTATGCTTGAATTCTTCCTCTGAGGCAGGGCCGAGTGTCACTATAACTTCTTTTATGTATTTGACTTCCTGAAGTTCTCTGACAATACCCTTTAATGCATCTCCTTCCAGTTCACTGTAAAGAGACGGCAGCACAAGGGCGATAGGCCTTTGCTGGGCATACCATGTTAATTCGGCCTCTATCTTCTCAAGATTAGTCCTGCCGAGCCTGTGAAAAGTTGCAACAACGCCTGTCTGATAAAAATCCGACATCTTACACCTCCGTTGAGTCTCTGCTAAAAAGGAAATACAAGTTATTTGATTGCTGCCTGTTAAGAGTATAACGGCTATAAAATTGATGGTCAAGAAAAATCGCCCTCTCTTTAGTATAATTCAATCATGAGCAGCGCAAATCAAATAGTTGCTGAAATATTTACTGCTGCATTGCGGTCTGTTGATTCTTATGAATCAGTAAAACTCCATACAGATAAAATCAGGCAATCTTATCAAAATGGCAGCTTTAAAAAACTAATCGTTGTTGGTTTTGGCAAGGCAGCGGTTCCAATGGCAAAGGCGGTAGAAGACGATTTGACGGATATAATTGACACTGGAGTTGTAATTACGAAATATGGACACTGTTCCTCAACCGATAAATATATAATCCCCCAATCCACCCCTTTTTCAAATCCCCCCTCACCCCCCTTTGCTAAAGGGGGGCTGGGGGGATTATTAGGTGAAAAAATAAAAATTGTTGAAGCAGGTCATCCAGTGCCTGATGAAAGCGGATTAAGAGCTACAGAGGAAATAATAAACCTCCTTAAAGGTGCAGATGAAAACACTCTTCTTATATGCCTAATCTCTGGCGGTGGTTCTTCCCTGCTCGTTTCTCCTTATAATGGCATTACTCTCGATGGAAAAAAGAAGATTACTGAACTGCTCCTCAAAGCCGGTGTAAATATCTACGAACTTAATAACGTAAGAAAGCATATATCGAAAGTAAAAGGGGGAAGACTTGCCGAGATTGCTCATCCTGCAAAGGTTGTATCGCTTATCCTTTCTGATGTTGTCGGCGACAACCTTGATGTCATTGCCTCTGGCCCGACATCGTCCGACAGCACGACCTACACGGATGCCCTGAAGGTTTTAAAAAAATACCGGTTAATGGAACAGATTCCCCTGAATGTCATTGATCTGCTGAATCGTGGGAGAGACGGTCTGATTCCTGAAACCCCCAAGGAAGGGGATCCCATTTTTGAACAGGTGGAAAACATAATTATCGGAAGTAACAAAAAAGCGTTGGAAGGTGCAAAGATAAAAGCAGAATTCCTGGGATTCAACACAGAAATAATTTCTTCAGAAATTACAGGCGAAGCGAAAGAAGCCGGTAAATGGCTTGCTCAAAAGGCTATCGAAGTTCAGAGAGGGGAGCATTACAGGAAACCGGTTTGTTTCATTTCAGGAGGTGAAACAACTGTTACTGTGAGAGGAGCCGGCAAAGGCGGAAGGAATATGGAGTTGGCGCTCTCTTTTGCAATGGAGGTCGAAGGATTTGACGGGATCACGTTCCTTTCTGCAGGTACTGACGGAACAGACGGGCCGACAGATGCAGCAGGGGCAATAATTGATGGGCAGACAGTCGCAAGGGCAAAGGCTATCGGTCTTGACCCCGGAACATATCTGGAGAATAATGATTCCTATAATTTCTTTAAACAGATCAATGAACTTTTCATAACAGGCCCGACAGGCACAAATGTAATGGATATTCAGATAATGGTGATAGAATGAAAAATATTATCATATTCACAGACCTTGATGGAACGCTTTTAGATTACTCCACATATTCTTTTGAAAAGGCGCTGCCTGCCCTCCAATTGCTGAAAGAGAAGGACATCCCGCTTATTATCTGTTCAAGTAAAACCAAAAAAGAGATAGAGTATTACAGAAGGAAACTCGATAACCACCATCCTTTTATATCAGAGAACGGCGGAGGGATATTCATACCAAAAGAATATTTTAAGTTTGAAGTTCAAAATTCATATAATCCCCCATCATCCCCCTTTAGCAAAGGGGGGCTGGGGGGATTTTCAGAAGAAAATGACTACCAAGTTATTAAGCTTGGTGCACAATACAATGACTTAAGAAAAGCAATCGAAGAACTTCGTAAAGAAGGTTTTGATATTAAAGGGTTCGGTGATATGACCGTGCATGAGCTTGCAGAGACGGCAAACATGACAATAGAAGAGGCTGAAATGGCAAAGGAGCGGTATTTTGACGAACCATTTATTTACAGCGGACCTTCTCACAAACTGCCGCAGCTCTTGAAATCCATCAATGAAAAAGGTTTCAAGTTTACGCAGGGCAGATTCTATCATATCCTCGGCAGCAGCAACAAAGGCATTGCTGTTTCCATACTTACAGATTTATACAAAAATAAATATAAACAAATTACGACCATTGCTATCGGCGACAGTCCTAATGATATCCCCATGCTTGAAAGGGTTGATTATCCTGTTATCGTTCAAAAACATGACGGCAGTTATGACAGCAAAATTAAAATTCCACGCATCATTAAAGCAAATGAAAGCGGTCCTGAGGGTTGGAATAAGGCTGTTTTAAATAAATTCTCTAAATCTTCAGCGCATAATACCTCAGCCAGACATATACCGTTAAAATAACATTAGATATCCCATTTAATATAGTTTCTTATTACAAATGGGGTAAACATTGTGGTTAGCAAAGACATTGCTACGATTGAAACATAGACATCCTGCTTGATTATATTAGAGGTCAGTCCTATTAATGCAACTATCATCGCAACTTCGCCGCGTGGAGACATCCCGAATCCAATAACTAATGATTCGGTTTTATTGAATCCTGCCAGCCTTGATGCAATACCGCAGCCGGCAACCTTACTGAATACTGCAACCAGCAATAATGTTATAAAAAATGGCAATATGCCGGGAGTTAACTCTCTAAGATTTGCAAGGATCCCAAGACTGATGAAGAATATAGCCCCGAAGATTACATGAAAATACCCTGCCCCGTCTTTTAGGTCTTTGCTGTTTTTAAATCTTATGCCTTCCAGCGCTGCGCCTGCCAGGAATGCTCCAACAATTGCCGACAAACCGACTAGTTCTGCGACAGAGGCGTAGAAGAAACAGAACATTATTGCAATAATAAATAAAAGATGTGGATGCTTTTTTGCGAACCTCGCTTCATCCAATCTTAAAAATATTTTCTTTATATAAGGGGCAGTGAATATGCCGGCAAATAAAAAGACTATGGACTCTATTGCTATTATTAATACCCCTATGACTGCTATATTCTCTGCCCGCGTACTTTGAACTGTAATTGACAGCGCTAATAAGCCAAGCACATCGTCTATAACCGCTGCGCCGATTATTGCCTTTGCCGCAGGGGTATGCAGTTTTTTCATTTCCTGCAGTACGCTTGCGGTAATAGCAATACTTGTCGCTGTCAAAGCTACGCCTATAAACATTGATTCCTTAAAATTATAGCTAAATAAATTCCCCAAGAAATAACCTGCCGCCCACGGTACGATGGCTCCGATTAATGCTATAAACATATATTTTATCTGATAGACATCTTTAATCTTAAATTCAAGGCCTATTGCGAATAAAAGCATTATTGCCCCGAGGTGTGCAAGCATCTTAACGGCATCACTGTATTGAACAATAGAAAAAATGCTGGGGCCGATTATTATTCCGATAATAATTATACCGACTACTGCCGACTGGTTAATCCTTGACGCCAGAAGATAGCCCGCAAGCGCAAACAGCAGGATTACACTTATTTGTAATTCAAGGGATGTCATTTATCTTAACCATAAGATTTTGTTGTATAGTTATTATATCATAAAAAGATAGCGTGCCAAATAAAAACCAGCAATTCACGGTGAAAATTGACGGAATTGCTTCGGAATAAAGACTCCTCGCAATGACACATTACGAAGATTTATTTTGTCATTATGATAATGACAATGATTATATCGACTCTATATGTTTGGGTTAGGTACTATTTAATAGGGCAGGCTTGGCTTTAGTCGAGTTATATAAAGGACTAATGCCGAACCTGCCCTATCAGAATAGTCTCATAACCTCAATTAACTAAAGGGAATGTTCCCTCAGTCTATTTGATCTTATTCAGAAGATGGTTGATGATATCAGTCAGGGTAATAATGCCTACCAGCCGGTCTTTATCCACTACAGGAACCTGTTTTACCCTGCGGAGAATCATCTGTGACCCAGCCCTGATAATAGGCATGTCACTACTTGCTGTGATGGGAGGTGTTCCCATTATCTCCCTCACTTTCACTTCATAAAGCTTATGAGCACGTTCCTCGATATACTCGAGATCTGTCATGTGCCGCTCATCCTCAATTATATCAGGATAGCGTGGCAGGATTGCTTTGAAAATGTCTGCTTTTGTGATTACTCCTATAGGCTTCCCATCTTCCATAACAACCAGGCCGTTTGCATGATGCCTGTTCATAACTTCTGCACATTCCTTCAAGGTTTGAGCATGTCCAATAGTATGTACTTCTTTAGTCATAATTTCGCCAACTTTCATAGTTCTTCACCTCCTGGGCTAAAAGATTAATTAATTATGTTAATTAACAGATATATCTCTTTTATCACCTCCTTGTCATCGAATCTTTAATGTATCTAATGTTACAGTTTTAGAATAATTTTGTAAACCCCGCACCTTATTATAAAAGATGCAGGGTAAAGAATTTCTATCATATTAAAAAAAACAGGAAAAATCTATTCACTTTTAATATACCCGATTCAAATGATAAACTATGTAATTGATGTCTAAATAAAAAGGAGAAAGATTATGTTTCCTTTTTTCTTGACAGCTAAAACCATACCTGATGCATGGTTTCAACTGATTTACAATCTATTTGATAATGCCTATGCACAGAAGATACAAAAAGGATCTTTTGAAAACGAGCAGCGCCGATTACAGTATCCGGGTATAGCAGTGTATATCGAGCATCCCTATTACGATATGGTACCTACTATACCGCCAAACTCAGGCATACCAGCTCCTACCACAAAGGAATACATCGAGGATTATTTTGTCAATTACCTGATGAATCCTGAACTGGCTGAGAACGAAACATATAGATATTCAAGCAGGATACATCATCCTATGCCGAAAGGCGGGACTCAATTTGAACGTGTTATAGAAATACTCAGGGAGACCCCTCTAACAAATCAGGCTGTTATCGAAATAGCAACACCTTTGGATCTTGATATCTGCTGCGGCAAAGACGGAAAGCTTGACCCACCGTGTCTGAGGTTGCTGGATTTTAAGGTTATACCTGTAGATGATGAGTTAATGCTGACAGTGAGCGCTTATTTCAGGTCATGGGATCTTTGGGCAGGATTCCCTACGAACCTCGGAGGGATAGAATTATTAAAACAGTTTGTTGCTTCTGAAACTAGCCTCAAGAACGGACCTATTTATGCGTATAGCGCCGGCGCTCATATTTACGGTTATCAGGAGCAAATTGCCAGATTAAGAACCCTGAGGATTAACAAATAATACCCCTCACCCTCACCCACAAGGGGAGAAAGGATAACACACCCCTACACCCCTCTCAAGAGGAGATTTATTATCTCCCCTCCCTCGACGGGAGGTCCGTCTTACTTATGACGGAAGGGGTAGGGGAGGGTGTGGAAAACTAAGAGTTGGGTTTCCCTACAGGAAAACTTATAGTAAAGGTAGTCCCCTTTCCAGGTTCGCTATCTACAGAAATAGTCCCTTTGTGATCCTGGATTATCTTATATGTAAAGGTAAGGCCAAGTCCTGGACCATATACTTTAGATGTAACTAATGGGTCAAAGATGTTTTTAAGTTTATCCCTGGGAATACCCTTTCCTGTATCAGTTATCTGTACCTCTAAACGGTCTTCACTCATCCTGCTGGCAATTTTAAGCACCCTGGTCTTTTCAACCATGGCCTCAATAGAATTTTTAATGAGATTGCATAAAGCCCTTTTAAATAGTTTTCTATCAACTGGTATTAGAGGAAGATTATCTACTAATTCAGTCTCAACGTTGATAGACTTTTCTTTGATCTCTTGATCAAATACTTTAAGGGCTTCCAAAATCACATCGTTGATATTTGTGGGTTCTTTATAAGATACGGCCATAGTTTTTAGTTCAATAAGCTGTTTTATCATGTTTTCCAATATCGCTACGTCATCTATGATCATCTCCATATACTTTCTGCTAGGATCACCTTCAGGAAGGTTTCCATAAACCTTGCGTGCAAAACCTCCGATAGAGGTAAGGGGATTTCTTATCTCATGTACTACCTGATCCATCATTTGTTCAAGGGCTCCTGATTTTTCCTCCTCTACTAATTTCTCATGTGCTGCCTTGATAGTAAGTAATGACCTAACCCTTGCAGAGAGTTCTTTGTAATCAAACGGCTTGGGTAAATAATCATCAGCTCCGATATCAAGACCTTTCACCTTGCTCGCAACGTCGCTTTTTGCAGTAAGCATGATGACTGGAATATATCTTGTATTTTCATCTAATTTGAGCCTCTGACACACCTCATAGCCGTCCATTTTTGGCATCATGACATCGAGCACAACTAAATCAGGATTGTAATCAACAACCTTTTTAAGACCTTCTTCACCGTCGTATGCCTCTGCTGTTTCGTATCCTTCGGCGCGAAGCCTCTTTTTCAAAAGTTCTACCGTATCTTCATTGTCGTCTACAATCAATATCTTGTTTTTCTTCTCCACCCGAACTACTTCTATCTCCTTTTCTTATTTTTTATAATGAGCGACATTGTGAATATACATTATTGATTCAAATCCCCCCTAACCCCCCTTTACTAAAGGGGGGTTAGGGGGGATTACTTGTCCTTTAAATAGGATTTTATCTGATCTGGCAGTCCATGGATATCAATAGGTTTAGATATATACCCTTCACACCCAGCCTCCATGGCTTTTTCTCTATCTCCCTTCATTGCATGGGCAGTTAAGGCGATTATCGGGGTGTCCTTAAACTTTATCTGGCTTTTCAACCTTTTTGTAACCTCATAGCCATCTATCTTAGGAATCGAGATATCCATCAGGATAAGGTCAGGGTTTTCTGCGATTGCCTTTTCTAATGCCTCTTCTCCGTCAACAGCCTCAATCATTTGATAACCCCTGTTCTTAAGTATCTTGACTACCAGCTCCCGACCATCCTGATTATCATCAACTACCAGTATTTTCCTGGAAAAGTCCTCTTTTTTCTCTTCCATCTTCTCCCCCATTTGTTCATTTCACTTTAAACTTTACTAATAGTATCCTTAATCTCTTTTAACAGGTCTTCCTTAGCAAGTACTCCCTTGTTTAATATCCCCTGTATCCTGCCATTTAGTTCATCTATATCTTTTTCTGTTAAATCCTTACGGGTTATTATTATAAGAGGAATATCCTTAACCCCCTCCTCTGTCTTGAGATATTCAATCACGTCGAAACCGCTAACCTCGGGCATTGTCAAGTTTAAGACAATCAGGTCAGGTACGAAATCCTTGATAGTTTTGATGGCATCCTTACTGTTATAAGCTACTTCTATCTGATATCCTGTTTCTCTAAGGACATTGCCGATCAATTCTATCGTATCTTGTTCATTATCCACTACTAATACTTTTTTTATCGTAGCCGTTTTTCCCAAATTTCTTAATTTTCTTAATAAAACCTGCTTTTCTAATGGTTTTACCAGATATTCTGCTGCACCCAGACTAAAGCCCAATCTCTTATTATCTATGATCGAAAGTATAAAAACGGGAATATCCTGGGTTTCCGGCGTCTTTTTTAACTCCCGCAGGACCTGCCATCCATCCTTTCTTGGCATCATGATGTCTAAGGTAATGGCCATTGGTTTTATTTCTTTTGCCTTCTCTACTGCCCCTTCACCACTTAAAAAGCCAACTACCCTGTAATCCTCTCCTAAATATTTCCTTATAATATCAATAGCCTCTGGATTGTCATCAATAGCTAATATAGTTTTTTTAGCACCCCCTTCCCCTTCAGGCAGCTCTGCTTCTGTAGCCTCATATTCCTCTGGCTCGATTAGCAGATTTTTAATAACCTCACAGCCCTTACAGAAATCTACCTTTTCAGGATAGGCAGCTATTTTCATTCCTGCACAATGAGTTCCAATGATTAACCAGCATCGGGATTCTTTACCACCATAGGCTGGACAGCTTGGTTGTCCACAACGGATATACTCCCAGCATCTTATGGGCTTGCCAGCATATTGCGGTTCCTTCAAAAAGGTCTCGACCGGCTTTCTAAAATATTCAGATAGGCCTTCAGCCATGCTTGGTTCCAATACTGGCTCAGCAGGCTTTTCAAGTATCTCTTTTTTCAACGGGAGAGTAAAACAGAATTTGCTTCCCTCTCCATATTTACTCGTTACCCAGATTACACCCTTATGCAACGCAACCAATCCTCTGGCAATATTGAGACCGAGGCCTGTTCCTTCGTATTGACGAATTGTAGAGATATCTACCTGTGTGAACTTATCAAAAATCTTACCGATATCCTCATCTTTTATCCCTATACCTGTATCTTCAACACATATTTCTACAAATAACGGTGACTCTCCAGGTTTAATACCCCTTTCAGAGGGCTTGGCGCTTATGGTTATTCCTCCATGATGGGTGAATTTAACAGCATTTGACAATAGGTTTATAAAAATCTGTTTGACCTTATCCTCATCCCCATAAACCGGTAATAAATTCTCATTGAGATTAATAGTAAATGTAAGCCCCTTTTGTTTTATCATAGGTTCAAAGGTGGGGATAACAGACTCGATTAATAATTTCAAATATATTTCCTTTGGCTGTAAATCTATTTTCCCTGACTCTATCTTGGATACATCGAGGACATCATTTATTAATTGCAGAAGATGTCTTGCATTAGCTACAACCTTTTTCAGGCTTTTTTCTTGTTCTTCGTTAAGGGGGCCGTCAACCCTGTCTAACAAGAGGTCTGTATAGCCGATAATGGCGTTCATTGGTGTACGGAGTTCATGAGACATATTGGCTAAAAAAGTGGATTTTAGTTTGTCCAACTCCCTGAGATCTCTGTTGGCCCTCTCTAACAGTGCTAAGAGTTGAGTCCTTTCATTTAATAAAGTAGTCTTTCTGGTTACTTCCAGCTCCAATTTCTTACTGAAGGAGGAGACACTTTCGACCATATAGTTAAAGGTCTTTCCAAGAACTCCGATTTCGTCCTCTGTCTTTACATCAACGGAAACAGACATGTCTCCCTCTGCAAACCTCTTTGCCTCCTCAGCTAAACTCTCTACAGGGCGCCTTACAAATTTATTTATCATGAGATAGGTTAAGGTTATCGCAATGGATAAGCCGAATGCAGTTACTACAATAGTTCGGTTGAGCTGGGCAACTACAGTTGCATGGACTCGCTCAGCGCCTACCCTTATTATCATACTTCCCAAGACCTTTCTGGAAGAGCCGTGGCAGTGATAGCAGTCCCGTTGATTTAAGATAGGATAGATTGTAACGAGATATTTTTTCCCAGCGACCACATCCTCAAACGACTTTAGTGGTTCAACCCCTGTCTTTAATATCTCATTCAGGGTTTGCAGAGCGTTTTTATTATAAATGGAATCTGCTACCTTGGTCTTTACTTTTTCCACATGCGTGGAATAGATTATTTCCTGGTCAAAATCGCATATAAATACCTCAACTTCTTTTGTTTTTTCTCTTATATCTAACAGATGTCTTTTAACCCCTTCCTTATCTCCTACCCACATGGGACTTTTTATGCCTGCATAGGTTGAGGCAGCTACCTCTTTGGCAAACATGGTCATCAACTCTAACCTGTCTCTGGTCCCAAAATATATTCTACTGTAGATTTCAACCGACATCATTAGAACTATAATGATTACTATAGCAACCATTATTTCATTGGCCAGCCGCTTCTTTATAAAACCAAACATTTTCATTCTAACTTTTATAGTGGAAGCAAAAAAGTTTATTCCCCCTCACCCTAACCCTCTCCCGCTAGGGGAGAGGGACTCCTCTTTTCCCCCCTCCCTTGACGGGAGGGGATGTAGGGGAGGGTGAATTATGTAAATTTATTTAATTCCTTCACTCTAACTTTCAACTTTTCACTTTTATCTTCTTAATGTGCGCCTCCATGAATCATAGGCTTATACCTGAAGGCCTTGACCCTTTCCGAGGTATGACAGACCTCGCAATCTTTCATTGTCATACGCCTCTTTATATCACGAGGACTTTTTGTCTTTACATGGAGCTCGCCAGTTCCATGACATACCTCACATCCTGCATTCTTCAGGTAAGGCGTTTTTTCAGGACTTATGAAACCGCTCGGTTTGCCATATCCTGTGGTATGGCAAAAATAGCACCCTTTGATCTCCTCTTCAGTCAAGCCCTTTTTTAGCCTTTCTATGCTATCGAACGACTTACTCTTCTTTGCATACTTCATAAAGCTGTTATATTCCTTCTCATGACAACCCTTGCAGGCATCGGAACCAACATATCCCCCCTTATTCCCCCCTTTACTAAAGGGGGGTGAGGGGGGATTAGTTTCAGCGAAACTTAAAGATGGGTTTGTTGTGATTAATGCGAGCAGGATGATTACAGTTGTAAATAAAAAGTATCTTGTTAAAAATCTAAGAGAATGGGTCATGTTATAACCTCAAATTTAAAGTTATTTTAAATAAATCAGCATTCGGAACTTCGTTGTTCTATTTTCTATTATTATGTGAAAAATTTCAACTGGTGGTTGATGTATAATAATTTATGGCATTTGTAATCGCTTTGGCAGGTAAGGGTGGTACAGGAAAGACGACTATTGCAGGGCTTACTATCCGTTATATTATTGAGAAAAAGAAAAGGCCTGTGCTTGCTGTAGATGCAGATTCCAATAACTGTCTTAATGAGGTACTCGGAGTAGATGTCCACGCAACGATAGGTAAATTAAGAGAGGAATCTCTCCAGACAATAAGAAGTGGCGCAGAAAGACCCGGCGGCATGTCTATGGAGCAGATCTTTGACTATCAGGTACAGCAGTCAATTATAGAATCAAAGGGATTTGATTTGATGGTAATGGGAAGACCTGAAGGTCCGGGGTGTTACTGTGCAGCAAATAATATTATCAGAAAATATACAGATAAACTCTCTGAGACATACTCATATGTTGTTATAGATAACGAGGCCGGCATGGAACATCTCAGCAGGAGAACAACCCACAAGGTTGATTTACTTCTAATAGTGAGTGATCCTGCTGTAAGAGGCATCCAGACAGCAAAAAGGATTAATGGACTTGTCGAGGAACTACAGCTTGAGATCAATAGGCGGTTAGTTATCATAAATAGGATATCTGGCAATGAAGGAGCGGATTTGAAAAATCTTGCAGAGAAGTCTGGTCTTCAGGTTGCAGGTCTTGTTCCTCAGGATGAAGCAATATTTAATCTTGATCTTCATGGAAAACCAATCTTCCAACTCCCTGATGATTCAAAGGCGGTAAGGGCAGTTTTCAGTATACTCGATTCCTTGAATATCCCATAAATCAGCATAGAGCAAATAGCATAGAGCATGTCAGAAATTTCTATATCCTATATATATTAAAAGTAGTATAATTTCTAATTATGGAACAGGGCATCATAGAGAATCTTATAACTGAACTTACAAAACTTCCCGGTATAGGTCGAAAAACCGCACAGAGACTTGCATTCTTTATAGTCACGATGTCTGAGGAAGATGCAAAAGGAATCTCAAAGGCAATAAATGAGATAAAGGAGAAGGCAAGATTCTGCAATGAATGTTTTAACATTACAGAGACAAAAGTGTGTAGTATATGCAGCAGCAGCTCAAGGGACAGGAGTAAACTCTGCGTAGTAGAAGAACCGAGTAACATACTTGTTATTGAAAGGTCAAAGAGCTTTAACGGGCTCTACCATGTACTCCTCGGAGCCCTCTCACCAATCGATGGCTTTACTCCCGACAGGCTCAAGATAAACGAACTTATCAAAAGGGTAGGGAGAAATGAAATTAAAGAGATTATTATCGCAACAAATCCCAATACCAAAGGCGAGATGACAGCACAGTACATAAGAGAATTGCTTAAACCCTTTAAGGTTAAAGTAACACGAATTGCTTATGGCCTTCCAATGGGTGGGGATATTGAGTTTGCAGACGAGGTAACACTCAGCAAGGCTATTGACGGAAGAAGAGAGATCTGATATCATATCTTTTATAAACTTCTAAAAAACTAAATCTTCAGGAGGTGTTCTATGGAAAAGAAAAAGACAAAAGAGTTGTTAAGGGTTGAGCCATCAAAATCTCTTTCGCCCTTTGAGACGGCGGAGAGGTGGTTTGAGGACGTTTTTAGAAGGCCATTTTCTTTAATGGGGCCGTCATGGTGGCCAGGGTTGAGGATGCCAGAAATAGAAGAGGTCGCTCCATCTGTTGATATCTTTGAGGATCGTGATGACGTAGTGGTAAAGGCAGAGCTGCCCGGTATGAAGAAAGAAGATATTGATGTGAGCTTAACTGATGATGCTATAACTATATCCGGTGAAAAGAAGAAGGAAGAGAAGGTCGAAAAGAAGAATTACTACAGTTTTGAACGTTCATACGGTTCCTTTACACGCAGTTTTCGATTGCCAACCGAGGTACAAACAGATAAGGCGAAGGCAAGATTTAAGGACGGGGTCCTTGAGATAAGAATCCCAAAGACTGAAGAAGCCAAGAAAAAAGAGAAAAAGATTTTGATTGAATAATGCTAATCCAGATCAGGAAAGAATTCCTCGATATGTGAAGCTAAGCCTTAATCTTCTTCTGCCATCCACTTGCCTTTATAAGTATTTCCTCTTCATCTGCATTGCATAGCCTACCCTCATTAACAACAACCTTTCCGTTCACCATTACTGTTTCGACGTCAGAGGCCATCGCTGCATAAACTATGTGAGAGTAAACATTATATATAGGTGTGAGATGAGGTTTTTTTAAATTAATGGTTACGATATCAGCCATTTTGCCCTTCTCAATGCTTCCGATCTTATCACCAAGCCCTAACACCTCGGCACTCCATCTTGTTGCCATGAGCAGGATTGTTTTTGCATCAAGAACAGTAGGATTATTTGAGAGTGCCTTGTGAACCTTTGCGGCAGTGGACATTTCGCTCAGGATATTCAGGTCATTGTTACTTGCAGCACCGTCTGTGCCAAATGTTACCTTCACACCGGCATTCAGCATCTTCACGACAGGGGCAATGCCTGAGGCAAGCTTGAGATTACTCTCTATGCAGTGTGAGACACCGATTCTTCTTTGAGACAGTATTTTTATTTCCCCATCAGTCATCCAGACACAGTGTGCAGCGAGCACCCTTTCATCAAGAAAGCCAATGCTATCAAGATATTCAACAGGTGCCATCATAAATCTGTTTTTAATCTCGTTTACCTCCCACCTTGTTTCTGACAGATGTATGTGAATTGGTATATCATATTTATCTGCAACATGCCTTGCTCTCTTTAAAGACTCCGGGCCACATGTGTAAAGCGCATGAGGTGCGATGCAAGGAGTTATCAGCTCATCTCCCTTCCAGTTTTTTATAAAGGATTCTGCATTGACAAAATACTCATCTGTAGTGCTCGCAGATTTTGACGGAAAATCCAGAATTCCACTCCCTAAGACTGCCCTCATGCCCATCCTCTTAGTAGACTTACCCGCGGCATCTTCATAAAAATACATGTCATTATAAGTTGTAACCCCTCCCTTGAGCATCTCAAGACAGGCAAGCTCAACCGCATCAGAGATGAATTCAGGGCTTAGCCATCTATTCTCTGCTGGCCATATATGATTTTTGAGCCAATCCGTTAAAGGAATGTCGTCAGCAATACCTCTGAAATAGACCATCGCTGCATGTGTATGGGTGTTGATCAATCCTGGAAAAACTGCTTTCCCTTCTCCCATGATAATGGCTTCTGAGGTATATTTTTTTAAAATCTCTTTAGAAGTTCCAACTTCGAGGATATCTGTGCCGCTTACAGCAATTGCACCATCTTTAATAACAGTAAGCCCTTCATCCATTGGAAGGACATAATCGCCGCAAATGATATAGTCAACATCCTGCATAACTGCTATGCCATTTCAATAAGCTTTTCCGCTATCTGCACTGCATTTAAAGCAGCACCTTTTCTCAGATTGTCTGCGACTATCCACATATTGATACCGTTTTCTATAGACTCATCCTCTCTTATCCTTCCCACATATGTTTCATCCTTTCCAGCTGCATCTATAGGAAGCGGATAGATATTCTTATCAGGTGCATCATATACTATCACACCAGGTGCTTCTGACAGAATCGCCCTTACCTCATCGGCAGTAAGTTTTTTCTCTGTCTCTATATTAAGGCTCTCAGAATGGCTTCTAAAAACAGGGACACGCACCGTTGTTGCTGTTATCCTTATTGATGTATCACCAAGAATTTTTTTTGTCTCATTTACCATCTTCATCTCTTCCTTTGTGTAGCCGTTTTCAAGAAATTTATCTATATGTGGAATGACATTAAAGGCTATCTGGTAAGGATACACATTACATTTAATCTCCTTAAAATTTAATAATGCAGTCGTCTGCTGTAATAATTCGTCCATAGCCTTCTGACCAGTCCCTGAGACGGACTGAAAGGTCGTAACTACGACCCTTTTAATCCTTGCGGAATCATGTAGTGGTTTCAAGACAACCACCATCTGTATTGTTGAACAGTTAGGGTTTGCAATTATACCTTTATGCCATTTAAGGTCATGGGGATTAACCTCAGGCACAACGAGAGGTACTTCAGGGTCCATCCTCCACTGGCTTGAATTATCAACAACAACACAACCGGACTTTGCTGCTACAGGAGCCCAGATTTTTGATCTTTCAGCACCAGCAGAAAAAAAAGCAATATCTATTCCATTAAATGAATCCTCATTTAAGGCTTCAACTGGAATCTCTGCATCTTTAAACTCCATAATCTTCCCTTCGGAACGCTCTGATGCAAAGAGCCTGAGTCTTTCCACAGGAAAGTCTCTTCCAACAAGCGTTGCAATCATCTCATTACCAACTGCCCCTGTTGCACCCACAACTGCAACGATATATTTTTTCTTCTTGAGCATTTAAACAGATCCTCCATTCTGCTGAATTTAAGTTTTTAAATTTAGCATATTTTATCTAAAAATACTATTATATCCATTGTTCTCCTCAAAAAATAAACATAGAGCCGGGAAATATTGTGAAACCAGTAGGATTGATAAATCTCCTGTAAAAAATCTAAAATTGTTTTGCTAAGGAGGGATGATGGGTTTTTTTGAAAGGCTTAAAGAGGGACTTACAAAGACGAGAAAAGACTTTATAGAAAAAGTTGAATCTATATTTATAGGCAGAAAGATTGATGAAGAAACACTTGAAGAACTCGAAGAGATATTAATTACATCTGATATTGGGACTAAGGCTACAGCAGAGATAATGACAGTGATACAGGAGAAGGTAAATAAAGGGGAGGTTAGAGATGCAGACTCTGTTAAAGAATTATTGAAAAAAGAAATGATAGCTATTCTTGGACATTCGCAGCCTCTTGTGGTCTACGGAAACAGGCCATTTGTAATCCTTGCTGTTGGAGTAAATGGCGTTGGTAAGACAACAACAATCGGAAAGCTTGCAAGCAGGTTTCAATCTCAGGGATTTTCTGTTTTGCTTGCAGCAGGTGATACATTCAGGGCTGCTGGGATTGAACAGTTAGAGATATGGGCAAAAAGGGCTGGTACTCAGCTTGTTAAACACCAACACGGTTCTGATCCATCGGCGGTTGCCTTTGATGCTATTGCAGCCGCAAAAAAAAGAGGCATAGACGTTGTTATAGTAGATACTGCTGGACGCCTACATACAAAAAGCAATCTTATGGAAGAACTAAGAAAAGTGAGAAGGACCATTGGAAAGGCGATGCCCGAAGCACCCCATGAGATTCTTCTTGTAATTGATGCAACTACAGGGCAGAATGCCATAAGACAGGCAGAATTGTTCAATGAGGCAATCGGCATAACCGGTATTGCCCTTACAAAACTCGATGGTACTGCAAAGGGCGGCATCGTATTTGCGATAAGGAAAATACTCGGCATTCCTGTGAGGCTTATAGGAGTCGGTGAAGGGATAGATGACCTCAGGGATTTTGATCCGAAGGAATTTGTAGAGGCACTTTTTTCATAAACTCAACCCATATCGGGAGGGCCGACCTTGCGCCTGTTTCTTTTGAGCCAATCGGCATATGGTTATCCCTTCCAACCCAGATACCTACTGCAAGCCTGTCATCAAATCCTATAAACCACGCATCGGTGTAATCATTGGTTGTGCCGGTCTTTCCATAAATAGGCCTTTTTAGCTCTTTTGCCCGCTGTGCGGTTCCTTCCTCAACTACAGCCTGCAGAAGAATCTTCATCTCCCCTACATTTTTTTCAGACAGCAAGTCTTCTAAAACAGGTTTTGTCTCCTCAATAACTATCCCGTCTCTGTCAAGTATTCTTTCGTATAGCATTGGTTTTGCCCTGTGTCCTGAAGCAAATGTTGAATAAGCTGAAACCATGTCAATGAGTCTAACATCAGAAGCACCTATTGCAAGAGGCAGATAAGGTTGAAGCCGACTTCTTATACCAAGCCTCTGAGCCATTTCAATAACATTGTCTATTCCTAAATTAGCTGCGAGCCTTATCGTTGCACAATTAAGAGATTTTGCAAGGGCGGTTTTAAGGGTAACGCTTCCATAGTATTTGCCGTCATAGTTATGGGGGATCCATTTCTGCCCTGGTTTTGCACCTTTAAATGAGATGGGCGAATCGTTTATTCTTTCCTCTGATGTCATTCCGTTCTCGATTGCAGTAATATATACAAAAGGTTTGAATGCAGAACCCGGCTGTCTTAATGCCTGAGTTGCCCTGTTAAATTGGTTCTTCCAGAAATTAGATCCACCGACGACTGCCTTTATATGTCCAGTTTTCATATCTATTGCTATCAGTGCTGCCTCTATTCCTAATTTTACTCTCTTTTCTATACTGGAAATTCCTCTTGCGACTGATTCTTCAGCGATCTGCTGCATCCTAAAGTCTAAGGTTGAATATATTTTATACCCTGAGGTGTATAGTTCATTACCGTATTTTGTCTCGAGATTCTGTCTCAATGTCTCTATAAAATAGGGTGCATCGTATTTTCTGAAATGAGGAGTTAACGGAAGGGAAGCCTTTTCTGCCTCTTCATATTGAGTTTCTGTTATAAATTTATGATCCAGCATTTGTTTTAAAACTACCGTTCTTCTTTCTTTTACCTTGTGGGGATTTTTAAAAGGAGAATACATTGAGGGTGCCTTTGGCATTGATGCAAGAAGTGCTGCATCGGCTATGTTTAGGCTCCTTGCTGATTTGCCAAAATATGTCTGGGCCGCAGCCTCAATACCGTATGCCCTTGTTCCGAAATAAGCCTGATTCAGATACATCCCGAGTATTTCATCTTTTGTATAATGTTTTTCTATCTGTATAGAAAGGGCTGCTTCCTTAATCTTTCTTTTTATACTCCTGTCAGGTTTTAAAAAGAGCATCCTTGCAAGCTGTTGAGTAATTGTGCTTCCTCCTTCGACGATTCCCCCAGCTTTAATGTCATGCCACAGCGCCCTCATTATTCCTATGAGATCAACCCCGGGGTGATTATAAAACCTGATATCTTCAACAGAGATGAAAGCCTTTTTTACGTGGTCTGGAATCTGATAATGAGGTACAAATGTCCTCCGCTCAAGATAAAGCTCAGCAATGAGCTTTCCATCACTCGAATATATCCTGGATGATTCCAGCGGGGTGTATTCTTCAAGAAGTTTTATATTTGGCAGGTCAGAAATAACCCAGTATATAAACCCTCCAAGGGTTCCTATAAGTACAGAGAAGATGAAGAGGCCTATGAATATCTTTCTGGACATCGACCTTTTTTCTGTCTTTTTGAATTCCTGCTCAAGCCTCGTCATTGATTAATTATAACCTAAACAACCATTGGAAGATGCTTCTGCAAATAATGTCCTTACTCATTTATACTGTCATTGCAAATCCCGAAAGCATTCGGGATGTGGCAATCTCCTCGAAAATCGTCTTGACAATAAAAAGGCTTTAACCAATAATTAAGCTACAAACCCTCTCTTTCTAATATGAGGTAGCAGTCATGGGGTAGTAACAGTTAGTAACGATGAATCAGGAAGATTAACAGTAGCTTTTCAATACGACCCTTTGTTTGTTCAAAAGGTCAGAACCATTGAAGGCCGAAAATGGCATCAGGATAAAAAATACTGGAGTTTTCCTGATACGGATGAAACCTTAACCCCCCATTCCCCCCTTAACTTAAGGGGGGATGAAGGGGGGTTAGTCTTTAAAGGCGAAAAAATTCATTTAGACCCCGCCCTGCAAAATAAACTCAAGACTCCTTTAAGTCATTGCGAGCCAAAGGCGAAGCAATCTCAAAAAGATTATACCGATAATCCCTCCATCCCCCCTTTAGAAAAGGGGGGCAAGGGGGGATTTGAAGACCTCCGTAGAGAACTGGTCTCAAGAAAATACAGTTACAAAACAGTCAAAGGCTATCTCTATTACAATAGGGACTTCCTAAGTTTCATTAAGAAGGAGCCTGCTGATGTTCGGGAAGAGAGAAACAATTAAAATATTTCGGGAATGCTTACAAATTTTTAATAAAGAGAATTGAAAATAGCTTGAAGAAATAAAAAAAGTGCGGGGTATATTCAGGAATTACTTGGACAAGCGAGCAGCAAGACGACTGAAATCTACACCCATGTGAGTACTATGAGCATAGGCAGAATAAGAAGCCCTTTGGATAACCTGGATATTGAAGGAGGTGATAGAGGCAAAAGAAAAGAAGAAGAAGGAGAAGCCGCTCTGCGGCCAGAAGTGAAATAACCGCACCGTGGTGCAACTTTCATTCTATTTTTCGGACAAAAGTTGCACCTGAGTGCAATTGTGAACGAGTTAGTTGTTCATTGTGGACAGATTAGAGGAGAGAAATGAATATTTATCAGCGGATTGTTTTGATATTAGGTGCTTTAGCTTTATTAGTCTTGGGCCTTAATATAGAAAATTTATTTAATGAATACAGTATCTATTTCATTATCTATTTTTTAGCTGGTATGCTCACGATTATAGGCACAACCTTATTACTGTTTTTTGCATTAAAAGGCATTAAGAAGGAAAAGGAGTAAACCCATGAGAGGAAAAGGTCCGGGCGGTATGAGAACAAGGGATGCAATTCATCAAGTCATTAGCAAATTGCAAAGAGCTACAGGAAAAGACATTTTTAAGGAGGTAAAGAAAATTTACAACTGGGGGGATCACAATATTTTACGTCACATTATGGCACAGACAATTAATCTGCAACCTGGATATTCTGAATGGGTTTTTATAAAGCATCATGAAAAATGTCTTTTCTTATGTGAAGATGGTTATTTTGAACTTTATAACCCAACTGAGCATGGAAATTTTGTTGATGGGATAAAATCATAATAATGAGAAGTTTTATTTATATCCGCCCGCAACGACAACTAACATGGCACAAAAGACTAAAGTCCAAATCCTTCAGGCTTCTTCTGTGCCAAGAACGTTAGCCGTTCATTGCAGGCAAGGGAAAGATAAAATGAGGTAGAAAGACATGTTAACAAAAAGACTGAAATGGTGTTCATTAGGAATAGCGGTAATATTTCTTCTATTTATCATGTCACCGGCACTGGCAGAAAAGTGGAGTCAACGTTATATCGAAAGTCTTTCAGATTCTGCTTTTGCTTCCATTGAAATTACAAAAGATGGGAAAAAGATTAGACATCTTCCCCATCATAACCATATAGGAGAAATTGATATTTATCATTTGAAAAGCGCTCTAGGCAGAATTCATCAGGTAAAATGGATAGACCCTACAAACTTTGACAGAGCTAAAGTCCACTTGGAGCAACACTATCTGGATTACAAGCAGAAACGGGCTAAAGCTTTTGGACTAAAAAGTATCGTTAACATCAACAAGGCATCAGCTAAGGAATTAATGCAACTCCCTCACATTGGAGAAAAACGGGCACAGAATATAATTGGGTATCGAAAAACGCATGGTAATTTCAAAAGTATAGGAGAGTTGAGACGTGTTCCTGGTATCGGGCCTAAGATATTTAAAGATGTCGAGGGTCTTGTTACTGTGGAATAGAGTTTAGAAAAAGGAAATGAAAGATTCTATTATTTAAATGCCTGCAACGGGCGGCTAACATGGCGGAAAAGACCGACGTTCAAACCCTCTGGGCTTCTTTTCCGCCAAGAACGTTATCTGCTCAGTGCGGGTAATAAAATATAAAGAAATAAGGATAAAATATATGCGTGAGGACGGGCTGATAATTTATCGAACATCCAGAGACAATGGATTCAGAGTTGATTATGATTATTTTTACCAGCAAAGCAGGCTTCATACAAACTGGGGTAATCCAGTAGCTGACATACGTAATAAAATATATTTTTTAAACCAATTTCGTTGTCATCTTCCTAATGCAATTGCTGACGACCTTCTACCTGTATTAGAGAACGTATCTCCTCTTTTTACTCTGGTTCAAGGTGTCGAGATTCAGGACTTAAATGAAAGAGAAGAAATCTATCCAGTTATTCAAGAAATATTTGAAAGACTGAGGGGTGGTGTAAGAAGATTTAGAGAGACCGCTACAAGCAAGTTTATGCATATGACTTGCCCAAACTTGTTTGCTATGGCTGACAGTGTAATAACCGGTTACATGCAGCGCGACAATATTATTAACCACTATTTAATGGTCAGTGAAGATTATAATAGGCTCTTAAAGTACTATTGCAATGAAATTAATGAGTTGTTAGAAGATGTTATGGATAGACATGGGGTCAATCGTTTAGAGGCGATAAATCGGGTTAGGGAAAAAGATAATTACGCAGTAGGCTCTATTCCAAGAATCATTGACAAACATTTCTATTGGCGTGCAACTCATTGAGAATAAGAAGAAAATGCCACCATTTGATGAGATATGGAATCGTATTATCGCTCATGCTGGAGAGAATTTTTACACAATAACTGGACTTGAGTTTAGATACGAGATAGACGGTAACATTTTCTGCCCAAGCCGAACAGACTACAAGATTCCAAAAGCTGATTTCGAAAAGGTTTATCCTCTCGTTCCTTTTGATGGCCCAGGTAGAATCAATAATATCGCCAGAGGCCCTTCCTATATTTGGGCAGTTCTTCACGACCGCAGAATTTCTAATGGAATGTGGTAATGAATATTTTATTGTGCCCGCACCGACAGATAACATGGCGGAAAAGACTCTCGTCAAAACCCATAGGGCTTCTTTTCCGCCAAGAACGTTATTTGGAAATGGCGGCGAGGAAAATAAGTTAGGAGGCACCGACAATGAGACCGATACGGACAGTAGTAACGCAAGTAATATGGATGTTGCTAATCTTCGCTTATTGCGAGGCTGAAGCGGCAGATAAAAGGGAATGGGTAAAGCTGACCGGTTGCCAGTATGTGGCGCAGGATTACAACGATGGTGACAGTTTTCATGTCAAGTGCGGCGCCGACGAGTATATTTTCCGGCTATATTTTGTTGATGCGCCTGAGACTAATTTGCGCTATGCGGAGCGCACACGTGAGCAGAGCGAGCACTTCGGAGTAACATTGGACGAGACCATGAAGGCTGGAGTGAAGGCTAAAGAGGCTGTACGCGATATTTTGCAAAAACCTTTTGTTGTGTGGACGCGTTGGGTTACGGCGTCAGGACGCAGCAAAAAGCTGCGATACTATGGATTTATCGAGATTGATGGGAAGGGGCTTGCGGAGATTCTGGTCAGCATGGGATTGGCACGGACAAAGGGCGTAAAGGCAAAATTGCCGTCTGGTGAAAAATCGAAGGTGTATGTGGAGCGCCTTCAGGCACTGGAGAGCGACGCACAGCAACGGGGCATTGGGATTTGGGCAGGTTCTAAAAAATAGAAAAGGGACTTCGCCGCCACATTCAAATAACAACAGGCTTTGTGACGCTCCGATTTCTTGGATTAAGAATTGTGCTCGCTCCATGCCACCCGCTCTATCTTGGGATTAAGATAGATGAGGCGGATGGCACGGCACAAAGCCAAGAACGTTAGCGGAAATGCCCTTAGCTTGTATAATAAAATGGAGGTGTAAAAGTTTATTATGGAATCAAAGTTCCAAAAAGCAACAATAGCTCATATGGAAAGTTTGATAAGCGAAGTAATCAGGAGCGTAGAACATAGAAATCTCGATGATGATGAGTATGGTGATTTACGGTTTGAGTTATATCGTAAGGTAGACGAGATTAATAAGCTTATTAATGAATCAGGATTAGATAACAAACTGTTTGATAATGCCATAGAGAAGATTTATAATTCCTTGATGAAAACAAAACAATACGATATTGCTGCATCTCTTGCAAAAAAGTATGGACTTTAAATTATCAGCACATACCAGAGATATGTTAAAGGAACGAAATATTCCTGAGGAATGGGTATGGCGAACTCTTAATAAACCTGATTGGGAAAATGCGGGGGAAGACAACAATATTCATTATTTCAAAAGTATCACAGAACATGAGGGACGAATTCTCCACGTAGTTGTAAATCCTCATGTTTCACCAAAGAAAGTAGTTACGGTGTTCTTTGATCGTAAAGCAAGGAGAAAAAAATGAGGCTTAAAGTAGACAAAGAAAATGATGCACTCTATTTCCGATTGGATGAATCTTCTATTGTAGATTCAGAAGAAGTGCAGCCTGGCGTAGTATTGGATTTTAATGCAGAGGGTAAGGTGGTAGGGATTGAAATACTCAATTTGAGTATCAGAATGACCCCTGACCAACTAAAAGTCCTCCAATACGAAACTGCGTAGTTCAAGGATAAGGCACTTCCGCTAACACGTTGCAAAAGACTAACGTCCAAACCTTTCAGGCTTCTTTTGCAACGGAAACGTTAGCGTACATATGACCAATTTTTGAAGGAAGGAGTATAATATTTTTTATAGAATTGATAAGGCCAAATGAAATTTAGCGAACTGGTTAGATTATTGGAAGAGAATGGATTTAGAATTGTAAAAGAAAAGGGTTCTATAAGATATTATGGGAAACCTGGTTGGAATAACTTGATCCGAGTGGATTATCATGGATCAAAGGAAGTCCCTAAAGGCACCTGTCATGCCATATTAAAGGATGCAGGCATAAAGAAATAAAAAGTCGGAGGTGAAATTAAAATGATTGAATTAGAATATTCATTAATAATTGAGGCAACAGAAGAACCAGACTATTTTGGATTCTATTCGCCAGACTTAAAAGGTTTTTCTGGTATCGGGCATTCTATCGAGGACTGCATATACAAAGCAAAGTGGGGAATGATAGAACATATTAATTTATTAAAAGAACAAGGGCTTCCTGTACCTCCACCAAATCCAAATCCGAAAATCATTATACAAAACGAAGACAAAGTAGCGGTTGCATGAAAATTGGTCATACATCCGCTAACAGAGCACAAACGGTTAACATTCAAACCCTTTGGGCTTCGTCTGTGCTTAACCGACAGATAATCGGTACTATTATGTGCTGCCCAGAAATCAGCCTCTTCTTTTTCTGATTTAAATTTTGGAATCTTTTTCATTTACGGATCAGGTAAGATTTTTTAGCTCATCCCATATTAATTCAATGATCTTAGGAATCTTAGCCTTAATTTCAGGGGATAATTCCATGCCCATTTCGAGGGATTCAGGTTCAATACCTATAACTGTTGTTTGGGGTGTTTTCCCGATAAGCCCTGACAAATTTATAACTTCTAATATGCCAATCTGGTGAACTGATGTTTTAAAACCAGATGGACAGTTTTGAACTTCATTAATATCGAAACGATAAATAGAGCCGGGAGCGCCGCCGCCCTTAACGGCGTCGACCACTATCAGCCGATCTGCCTCTGTTATGACATTTATCAGGCGGAAACCATCGGTGCCGCCTTCAACAACCGTTACCCCCGGCGGAAGTTCGAGCTTCACGAGTTCATTGGCCACATGGACTCCAACTCCTTCATCAGATAGCAAAAGATTGCCGACTCCGAGAATAACAATTTTTAAGGGGGAGACTTTGTCTCCCCCTTTAGAGTTTGTTGCATTAGGCGTAGATGTTCCGCTCATTCGATAAGGAATTTCCGGATTTCGTTGGTCTTCGGGTCGATGATATGAATAGCGCAGGCCAGACAGGGATCAAAGGAACGGATTATTCGAACGACATTATTCGGGTTTTCGGGGTCAGGCACCGGCGCACCAATAAGGGCTTCCTCATACTGGCCGCGAACTCCTTTTTCACAACGAGGCGAGGCATTCCATGTAGAAGGAACCACAGCCTGATAATTCGCGATCTTCTTGTTTTTGATCTTTATCCAATGTCCTAAAGCACCACGAGGTGCTTCATGGAAACCTGCACCCATGCCGCTTTCCGGTGGGTTCCAGTGCTCGGTGTCATGAATCTTGAATCCAGGCTTCGTCATTTCGGCGAGCAGTTGATCTAACCAATTGTAGCATGCATCTACCATAAGTTTGGTTTCGATTGCGCGCGAGGCATGACGTGCAACAGCACCGGGCTTGGCACCTTTTTTAACCAGATCAATAAGCGTGGGGTTCTTGGCTACAAGCATACGCGCCAATGGTCCAACCTCCATAGGTTTGCCGTCGTAGCGGGGAGCCTTGATGAAGGTATATGCCTCCTTTTTGTCAAGATTGAATACCTGCTCACCATCGTATGGATGTACAGGCTTATTTTCCTTATACCAGGCATATTTTACTGATTCGGTAATC
>Ga0210024_1000054_pt1 | contig 92091 bp, 89 predicted proteins | sample CryGeymeta201525_FD_183988 | JGI IMG/M metagenome (GOLD analysis project Ga0210024, IMG submission 183988) | Groundwater microbial communities from Crystal Geyser aquifers in Utah, USA - Crystal Geyser metaG 2015-25 (SPAdes) (version 2) | ecosystem: Environmental > Aquatic > Deep subsurface >...
TGGGAAAAATTCCCCCAGTAAAATATGCGAAAATTAATTCTTCTGGGGCTAGCCCCAGAAGAATTAAAAACAATATATTAGTTCAAGAATTAGAATAACTAACAGTTCTAATTAGGGGAAGCTTACAAATATATATAATTTTTATTTTATAATCTACGTAATTTTATGTATTTTTACTAATCTATAGTCCTCTCTATATTGATGATTATTTTCTACACAAAAAATCATGAGAACCTATTTTATGTATGCATTAGTTATTCTCACCGGAATTGTTTTTACGGTGAGGTTGCTGTATTTACAAGTTTTTGATAATTCATTGAAATTAAGGTCTGAATTAAATGCCGTAAATAAAGTTTATAACATCCCCCAACGGGGTTTTATTTTTGACAGAAACGGTGAAGTGATGGTTTCCAACCAACCTTCTTATGATGTGATGATCATTCCCAATAATGTGAAAAATCTTGACACCAGTTCCATTAGTGATTTATTGAATATTTCAAAAGAACAACTAAAAACATCACTACAACGAGCCAGAACTTATTCCCCAAGACTTCCTTCAGTTGTTTTACCACAACTCACAAAAGATGAGTATGCCCACATTCAGGAAAGTATGTATCGTTTTCCGGGTTTTTATATTCAGAAAAGAGCTTTCAGGAATTATCAGGTAAATCATTCAGCAAATATACTCGGTTTTATTGCGGAAGTAAATCAAAGAGACTTGGAGCAAAATCCCTATTACCAAATGGGAGACCTCATTGGCAAAACTGGGGTCGAGGCTCAATATGAAACTGTTTTAAGAGGTCAAAAAGGCGTAATGTATATTCAAAAAGACCGCTTTAACAGAGACATTGGTCCTTATAAAGAAGGGATTTATGATACACTTCCTGTGCAAGGAAAAGACATAAAGCTTACTATTGATGCAACTCTTCAAGCCTATGGTACTGAGTTAATGAAAAACAAACGAGGTGGTATTGTTGCTATTGAGCCTAAAACTGGTGAAATTTTAGCACTTATTACCGCCCCTAGTTATGACCCTGCTCTTTTAATTGGTCGTCAACGTTCCAGAAATTATACTGAGCTTTATTACGACAGCATTGCAAAGCCCCTATATGACAGGGGATTACTCGCAGAATATCCTCCCGGCTCAACTTTTAAAATGATTACCGGGCTTGTGGCCTTGCAAGAGGGTATCACTGATACTGATGAAACAGTCTATTGCAATAAAGGACTCAGGTATGGGGGCGGAGCATTTTTGGGATGTCGTACACACTCAAATCCTGTAGACTTGAAAGTGGCAGTCACTATATCCTGCAACGCTTATTTTGGAACCGTTTATAGGAAAATAATTGATAAATACAAAACTCCCCAGGAGGGCATGGATGTTTGGGAAAAGCACCTTAAAAGTTTTGGTCTTGGTGGTTTTCTTGAAAATGATCTACCTACTGGAAGGCCTGGAAGAGTGCCAAACTCAGCCTATTACAATAGGATTTATAACTATCCAACTCATAGATGGTTTAGTTCTGCAACCATTTCAAACGCTATTGGGCAAGGTGAAATCGAGACAACCCCAATACAGCTAGCTAATATGACCGCAGCCATTGCTAACAGAGGTTATTATATTACACCACATATTTTAAAAGATATAGAAGGTAATGAAACAAAAGCCACCCGTTATTCCCAAAGAAATTATACAACAATTGATGCCGTTCATTTTGATCCTATAATAGAAGGGATGAAAGAAGTCTATATAAACGGCTCAGCACGGACCTTACAGATTCCAGGAATTGATATCTGTGGCAAAACTGGCACTGCTGAAAACTTTACGCGTATTGAGGGCAAACGAACCAAGCTAACGGCACATTCTATTTTTGTAGCTTTTGCACCTAAAGATGACCCGCAAATTGCGATTGCAGTTTTTGTTGAAAATGGATACTCAGGTGCCCGTTATGCAGGAAAAATTGCAAGCTTAATGATTGAAAAGTATTTGCGAGGTGAAATAACTAGAAAAGATATGGAAGACTGGGTTTTATCAAACAGCCTTGAAGAGGAATATGCAAAACCACTTAGTGGTCAGCCATTTAGTGTTAATTAATACTGCCAGCCGTTAAAGACATAGACACATTTGACGGGATAACTATTTTAATCTATTTAACCATTATTTAAGGAGGTAAGTTTTATTTTGATTATTTTTAAAGATTTTGCTGATATATTTTTAAAACAGTAAAGTAGTGGTTCATAGAATTTATTTGCTGAAGTAATTTTCTTTATCTTAGAGATTATATAAATTCTATGAACTTTGTTATAAAAAATAATTTATCTTTGAAATTATATAGTAAATTTCTAATATTAACTTAAATTTTTCCAAATGAAAAAAAAGAATTTAAACAATTTATCATTAAACAAAACGGTTATTTCAAATTTTTCTATGAAATCAGTAACAGGTGGATCAGGTACTTATTCTCCCTGCGGAGACTTTACTGATTCATATCCAACAGTGACAGATTTTTGTAATCCTCCCAGTATTGGGGCTTGTGATACTGTAACTGAACCAGGACTAGGAAATTGTCCGCACCCTAAGTAATAAGATGGGGTTTTTTAAAGACTGGTTTTAAAATTATTTTTATTAACCCGACGGCAAAACAATGACATTTATTTAAACAGTTATTTTTATATTTAATAGCTTAGCTTTTTAAAAAATGTAATAAATCCTGTCGGGTTTATTATTGCTTTACAATTAAATTATTTTAGATTTTAAAATATAAAATAATTTCAATTTCATTTTTATCTCATAACTTTAATTTAGATGAATATCTATAAATTTTCAAAAATTAAGGTTATAACTTTTAATTAGTAAAAGACCAATTATAATAAATAATATGAAAGACAGGTTAGAAAGAAAAATTATTGAAATTGAAAAAATAATAAAATTAAAATATAAAGATGAAAAAGGAATTGGATTATTAATGGGCTTATCAGGAATGGCATTATTTGAATTTTATTATTCAAAATATTTTAATTCTGAAGAAAATGCAGAAATAGGCTCTGATATAATAATTGAATGTGTTAATAAAATTAATAACGGTTACAGTTCATCAACTTTTGCTCATGGGATATCGGGTTTTGGATGGGCATTAGATCATTTAGAACAAGAAAATTTTATTACAATAGATAATGATAAATTACTCACAGAATGCGACCAATTACTTTATAATGGTATGATATCCTTTTTAAAAGAGGGGGATTATGACCTTTTAAATGGTGGATTAGGATACGCATATTATTTTCTTAATCGTTTTAGAACTACTAAATCTAATAAACTAAAAGATAAATATAAAATATATTTATTTGAATTTATTAAAATAATAGAAGATCTTGCTGAAGAAGATGGTGAAAATAAATTAAAATGGGTATCAGTATTAAACAGAGAAAATAATGAAATAGGATATAACTTGTGTTTATCTCACGGAATGGCTAGTTTAATAGGAATGTTTACCAAGCTTTATGAGTACGAAGTTTTTAAACCACGTGTTGAAAAGATGCTCATTAAATCCATAAACTATATTTTGGATTTAAGAAATGATGAAAAAATTGCATCTTGTTTTTTTCCAAGTTCTATTTTATTAAACGGGAAAATTAATAATAAAATAAGGGTAGCTTGGTGTTATGGTGATTTAGGTTTGGGGATACGCCTTTTGCATGCTTCGAAAGCCTTAAGAGATAATGAATTGAATACTTTATCTATTACAATGCTTAAACATGTAGCTTCAAGAACTACTTTTGAAACCAATTTGGTATATGATGCGGGCATTTGTCATGGCTCATTTGGCAACGCCCAAATTTTTAATAAGGTCTTTATGGAAACGGGTGACTCGACTTTTAAAGATGCATCTGCTTTTTGGTTAAACGATGGTTTTGACAAGGCAAATCACCAAGATGGATATGCAGGATTCAAACAATTTAAAGGAGATAATAGAGCTTGGGTTGCAGAGCATAATTTATTATTTGGCATTGCAGGTATCGGCTTAACTTTAATTGACCAACTATCACATTCCAACCATAATTGGGATGAATGCCTTATGATTAGTTAAAAATGAATTGAAATGACTTATAAACCTTTCCATAATTTTGTATTACGTACCCCTCTATACCCTGTCAGTTTCATAAAGAAGTTAACTTCAAAAAAATACATTTCAGACGAAGATTTCAAAAATATTTTAAAAGAAAGTGTGATTCAAGAAGCCTTATTTCTAGCTTCGCCACCTTTATATGATGAACTTCAAAAATGGATAACTACTGAAATAAAAGATGGAAAAAAGAAAGAAAAACTTAGATATAGCCTATTAAAGTACCTCTCTCGTATGTCTTCACGATGCACTCCTTTTGGTCTTTTTGCCGGATGTTGTATTGGAAAGTTTGATAATCAAACAAGGCTAACGATTGGGGATCAAACAATGCACTCAAGACAAACCCGATTGGATATGAATTTTCTAGTGGCTCTTTCGCAAGAATTGGCCAAAAACAATGTAATAAAAGGGCAATTGCATTTTTACCCTAATACTAGTATTTATAAAGTTGGTAAACAAATACGTTATGTAGAATATCATTACAAAAATACCAGGCGAAATCATCAGATTGTTGCGGTAGATGATTCAAAATACCTTAAAAAAGTTTTGGGTGCTTCCAAAGTAGGGTTGAACATAAATAAACTTGCTGATTGCTTAGTTGATGATGAAATAACCGAATTAGAAGCCACAAGTTTTATTGATGAATTGATAGAATGCCAGATATTAGTTAGTGAATTGGAACCCTCAGTATCTGGACCAGAGTTTCTTGAACAAATTTTACAAGTATTAACCAAATTAAAAGGTATTGATCATATTCTTGAAATTCTGAATGATGTTGAAAATCAATTAAAAAAGATTGATAAAAGTATTGGGAACCCGGTAGAAAGTTATATCAGAATCACTGAAAAACTAAAGGAGCTAAATACTCAATTCGATTTCAAATACCTGTTTCAAACAAATCTTTTTGTCAGTACAAAAGAAACTATTTTAGATAGCACAATTAATGATTCTGTATTGAAAGGAATTTCCTTATTCAATAAAATATCATTACCACCAAAAGACACTTTTTTAAATATATTTAAAGAGGCCTTTTATGAAAGATTTGAAGAACGGGAAGTGTTACTCTCAAAAGCTTTGGATGTTGAAATGGGGGTTGGATATAAACAAAATCAATCATCAGCAGATATAAATCCACTTATTGATGATTTGATTCTACCCGGAATAGAGGGAAATACCACACATGATATAAAATGGACATCAATACACACTATTTTTCAAAGAAAACTGCTTTCAGCTCTAGAAAATAAAGAACACACAATAAAAATTACAGAAAGTGACTTTAAAGATTTTTATGAAAATTGGGATGACTTGCCTGATACTATGTCAACAATCGTTGAGCTAGTTGTAGTAGATGGGGAACAAAAGATAAAGTGCAGTAGTATTGGAGGATCAAGTGCCGCCAATCTCTTAGGGCGGTTTTGTCACGGAAATGAGCACCTAAATAATTACACACAGCAAATTATTGATTTTGAAGCAAAAGCCACTCAAGATAAAAAACTTGCTGAAATTGTCCATTTACCGGAATCAAGAACAGGGAATATACTAATGCGACCTTCTTTTAGGCATTTTGAAATTCCTTATTTGGCTAAATCATTATTGAAAAATGAAAACCAAATTTCTATTGATGATCTTACCCTTTCGATAAAAAATGGGCAACATATTTCTTTAAAATCAAAAAAACACAATAATGAAGAAATAATACCTCATCTCACTAACGCCCACAATTATTCAAATAACGCCCTTCCAGTATATCATTTTTTATGTGATATGCAAACTCAAGGTAAAAGAGGTTCTCTTGGTATAAACATAGGTCCTTTTAAAAATGAATATGGCTTTGTTCCAAGAATTGAGTATAAAAACCTAATTATTACTGAAGCACTATGGAATATTAAAAAAGTCTCCATTTTACCTTTACTTAAAGTAATAAACTCTGATGATGATTTTGAAATAGAGTTAATGAAATTTAAAACGCTATTTAAAATTCCTTCATTTGCTCTTCTCGATGATGGGGACAATGAATTACTCATTAATTTTGAAAATATCACTTCAGTTAAAATGCTATTGGATACAGTCAAGAAAAGGGATTCTTTTATTTTAAAAGAGTTTTTATTTAATGAAGATGGGGTTGTAAAAAGTGAAAATGATGAAAACTTCTATACTAATGAGATCATACTTTCATTCTATAATTCTAAAAAGATGTAATCATGGTTAAGAGAAGTTTTATACTTGGAGACGAATGGCTTTATTACAAAATTTATTCCGGCGCAAAAACTTCGGATTTAATTCTAATGGATATTATCAAACCCATTGCAGAATCTTTATTAAAAGAAAATATCATAGACAAATGGTTTTTTATTCGGTATGCTGATCCAAAACATCATGTTCGTATACGATTTCACTATAATAACCCTAAAGCTGTAGGTAAAATCATAGATAGTTTGCAACCCCATTTTATAGAATATATTAGTGAAGATCTAATTTGGAAAATTCAGACAGATACCTACAATAGGGAGCTGGAACGTTATGGTAAACATACAATGGAATTTTCTGAAACTATATTTTTTCACGATAGTGAAGCAATCACTAACTTTTTATCTTTAATTGAAGGAGAAGAGGGCGAAGAACTGCGGTGGTTATTTGGGTTACGTATGGTAGATGCTCTATTAGATAGTTTTTCTTTTCCTAACGAACTTAAGTTTAAATTTTTGGAGCGTTTAAAAACAGGCTTTGGAAATGAATTTGGTATGAACCGTTTCTTGAAAAAGCAATTGGATAACAAATACCGGCAACAAAAAAAGAAGATAGAAGATTTCTTGGCTTTTGATGCTTTAGAAAAACCTGATTATTTACCCATATTACAAGTACTTACCACTTATAAAGAGGCTCTTTTTCCTATTGCGCAAAGGTTAAATCATCTCAATTCACTTAAAACACTTGAGATTGAAATAGTTAATTTACTTTCGAGTTATATCCATATGACGATGAATAGGCTATTTAAGTCGAAAAATAGAATTCATGAAATGGTAGTTTATGACTTCTTATATAGGTATTATAAGTCAACAGTTGCTCGAAGTAATAAAAAACTAGTAAGACATGACTAAGTTCCCACATTTTAAACAACCTGATAGTAAAGATTGTGGGCCCACCTCTCTGAAGATAATTGCCAAACATTATAGAAAAACAATACCCTTACAAGATATCAGGTCGCTTAGTAAAACTACTAGAGTAGGCAGCAGTTTGCTAGGCCTAAGCGAAGCAGCAGAAAAAATGGGCTTCCGTACTTTGGGCGTAAAACTCTCTCTAAAAGACATTAAGGAAGCCCCACTGCCTTGTATTCTGCATTGGAATAAAAATCATTATGTAGTTCTCTATAAAATTAGGAAAAATGTTTTTTATATTTCCGATCCTGCTCACGGACTTTTGGATTATACGCAGACAGAATTTTTAAAAAGTTGGATAGGCAACAACGCAGACGCAACTACTGAAGAAGGCATTGCTCTACTCTTAGAGCCCACTCCTAAATTTTATGATGAGGCTCCCCTTCCATCAGAGGGGGCTGAGAGGAGAACTTTTGGCTTTAAAATGCTTTCCACCTATGTCTGGAAGTATAAAAAGTTCCTCTGGCAACTTGTTCTTGGGTTGCTGGCGGGAAGTTTATTGCAGTTGGTTTTCCCATTCCTTACTCAAAGTGTCGTGGATGTCGGGATTAAGAATCAGGATGTTCATTTTGTCTATCTCATCCTTTTTGCCCAACTGGCACTCTTTATAGGTCGTACCTCCATTGAAATCATACGCAGCTGGATTTTACTGCACTTAAGTACCCGTATCAATATCTCATTGGTTTCAGATTTCTTTATCAAATTGATGAACCTGCCCATTGCTTTTTTTGATACTAGGATGACTGGCGATATTCTACAACGTATTAACGATCACAGGCGCATTGAGCGTATCCTTACTTCTTCTTCATTAAGCACCTTGTTTTCGTTGTTTAACCTAGTTATTTTTGGTTTTGTACTGGCTTATTACAGCCTTGCCATATTTGGGATTTTTGCATTGGGTAGCATTTTGTATTTTGCATGGGTTCTTATTTTCTTTAAAAAACGACGTGATTTGGATTATAAGCGCTTTTCACAGGTAAGTCAGGAGCAAAGCAAGGTCATAGAGCTTATCAATGGGATGCAGGAAATAAAACTGCACAATGCTGAAAAGCAAAAACGCTGGGGATGGGAGCATTTGCAAGCACGGCTATTTAAGGTATCTGTCGAAGGTCTCACATTGGAACAATACCAAAGTGTGGGATCCAATTTTATTAACGAGTTAAAAAACATATTGATTACAGTACTTTCTGCTATGCTTGTTATTAAAGGTGAAATCACCTTGGGTATGATGTTGGCCATTTCTTATATTGTGGGGCAACTCAATGCACCTATCACACAACTCATCCAATTTATGCGGGAATTACAAGATGCTAAAATATCGTTAGAAAGGCTCGCTGAAATTCACGATAAAGAAGATGAAGATTCTAATTCATTAGATAAAATAAACGAAGTGGATGAGAATCAAAATGTTACATTGGAAAACGTTGATTTTTGTTATACAGGCTCAGATGAAGAAGTATTAAAGGGATTAACCTTAACGATACCAGCCAATAAAATTACTGCAATTGTGGGCGTTAGTGGAAGTGGTAAAACCACTTTGATGAAGTTGCTTTTAAAGTTTTATGAGCCGAATGCAGGAAAATTAAATATTGGAAAACAGGATTTGAAAAATATTTCCCAAAAAGCTTGGCGAGACCTTTGTGGAGTGGTTATGCAAGAGGGATACATTTTCAATGACACCATTGCAAACAATATCGCCGTTGGGGTGGATGTTATTGATAAAGAAGAATTAAAGCAGGCTGTTGAGATCGCTAATATTCAAAACTTTATTGAAACACTCCCATTATCCTACAATACAAAAATTGGTATGGAAGGCGTTGGTCTAAGTACCGGTCAAAAACAACGTTTGTTGATTGCCCGGGCGGTATATAAAAACCCTAAATTTTTATTTTTTGACGAAGCTACCTCAGCATTGGATGCTAATAATGAAAAGGAAATAATGGAAAAGCTTCACCGTTTTTTTGAAAATAAGACCGTTGTTGTGATCGCTCACCGTTTAAGCACAGTAAAAAATGCCGATCAAATAGTGGTTTTAGACCAAGGAAAAATTGTAGAATTGGGTAATCATAAAGAGCTTGTTGCTTTGAAAGGAAAATATTATGAATTGGTGAAGAACCAGTTAGAATTAGGAAATTAAATGAAAGCTGAATAATTAAGTGTATCTGACACCTTGATAAATCATTGGATTTATAAAATATGGCAAACGAAATAGATAAAATAGAATTAAGAAGCGAAGAAGTCCAGGATATACTTACTCGTGTCCCCCATTGGATGATACGATATGGCAATCTGGTTTTTCTGTCTCTTATCCTATTACTATTTTTTTTGAGCTGGTTAATTAAGTACCCAGATGTTTTAACATCAGAAGCATTGGTTACTACGCAAGCACCCCCACAAAAAGAATTTGCCAGAACCTCCGGACGGATTGCTCATATACTCGTTGAAAACAACTCAACTATTGTCCAGAACCAGCCATTGGCGATTTTGGATAATCCCGCCCATTTCCAGGATGTGTTTTTTTTAAAAAATATTTTAGATACTATTTCAATACAAGGTAGTTCGTTTCATTTTCCGATGAATGAGTTACCCGTTCTTTTCTTGGGAGACTTAGAAACAGATTTTGCTGTTTTTCAAAACAACTATATTCAATATGATTTAAATAGAACCTTACAACCTTTTAACAACGAAGCCCTAGCAAATCGGTTAACTGAAAGTGAATTGCGTAGCAGGGTTACCTTAATGGAGGCTCAAAAGGAAATTAATAAACGCGAACTTGACTTCAAAAAGACGGAGCTGGATAGATATGAGTCTCTGTTCAAAAAAGGTGTTATTGCTTCTCAAGAATATGAAATGAAACAATTGGAATATCTGCAAGCAGATAGAAATTTCAGAAACATGGGAGTTTCCATTTCACAATTGAAAGAAAGTATCAGCAATGCAAAGAGGAATACCCGTGGTACAGAAATCAGTAGGACCAAAGAAGAATTGGTATTGTTAAAAAGTGTATTGCAATCCTTTAATCAGCTTAAAAAAGCGATACGGGACTGGGAGCTGCAATATGCTTTTATTTCAAATATCGACGGGAAAATTTCTTTTATTGAAGCATGGAATGAAAATCAAACTATAACCACCGGTGATTTACTTTTTACTATTGTACCAACGGGTAAAAACAATTATTTGGCACGCCTTAAAACCCCTGCGCAAAATTCAGGTAAAATTAAAGTGGGACAAAGGGTATTGATACGCTTACAAAACTTTCCGGAAGAAGAATTTGGGATGCTTACTGGGAAAGTTAAAACTATATCTTTTCTACCCGACAAAGATGGTCTATATGCGATAGAAGTAAGCCTGCCAGCAAAGCTAATAACTACCTATAATAAGGAGATTGATTTTACTCAAGAACTCCAGGGATCTGCTGAAATCGTGACAGAGGATTTAAGGCTTATAGAACGTTTTTTCTATCAGTTGAGGGGAATTTTTGATAATTAATATTTGTCAAAAGAAACTAATTATCTTTATTATTCATTTCTTTTTTCTAAATCTTTTTTTTAGAATTTTAAATCGTGGAAATTTTGCTTTATGATTTATATTACTCCAAATAATAATGCGTCAACATTAAAGAGAATGTATCGAAGACTCCCATTTGGTAATGCTCTGCCATCCAAGGCAATCGTTTATGAGGCTCTTTATTTTTAAGTTCCGGATACCAATTTAAAATTACCATAGCGATATCATATTTTGTTTTCGCATTAAAAATTAAAAAGGTTTGTTTGATTTGAGATCGTGAATAGCTTTTAAGGTTAAGATTACTAGCGTGTGCTAACTGTACTATTTCGTCAATAATTCGTTTTTGACGTTTGGAAATTTTTCGGGATTTATAATCTAAAAGTAGGATAATATCTGGTTTACAAAAGTCCAGTAACCACTTTACCTTCTTCATGTATTTATGATGAGAAATTGGGCGAACTTTTTTAATGCCATAATCTAAAATTTCTTTCGGACCTTCACAAATAACAAAGCCTACTCCAAAAGTATTTGGATATAATACCAAGGTCACTTTTTGATAATTAGTGGTTGTCATTATCTTTTTCATTTACGTCTTGTAAACAACCAATGTTATTAAGCACTTCATATAAGGCAGCGATGCGCTTACTTAATTTTGGCGTTGTGACTTCATCCTCCAATTGACTAATAAGTGAAGTGGTTTTGCTCGAAATAGTGTCAATCATTACCAACAGGCTATATTTAAATAATTTCTTCAGTGGTGTTTTGGTGATGATATGGTAGGCTATAATCACACGACTTGGAGGCAACTTTTTACCATTTTCATACTTGGAGAGGTTGGAGAAATCCATATCCAAAAGATAGGCCATATCTTGAAGGGTTAAGTTTGCACTTCGTCGCGATTGTTTTAAATAATTGATAATATTCATATTATTGTAAAAGTCATAGGGGTTAATCGCCTATGACTTTTATTATACTAGCTTTACCACTCTTTTTTCTGGAGTTGTGCTTTTTGGTACTGGAGTACCAAAAAATTTCGCTTTCGCCTGAAATATGTTTATTAAGTTGTGTATAAACTGGTTCGTCTATTGTGGATGGCAATCATTTCGTTGATTATTTAAAATGTCTTGATACCGCTCCGTATCGGTTTGCCTGAGAAAGTTATTTTTTACTGGGTTTATGTTTTCTTTTGTAGGTGTTTGTTTTGTATATGGTGGAAAAGTAAATATGTCTGTTAACATATCTACCAAAGTTTTCTTCTTTAAGCTTCTAAAATAGGGTGCATATGCGTAATAAATACGTTTCTTTCCTCGTCTGTCTTTTGGGTGTCGTAGTTCCCTCTCATTATAATCCAAAGCCACAATCAATTCTTTATATATCAATTCAGAAATCGCCATAGATACAGATTTAGAGGTTAATCTCGTTCTTTTGGAAAAGAACGATATACTAATCCAATCTTTGCGCTTACGTTGCTTAGTTTTTGGGTCTATCCAACCTATGGTCTGTCGAATTATAACTAAGAGCACTTTGAGTTGAGCTTGATTTAAATAGGGTAGCTGCTGGTCAAATATTTCATTGGGAACCTGCGTTGAATAATTATAATACATATTCAAAAGTATCTAAGAGATACTATAAATTGAGAAGTTATGCCAATTGGGTTCCATTACACTAAATCATTCAAGGGGTGTTTTGTTATTTGGCTCCGCAGATGTTCTGCACTTGCTGAAAGATAAATCGTTGTTGTTTTAATATCACTATGTCCCATCATTTTGGATAAACTATAAATATCACATCCTCCTTCAAGCATTAGGGTTGCAAAGGTATGCCTGAGCTTATGAATGGTAAAAGATATGCCAGAAGCTTCTTTCAGTTTGTTGGTAATGAGTTTTAATCCTGTTTGTGTAAGTCCTTTATTTCTATTGGAACAGGCAAAGAACTCTGGACAGGTCTTGAGATTTTTTTTTCGATGAAACAAGTACCTATTGAGGCTTTGAGCCAAAGTGTGGTTCATGGGGATGATCCGGTCTTTACTTCCCTTCCCCAGGCGTACAAAAATACTCATGTTCTCAATATCAACATCTGAGAATTTCAGGTTCAGGAGTTCATTTCGGCGTAAACCAGCAAAGAGAAAAAGAGCAAAAATTGCGTGGTTCCTGTACTTGAGATACTTCTGTGTATAGGGGTAATTATATGCAATTTCAAGGAGTCGTAATGCTTCTTCTTTTTTGATTTTTTTCGGAAGTGACTTTTCTAGTTTAGGTAATTCAAAATCATCAAGAAAATTATGCTCTAGGTACTTGTTCTTAACACACCAACGAAAGAAGACTAGGATGCTCATATAATAGGTTCTGTAAGAGCTTGTCTTCCACTTCTTATGCGCTCTTCCGTAAATAAAGAAGGAATGTACCATCTTCTCGGTTATCTCGTCTATACGGCTAATTTCAGAGACCTTTATAAAATAGGAAACTTTTTGATGGTAACGTTTTACCGTATCTTGAGATACTCCTCGAATGTGCTTGGCATAATAACAAAAATCCTCTAATAAAAGTTCAATATTCATATTGAATGTATTGATGCATTACTTTTATCAAAGGATTTTGACGCTGTCTACGACCACATCTTTTCAGGACGGGGTCGCAGGAGGCTGTTTTTTAAGCCCTAAATCGGGCTAAAACGTTGAAATATAAGGGCTTTTTGTGCGCATGCTAGGACTTGAACCTAGGACCTCGTCATTATCAGGAATCAACCAGTGCCAAAACCCTTCTAATTTGTTATTTTAAAACGCTTTTAGAGAAATTTGGTATCCGAATACCAGCATTTTTTTTACTAGCACGTCATTATAAATCTTTTCTTGTAGGAAAGTAATATATCAATAGATTATTTCATTTTATTTTTTTATAAAATGACATTAATTAATAATATATCGACCCCTCTATAATATCATGAGAATAATAACTCAACAATAAATTTTAATACTCCAAATTTTCTATAGGTGATCTTGCACTTTCAGTTTTTATAGAACGAAGATAATGTTCTGTCATTTGAGTGGATGAATGGCCTAATACATTTTTTATGCTGATAATATTTGCATTTTTCTTGGCAAGATTACAAGCAAAGGTATGCCTAAATTGATGGATATGAAATCGAATACCTGAAAGCCGATTATATTTCTCTACCCAATACCTAAGACCATGATCTGTTAACCCTTTAACACCTGTTGTAGATACAATGAGTGCATCACATATAAAGTGCATTGATTTTCGAATGCTTAAATATAATTTCAAGTGAGTTAATACTGTAAAGTGTAAAGGGATATACCGGCTCTTTTTTGATTTAGAAGTTCTACCGTTAACAAAAAGAGTTTTGTTAGCAAAGTTTACGTCTTGAATTTTTAATCCTAATAATTCTCCTCGTCTGATACCTGTATAGAGTAAGAGGTAAATAATGACTAAGTCTCGTCGTTGCATAAATACATTATCAATTGAGTAAAGATTGATTGTTCCAATGATTTTAGAAATCTCATCATTACTTAAAGATTTCTCATCTTCATAGGTTGGATTTGGGGGCTTAACAAGCTTGGAAATAAAATCATCTTGAATGAGTTCATTTCTTTCGAGCCATTTAAAAAATGCATTGAGTTTATTAAAATAGGTTCTTTTTGATGATGTTTTTAAAGGCTTTCCGTTTTTATTTGCTCTCATCCCTAATCGCTTAAAAAATTCCTGTACTAAGTAAGGCTCTAATTCATCAATATACCTTACTTCAAACATTACATTTGAAAAATTTTTGAAAACATCTCTATATGTATCAATTGTTTTAGGTCGTAACCCTTTTGAATATTCACATTCTAAAAGATAATCTTCAAAACAACTTGAAATGGTTTTTTTATCAGGTGTCATCCCTATATACAATCATATAGGCGATTCAATTAAAGTTATGCTCTTTGGTAATTGAAGTAATCACCAATTGGCATTACTCCCATAATGAGAACAGTAAACTATTATGTTGGATATGGCTCATATATTTAATCCTTATATATCATATTTTGCTCAAACTGATTTCCGAGATCAAAGGGATATTTTCGGCATCTATCAACACGACCGTTTTGTTGGAATGTATTTACTGGGCAAAACGGGAACAGGAAAAACGAATGTTTTAGAGACACTCATTCATCAAGATGTTTTAAATCACAGAGGCTTGTGCCTTTTTGACATCAATGGAGATTTAGTTAAACAAGTATTGGCATCTTTACCTCAAGTGAGAAAGAAAGATCTTGTCTATCTGGATACTTCAAACATAAATATCGAATGGGGATATAATCCCCTACGCAAGGTTTCCTACCAACATCGTCATTTGATTGCATCCCATATTATTGAAACTTTTCAAAATTTATGGGGACAACAATCTTGGGGAATAAAACTGGAACATATTTTACGAAATGCAATTCTAACTTTATTAGACCAACCAAAAGCAACTTTCTCAGATATTACCCGAATACTTATTGATGAAGATTATCGATTACAGTGCCATAAACATATTATTGCGAAAGAGGTCAGGGAATTTTGGACACATCAATTTTCAAAATATTCAAAAGCTGATGTACTCCCGGTACTTAATAAGATTGGTAGTTTTCTCGCTATTCCAATGATAAAAAAAATTTTAGTTGATAACACAAAACAATTATCAATTCAATCGATAATCAATAATCAAAGGATTTTTTTGGTCAATTTATCAAAAGGAACACTTGGTGCTGATGCAGCACATCTCCTCGGCTCTCTATTATTGAATTCCCTCTCTGCGGCTGGATTTCATCGCTCCACTATTGCGGAAGACCAGCGAAAACCATTTTTTATTTACTTGGACGAATTTCACAATTTTACAACATTATCATTGGTCAATATGTTTTCTGAACTCAGAAAATTCAAAATAGGATTTATTGTGGCACATCAATACCTCAATCAACTACCGGTTAAAATCAAAGAGGCAGTTTTGGGGAATATTGGCACTATGATCTGTTTCAGGATTTCTTATGCAGACGCTAAATTTATGGCTCAAGAATTCTATCCTATAATAAAGGCTAATGATTTTGTTGAACTGGAGAACTTTCACATTTATCTCAAACTTATGATTGATGGGAAGCCTTCCAAACCCTTTTCTGCAAAAACAATTACTAAAAATTGGTTACAACAACCAAAAGGCTGAACTACAGCCTTTTTTTATTTCAGTAATAATGTGCCTAAACCTTATTGATACATTGAATATGAATGCACAATAAAACAGAACCTTAAAATAAATAAAAATGAAAACAAAACAGCTTACAACTCACTTAATGAGTTGCTCAGAGATTGAATTGTATTTTAAAAGACCTTTGTTCAATTCAATGATTTCGATTACTCAACCAGAAGATGCTGTGAAGGTTTTAAGACAATACTTAAATCCAAAAACACTGGATTTAAGAGAGGTCTTTTGGTTACTCACGCTTACTAATTCAAACAGATTGATTAGTGTTTCTGAAGTTACAACCGGCACCAGTAAAGGAGTACAGATAAGTCATAAGCTAATTCTTCAATTAGCCCTGAAAACGAATGCATCTGCAATTATTGTAGCCCATAATCATCCATCGGGAACATTAAAAATTTCTGAAGGAGATAGAAGAGAAACAAATAAATTAAAAACTCTCTCAAACTTAATGGAGATAACCCTTTTAGATCATTTAATTATTACATCTGAATCGTATCTCTCCTTTGCCTATGAACGCGAATTGTAGCTCATAGAATTATTATCCAGTATCAAACTTCCCTTCTTAATATGCCCAAAACACCTATCAGCTACTATGGGGGTAAGTTGAATATGCTTCAACATATCCTTCCAAATATTCCAGAACACAAAATTTACACCGAAACATTTTTTGGTGGTGGAGCTGTCTTCTTTGCAAAAGAAAAATCTGAATCAGAAATCATTAATGACACTAATGCCATGGTGATTAACTTTTATGAAGTTTGTAAAACTGATTTTGAAAATTTAAAGGCAAAAATAGAAGCTACTCTTTTTTCAAGAGCAACTTATTCAGTGGCTTGGAGTATTTATAGAATGCCTCATTTGTTCAGCCAACTGCAACAGGCCTGGGCATTTTATATAGGTACCAATATGGGATTTGGATGCAGAATTGGCTCTTGGGGATTTGATAAATATAGTAAACGAGTAAAAGCATTTGAAAATAAAAAGTTGCGATTTGATGGTGCAATCCTCCAACGATTGGCTGGCGCACAAATTGAACATTCAGATGCTTGTAAGGTTCTTGATCTCTATAATACTGATGATGCCTTTCATTATGTTGATCCACCTTATATCAATACGAATCAAGGGCACTATGATGGCTATTCAAATGATGAATTCATCAAACTTCTTAAAGCCTTAACACAGGTTAAGGGTAAGTTTTTATTAAGTTCATTTCCATCAGATTTACTTGATCTCTACACCAAAAAATTTGGTTGGTACACCAAAGAATTCTCTAAGCCATTAACAGCTAAAAAAGGAGTTGCGGGAAAATCAAGAGATAGAAAAAAAATCGAAGTGTTAACGGCTAATTATCCTTTAGTCTAAATCTGAATTATTAATCCGCATCAGATTGATGCATAAAAACTATTAGATATGAAACGAGTAATTGAAAAAACCGTGAACCTCGATTTGGTAGGTGTAAACGGAAATGCCTTTATGATTATGGGTGTATTTAGAAAAGAAGCTAAAAAAGAAGGCTGGTCTCAAGATGAAATTGATGCAGTACTGAAGGAAGCAAAGAGTGGTGATTATAACCATCTTTTGGCTACCATCAAAAATCATTGTGCACCTAAAGACGAAGACAATGAGAATTAAAGAACGAAAACTGATCCTACACTTTTTGAAACAATTGCAGACGGTATTGGAGAATGAGGAAAAACCAGAACTCAACGAATGGTTCCAAGATTTCTTCACCCGTGTGGAACTCATCAACATCCTTAAGCATTTCTATACTTCCAAAGACCTCGGGGGACAAAAAATAGATACCCTTGAGAATAGCGATCTTCTGGAACTCTTAGGGGAAGACCAAGTCATCCTGTCGTTCCTTATCGAAAAAATGGAGGAAGGTAGTATTGCTGTTCCAAAAATAAGGCACAACGGAAGATAAGTTAATTGTCCATTACGAGAAAGCCAGGAAAGTGCTCAAAAACATTATTGCCAAGGGAAGTTTTCCAGAAAGAAGCTGGTCATACACACCTTTTGGCACATTACCTAAAACTGAATATTAATTTTAAATCTTAGAAATCATGAACAATGCAAGTATTGTCGATGTTCTCATTGAGAACATCAAAACAGACCAAGAACTGTTGGCAACAACAGAAACAAAAATCAGCGAAGCGAAAGAAGAAAAACGGGCTATTACTGAAAGACTTAAGGATTATCGAAGGGATATATCCGTGCTCTTGAAATATGCGGATGACAGCCACCGGAAACAGATTGAGGAACTTGGATTTGATTTTTCGGAATCAGAGCAGGGACTCAACCCTGTTGCCCAAATAGCACTTGATATTATCCTTGCCGCAAAGGGAAACCAGATGAGCAATGAGGAATTGTATAATGCATATGTAAAGACCTTCAAGAAGAAGGAGGATGCATTCAACTATACCGAGTTCAACATCAAGACCCGATCGCTCTTCAATACGCAAAGATTGTTGCGCAAGAAGGGCAAAGACCCAAAGACATCACGGGAGGATATCATTTCAGTGAATGGTCGGGTTGTGGAAACTCAAAAGGATAAACCCAAATCAAGCTAATATGAAGAATAGCTATTTGGACTTGTTTTATGAACAACAAAAGGCAATTCACCATGCGATGTGGCTCAACTTCAAATACCGTATTGCCCAAATTAAGTTCGGGGTCATCCATGGCCCTGAGGATAACTGGGCAGTGTTGGAAGAAGCCACGTCAAGAGAAATGGAAATGACATTTTTGGATATCCTTCCAAAGGACTATTCGGACATGACATATCGGGATATCCGTCATCTACGGATGGACAAGCAACCGCTTCCTCATTGGGAAGCCATTTCCGGGATGTTTTCAGTCGCTGACGGTGAAATATTGCGATATATACTCCACAACAAAATTCCTTTGGAAAAGTTGATTTGTTTTGAGTTGGCTTCACGTGGCTATGACGAGAACCACCGTTGGTGTGGGTTTGAAAAAGCCGGTGAGATATGGTTGAAATAATTGAATATGTTTAAAACGCTTGTCGGGAAGATGAGCGTTTTTTAAAACACTAATTATTAATTAGATAAGAAGATATAAATAATATAGTTGCGTATATTTGAATGTACAAATAACCAAAAATTCGAAGAACTTAAAACTAGTTAATAATATGACTTTAATACCTAAATCAAAAATTAGAAATGTAAAAGGTCTTACATCTACAGAAATTCAAAGGTCTTACGATTACTTACAAGGAGCAGTATATGCTGAGATCCTTAGCCGTGAAGCTAAGGCTATTATCGCAATAGACAATCAAGCAGTTTTAGCGGGTTCAATTGAAAAAAAGTATGAGAAAGTGGTGCTAAACTGGGTTGAGAAAAACAAAGCAAACCTTTTAATTGTTTGGGATAACATTCAGAAAGGACAAGATTTTAATTTATCACTTTTAAACTTACCAAAATGATAGGCGATCAACGCATTGGAAAAATTAAAGAGCTATTAGAGCAAATCAGCCCATTAAATTATGAGAGAATTTTTCTTGAAACAAGTTTGCAAGAAGAGTAATAATTTAAGAACTTCTAGACTATTAAAATAGAAAAAAATTTAAATAAAGAATATAATGAATGTAACAAATCCTGATCTGGTTATAGTTAGGGGTATAAATTCTGACTGGTTTGAAAAAAACTTAAGTGCATTTTGGATTGGCTTTGGGGGTTCTCCTCAAGCGACTCCAAAAGAAGACGCCTTTTATGTTGGATTATATATCGGTGCACCTATATCATCAATTACTCATATCGGAATAGTTGAAAGTATTGATAAATACGATGAAGGTGCAGATTTTTATTTAAAGACAATTATAAAATTACAAAATCCTGTTGTTCCTAATCACGCTATAAGAAAACACGAAAATTGGAATTTATCCGACTTTGGTTTAACAAGAATTCAAATGGAAAATTTTAGGTTACAATTAAACACAATTTAATCCCAAAATAAATTTTTAGTAAGTTACCCGCTATAAAAATAAATGATTTGGTTGGAAAGTAATTAGTATCCGAGAAATCAAAAGCAATTGACCCTATTTATTCTAGAAAATTCTAAAATAGAAAAATTAAGAAATGTAATATATTAACAAATAGGAGCAGGGCCTGGTTCTGCTGCAATGCAACAACCGGAACATTGCCAAGAATCATCAACTAGCTCAGCACATCCTCCGGTACAACACTCATCAGATACACATGTACCACCACTAGAACCTCCTTTGATAAATCTCATTTCTTCTCTAGATAAATAAACGTTTCCGAAAGTAAGACTAATCTTTCTCATGATTTTAATATTTAAAATTCGTATTTAACAAATATAAAAAAAAATTGTGAATTATTTATATAATAGGATGAAAATAAAGTTTTTTTTAAACTAAATACGAATTACGTTCAAAATATATTCTATTCTAATTCATTTTAAATTTGCCTTAAAATTTCTTCTAAATCTCCTATAGTAATATTCTTTTCGAGAACTTTTCCATCTGAGTCAAGTAAAAATGTAGTAGGAAATGTAGTTATTTTGTCTTTTTTAGCTTCTTTACCATTCTCATCTAATAAATTTTTCCATGTAAGTTCATATTCTTTAATTACTTTCTCCCAATTAGAAATCCTACTTGTCCGGTCAACTGATATACTTACTATTTCGAAACCCTTTGATTTGTATTTTTTATAAAGATTTAAAATGTGAGGGAAAGATTCTAAACAGGGTTTACAATTACTAAACCAGTAATAAACAAGAATATACTCTGCTTTGGGAATAGTTAATATTTCAGATTGGTGTTGTAGGTTTTTCAAATTAAGTTTTGGAAATTTATTTCCTTTGTTTATTCTTATAGATTGTAAATCATTATGTACAATCTTCCACAACTTTTCCTTTTTAATTTTATCTGAAAAAGAATCTAATATAGTCTCATAAAGAGGAGAATGACCTTGAAAACGGATTCTGATTATTAATGCCCACAAGGCTACATACGAATCTTGATTTTCTAATGTATAAGATAATAATTTATCATCAAATTCTACACCATTTTTAAAGCTTAATGATTGAATTGTTGCAGAAGTGCAACTCTCAGAATTTGACGCAAAATAAGGAATAAATTTAGTTTTATATTCATTAAAAGTAGCTCCTTTGACATAATTACACCCGGCTAATTTTAGTGCACTAACTTCTAAAAAATCGGTAGATGGATCAATAAAATAATCACCACCGCGAAAACGAATTTCTGGTTTTTCACTTTCAAAACTTACTGTGTATAAATGTGGGTAAGTTAAAGTAGTTTTCACTTTAAAAAGATTATTATTAACATCTGATGAAATTGAGGGAAATTCATAAAATTGAGAATCTAACATACCATTTGTAAAATAAATGATGTCGTTTTCTCTTACGTCCTCTTCAGAAACTTTACCATCAATTATAGTGTGATTTTTTAAGGTGTGTTGAGAAAAACCTGATATAAAACTAATACTTATAAATACTGTAATTATAAATTTTATAAACATTTTCTTATTATATTATAGTTAATAAGCTTTTAAGTTTGGGACTAATGGGTGTAAAAGTTAATTAATGTTAATCAAATAGATTTACAACTTCATAAAATATTATTCCTCTAAAACTTATAAATGTTCTTATTAACTTAAGGTTTTATTAGAATTCGCAAAAAAATCATCATCAATTATTTCATTTATATAATATGGTAAATCTGAAATTTCAAAATTAATTGGGTATCTATAACCATTAATAAATAAACATGGGGTGAAATTAAATTCATTTTTCAAACACCATTTATATTGGCTGTTTAAAATTAAATCAATCTCTTCTGTTATATAGTTTGTATTGTATTTTAATAAAAAGGTAGTATAGTTTTTTTCTTTTAACCAAAAGCTTAGGGCTTCATTAAAAGTATTATTACCTTGAATTATATGTAAATTGACTAAATTTCTATAAAGAGAATTTTTATTATCATCATTACTTTTCTTAATTTCTATAAAAAAAATTATTTTAACTGCTATATTATCTCCATATTTATTTAACATTTCATTCAGCATCTTATGTGGTGCTTCACAATGCCGACAAAACGGACTAGTAATAAAATCAATCTTTAGAGGAGAGTTAATATTACCAAAAGTCAAAGGGGACTCAGGCATTTTGTATTTTTCTGAAGCCAATAAAGTATTTTTGAAAAGTGAATAATTCCTTTTAAATCGATTATACTTAATATTTACTTCTCTTAAATCACGATTTGTTAATAAAAGTTGCTTCAATGGATACCAAACAGTAAGAACAGTTATGTAAATAATGAAAAATAAAAATAATGCATCCCACGTTAAATAATAAAAATTAACTGCATATAATTTTAATATAAAAAAGAGTTCTAGTCCTAGAATTGCTGTTATAAGTAAGCAAATAGGGCACCATTTATTTACTACATATTTTTGGTAATATATTGAAAGAAAAACTATAGGTGCAGAGAGGAAAAGCAAAAATTTTAGAATTGTAAAATATTCAATCTCTTTTCCAAGAATAGTAAAAAAAAATAAAGCAATTATTTGGGTTGTAAAAAAAATTAAGCTTAAGTCGTTAAAGCTAAATTTTTCAAGGATTTTCCATTGGGACGAATTTATTACGGTATCGCAACTAAATGAGGTAGAGGTATTACACAATTTACTAAACAAACCATTTCGTACATTAAAAACCTCCTTTAAAGAAAAAATTGAAAGGATAAAACCAATAAATAAAATTATCCAAAAAACTACTATCCATAAATTAGTTAAACTATTGATTATTAAAAAAGTTGACACTATAATAAAAGTAATAAAATATAACAGAGAAAAGCTTCTTTTTGTTTGAGTTGTTATATTTTCATTTTCAACAATTAGTAAAACAATGTTTTTCCATATTTTTTTAAAATCATTAATTGATATTCTACTTATAGTTTGACCATTTTTATTAGTATAGGTGTAAGAATTTTTCTTGCAGCTTACGTAAGAAAAAAAAAGTCCTGATCCATTGTCTAATATTGCGATAAAAGATTCGGGTAACAATTCTAACTTTGATGAATCAACTCTAATGGAACCATTACCAATATTAAAAAAAGTCAATGTGTCACTTAAAGCTAATAACGAAGGATAATCTGGGTGTGATTTAAACTGGAAATCAAACTCTTCATTATCTAATCTAATTTCTTTATCAGATAAGTATTTAAATAAGAAGCTTAAGTTTGTTTTCAATTGAAAGACTTTTAATTATAGTTTTTCAAATTTAATTATAAAATTTGAAGTCAAGCAATATAATAATTATTTTAAACTAATAAACAAATGAGTTTTAAGAAAAAAAAGGACTATGTCACCAAAATAATTTTTGATTTATTAATTTAAAATTTTATAAAAGATGCAAAAAATTCTTTAATAGGGTTGCTCCCCCTTTACTACTTTACGAAAATTTTATTTAATATTATATCTTATAAATATTTAAGTTGAATAGCTTCAAGACTTGTAAAGCTTTTGGTCAAGTTAGTGGCCGTTACTTTTATACTTAATAGCTGTTATAAATTTCACTTAATTATCTTACACCCCAAAAATGAGTCTTCCTTCAGAAGCTATAAGTTACCTCTTCCCTTCTAGATTTGAGTTTTAAAAACTAAATAATAAATTCTAACTTTAAAATAATAAATATTATTGATCAAAAATCCCCCTCAACTGATAGAAAAACCGCTCGATTAATCTTAAATCTTCAGTAACGATTTCTGCAATGCCTTGCATTTCTTGGGTGAATTCAATTTCTTTATTATAGGTTGTTATAAGCTTTTGAGGAAGTGTTGCTTGTATAGTATAAAAACCATCGTTATCAGGAGATAAGGAAATAGATTTTACGCGACCGGTAAGCATGCCAAATTCCTCTTCAGGGTAATTTTGTAAGCGAATCAATACTTTATGTCCTATTTCGATTTTACCTGAATTTTGTAATGGGGTTTTAAGACGGGCTAAATAATTATTTTCTCTAGTTGGAACAATGGTAAATAGTAGGTCACCAATATTCACCGTTTGATTTTCATTCCATGCTTCTATAAAAGATACTTTACCATCCATGGTGGAAATAAAAGCATACTGTAACTCCCAATCACGTATAGCTCTTTTAAGTTGGTTAAAGGATTGCAGTACCCCTTTTAACATGACCATCTCTTCATTAATCCTATTTATTTCTGTGCCTCGTGTATTTCTTTTGGCATTGTTGATGTTTTCTTTTAATTGAGAGATGGAAACTTCCATATTTCGATAATTTCTCTCTGTCTGAAGATATTCCAATTCTTTTAGTTCATATTCCTGGGTCGCAATGACCCCTTTATCATACAAAATTTCATATCTGTCCCGTTCAGCTTTTTTAAAGTCAAGTTCGCGTTTATTGATTTCCTTTTGATTTTCCATCAAGATTACTCGGCTACGCAATTCGCTTTCGGTAAATTGATTTGCTAGTGCTTCGTTGCTAAAAGGTTGTAGCGTTCTGTTTAAATTATATTTAATATAATTGTTTTGAAAAACCGCAAAAGTAGTCTCTAAATCTCCTAGGAATAGAATAGGCAATTCTTCCATTGGAAAATGAAAAGAATTATCTTGAATTGAAATTGTATCCAAAATGTTTTTCAGATAAAACACATCTTGGTAATTAGCCGGATTTTCCAATATGGCCAACGGTTGATTTTTTGTAACTAAGGAATTGTTATCAACTAGCAAACTCGCAATACGTCCTGAAGATTTTGCAAACTCTTTTTGTGGAGGGGTTTGGGTGGTCACTAAAGCTTCAGAAGGAATGACATCAGGATATTTTATAAGCCAGCTGAGAAAAAATAATAACAGAATAAGTATTAAAAATAGTACATTTCCATACCTGATCATCCAGTGTGGGACAGCTGTGAGTATGTCCTGTACTTCTTCTGTTCTTAACTCTATTTTATCTATATCGTTTGGCATATTTTAAATCGGATATTTAACCGCAGAATAATGAATATAGAATTGTTTTTTTACCCTTTAATTCAGAAATCAATTAGTTTCCTAATTCCAATTGATTTTTTACTAATTTATAATAATTCCCTTTCAAATCAACAAGTTCTTTATGACCTCCCAACTCAACAATTTTTCCTTGATCCAGTACCACAATTTGATCTGCATTTTTCACTGTACTTAAACGATGGGCGATAACCACTACAGTTTTGTTTTCAAAAAAAGTATTCAATTTTTTCATAATCTCCTTTTCATTATTGGCATCGAGTGCTGATGTAGCTTCATCAAAAAACAAAAATTTAGGATTCTTATATACTGCACGGGCAATCAATAATCGCTGTTTTTGACCAGTGCTTAAACCAACGCCTTCCATTCCTATCTTTGTGTTGTAAGATAATGGAAGGGTTCCAATAAAATCTTGTATATTGGCAATATCTACGGCTTGTTTTAGTCTATCTTTATCTATATAGTCAGAACCTACAGCTATATTATTAGCAATAGTATCATTAAAGATGTAGCCCTCTTGCATAACGACACCACATAAATCTCGCCAAGATTTTTGGGAAATATTTTTTAAGTCTTGGTTTCCAATGGAAATTTTTCCTACATTTGGATCATAAAACTTTAATAATAATTTCATTAATGTGGTTTTGCCACTCCCACTTACACCTACAATAGCGGTTATTTTATTAGCGGGAATAGATAGTGATAGTTTTTTTAAAACTTCTGCTTCAGAACCTGTATATCTAAAATCAACCTCCTCTACTTTGATGTCCTGATTTTCATCTAAATCATTTATTTTATCCAATTTGATGGAGTCTTCATCTTCTTTGTTGTGTATTTCTGCAAGGCGTTCTAAAGATATTTTAGCATCTTGCAACTCGCGCATAAACTGAATGAGTTGAGTAATAGGAGCATTAAGTTGCCCCACAATATAAGAAATTGCTAACATCATCCCTAATGTGATTTTTCCTTCAATAACCAGTATAGCTGAAAGTACCGTGATTAATATATTTTTCAATTCATTAATAAAATTGGAACCTACACTTTGATACTGTTCTAGAGCCAAACCTTCAACAGAAATTTTAAAAAGCCGTGCTTGCAAATGCTCCCATCCCCATCTTTTTTGTTTTTCGGCATTGTGTAGTTTTATTTCTTGCATACCATTAATGAGTTCTATAACCTTACTTTGCTCCTGACTTACTTGTGAAAACCGCTTGTAATCCAAATCACGTCGCTTTTTGAAGAAGATTAAAATCCACCCAAAATACAAAACACTGCCCACCACAAAAATCCCGAAAATAGCCAAGCTGTAATACGCTAATACCATCCCAAAAATCACCAAGTTAAACAATGAAAATAATGTGCTTAAAGATGAGGAGGTGAGGATACGCTCAATACGTCTGTGATCATTAATTCGCTGTAAAATGTCACCAGTCATTCGAGTATCAAAAAAAGCAATGGGCAAACTCATTAGCTTGATAAAAAAATCTGAAACCAAAGAGATATTAATTCGGGTACTTAAATGCAGTAAAATCCAACTTCTAATGACCTCAATAGCTGTACGCCCAATAAACAAAAAAAGTTGGGCAAATAAAATAAGGTACACAAAATGAACATCTTGGTTTTTGATACCCACATCAACCACACTTTGTGTAAGGAATGGAAAAACAAGTTGAAGTAAACTCCCGGCCAATAAACCAATGATAAGTTGCCAAAGGAATTTTTTGTATTTCCACACATAAGTAGACAGCATACTAAAACCGAATGGTTTCATCCCAGCTTCCACTGAATTATCGTTAATATCTTCAAAAAATTTAGGAGTAGTTTCTAATAGTAAAGCAATGCCTTCTTCTGTTGTTTCGTCAGCATTGTTGCCTATCCAAGATTTTAGAAATTCTTCTTGAGAATATTTTAATAGACCGTGTGCAGGATCAGAAATATAGAGTTCATTATTTTTAATTTTATAAAGTACTACATAATGATTTTTGTTCCAATGCAAAATACAGGGCAATGAGGCTTCAATAATATCATTCAGAGCAATTTTTACAGCCAATGTCCTTATGCCAATTTTTTCAGCGGCATTACTAATATTTAATAAACTACTACCACTCCGATTTGTTTCACATAATTGCCGTAATGCCTGTATAGAAATATTGCCCCCAAAATATTTCACTATTATTTTAATACAGGCTGGGCCGCAGTCTTTTGAGTCTATTTGTTTATATGTAGGGAAGTTTTTTAACAATATCTAATCTAATAAAAAAAATGAATCCCAATCATTATCATCCACCATATAATCTATTAGAACAATGCCAATACCTATTACTCCGTCAAGAAGACCAATGGCGTTTTCGTAATTTCCATTCCCTAAATGCTTCCTATATCCTGCAATACCTTCTGTATTTTTACCAATGTCTAATAAGTCATTAATGAAATTTTCGTAAGCTATATTAAATTTTTCATTCCCAGTTATTTCAAACCATTTTTTATGTAAATAGGCAACACTTGCGGCTCCATGACAAAAGCCACCATCATATGAATTGGATAAAATAGCTGTCTCCATAGAATTTCTTTGTAATGTTTTTAAAGCAATTTCAATAGATTTATTTAAAAACAAATCATTATGTAAGGTTTGACCTGCTCGGTATAAACCATAAGATACAGCTTGATCCCCATAACACCATCCTAAATGGATCTTATAATAAGCAGTATATTTGTTTATAGCAATACTTGGATATGTATAAATAGATGATTTATCATCTGATTCAAATGCTATTAATGAGTTTGTACAATTAAAAATGGTTTCTTTCACATATGAATTATTGGGATAAAGGCTAAAGTATTTACATAAAATTAATATTTCTGCTACTCTCCCGTGTGCTAATCCACAATTAGTTCTGTGTGTTGAATCATCGTATTCCAAAGTAGAATTTACTTTATAACCCTTTATTATATCTTCATTCAGAATATGACACAACTTATGTATTAAATCATTAATTTTTTCTTTTACTACTGAGTTATATTTTGTTCTTTCGATTAAGTAAGTACAAGCTCCAAGAGCTCCGTGAAGAAAATCAGTATCATCTATTGAGGTTAAATTATTAAATGTAAAATTTAATATAATTTCATCCATAAAAATCAAATCTTCATCAATGTTTTCAATTATTTTTTTTTCGTTTAGATAATTAAGTATGGAAGCTACACCACTTAACCCAGAACTATAGGTTACACCATACTCATCAGTATCTAATTTTTTATATAAATGGCCTACAACTTCATTAATTTTTTCCAAATATATCTTATTACCCTCTACCTTGTACAACATATAATAGAATAGAGGTAATCCACCAATACCAGTAAATAAGGCAAGAGGATATTCGTTTTTCCAAATTCCTTCAATGGCTTTCTCTATTTCAGAAATTTTACTGGATATTTGATCAAGCATTTTCAAGGTTTTAAAAAGTTAAAAATAAATTTTGAATGATTCTACAGCATTACTAGACAAAATTAAAAAGTCTTTAGAGAATAGATATAATACTCTAAAGACTTTTAAAAAATAAAATTGAAATGCCTTATTTAGTTATAGTGCAAGGTGAATCCGGGCCAGAACAACTTTGTGTTCGTTGACTTACACAACCACCTCCGTCACTATCAGTATCTGTACACCAACAACATGTAAATGTTCTATCTGTACTATTATTAGAACCCCCTCCATTAATAGAGTTCATGTTTTCACTCGTTAATCCAGCGATTTTTTCCTTGTTTAATCTTAATTTTTTCATAATTTAGTTATTTAATTGTTAATTTATAAAAATATAAAAATAAAATTATTTATCCAAATATTCTATTGCTGATTGTAAAATTTCATCTATTCCATCTTTAATTCCTGCAACACTAGGATTAACAGTTATATCAATTTTAACACCTGTTCGTTGTGTTTGAGTGCCATCAGGGTAAAAATAAGCTACACCTGTAAAACTTGTTTTTAAATTGTCCAAAAAAGGGACAATACTTACTTGTCCATCTGCCCCCGCACTTTGATTACCGATTGTAGTAACATTTTTTCCTGATTGTAAAACCATACAAGTATATTCACCATGACTTTGTACATTTTCATTTACTAAAATTACTACTTTACCTAAATAAATTTTTTTAGACTTCTGACAACAAAATTTTTCTTCATCTAATACAAATTTTCCCGGATAGCTTATATCTGGTTTAATTATTTTTAAAAAAATACTTCTCTCAGGTTTAAAATATTTACCTATACCATAAATATCGAGAGCTCCATTTCTTAAATCCAAAATTATAGACTTGGTATTCCAAAGAGCCTCCATGGCCTCATCAACCTCATTTGGCTTAATATTTCCTAAATTAATATAACCTATATTATTTTCAAGTATATGCCACTTGTCAGAAGAGATTTTTTGTTTGTAGTTAAATTCTGAGAACTTATAACGATTTATTTTTTTAGTTATTTTTTTTCCGTCTTTCTCTAATTCTATCATTACATTATCACTATTACCATTAAAAAGTGCAAAATAAGCATCTCTTTTTTTGACAGCAATATTTGAAGCAGGAATAAATTTAAAATTTTTCTCTAGCAACTTCGAAATTGGGATTTCATTTATTTGTAAAATAACATCCCCAATTTCAAGTCCGTCCCTCTTTGCAAGAGTTTCATTATAATAATCAGAGATTACTACTTTATCATCAATTATTTTAAATTGAAAAGGAACCCAATAATAACCAAAATATTCATTTGTGTGTTGTGAAGAAAAAAAGGAATGGCTATCATCTAGTTTTGATATTAATTTTAATAAAAGCATATGATAGCTTTTGATATCCTGGACATCTATAAATTCGGGAATAGCTTCTACTAAAACACTATCCCATGAATGATCCATTAAATATTTATGTGGATAAAAATATTCGATAATATTCCAAAATCTAAACAAATCAAGCAATTTGTACTCTAATTGAGGAAATTTAATATTTGCATTATTATCTTCATTTTTTATTATAACGTTTCCGATACTTTTTTTTTGGGCAACATAAAACTGATTCTTAGTATTTCTATGAGTTTCAATATATTTTAATTTTTCGACTAGGTTTTCGGAAAAATTAGTATTTGAAATCCAATCTAAATTAAAATTTTTATCAAAATATTGTTTTGAATTATCCTCTTTAACCTCAGATTTGTTAATTTCCCCTAAAGAATTAATCCAATTAATATAAAAATCATTTATTTCTTCTTCGGTGTTTAACTTTAATAAAACGGGGATTTTTGAAACTAACTGTTGATCCCAATCATATTTTCCACGTGAAACTTCTGGATGATAATATTTCAAAAACCCCCATATCTTACATAAACTTTCCATTTTCTCACCATCCGTTATAACTGATTGAGAATATAAGGGTTGATAAAATAAAAATAAAAATAATAAGAAAAAAATATTGTTTTTTAAAAACATAAAATTTTTAAATTAATTAAATAAACAGGTTATATTATTTGTTTGACATTAAGCTATTTTCAAGTTTAAACCAATAAATCAATAACGAATAAATATCCACTTATTGTTATACCATGAAATTCTTTCTTAGGCTGTTTAGCAAATTCTTTCTTAATCTTTAAATGCCTGAGTAATTAGTGGAACGTCATTAATTGAGATATATTTACATCAATAAACAAAACTATTTTTTTTTAATTTTTTCACTTATAAAAAATTTATAGTATTTTGGTAAGCTAAATTTACTTAAAAAGATGAAACCTCCAAAAAATTATAAGTTTTTTTCAAATTATATTTTACGTTCACCATTATTTTCATTAACAAAATATAAAATTTTCACTTCGGAAAAAAATATAACTGACGAACAAATTCTTTCATTATTTAATGACCCCACATTTAATGAGGCCTTATTTCTGGCATCCCCTTCATTTCATTCCGAGGTAGCAAAATGGAATGAAAACCAAATAATCGATATTGATAAGAAAGATAAATTGAAACTTTCAATATTAAAATATTACTCAAGGATGTCTTCAAGATGCACACCATTTGGACTATTTGCTGGATGCGTATTAGGCTCATTTGGAGATGAAACTAATATAAAACTGAAAAATATAAAAAATCATAAAAGGAATACGCGGTTGGATATGAATTATCTTGTTTCCTTCTCTCAGGATCTAATGAAAGTAGATAAAATTAAGTGTCAATTATTATTCTACCCTAATAATAGCATATATAAGATTTACGATAAGTTAAGATATGTGGAATACTATTATAAAAATAATATGAGATTTTATGATATAGTAGCTGTAGATTTTTCAAAGTATTTAGATATTGTTTTGGAGTGTGCTAAAGAGGGTGTACAAATAAAGAAAATGGTAACAATTCTTGTAAACGATGAAATTAATGAAAAAGATGCAATTGAATTTATTGATGAATTAATTTCAAATCAGATTTTAGTAAGCGAATTAGAGCCATCTGTTTCAGGACCTCTGTTTTTAGATCAAATAATTTCTGTGTTGAATAAACTTGAAAACACGGATGAAATACTATCAATATTTATAAATGTTGATAAAAAATTGAAGCAAATTGACAACAGCATAAGTAACAAAATTGACAAGTACATTAAAGTAAGTAAAATGTTAAAAAAAATTCCCACAGAATTTGACTTAAAATATCTTTTTCAAACAGATCTAATTTTAGAAGTGGAAAGTAACAAAATTGATGTAAAATATTTAAAAAAATTGCAAGAAGGTCTATCGACACTTAACAAACTAACTATTCCACGAGGGGATTCTTTGTTATCTGATTTTAAAAAAAGGTTTTACGAACGGTATGAATCACAAGAGTTACCATTATCAAAAGTATTAGATATTGAAACAGGGATTGGCTATAAGAATAGTTTTGATAATGGAGATTTAAACCCCCTAATTGATGATATACCCATACCTTTTTATTCTAATGATAATGTCAAAGAATTAAAGTGGACTAAAGCTGATGACTTATTTTTAAAAAAAATTCATGAAGCCTACAGAGAAGACTTTTATACTATACAAATAAATGATGAGGATTTGGTGGATTTCCCTGAGGACTGGGATAATCTTCCTGATACGATGTCCTATATAATTGAGTTTGTTCAAATAAATAACGCAATAAAAATCAGGTTTAGCGGAGGGGGAGGATCAAGTGCAGCAAATCTTTTAGGACGTTTTTGTCATGGAGATAATAAAATTTTAGAATTCACAAAAAAAATAATTGATATAGAAGACCAAATTCATTCCGAAAAAATTTTAGCTGAAATTATTCATCTTCCAGAAGCAAGAGTGGGAAACATTCTTACTCGTCCATCATTAAGAAAATATGAAATACCCTACTTAGCAAAATCTTGTAAAAATTCAAAATATCAAATACCTGTTGAGGATCTTCTTATCTCTATTAAGAAAAACAGAATCTTTTTAAAGTCAAAAAAATATAACAAAGAAGTTATTCCCCATTTAAGTACTGCTCATAATTTTACTAATAATTCATTACCTATTTACCACTTTTTATGTGATATGCAGATTCAGACCTCTAGGAGAGGTGTTGGTGTGGATTTGAGCCAGTTTTCTGAGAATTATGATTTTTTACCTAGAATTGAATATAAAGACATAATTATTCAGGAAGCTTCTTGGAATTTAGGTTATTTAAAGGTAAAAAAACTTTTAACAGCTAAAAGTGATGAAGAGCTTATAAATGAAATTGATGAATTTAAAAAAAGCTTAAAAATTCCTACACTTGTTATGTTGGTTGAACGAGATAATGAGTTATTAATTAACTTAAATAATTTGACTTCAGTTAAAATGTGGTTAAGCTTGGTGGAAAAATTAGAAACATTTACATTAAAAGAATTTTTGCATAACGAAACCCCAATAGTAAATAATGGATCTGAATACTTTACAAATCAAATTATTTTTTCAATTTATAATAATAAAATATAAAAATGAAGTTAGAAAATAATTTAGTACAAAGAAAATTTATTGTGGGGGATAAATGGATTTATTATAAAATTTATTGTGGAGCAAAAACTTCTGATTATATGCTTACAGAAGTTATTAAACCTATTATTAAAAATCTTATAGAAAATAACATAATATCTAAATGGTTTTTTATAAGATATTCTGATCCGTCCCATCACATTAGGGTTAGATTATATCTAAATGATTCTGAAAACATAGGTCGAATAATTAATATTTTTACCCAAAATGTAAAAATTTTTGTTGAGGAGGAACTCATACATAAAATTGAAATAGATACTTATAATCGAGAGATTGAAAGATATGGTTCTCGAACTATTGAACTTTCTGAAAAAATATTTTTTCATGAAAGCAATATGGTAGTTAATTTTTTGTCATTACATCCTAATGATGAATTACGTTTTCTATTTGCATTAAAATCTATAGATACCCATTTAAATGGATGTCATTATTCACTAGAAGAAAAAGCTATTTTATTTAATCAACTCAAAATAAGTTTTCGAAATGAATTTGATAAAAAAAACATCCTTACCAAGGATTTAAGTAATAAATTTAGATTTTTAAGAAATAACATAGAAAGTTTTCTAGATGAAGATGTGAAGCATCAAGAATTAAAAAAAATTTTAGATGAAAAGAATAAAAATGTAGAAAGCCTATTGTTAAATATCTTGAAGTTGCGTAAATCAAATAATCTGGAAATCCATATTGATAATTTAAACTCTAGTTATATTCATATGTTAATGAATAGAATGTTTAAATCTAAAAATAGAATTTATGAAATGATTGGTTATGATTTTTTAAGCCGTTATTATGAATCGAAAATTGCAAAGGCTAAATATTCGAATAAATAGATAAACAAAATCATTATTTATTTAATTTATAAATAATACCTTATACAGAGGTGACATTCTAGTAGGAATTCATTTGCATTGGCAGGTATTTATATTCTCCCATTAATGCGACTGCAATATTTTCACTTTTAACAAAGGCAGTTTCCACGTATCCAGCCCACCTTTTATTAATGTTACTTTCAATTTGCAGATAATGGAATGATGATTTAAAAAAATCACCCTACTAAATGGTTTTTTATTTGAAATAGTTTAAAAGGGGGCCTAATGATTAACAATTCTTCTTTATTGTGAACTCATATTGACTTTTTCCGATTGGTTAAAAAATCAAGATGAGTTCTGCAATAAAGTTCCAGGTTTGTTTTTCAAAAACCTTAACAATTCTGGGAAATTGAGATATTTAATGAGTTTGTTTTGGCTAGTTGGCACATAATTTTTTATTAACGAAGTTTAATCTGCTCAATTCAAGATTCATTCTTTCTGTGAAAATATTTTATAGCTCTAAATCCTGATCATTATCTCTTTGCTTTGTTAGATTTTTTAGATTTTGGGTTCTTGATTTGGTTTTCTTTTGATCGTAAATTTGAGCACCATCTTTTAGTCCTTGAATATATTCGTTATTAGAAGTTGTGATAAGGAGACCATCAATTAAATCAGGGTTATGCTCTTTTAATAGAAACGCCTGGTTAAATCCTTTTATGTATTTTTCACTTAGCCTATCCATTAGAAAGATGATTTACTGTGTTTGCTGAGGTATGCCAAGATAGAATCATAATCGTATAAAATGATTTTTCTCTGAGGTTGAGTAAAGGTAATTTCGCCTTCATCACGTAATTTCTGAAGAGTTGTTTTGCTTTTAATATTTAAGAATTCCATAGCGCGTTCAGGTGAAATCCACTTATCGTGAGTGATTCCCTTTTTTTCTTTTAAACGCTCTACAACTTCTTCAATGAGTTGATAAAAGGCTTCGTCTTGTAAACAAATTACTTCCATAAGTTAAATATACAAAAAGCAATTAATTAATAACTGCATCCAGTGCATCATCAGCATCCTTATGAATAAAATTAGCTTGGTAACCAATGGTGGTTTTAAGATCGGTATGTCGGTAAAGTTTTTGTAGCATCAAAGGGTTAATTTTATCCCCGGCTATATTACCGAAGGTATGTCTAGCGATATGGTTAGATAGATTTTTATCAATTTCACACTTCAGGGCAATACGTTTCAAATACTTATTAAAAAGACTCGTGGCGTTACGAGCTTTCACAAATACATCTTCTGAGTCTTTAAGATTAGCTTTTTTCAAAAATGGAAAAACAAAATCATTTTTTGATTGCTTGTCATCTTTGTAACTCTCAATAATGGCTAATGCTTTATCAGGAATTTTGAGACTTACAGGTTTATCGTTTTTATGCATTACATACATTAGTCTGTCATCCACAAAATCTGACCACCTCATAGTGAGAACATCTGATACTCTAATCCCTGCAAAGTAGTAGGAGAACAACCAAACATTCTTGGTGTGCCAAATAGAGCTATCAGGTTGAACTTGTAAGTTTTCGATTTTGGAAACCTCATCTTTCGTGAGGCCAATTTTAAGACTACTCTTTATTCGTATTTTCTCTTTATCTCCAGCAAAAGGATAATGTTTCTCTGTAGCGATTCCTTCTTTGATGGCATTATTGTAGAGGGTTCTAATAAAGATAAGTTGATTGGTGAGGGTTCGCTCTTTATGATTGAGATAGGTGCGACAAAATGATTTAAACTTATTAATGAAAGCTATATCGACATCAGCAAAATAAAGGGTTTCATCTTTTTCAAAATTTTGAACTCCTATCATTATTGAAGTCTTCGGGTTCAATCCCTTTTTATGACGGGTTTTTCTTCTCTCATTAATTTCTTGAATGATATCTTGTTTTGAACCATTATCTGTAAAATTCAAAAATTCTTTGATGTTATAAAGGATTGAAAGTTCTGCTCTGGCTACTGAAAAGGTACCTTTGTTGAATTTGTCTTTTACCCGTTCTGCACCGTGTTGGAAAAAGGAAATATTTTTGCCCTTTCGTTTTACTTTCTTTTGAATTTGACGACTTGAAATCATTTCATTTTGAGCCGTGGCCTCAAGGAGCGTATCATCAGCTTCAGCAAGCTTCTTGAGGAGATAGTTGTTGAGTCGTGCAGAGTTTGGGTGTGATTTCTTTACCTTACAAAGAACAGGATCCCAGTCCTTTTCGAGTATATATTTTCCTGTAAACACATAGCGTGCTTTGCGGTCTTTGGTGATACGTAGTGCAATAGGATATTTTTCATCTTTCTTTTTATAATGCTTCCAAAGGAGTATCTTTACATTTGCCATATTTACAGGGTTTTAGGAAGTGTAAAAATACGGAAAAGGTTTTAATTTATGTAAAACATTTGTAAAACATTTACTGGCTTTACTTGGTTTTATAGAGTTTTATATAATAATTAAAGTTTTGATAATTAGGGTTATAGAACCATATTGATACATATAAAACCAGAACGCATAAGGCTCATAACCCGAAGGTCACAGGTTCGAGTCCTGTTCCCGCTACAAGAAAAGAGAACCCCAACGGTTCTCTTTTTTGATTCAAATTGTTTTGATTATGGAAGAGGAAAGCTTTGTTTTTTACATTTTATACTCTCCAACATTTGATAAAACCTATGTAGGCTATAGTACTGACCTTATCGATACTTGAATGATTAAATAACTAAACGCACACCGTTCCTGATGTGAGGTGGAGCTGGCTGCTTTATTCCGATTTGCATATAAATTTTATGTTTAAATTCTTTATAAATTCAAAATCGTCCATCCAACGAACATGCATATTGTCACAAACGTGAGGGATTTTTATTTTGGTCGGTTTTTTAAAATAGTCTTTTGTTTCCTTTGTTACTACAATTGCTTTTTCTTTCATGGCATGAGCAATTACCCAAGGGTCAGCTTTTGAATGAATACCGTTGCTTGAAACTAAATATTGATGGTCTGAATTTGCTGCATATATTTTTTTAAGGCAGTTTGTTACTTCACCATCCATTTTTTTAATTGGGATATTACTGTTTTTTAACCATTCAAATAAGTTGTCTTCTCCATTCTCAATTTCTTCATAAACTAATTCGGGAATAAAAATCACTCCTTTTTTACCTAAATCATTTAATACCTCCCAATAGGATGGGCAAATTTCAGGGGAATAATATTTTTGCCAGGCCTGGATAAGAATATTGGCATCCATACAGTAAACTACTTTTTCATCTTCAAACATTAGGCAAGTAGTTTTTCAAATTTTTGGAATTTATTAATCTGCGTGTTAAGAAGATTACTTGCAATAGATGGAGACAAAGAACCGTTATTAAAAGAATCCATAACAATTCTTGTAAATAGTTTGCCGTTTTTATTTAATCGAAGATGGTAAGCATCTGGTCCACCTTTTCTTTCTTTTTGTTTTTCTTTTTTTAACTTTTCTTTTTCCAAAAATTTCTCAAACTCATCTTGAGCATCCTGCTTCAGAGTCTTATATTTAGATTGCGTAATTATATTTAAGTTTAGGGCTCTCACTAATAAGGCAAAAGAACTTATGCCAAGCTCTTTTGCTTGGTTGAAAATCTTATTGTTTGAATCAAACAAATCAGTATCAAATTGGGTGATTAATTCCCTTGGCATTAATGCATTGGCCGCAACCTGATTGCAGAATAATTCTACCGGATGAAATTTTGATTTAGGATTTTCGCTAAAATCAATGTCTATTTCATTGGATATACCTGATTTTGCTATCCAAATATGTGCTAATTCGTGAACTAAGGTGAAAAGTTGGGGTGCATTCCAATTTTTAGTGTTCACAAAAATAAAAGGTGCAAATTTGTCGGCAATTGCAAAACCCTGTATTAAATCCCTATCTAAAAATAATCGAGAATGTAAGTAGCTTGCGCGAGATATAAATATTCCTGCTGCTTCAGCTTTGTCAATCCATTCGTTAATAGGTGTTTTCTGATAATTATTTGGACTAATCTTTAAAGTGTTCAATATATCTTTGGCAACAATTTCCGGATTATCATTTATAGAATATTTACCAACGAATGGAAGTTTGTCCTCTCCAATTTCTTCAAATAATTCGCTTATCCAATGCTGTTTTTCTTGAATATCTCGAATAATAAATAACGAAGCAGTATCTAATTTTTGTGAATCATCTCTTCTATAATCCTGCAGTGGATGGAAGTCTTTCGGAATTTGTGGTAAAAAGAAAAGTGAAAATGGTCTTCTAAAGCTCTTTGCCAAGGTTTGTGCTTGTCGAATAGTTGGATAATCATTTCCGTTTTCCCAATTCAAATACTTTTCAGGTGGAACAGAAACCTTTTTGGCAGCATCTTCCACAGAGATCCTAGCCGACTCTCTAGCCCACTTTAAAATCTCAGATGTTATAAATGCTTTATCAGCCATTATTTTTTCTACAAAGATAAAATTTTAATTTAGCATGTAATTTTTTTAGCATGTGGCTAACTAGTTTATGTACTTTAATTTACTAGATATAGCATGTAAATTTGGTGAGCAAGGCACTAGTTATAAATTCTTTTGAATACGTTTCATAAGTTCATAGACTTTTTTGCCTGTTTCCAAACCATCAAAAGATATTGCACTCTCATCACTTTTAAAGTTTTGCATATTTGGGTCATTTAAACAATTACCAAACTTACATTTAAATCTTATGATAGCCATTTCCGGGCAAATATCTGCACAGCCAGGTCGTATGGGTAGGTATTCAATGCTCAAGTTAACTTGTTTTAAATTTCCCTGAACTCGTCCCGTAGATGCGGCACCAGTATCAATGGAAAAATTACCCTGACTATCAAAAGTTGATGAGCCAAATCCATTATTCAATAATTTAAATAAAGCTTTAATATCTGTGCTAATAATCTCATCTTTTGAAGGATTTGTAGATTGTATAGGAACATTTTCTTTTATCTGAAGCTCATTGGACGGTTCTTTTTTTGTTTCCATTTCATTTTTCATCTTTTCAAATTCGAGTTCCTTTTTCAGGAGGTCATTTTCCTTTTGAAGTAGTTCTGTTTCTTTTTGATTACGTGTATTACAAGCACTAAAAAAGACTATAAGAATAAGAAAAAGTAGGGGATGTTTCATTGTTTGAAATTTAATTTGATATTATCAAATATAAAGAAAAATGTTAAAACGCTGTCATTACAAAAGCAGATATAATGTAATACTTGATTTTTTTGGATTTCTCATTTTCTGTAATTTTATTCAAAATCCGGTGCACATCCTAAATTGTCATTATACGGCTGAATATGTTTCCAAAAAGCCTTTCCGGCGCTATTTAAATAATCCAAAGAATAGTTAAATTTAGTAGTAGAACTTACCTGGTAAATGTATTCATTACATCCATAAGAATATTTACTTTTAAAACATACTATGGCAAAATAATACGTTTGGTAGTCAATTACCACATCGTAAAATGTGACTTTGGAGATAGCTTCACTGGTGTAGCTGGAATAGGTGGTTCCATAACTTTCTGACTTTACAAATTCCATGTATTCCTCACAGGTTTGGGCATGAGTGAAGGAAGTATTAAATAAGAAAAATAATAGTAGTACAAAGAATTTCATCTTGATTGTTTTAAATTACAATTGGTTAATTTTTTTCAAACTCAATAATTTACCGCCGCATTGCTTCCACCAATTTATCTGTTGCATCTTTGATAAATATTTCAAGCTCGTTTCTTTCAACTCCTTCATAACCTTCTTTCTTTTCTTTTTCCTTTTCTTTTCGTTCTTTTTGTAGTTCTTTAAGCGATTTTGAAACCACACAACCAGTAACACAAGGGGTATAATTGAATTTGTATGCACCTGCAAATTCGTTGGATTTTATTATTACAACTTTGAACTCTACGGACGCTCCATATCGTTTATGCTTAAAATATTTATCTATTTTTAAATTGTCTTTTAAATCATAATACTGATTGGTTTCATAAAGTATTTTAGAATCTAATTTAGTAAGTTCAATGATTAAATCAGTATCTGACTTTTCATTGAGTTTGCTATAATCGACACTGTTTTCATTGTTTTCGATAATCTGATTAAACAGTTGTCGGTCTCTTACCACAAAACCATTAGATAGTAGTTGGTTTTCAATAGCATTGAACAAATAGTCATTGTTTTCCTTTTCGGTTACCGCAAAAGAGGTACTGTTCACTCTTAAAACAACTTTTGGATTTTTATTTTTATCCAAAAAAACTTTCAATGTTTCCGTTTTTATAATGTTATCATCTGCCTTGGTAAACTTTAAGGTTTTTGAAGTTGTACAGCCTGCCAATGCACTTATTACTATGAGCATTGTAATCTTTTTAATAGTTTTCATGTGGATTTGGTTTTTGTTATTTATTGAACGGCACTAAGGTATTGTGGTTAAATCAATAAATTTTACGGCATTCCGTATTATGGAAAAATATTTAAAAAAAGTAAAAAAAAACCAGAAAAGAGCTATTTCGGGCAGATGTATTTGAGGAACATATAGGCAGAAAGTTCCTTCAAGGTTTTGCCGGTTTCTGGGTGAAGACCGGGAGTGGTGAAGTATTCCGGGTAGCCGGCAGGGTTTTTATTTTAGATTTTAGATGTTAGATGTTAGTAGTTAGAAGGTAGAGGGTCTCCATACAATTTTTTTTACTTCGCATCGTTCACAAAAACTAAATTCACCTGCCTGCCGGCAGGCTCGATCTGACAACGTTCCGGTACGAAGTGTCTGCCTTATCGGTGGGTAGGCAAGGAACAAAACATTGAACACCAAACACCGAACAGGGATCACCGAACCGGCAACCGGTAACCGAAAACCCGCAACTGGCAACCGGCAACTGCCAACCGGCAAAAACGAACACTGAACACTGAATACTACCTCAAAACCCCAACCCATTTCAAAATTTGTTCCTACATTTGATAGATGCGGAACCAATCCTTTTTATATCTCTTTGTTTGTTTTATGGCGTGCAGTGCTGTGTTTTCTCAAAACCCGGATAGTACAGCGCTTTATTATACGCGGGTGAACTATCCAACGGAAGCCTCTCATTTGCCTTCGGGATATTTTTATTACCTAAAACAAAAAGAAAACTACTTAAACAATGGCGACACCCTTAAGGCGATTGATGCGCAGCGTATGGCGGCCATCGCGAGTTTTAAACTGGGTAATTTTAATGAGAGTGAGCAACTTACCGTGGAAGCCCTAGGTTGGTTGCAGGCAGGTACATTCCCCAAGGAGTATCAACAGCCCCGCATGCTCGGGTTGTACAACCAGTTGGGAAAAATATACCGCAATAAGGCTCATTTCAGTAAAGCATTGGAGTATTACAACCTTGCCTTAACCCACGTCGAAACTGTCAGCGATAGTATCACGGTGTATAACAACCGCGCTAATATTTACATGGATCTAGGAGAATATCCTCCGGCAGAGCGCGATTTGCAGCGTGCCATCGCCATGAGCCGAAGAAGTAATGACACCTTGCTTTGGGCGCGGGCTTTAAACAATTTTGGGGTTTTAAAATTAAAATATAAGGATACCGGTGGGGCTGAGGATATTCAGAAGGCGTTAACATTGCGAAAAGTAATGGGCAATAAAGAAGGTATGTATTCCAGTTATCGGCACTTGGCTCTTTTCGCTTTAAGCGAAAAAGATACTGTGGCGGCATACACTTTTGCTACTTCTTCTTTAATAATTGCTCAGGAACTGAATAGCGCTTCTTATTTGCTGGAATCGCTTTCTATTTTAATGGATTTAAAAAACGATACGCTGGTATCCCAGTATAAAACCCTTACTGACAGTTTAAATCTGGTAAAACAGGAAGAACAAAACCTGTATGCCGCCATGCGCTTTGATGTGGAAAAGGAAATGCTTAACACCCGGCAAGCCTTGTTGGACGTAGAAAAAGAGCGTAATCAAAAAATTCTTATACTCATTATAAGCGTTTTACTTCTGGGGGTTTTTGTTTTAATAATCACACTCATTCTAAGCAGGATAAAACGAATCAAACAGGCAGAGGTATTAAAAACAGAAATCCGTTTTTCTAAAAAAGTACACGATGAGGTAGCTAATGATGTGTATCAAGTAATGACCAAAGTACAATTTGAAAACGAATCGCATACTGAATTATTAGATGACTTAGAAGCAATATATAACAAAACCAGAGACATTTCAAAAGAAAGTGGCTTTTTAGATGTAACTAATAATTTTGATAGGGTATTGCAGGATTTGCTTTGGAGTTATAAAAACAAAAACGTAACTGTGATCACCCGAAATATAAAAAAGATTACTTGGAATTCTTTTTCTGAAAATAAAAAAATAACTATTTATAGAGTGCTGCAAGAACTGATGACCAATATGAAAAAGCACAGCAATGCATCTATAGTAGTGGTTTCCTTCCATCAAACCGGCAGAAATCTGGAAATCATTTATAAAGATAATGGTCAAGGATGTGCACTTTCCAAACACACCGGATTGCATAATGCGGAAAGCCGTATGCATGCTATGAAAGGAAGTATTACTTTTGTTTCAAAGAAAGAAAAAGGATTTCAAGCAACCCTAAAGATTTAATTATGTTTACAAAGGTATTAATTGCAGATGATTTGGGAAGTATCAACAAAGGCGTTTTTACAACCCTGAAAAATTTAGGTATTGAGTGCATTGACCAAGTGCAGTATTGTGATGATGCCATTTTAAAAATGAAGGTAGCAATAAAAGCAAATGCGCCCTATAATTTGGTGATAACTGACCTTTCGTTTAAAACCGACCATCGCAAGCAGAAAATTGCTTCGGGTGAGGTGCTTTCCAAAGTTTTAAAAAAGGAATATCCGGAAGTAAAAGTCATCGTATATTCCATAGAAGATAGGGTTCAAAAAGTGCGAACTTTGGTGAAAGACTATCAAGTAGATGCCTTTGTTTGTAAAGGAAGAAGAGGCTTAGAGGAACTTGCAGATGCTATTGCTATGGTGTTTGAGAACAAAAAATATCTATCCCCACAAGTGATTCAGGCGGCTAGTAAGAAAACCATCTTAGAGATAGAAGATTATGACATCGAACTACTGAAACAATTGGCAAGCGGCAAGCTACAGGACGAGATTTCTGTTTATTTCAAAAAGAAGAATATCGCTCCTTCTAGTTTGAGCGCAATAGAAAAACGGATTGCGTTGCTTCGTACCCATTTTAAAGCGAAAAATGTCACGCATTTGGTGGCATTAACAAAAGATTTGGGACTTATTTAATCAAAAAATTCTATTTACCTCTCCTTGCGCCACCGCACGCTGTCGCAGAAGCTTTAGCATAGGCGCCTAAAGCTATAGCCCACGCGGTTGGAGGGGTCGGAACTGCCTTTTTTGGCAGTTTCGGGTGAGGCAAAATATAATCCCGATAGGTCGGGACGGTTTTGGTCTTTTCAAACAAAATGAAACTTGTATAAAATTCCTATGGCTTGCTTTAGGAATAGTCAGTTTCAAGAATATATATATTTTTTTACACACATTACGGAAAACCGCAAGGATACTGTTTTAGTATTCCTTAATATTGCCTGTTTGCTATTTGGGGATACTTAGCAGACGCGGTGCAGAATAGGTGCATTTATTACAAATGCGCCTATTTTTTGTTTTAAAATTTAATAATATTTGTAGTATTAAAAGCGATCATTTTATTAGTACAAAAGTTTTTCAGCGGTACTTTGCGAAATCTGTGGGAGAAAAAACACCTCCTATTTTCTTTTTTCTTCAACTAAATCAAATACCTAAATACACACAAAATTTCTATAGTGTAACCACTTGCGTCAACCATAGAAATTTTTATATATTCCTGTGTCAGTTCTAAAATTTTGTAAAAAGGACGAAAAATTACCTTCTCCTTGAGCTATTTCTCTGGCGTGACGATCGTTGTGGTCTTTGTGGTGTTTTTTCCACGTGGTGGTTTACTAAGGGATAGTTGTGGTTTTCTAAAACCGGTATTTGTTTGCCTATTAGTTTTTGAATGTCTTTTAAATAGGCTTTTTCTTCTGCGTCACAAAAAGCAATGGCAATACCATCTGCTCCTGCTCTTCCTGTTCTTCCGATACGGTGAACATACGATTCTGGAATGTTGGGTAATTCGTAGTTTATTACGTGCGTAAGGTCGTCAATGTCGATGCCTCTTGCTGCAATGTCTGTAGCTACAAGGACACGGGTTTCTTTCGATTTAAAATTGCTTAAAGCGCGTTGCCGTGCATTTTGCGATTTGTTACCATGAATGGCTTGCGATTTTATGCCTGCTTTTACCAAGTCCTTAACTACTTTGTCTGCCCCGTGTTTGGTGCGAGTAAAAACCAATGCTCTATCAATGGCTTTGTTGGCTAATACTTCGGTAAGCAAGTGTTTTTTATTTTCTTTATCTACAAAATAGACCGCTTGATTGATGGTGTTTGCGGTACTGGAAACCGGCGTCACTTCTACTTTGGAAGGATTTACCAGTATTGTATTTGCCAGTTTCACAATAGGATCGGGCATGGTTGCTGAAAAGAACAACGATTGCCTTTTCTGCGGAATTTTAGTGATAATTTTTTTCACATCATTTAAAAAACCCATATCTAGCATGCGGTCGGCTTCGTCTAAGACAAAAAATTGCAGGTGGTTTAAATGCACATATTTTTGACTGATTAAGTCTAGCAATCTACCCGGTGTGGCTATCAAAATATCCACACCTTGGCGCAGCTGGCTTACTTGGCTGTGTTGGTTTACACCGCCAAAAATTACCATACTTTTTAAGTTGGTTTTTGTGCCGTAATTTTCAAAACTTTCTTCTATTTGTATGGCGAGCTCGCGGGTTGGGGTTAAAATTAAACTCCGTATCACACGTTTTCCGCCTTGTTGATTTCTGTCTTGGCTAAGGAGTTGAATGATGGGAACAGCAAATGCTGCGGTTTTTCCGGTGCCGGTTTGTGCACATCCTAGCACGTCTTTTCCATCTAAAATAAGCGGAATGGTTTGCGCTTGGATTGGGGTGGGGGTGGTATATCCTTCTATTTTTAAAGCCTCAAGGATTGGGGCTATTACGTTTAAATTTTCAAATGTCATTCGTTATGGTAAAAAGTTTAAGACCGAATAAATTACAAAAGGTTCACTATCTCGGTCTTTGTGATAGGAATTCTTTTTTGTACTGCTTAAACTTTAAATTTTGTTGGGACATAATTTTGGAAAGAAAAAGAGTAGGGATATCGTTTCGTTAGCTTCATAAATAAGAAGGTAAAACTATATATCGGGGGCAAAGCTACTGCTTTTTTTAGGATATGTAGTGGTTTAGGAAGTAATTATGCTAAAAACCAATCGCAAATAACGCTTCAACTAGTCGCCAATCCTAAAAGTAGGGCATATAAAACCACAACCTTAAACCTATAAGCTATACTAAAAAATTGCCGTACTTTTGCAATTCAAATTCTTGTTATGCAAAAACACAAAGCCGGCTTTGTAAATATTATTGGTAATCCAAATGTTGGTAAATCGACCTTAATGAATGCATTTGTGGGCGAAAAATTATCCATCATTACTAGTAAGGCACAAACTACAAGACACCGTATTTTGGGCATTGTGAATGGCAATGATTTTCAGATGATTTTAAGTGACACTCCCGGAATTATCAAGCCGGCTTACCAGTTGCAGGAATCCATGATGGGCTTTGTAAAATCGGCTTTTGAAGATGCCGATATTCTTATATATATGGTAGAAATTGGCGAAAAGGAATTGAAAGACACCGACTTTTTTCAAAAAATAACCAATTTTAAAATCCCAGTTCTCTTACTTCTCAATAAAATTGACACGTCCAACCAAGAACAATTAGAAGAGCAAGTGCAGCTTTGGGCAGCAAAAGTGCCAAATGCCGAAATATTTGCCATTTCTGCCTTAAAGGGATTTCAGGTAAAAGAGGTGTTTAACCGAATAATCGAACTTCTTCCCGAGTCGCCACCTTTTTATCCCAAAGACCAACTTACCGACAAACCCGAACGTTTTTTTGTTAATGAAACCATTCGTGAAAAAATATTAATACACTATAAAAAAGAAATTCCCTACAGTGTAGAAGTGGATACCGAAGAGTTTTTTGAAGAAGACACAATCATCCGGATGCGATCGGTGATTATGGTAGAGCGCGAAACCCAAAAAGGAATCATCATAGGTCACAAAGGAGAGGCTCTTAAAAGAGTGGGCGTAGAATCTAGAAAAGATTTAGAGAAATTTTTTGGCAAGCAAGTGCATCTCGAACTGTATGTAAAAGTAAACAAAAACTGGCGAAGCGATGCAAGGCAATTGCGGCGGTTTGGGTATGATGGTTAGTATTGAAAAGCACCAAATTCCAAATTCCAAATTCCAAATTCCAAGTGCCAAATTCCAAATTCCAAGGGGTAACTAATTTTTCTTTGTGAATAGTTTACTAATTAGCAGGATAATCATCTTTGACCTTTCCCCAGTATCAAGTACAGGACAGGCTCTAAAGAAAATCCTCCGAAATGGAATTTTGTTTAATTTTTTTTTTGGAATTTGGAATTTTATTATTTGGAATTTTTCCCGTCACCCAACATTATTCCATTATCTCAACATCTGCTCCATCACTTTTTCCAGTTCCAAAGCTTGTGGAATCCCTTTTTTTCTATTGTTTCGAGCAATGAAGTAAAGAGTAAACCAAAAAACAACCATACATCCCATTATCCATAATGGAAATGTAAAGGAAGTTCCTAAAGACCAATTAGAATATCCTATCACTGCGGAAACGATAAACACGAGTGCAATACCAAAATGTAAAAACATAAAAAAAGACCAAAGTACAGGATCTGGTCCAAACAAGCCTTTTACTTTTATAGCGTTGCTGCTTTCCATTTCTTCTAATTCTAAATGCAAATGTGGCGAGTAGTATTTTTTATTTTTGGCACCAACATACAGCCATATATGTTCTGTGGAAACAGTAATTTGATAGTCGGGTTTTAGTTCTTCTTTTAGTTGTTGTGCGTTCTCTAAAATTGCCTGCTTGGGTTTTAAAGTTTCTATTTCAAAACGAAGCCGAAGCGGTATTTGTTTTTCTAAATTCATAAAACAGAAAAAATTTACATTCTTAAAATGCGAGGCAAGTTAAAATAAAATAGAAAACAAGAGTAGTCTTTAAATCATTTAAAATTAAAAACTTAATTTAAAAAAGATAGTAGGTAGTAGGTAGTAGGTAGAAGTATAAAGAGATGATCGTTAAATTTTAAGGCATCAATCCAAAATTCAAAATTTATAATCCAAAATTTATATCCCTTCCCTAAAAATTATTTAAAATTAAAAACTTGCCGCAAAACAACTACCTTTGCAAAAAGTTTTAAAAACGAATATGTCAAACATAGTAGCGATAGTAGGGAGACCAAATGTAGGGAAATCCACCTTTTTTAATCGAATGATAAAACGTCGTGAGGCGATTGTTGATGCGGTTAGTGGTGTAACGCGAGATAGAAATTATGGAAAAAGCGACTGGAACGGAAAAGAGTTTTCGCTTATAGATACCGGTGGCTATGTGCGAGGTAGCGAAGATGTTTTTGAAGCAGAAATCGATAAACAAGTTGAACTTGCCATAGAAGAAGCTGATGCTATCATCTTTATGGTAGATGTGGAGGATGGCGTTACCGGAATGGATGAAGTAGTAGCAAAACTACTTCACCGAACCAGCAAACCGGTTTTTTTGGCAGTAAACAAAGTAGATAATGCCAAGCGTGCAGAAAATGCAGTAGAATTTTATACCCTAGGTTTTGAAAAAGTATATACCATAGCTAGTATAAACGGAAGTGGTACAGGCGATTTGCTGGACGATTTAGTATTAGCATTGCCGGAAAAAGAATATCAGGAAGTATCTGAATTGCCACGTTTTGCAGTCGTTGGGCGACCAAATGCAGGAAAATCCTCATTTATCAATGCCCTAATCGGTGAGGATCGTTATATAGTTACCGATGTAGCAGGCACCACGAGAGACTCTATCGATACAAAATATGAACGTTTTGGATTTGCATTTAACTTAGTAGATACTGCTGGAATTCGCAGAAAGGCAAAAGTAAAAGAAGACTTAGAGTTTTATTCTGTAATGCGAAGTGTTCGGGCTATTGAGCATAGTGATGTGGTTATTTTAGTGGTAGATGCCACCAGAGGGTTTGAAGGGCAAGACCAAAATATATTTTGGTTGGCACAACGCAACAACAAAGGCATCGTTATTTTAGTAAACAAATGGGATTTGGTTGAAAAGGACACCCATTCGGCTAAAAACTTTGAAAAACTAATTCGTGAACAGTGCGAACCGTTTACCGATGTGCCCATTATATTTGTTTCGGTATTGACCAAACAACGCATTTTTAAAGCTATAGAAACCGCAGTTGAAGTCTATGAAACCAGAAACAGACGTATTCCAACAAGCAAATTTAACGAGGTGATGTTGAATATTGTACAACACATTCCACCACCAGCGTATAAAGGAAAGTATGTAAAAATAAAGTATTGCACACAATTGCCAACGCCGCATCCCACCTTTGCGTTTTTCTGTAATTTGCCTCAGTATGTCAAAGACCCCTACAAACGATTTTTAGAAAATCAGCTTCGTGAAAAGTTTAATTTTACGGGTGTGCCTATAACAATTTATTTTAGGCAGAAGTAGTGTTTAATATCTTCACGCTTAGCAACAGTATTTTATGTTAAGCTTTAGTTGGAAATTTAACTCGTTAGGAGAAAAAAGAAATACCGATAGTGATAATATTTTTATTTTTAATTAAAACAACTTTAGGAATTAATATTGAGTCAACTCCGAAAAGCTGCTAATGCTAAAAATCAGTTTTTCCCCATCCCTAAACGGAGCTTGATTTTTAGCAACTTATCCCTTTAGAGCTTGTTCCGTACTTGCTTCGGGAGTAGGGAAAAAAGGTTATTGAAAATTGAATATTGGAGTTATCAGGTTGGTCTCAATATTTTTACTTGTTTCTTTTCTTTTTCCATTGCATTCTAAAAACAAAAAACAGAATAAACAGTAATAAAGCTCCTAAAACCCAATACCACATTGGGCTTTGTTTTTCTTCTTCTAAGGTGCCATAATACACAAAAGAACTCCAATAGTATGGCGATTTTTTTGTGTTGCTAATAGTTTTATCGTTTAGATACTCTAGTTTCGATTGCCTATTTGCCATAAATACCGCGTTAGTTTTGCTGTAGTTTTTGTAAAAAGAAGTCATTATTTGGGCAGTAGCTAAGTCATTAACTTTCCATAAACTAAACAATAAGTTTTGTGCCCCTGCGTGTTGAAAACCTCTGGCAAGACTCATGGCACCTTCGCCACTTTGTATTTTTCCCACTCCAGTTTCGCAGGCACTCAGCACTACTAATTTTGGTTGAAAATTAAGGGAATACAATTCTTGTAACAACAAGGCATCCTCATAAAACGCTAAAGAAGCCGGAATCACAAAAGTTCCGCTATTGGCATGGGTAGATAGGTGAAGGATGGAATAATTTTTTGCTTTTTTAATAAAATTTTCCTTGCTGGCTTGTTCTCGCATCAAAAGGGTAGTTGGCATTAGCTTTTGTATGTTTTCCGCTTCGGTTAATGAGTGGCTTAGAGTTTGGGGAGTGTTTTCAAATACGGGAAATACACCTAAAACGTTATTTTCGGTTTCTGGCATTTTTGACTGCAAATATAAATTGGCGGTGGTATTGTAAGCTATTCGATGGGAGCGAACCAAAAATGGCATTTCGGCAAAATTACTCGTGTGTGTTGCTTTTGTGAGTAGCGCTTCAAATGTGACAAAATGAAGCAATCCATCGGGAATTATAATAACATTTTTTTGTTTAGAATGGTATTCTAGTTGCAGTTTTTGGAAAAGCAAAAAGGCGTTTTCTGTAAATGCTGGAATATTATTATTAATAATTGAGGCATTTTCAAAACTTTGAAGGTACGTAGATAGGGTTTTTTTAAACGCTTCATCCAGTTTTATTTTAGAAAGTTGTAGCGAATTTTGGGTGATTTCAAAAAGATATATAGCATTTTTGCCATAAAAATATTCTAAAAGGAAGGCGTTATCTTGGGTTAGCTTTTTCTGCAAATTTTCAATGGATATAGGGGCTATTTTTTGCTTAGGATATTTTTGCTCCACTCGCAATTTTATTTCTTTTAATTGCAAATTTAACTGGTTCAATGTATCCATACTATTTTGGATACTTTTTGTGTCGGCATTGGTTACTTGTGCACGCACTAGGTAATTGATGCTTGCTTCCTGCCTTTGTGTAAGTTGCTGTTGTTTTAGTAACAGGGTGTCTTTAGGGTAATTTTCTAACAGGGTTTTACGAGAAATTATTTCGGTAAGCACTGTCGCTTTGCTTTTTTCGGCATAGGCAAAAGCGCGGCTAAGGTGGGTTTTGTTTTGTTTTTTGTTATATTCTTCCAATAACAATTCGATGCATTTTTCACTCCGTATTCTTTGCTTTGTTTGGTGTATTATTTTAGCTTCTTGTGCGGTGTATTGGTCTAATAATTGCTCTGAAACCAAAAAGCTTAAATCATAATAGCGAAGGGATTGCTCTGTGTTTTGCTGGAGGGAAGCCAGTCCGTCAAAAATGTCCAGTAAAGTATTTTCAGGATAGATAAGTTCTTCTTTAGGAGGCTTATTTAGTGAGTTTGTTGGAATTAAAAATAGCAAGGCTTTTTGAAGATGATTTTCAGCCTGTATGTCCTCTTTTTCAAGCGCATAAACTTGTGCTTTTTCCACATATAATTTTGCAATATCTCGAGCGGAAAAAGGGTTTTTTAGAAGTTCCGTTTCGGCAAGGTCCAAAAGTTCGTGTGCTTTTAAAAATGAATGTTGCTGCACGGCTAGTTGTGCCGCATTTTTATAGGAATTTACTGTTTTGTTTTCAAAAACTAGATGGTCAATGGTTTGTTGTGCTTCTTCAAAACGTTTTATTGCAAATAAATTGGTGGCTAAATTGTTTTCAAGTGCTGCTTTTTGTGATTTGCTTAAATTAGGAGTTTGCAGTCCTTCCCGCAAAAGTGCAATGGCAATTTGGTGGTTTCCGGTATTGTGATAAACGACGGAAAGATTTATAATTCCGGCTATTTTTTGTGGTATATTTTTTTGTGATTCAGATATTATAATGTATTTTTTTATGGTGTTTTCGGCATTGGTAAAATCGCCTGTAATGGTGTAAAGATTGCCAAGTGGTTTTAGGCAAAATTCGATAATATCATAACTTTCTAACTTTGAATTTGAAAAGCGTTGCCATGCTTTTTCATAACTTCGAATGGCTTTTGTATTGTCGCCAAATTGTTTTTGGTAATATCCCATATTACATTGTAAAATAACCAATGCCAACTGTTCCTCAGGGGTTTTTACTTTGGTAAAAAAAGTGATTTCTTTTGCCTCTATTTTCCGAAGCGTTTCGGGTGTGGGATTTTCAATAAATAGGTCTATATGGCTATAAATAGTTTCTTCAAGGGATTGTGCTTGCCCTAAAGTGTGTAGTAAAAGGTAACAAATAAAAAGCCATTTTTGTGTCATTGCCGTGTTTTATGTGGAGCTTATGTTTTTTTTGCGTTAGGGATAGTAGTGAAAATCCTTCTCCTCAAGTGAGCTTGAGGAGAAGATTGTAACGGATAGCCCGACCCCCCAAGTGGGCTTGGGGGGTAACGCCCTTATTAAAATTTCCATATTCCATAGAGTTGGATTTGCTCATGTGGCGTATTAAAATTATAGACATAGCGCACTCCGGCACTTGGACCGATTCTGGCGAAACCTACGTTAAAACCCGCAAAAACTCCTGTTTCAAAATGATTAAAGGTATCTTTAAAATTCTCTAAACTGGTAAAATCCTTTGTGTCATCTCTAAAAACAATGCCTTCAGAAGGGATGAGGAGTGAGTACTCTCCTGATGTTTTTACACAATATTTGCTGCTTAAATCTAATTTTAGCTGCACTCCTGCGCCTATTGCTAAAAAGTTATTTAGGTTGTAGCGATAAGAAATAGGTACTAGATAAAGAGAAAAGTTTAAGTGTTGCTCTAGATTTTCGATAGCGAAGGATTCTATAAACCCTGTTGCGGGCTGCGTTGTTTCTTGTGTAAAGGAGGAAAAATCGTCAAAAGTGCTTCTGGAAAGCATGATTTCGGCTTGCAAGTAACCCCGATAGGATTTGTAGGGTGAAATAGTTGCCCCCACAAAATACTCTTGGTGGTTGTCTAAATTGGGAGTTATCATATAACCAGCTTTTGCGCCTATGGAAATTCCGGGTAAAAATCTTGTTGTGGCATAATTAGTTACTATGGGTTCGTTTTTGTCAAAATAAATTTCGGTCCGACTTTTGGTTTTTTTCTTGTGAAAATCTTTAGCAAGTTTGATGGAGTATTTTACAAATCCTTTTGTTGAGTCATATTCTTTAACGTTTTTTTGTTCGCTTCCCGGAAGGTAAATATTTTTAAAAGTAAAGATGGCTTTGGTGTCTGTAAATGTGGTGTCTATACAACTAAATGCTACTTCTTTATTTTTAGGACAAATAGGGCATTCTGGATAAAGGTCAATAATTTCTATGGTGCTTTTATCAAACATTTCGGGTATTTCGGTTTCTAGTCGGATGGTCGTTGCCGGACCTTCGCCATTGTTTTGAAATTTGGTTTTGAATTTAAATTTTTTAAACCGAACCAAACGGTAGTTTAGAATGGTGGCGTTTGATGCCATTTTGTTAGGGTCGTGAGAGGTTACAATTTCCATTTCCATTTCTTTTACTTTGTGGTTGTCAAAATTGCCATCGGGCACATAAATACTTCTTACGGTAATTATGGCACTAGTATCTTTGAGCATTTCAGGAGTGGTGCGCATGGTAAAAAAAATGTTGCGCTCTTCATTAGGAGCAAGATTATCAAACTCTAATAAACTCCAATTTTTGTAATAGGCTTTTGATTCTTCTAAAGTAAGCGGAAGATTAATTTTTTCGGTAGTGTCTTGCCATTTTTTAGAGAGATAAAGTACTTCGTTTTTTGCTGATGCTAGGAGAATTTCTTTGTCGTCTATATCATTTGTATAGGCAAACATTTTATCTTGAATTTGTTTTTCGCCATGGTAGGTGCGGGTGTCTGTAAGTTCAAAATTATTAGCTTTGTATTGTTGCTCGTTATAAAAGAGGTAGAGTTTTCCGTTTGTTACAAAATCTTTGTTGTTTTTGTAGCTCAAAATGATTACCATTTCTTGCTCAGGCATGGGCTCGCGATTGCGTTGCAAACTAAAATCGTCGTCGTTTAAGGAAGCGCTATCTTTATAGGGCTCGGTTACGGCAGTTATTTTTACTTTTTGAGGACGTGTGGTAGGTGTTTTGCCGTTGTCGTAGTGGTTTGTTGCCCAAAGAGTAACTTCATATTCGCCGGGGTTTTCATAGACGTGTTGCGGATTTTTTTCTTTGCTAAAATTTCCGTCGCCAAACTCCCAATAATTAGAATAAAACGCTTTTGGAGCACCGGCTATTTGGATGAGTGGAGGGGTTTCAGGTGAAAAATCTATTCTGTTTCCTAACACATCATAGTTAAAAGAAGCGGTGCGGTTTAAGGTATCGTTTACAGGGATTTGTTGAGCGAAAACAGGCATACAGAAAACACCTAACAAAACGAATAGGAAATAGATTTTCATGGTAATGGTTAGATTATAAGTATTAAATATACAAAAAGTGACGAAACTATGAGGTGTCGTCACTTTTTTTTGAATTATTGGTAGATTTATGGTAAAGCATTTATTATTTGGGTTATCTCTTCTAAGGATGCAATACTAGTATCTTCAAGAGTAAAAATAACTTGTTGACCATTAACCACGGTTATGGTTTGTATGGCATATCTAAAATTACCCTCGTGTTCTGATAAGAAAATGATGTGAAACTGTAGTCCTATGGATAATTTACCATATAGAAATGCTAAACTGTTAGAGTTACCTACTCTTGCGATTAATATTTTTGAATTATTTTCATTAAATCCTTGTGGTACACTAATTTGAATTTGGGTTTTAGGATCTGGGTCATTATTAAATTTATCGCAATTAAACCAGCCAAAATTTTCAATAAACGCATTGTACACTTCCAAGTCACCTTGTTGACCCACCCAAAACTCTGAGCTTTGAGGTAACCAAATTAAATTATCTTCTTGATCGATTGTTCCAGCAAATGGACCCATTTCTGGTTTTGCACCACCTGTAATGGAAGTGGGAACTTCAAGAAGCATTCCGCCGCAACCTAAACTAAGATCTTCGCCGTTTTGGAAGGCTTTAATATAAAATTCTCCACCGGAAGTTAGCGATTGTTTTTCATTATTTGCATCTAAAGCAACGGTTGTTGCATTGGTGGCGAGCATGTTTCCTTTTTCAAATATTTCCACATATTCAAGATGAACAAGACCGCTAACAGGACTTTCATTAAAAGTAAGGCAACCTCCAAAAATAGTTAGGGTTACCCCTTTTTCTGAAGTAAAAACAATTCCGGTTGCAGCATCAAAAGTTGCATTTTGTTTTAAATTGTTGAATGCTTGTACCTGAAGCGCTTTAAAAGCGGCTGCAGTGGGTGGCGTAAATTGATTTTCACCAATGCCATCATCGTCTTTGCTACAGCTTGTAAATAAAAAAAGTGCAGCTACTAAAAGTGTGAATGTGTGTTTTAAATTTTTCATGATTTCTAATTTTTAAGGATTATTGAATTTTGTTTTTAAACAGATTTTTTTACTGTTACACCCTTATATCCAAAACATCAAAAATTTGTTACCCCCGTATGTAAAAGTTTATTTACTTTAGTATAAAATATGAACGTTCATGAGCGATAAAAAAATTCATGAGGACCAAAAATATATTGAAGGATTATCTCAAAACAATTCGTTTGTGATACAGTCTATATATACCAAGTTTTCGCCAAAAGTCATACATTATATATGTAACAACAGCGGAGACAGAGATCAAGCACAAGATTTAATTCAAGAAGTGTTACTTGTTATTTACGATCAAGCAAAAACTAAAAATTTAAAGCTCACCTGTCCTTTTGACGCTTATTTCTTTCTTTTATGTAAACGAAAGTGGCTCAACCTTTTAAAAAAATCTTCGCTCCAAGAGGTAACAATTAATGAAGAAGTAGTATCTATAAACGAACCCTTGGAAGCATTGATTTTAGAGTCAGAAAATTTTGAAGAAAAACAATCCTTGTATGAGGTAATGTTCCAAAAACTAGGACAAGCTTGTAAAGAATTGTTAACAAAAAGTTTTCAAATAGATTCTATGGAAGAAGTAGCAAAAGCACTTAATGTGACGTATGGCTATGCCAGAAAGAAGAAATCGCTTTGTATAGGTCAATTAACCAAAATGATACAAGAAGCCCCCGGGTTCACAAACCTTAAAAATCCCCGATAATGGAAGAGCATGACTATATTTTATTTGAAGAGTATGTTTCTCAAAAACTGGATGAAAATGCTAGGATTGCATTTGAAAATAGATTATTAAAAGATTCTGCATTTAAAGATTCCTTTGCACTTTATAAAGAAACCTCGACCTTCTTAAAAAACAAATTTGCAAACCAAACCGAGCGTGAGGCATTTAAAAAGAATCTTAAAAAAATCAGCCAAAGCAACACAAATACTTTAAAAACTCAAAAACAAAAAACAATCTTTTTTAAACCTTGGAAAATAGCGGTTGCGGCATCTATTTTAGTTGTTTTTGGTGTTTTCTTTTCGCAATGGTTTTCTACACCAGTGTATGGCGATTATGCAAACTACCCTGAAATTAGTTTAACCGTAAGAGGCAATCAAAATGAACTAATTACTAAAGCAGAACAGGCATTTAACCAAGCTAAATATGAAGAGGCAGCAAGCTATTTTGATCAGCTTTTAACTACAGATTCAACCAACCTTGAACTTAAATTATACAAGGCTATAACTCTTGTGGAGCTAAATAAAATGGAAGCTGCCGATGTGCTTTTTAACGAAGTTGCAGCATCAACATCTGTATATGCCAACCAAGCCCTTTGGTATGGTGCCCTAAGCAAACTAAAACAGAAAAATTATACTGCAAGTATTGCTTTACTTAAAAAGATTCCTCAGGACGATGAGCAGTATAAACAAGCGCAAAAGTTGATAAAGAAGTTATTTTAATAAGCTAGAATAAATGAGGTTATTTAAAAACCAAGAAATATTAAATTTATTACTCCTTAATGACCTTCCTTTTTGCCACCTAATATATTTAATTTTTTCAGTGAAATAAAAATTATTTATTTTATGTAATTTGGTATCTTTGATTTTGTTAAAAGGCTTAAAGTTGTAAAGATTTTTTTATTTATCTGTTGCAATAATCTTTTAAGTTTTTTGGCTAATTTATACGGAATAATTTTATCAATTAATGAACATATCGCCTTCTACCAAAATGCATCTTTGCATTGTAATTCCTTGCTATAATGAAGAAAAAGGGTTAGCAATACAAGAGTATGTTCACTTTGTAGAAAACAATCCAACTGTTTTAATCTGTTTTGTAAACGATAGCTCTACTGATGCTACTTTGGAAATTCTAGAAGGCTTAAAAAATAAATATCCCGAACATGTTAAAGTTCTTAGTTACAAAAATAATCGTGGAAAAGCCGAAGCCATTCGAAGCGGTGTCCATTTTTGTAATGAAAACTACACTTTTGATTATCTCGCTTATCTAGATGCCGATTTGGCAACATCACTAGAGGAATGTGCAGCAATGACCTCCAATTTCAACAATAAAATTACCTTTGTTTTTGGATCGAGAATAAGGAGAATAGGAGCGGTTATTGAAAGAAGCCCCTTCCGGTTTTTTGCCGGTAGAATTATAGCTACCATCATTTCCCATATTTTAAAGTTGAATGTTTACGACACACAATGCGGATGTAAAGTTTTTACAAAAACACTTGCTGAAGAGGTTTTTAAAAAACCTTTTGTTTCAAAGTGGCTGTTTGATGTGGAATTATTTGATAGAATAATTAAATTTTATGGAAGAGAAGTCGTGTTGGAAAAAATGCTGGAAGTACCACTTTTAAGATGGGTAGATCGAGGCGACTCCAAAGTAAAAGCAACCTACTTTTTAAAATTATGGGTCGATTTATACCTTATTAATAAAATATGCAATTCAAATAACTGACAATCTTTCTTCCTTATGCCATTTAAAAATTACAAAAACACCTCGTTCTATCTTACTGTTTCTGTATTTGTTATTGTCTTTTTTAGACTCATACTTACTGCGGTAATTCCCTTATTAGACAAAACAGAATCTAGATACGCCGAAATCGCAAGATTGATGTATGAAACCAAAGAGTGGGTTGTGTTACAAATAGATTATGGCATACCATTTTGGGCAAAACCTCCGTTATCCACTTGGCTTTCTGCATTAAGTTTTGAAACCTTTGGCGTGAGTGAATTTGCGGTTCGGTTTCCCTCTTTTTTATTGGCTATTTTTTTACTCCTTCTGCTTGGTAAAATGGCAAAAAAAGAAGGCGTTTCCTTTTATTTACCGGCTTTTATTTTGCTTACTATGCCAGAGTTTTTGATTCACACCGGCGTAGTTTCTACTGATAGTGCTTTGTCATTTAGCATTGCTTTAATAATGATTTCTTTTTGGAAAGCCATGCAAAATGAAGCCAAAACTTTTTGGAATTATGTATTTTTCATCGCACTTGGTTTAGGTTTTTTAGCTAAGGGACCTATAATATTAATTTTAACCGTTCCTCCTATATTTTTATGGATTTTACTTCAAAAAATAAGCATTAAAACTATTTATACAAAACTACCTTGGTTTACAGGACTTTTGCTTACCACTATTATTTCAATACCTTGGTATATTTTAGCAGAGCAAAGGTCACCCGGGTTTTTAGATTATTTTATTGTAGGCGAACACTTTAATCGATTTTTAGTACCGGGATGGAAAGGCGATTTATATGGTAGTGGCCACTCGCAACCACTTGGAATGATTTGGTTGTTTCTACTTGCTTTTACCTTCCCTTGGATTCAAATTGTTCTTTACAAATTATGGAAAGAAAGAAAAACAATTTTTAAAGATAAATATGTTTCTTATTTGGTATTTTGGCTGTTTTGGACACCCTTGTTTTTTACCATTTCAAAAAATATTTTGCATACTTATATCCTTCCTGTAACCATTCCAATCGCTTTATTAATGATGTATTGGTGGAAAAACCAAGAGAAGAAAAAATCAATTTTGATAGTGAGCTCTATTTTTCCTGCTTTAATGTTTGTTGCCTTTTTTGGTGGTTTTCTAACCGGAAAACTGAATTATTATATGAATTCAGACAAATATCTTATTAAAAATCAGCCTATAGATTTTAACCATAAAGAATCTCTTTACTATTGGAAGGAAAAATCCTATTCCGGACAGTTTTATTCTAATGGAAAGGCAAAAGTAATTTTGGATACCACAGCATTAGATGCCGTGTTAGAAAGTACAGAGAAGTCCTTTTTTATGGTGTCAAACAGAAGGAAAAAAGATATCCCAAAAGAATACCAACTGCAAATGAAACCTTTAGACTCTAATTATAAAAATATACTTTATGTATTGAAACCCTGGGAATCTTCGGTACGTACAATAAAAAATCGTCAAAATTAAACAGGAGAGAATGCGTTCATTTATCTTCAGGAATTTTTTTATTACCGATATTGACCTTTATATAAATTACAAATCTTCTTTAATTCTAATTAATTCCTTCTTTACAAACTCTAATTTTTGAATAATTTCAAAAAGATTCAGTGCCTTTTTCTTGTTTTCTTTTAAATGGATTTTAGCCCCTTCCAGTGTAAATCCTCTTTCTTTAACCAGGTGATAAATTATTCCAAGATTTTGGATGTCCTCTGAAGTAAATTTGCGGTTTCCTTTCGCATTTTTTTTGGGTTGAAGGGCGTCAAATTCTTTTTCCCAAAAACGAATTAAGGAGGGATTCACCTCAAATGCTTTGGCTACTTCGCCAATGTTGTAATATCGTTTTTCCGGAAGATCTATTTTCATACTATTGCTCGAATACCACGAGGTCTGTTCTTACTTTTCCATGTTTAATTAAAAAAATCTTAAATCGATATTCTTAAATCGTTAATCTAAAGATTGATTTTCTTGTTGTGATTTTTTCAATAATGTATCAAATTCTTCAGCGGTTAAGTGTCCGTAATAGAAATTAATTGGGTTTAAACGTTCGCCATCTTTAAAGACTTCATAGTGTAAATGTGGTGCTTGCGACCTTCCTGTGCTTCCCACAAACCCTATGATGTCGCCTCTATTAACTTTTTGCCCATTACGAACATTGTATTTATGTAAGTGGGCATAGAGGGTTTCATAGCCAAAACCATGGTCAATTACTATATGATTTCCATAGCCGGTAGCAGTATTGTCAGCTCTAACCACTTTTCCGTCTCCGGTGGCATAAATAGGTGTCCCCCGTGGTGAGGTAAAATCCATGCCGTAATGAAATTTTCTTGCTTTTGTAAACGGATCGGTACGAAAACCGTAGCCGGATGCCATTCTGGACAAGTCCTCATTCGCCACCGGTTGTATTGCCGGAATGGATGCTAGTAGTTTTTCTTTTTCTTTTGCCAGCACGGTAATTTCATCTAATGATTTGGATTGCACAACCAAGCGTTTCGTTAAAATATCCATCCGTTTGCTTGTTGAAATTATGAGTTTTGAATTATCAAAACCTTCCAAGTCTCTATAGCGATTTATACCTCCAAAACCGGCTTTTCGTTGTTCTTCAGGCACCGGATTTGCTTCAAAATAAAGGCGGTAAATGTTATTGTCACGATCCTCCACATTTGCTAGTACCTCTTCAATGTCGCTCATCTTTCTATTGAGTAATTCAAAGCGCAATTCTAAATTTGCCAACTCTCTTTTTGCAATCTTTTCGCGGGGAGTTTCAATAGCGGGTATGTTCAGATACACCAAGAGCAATAAAAAACCGCTCAAAAACATTCCTAAAACATAAAGTAAAATCAATCCGATTTTTCTACCTTTTTTAAGTTCAATTTTCCGATAGGCTAGGGTGTCGCTATCATAATAATATTTAACCTTTGACATAAGTTAAAATGTTCTATTTTTGCACAAGATACCGTTTAAAATGTAATGATAAATTTCTTCCATAACGAACAAAGATAAAAAATAGTTTTATACGACCTTACATATTAATATTCCTTTTGCATTTATGAAGTCAAATCAAATACGTACTCAATTTTTAGATTTTTTCAAATCCAAGCAGCATAGCATAGTTTCATCAGCACCTATGGTAATTAAGGAGGATCCAACCTTGATGTTTACTAATGCCGGAATGAACCAATTTAAAGAATATTTTCTTGGAAATGGAATTCCAAAAAGTAGCCGCATTGCCGATACGCAAAAATGCCTTCGTGTTTCCGGAAAACATAACGATTTGGAAGAAGTGGGTAAAGATACCTACCACCATACTATGTTTGAAATGTTGGGCAACTGGAGTTTTGGTAGCCCCGACAACCAAAGCCTAAATGGTGTGGGTGGGTATTTTAAAAAAGAAGCCATACATTGGGCGTGGGAGTTGCTCACTGAGGTGTATAAAATTGATAAAGAGAGTCTATATGTTTCAGTTTTTGAAGGTAGTACAGATGCCGATAATCTCGATTTAGATACAGAAGCATACGATTTATGGAAAGCTATAGTGCCGGAAGATCGTATTATCCTTGGCAATAAAAAAGATAATTTTTGGGAAATGGGCGATCAGGGTCCATGTGGTCCTTGTTCTGAAATTCACGTGGACATTCGTTCTGCCGAAGAAAAAGCAAAAGTTCCGGGAAAAGATTTAGTAAATAACGACCACCCGCATGTTATTGAAATATGGAATCTGGTTTTTATGCAATACAATAGAAAAGCCGATGGTTCCCTAGAAAAACTACCAGCAAAACATGTGGATACAGGTATGGGTTTTGAACGTTTGTGTATGGTTTTACAAGGGGTAAAGTCTAATTATGACACCGATGTTTTTACACCGCTTATTGAGAAAATTGAAAAAATTACCCATTCACCTTACGGAAAAAACGAAGAAACCGATATTGCTATTCGAGTTATTGCAGATCATGTAAGAGCCGTAGCATTTGCTATTACCGATGGGCAATTGCCAAGTAATACCGGAGCAGGATATGTAATACGAAGAATCTTGCGTCGTGCCATTCGCTATGGTTTTACTTTTTTAAATACCAAAGAACCTTTTATTTACCAATTAGTAGAAACCTTAAGTACCCAAATGGGTGAAGCCTTTCCTGAATTGGTTGCGCAAAAAAGCTTGGTGGCCAATGTGATTAAAGAAGAAGAAACCTCTTTTTTACATACTTTAGACCAGGGTTTAGAGTTGCTAACACAAGTAATAGCAAACGCTAAAGATAAAACTGTTTCCGGAAAAAAAGCCTTTGAATTGTACGATACCTATGGGTTTCCTATTGATTTAACCGCTCTTATTTTAAGTGAAAGAGGATACACACTCGATGAAGTTGGCTTTCACAATGAATTACAAAAACAAAAAGCTAGATCACGAGCTGCCTCGGAAATTGCAACAGAGGATTGGACAATTCTGAAAGAAACTAACAAAGAGGTTTTTGTGGGGTATGATCAAACTGAAAACGAGGTATATATTACCCGATTTCGAAAAGTGAATTCTAAAAAGGATGGGCAGTTATTTCAATTGGTTTTAAGCAGTACTCCCTTTTATCCGGAAGGTGGCGGACAAGTAGGAGATAAAGGAATATTAATTTCAGAAAACGAAAGCATAGAAATCCTTGACACCAAAAAAGAAAACAACCTTATTTTGCATTTCACAAAAAAACTTCCGAGCAATGTACACGCAATTTTCACAGCAAAAGTAGATACCTTTTTAAGAAAAAATATTGCTAAAAACCATTCGGCTACACACTTACTTCACCAAGCACTAAGAAGTGTTTTAGGTACCCACGTTGAACAAAAAGGTTCGTTAGTAAGCCCGGATCATTTGCGTTTTGACTTTTCTCATTTTGCAAAACTAAGTGCAGAGGAATTGCAAAAAGTGGAACAATTTGTCCAAACCCGAATTGAAGAACAATTACCCTTAGAAGAACGACGAAATATTTCTTACAACCAAGCCATTGAAGAAGGTGCAATTGCATTGTTTGGCGAGAAATATGGAGATTCTGTAAGAACAATCAAGTTTGGAAAGAGCATGGAATTGTGTGGTGGAATTCACGTAAACAATACAGCAAACATTTGGCATTTTAAAATCCTAAGCGAGGGTGCTATCGCATCTGGAATTAGAAGAATTGAAGCTATCACCGGTGATGCTGCAAAATCCTATTTCAGGGAACAGGAAAATAAACTCAACGAAATTAACAAAGCTTTAAAAAACCCACAAGACATATTGAAGGCTGTGAATGCCATTCAAGAGGAAAACGCCAAGTTGAAAAAGGAATTGGATGGACTTTTAAGAGATAAGGCAAAAAATATAAAAGGCGAACTCATAGCAGAGCTTCAAGAAATTAATGGCATTCTTTTTTTAGCAAAAGAAGTAGATGTAGATGCTTCCGGTGCAAAAGACCTTGCATACGAATTAGGAAACTTAGGAAAAAACCTATTTCTGCTTTTAGCAACGGCACAAGACGATAAACCAATGCTTACTTGCTATATTTCTAAGGAATTAGTGGCTGAAAAAGGGTTGAATGCAGGTCAGGTGGTGCGTGAACTTGGCAAATACATCCAAGGCGGTGGTGGCGGGCAACCATTTTTTGCAACTGCAGGAGGAAAAAATGCAGCAGGTATACCAGAGGCTTTGGAGAAGGCAGTAGAGTATATAAAGAAATTAAAATAATCCTCTCGCAAAGACGCAGATGTGCCAAGTAAAAGCAATAATAAATACGCTATATACAAAACAAAACCTTTGCGTCTCTGCGACTTGGCGAGAAAAAAAATGGAACTAATAACAAAGATACATATCCCAAACAGTAATCAACCCATCGATTACAACTCGAGGATTATTTCTTTTGGCTCTTGTTTTGCTGAAAATATGGGAGAGAAATTAGAGTATTTTAAGATTCAAACCACGACAAATCCTTTCGGAATCCTTTTTCATCCTTTGGCTATCGAGAAAATAATTACGTCGGCATTAAGCGAAAAACAATTTACAGAGAAAGATATATTTTTCCACAACGAACGCTGGCATTGTTTTGATGTGCATTCGGATGCAAGCCACGAAGATAAAGAGCAGTTTTTAAAGCAATTAAATGCGGCACTTTTAGCAACCAAAAAAGTACTATTGGTTGCCACCCATTGTATAATCACTTTAGGTACTGCTTGGGTATATCGATTTAAAAAAACCAATCAAGTAGTAGCCAATTGCCATAAAGTGCCACAAAATGAATTTGAAAAGGAGCTGCTCTCCATAGACGAAATGGAAACAAGCTTAGAAAATTGTATTGCCTTACTTAGAAAAGTCAACCCCAATATTACTTTCATTTTTACTATTTCGCCGGTAAGGCATCTCAAAGACGGTTTTGTGGAAAACCAAAGGAGTAAAGCACATTTAATTTCGGCATTGCAAAGTGTTTTAGCCAAAAGAAACACCTCTCTCCTTTGGGGAGGGGTCGGGGGTGGTGATTACTTCCCGTCGTTCGAAATTATGATGGATGAGCTTCGAGATTATCGTTTTTATGTCCAAGATATGGTACACCCTTCCCAAGTAGCTATTGATTATATTTGGCAACGCTTTGTGGAAACGTGGATTTCTAAAGAGGTGTTTCCTATAATGAAAGAGGTTGAAAACATTCAAAGAGACTTAAATCATAGACCATTTCATTTGAAAAGTAAAGCACACGTAGCGTTTTTATCACAACTTGAAGGAAAGATCCACCAACTTCAGAAAAAGTATAAGCATATTCATTTTAATAAAACACCGAAGCTCTAAAATCGATACCCTATAGCAATGTTAAAACGTGGCACAACAGCGGTATATCTGTATTCATTGCTTTGAATTAGATTTCTACCGATACCACCCGTAACTTCGGCTACTATTTTTTCTCGTAATACAAATTTACCTCCTATGGCAATGCCTAGTGCAAAATCGACTACATTTTTTCTTTCTTCTGTTGAGGTATAATTACCATTAGGAACATCTTCATAATAAATATACTGGTATTCTTTCGTAGAGTTTAACATGCCAAAACCTTCAAAAAAGAAACCTTGTGCCGGTTTATTATCAAAAAATAGGCGATAGTAGGGAGTAAGCGCATAATTGATGTCCAATCTTGCTTCTTCACTGGTGGGGATTAATACTGCAATTCCAATGGAAGAATCCTCACTTAAATTTCTTTCATAACTAATTTCAGTAGCTCCAATTACAAAATAGAACATGTTCAATTTAATTTCATTTTTACCAAAAGGGGCAACTTCCTGTTCTTGTGAATTTCCTAAAAAAGCTACAAATAGTAGGGCAATACAAGTGAATTTAATCATCGTTTAAAATTGTTTTAAAAGGTTTTCAAATGTCGGTTTTTATTACTTATAAATGTCTATTTTCTTTTTATAAGTAATTGTTTGATATATAGTTGTATAGGCTTTTTTAATTTTTATTCTTCCTAAAAAAAGTTTAATAGCAGTTACATTATTCTTCAAATAAGGCATTTGCCGTATTGTATTTTTATCAAGTGCTTTTCATATTTGTATCCTCCACTTTCATATGTAAAAGTGGACATGAAACGAACTATGTAAACTTTAGAGTTTTTTTTGGAACTTCTGTTACTAATACAGATGCTTGTGATGAGATTAACGTGTGCAAATAACCTTTAGATTCTTAGGACAATTTAAAGTATAAAACAACTAACCCTTAAACACAATTAATTATGAAAACAATCAAAAAAACAATGTATGTATTGCTAATTGGTTTAGCACTACTATTTACTACAACCTCTTGCAATAAAGATGATGACGGCGGTAGCGGCGGTGATGCATCTGCAGGAACTGTAAAAGCCAAAGTTGCCGGTGTAAACTATAGTTCAAACCCACAATTGAGTGTAGCCACCCGAATTGTTGCTGGAGGAATAACAACGGTATCCATACAAGGTAATAGTGATTCTGGAAAATCCATAACAATGCTTATGAATGGGGTAACAGGAACCGGTACTTATGATATAGGTGGAGGGGCAAATATTACAATCAGCGCCAGTTATATTGAAGCAAATGTTTCAAATCCCGCAGCAAGTCAAGTTTGGCAAGCACCATTTGATGCTACCGTGGCAGGTGAGATTTCCATTTCTGAGTTTTCAGATACAAAAATTCAGGGAACATTCACTTTTACCGGTAAGAATGTAAATGGAGATAATTCCACAAAAGCTGTAACGGAAGGTTCTTTTAATATGAATTTTTAATTACTCCAAAAAAAATAAGGTGAGTGCAAGGTTGAAAGCCGGGAAGGCAGTTTAAGGTTTCCCCTTTTTTTTTAAAAAGCAGGATTTGAAACCTTACATAAAAATGAGCACTGTCTTATTGTGGTTCGTAAATATTTAAAATAAAGTAAATAACAAAGTAAAAACCTTCACTATGAAACCAAAACTATTCAATCCACTTAGATTTGCCTTGTTCCTAGTTACTTTTTGTGCCGGACAACTACTAGCCCAAAAAGCAGAACAACCCGATTTTAGTTATGATTTGGGCTCAAAAATAAACGAATCTACCTTAACACAAGGCGGAACTTTAGTAGTAGCCACAAATGATGGACTTGTAGGAATATTGCCTAAAAGTAAAAATGTATTATTTAACTTTACAGACTACGGAAGAGTAAAACCAGAAGAGCTGTTTTATGTGCCAAATGCTCCTTATGTTATTGTAGATCAATCCGGTTTTGGAGGAATAAGTTCCAAAAAAGCAGTTATTGATTACATTTCAGGTAAAACTATTTTTACCACGGAAAAAAATGGCTGGAAATCGGTTTATACTTGTGATGTAATGATGCCTCAAAATAAGTTGGTAATAAGTGGGCAAAGAACTTCAAAAGAACAATTTGCATCTGCTGTTGCTATTTATGATTTGAACACAGGTGAACAGGAAAGTTTTATTAAACTAAAAGGAAGCGCCATTGTAAGCGGAAGACCTTTGTTGTTAAAAAACAGCCTAATTGTTCCAACTAGTAAAGAGTTAATGAATCTAAATTTAGCTGGGGGTGAAGTTATCTGGACAGCAAAAGTAGATGGTGTGAAATGGATGCAAGCAGATGCTACGGAAAATGAAATCTACACCTTTGAAGGCACAAATAATGGAGATACAAGAATCTTTAAAATAAATAAATCAGGAAGTATCCTCTGGAGTAAAGAACAACGGGTAAAAGGGGCAGTAAGTAATTTTGAAATATTACCGAAAGGTCTCGCCGTGGTGAGTAATGTGGACAATAGCGGCAAAAGTGGTTTAGCAAAACTGGCGGCAAGCAGAGCCGAATCGAAAATCGCTTTTTTAAGTGCTTCAACTGGTGAGGACTTATGGGATAAAGCCCCAAAAACAAAAGGCTATGTGCAACATTTTTATATAATGAATGACGGTATTCTATTTGGTATTTATGAAGGTGGAATCAATAAAATTTCTTTTGACGGAAATACATTATTTAAAAAGCCTTTAAAAACCGGCGAAAACATTCAGGTTATGGCAGAAACACCTCAGGGTCTTATCTATATTACTGACAGTGATGCCAATATTGTAAACCTGAAAACCGGTGATCAGGTTTGGGAAAAACCATTAAAATATAAAAGGGCAGACGCAGTAAGTTCAGATTTTGATTCAAAAAACAACAGATATTTAATAAGTGCTGATGGAGAATTACACTCAATTGATGCGAGCAGCGGTGTCTCTTCGGTTTTGGCAAATTCAAAATTTGAAGGAAAGGAGGCTCCCACTGGAGTTGAAGTAAGAGAAAAAGGAATAGTCCTTACATCAGACCAGAACCTGATGATGCTTGACTGGAACGGCAATCAGGTTTTTCATAACTATTACCGGGCGCCGGGTAAGAGTGCCTTTGGTGCCATACTTGCAGGAGTAACAGCTGTAGCAACTGCGGCCACAGCTGCGGCAGCCTATAATTCAGCAAATCAGAATAGAAACCAGCTGGGCCATTATACACGGCGTGGAGAAATTGAAGCAGATCTTGGCGCTGGCATGGTAGCGGCATCAGGAGCCTCTATTGCCGAAATGTTAAAACGGTTTAAAGCCACCTCTGCAACAAAAGACGACAGGTTCATGCTTACAAAACTCGATGATGGCGTGGGCCTTGTAAAAGTAAACAAGGATACAGGTCTAGTTTCAAAAGAAATTGTTTTGAAAGATAAAAAGCCGGAATATATAGTGGACGAAAAAGGAGGGGTTTTGTATTATCAGGCAAACAACAGTACAATTTATGTCTATGATTTGAAACAATAAGCTTATTGAAAATACCTGAAATTATGGGGATGGTTTTAGGTAAAGAAAAACCCCGGGGACTAAATTCCGGGGTTTTCAATTCTAACAAAATTAATTCTTACACGTGATTATTTTATTTTCAACAGAGGCTGTTCTTATAAGTATAGTTCTGTTTTTGTGCATCATTGCTTTTGGTGTAAACATTCTAATAGGCAAGCAAATAATATCTCAAAATAAATGTCATCATAGTCAAATAGAAAAGCTGAAATCAGAAGTACTGATAAAGCAAAGTGCTTTTGAACATAATGCAGTTGAAGAGGAAGCGTTTACAAAAATACAAAAGTCCTTATTTTTTAAAATGAATATCATCAAGAAGCAATGCATCATTTTATACCGTTTCAAAAAGCAATTATACACCTAATATAATATCCAAATTATTAACCAGTCCTATTTTTTTACTACATTTATATCAAACTAACTAATCATCAAGTCTTTATAAGCAATGAAAAAACTATATTATACTTTTATTATTCTGTTTTTTTTTGTTGCGGTGAATGCGCAACAACCCAAAGCGATAGACAGCCTTTTAAGGGTAATTGAAACTACTTCAAACGATTCAATAAAACTGCGTTTAACCAATCAGGTTTCCTTTTATTTTATTTTCAATGATATTGAAAGGGCGGCAACCCTTTTAAATAATGGAATCGCTGAAGCGAAAAACAAAAAATTTCATTATGGGGTCAATGAGCTCACAAATACAAAGGGCATCTATTTTGATGTCATGGGAATCAAGGATTCAGCCCGTTATTATTTTGAAAAAGCACTTGAATTAAGCCGCAAAAACAACCTAAAAAGTATTGAGCAAATGTCACTGAACAATCTGGGTATGTTCAATTGGAATAATGGAAATTTTCATGAGGCCCTGGATTATTTTTATCAGGCATTTGAAATGAACAGGGTCCATACTCCACAAAATATTCAAGGAGAATCTGTTTATTTGAATAATATCGGACTCATTTATCAGGAACTTAAGCAGTATGATAAAGCACTTGATTTTCACCGGCAAGCACTTAAAATCAGAGAGGAAATCAATCTGAAATCAGAACAGGCAATTTCTCTTGCAAACATCGGAATTTGCCTTCATAGCCTTTCCCGGTATGAAGAAGCTGTTCGGGCATATGAAAAAGCCATATTACTGGCAAAAAGTGCAAACAACATGCGGCAGTATTATTCTCTTTTTGATAATCTGGCCAATGTATATCAGGAAATGAAAAAGTATAATAAAGCGATTGTTAATTATAAAAAGTCACTCGAAAGACCAGCTTCTTTGGGTGTAAACCCAAAATCAGACTTAAGCACTTACAGTAATTTAACAGCCGCTTATACCGAACTAAACCAACCAAAACTTGCTCTTACTTATGCCGAAAAAGGTTTTGAGATTCTAAATAATGACCCGCTTCTTAATAACTTTGCCGGTACCCTTTATAAAAATGCGGCTCAAAGCAATTACCTCCTTGGCAATATCAAAAAAGGAAGTGAATATTTATCAAAATACATTGCAGTTAATGACAGTATTTTTTCTAAAAATAACGCAGAAGCCATTGCGGGTTTAGAAGTAAAATTTAAAACCCAGGAAAAAGAAACTCAGCTGGCTCAAACCCGTGCAGCCCTGGCAGAAAATGAACTTAAAATAGGCAGGAAAAATATGCTCATTTACGGCACCGCTGCTTTGGCATTATTACTGGCTATTTTGGGTTACCTGCTGTACAAACAGCAAAAACTCCGAAACACGCAGTTACAAAAAGAAAACGAGCTAAAGGAAGCGCTTAATCAAATAGAAACACAAAACAAATTACAGGAGCAACGATTGCGCATTTCCCGTGATCTTCACGATAATATTGGGTCGCAGCTTACATTTATAATTTCGGCATTGGATAATATCAAATATTCATTTAAACTGCAAAATGAAAAACTGGGGGATAAAATCAAAGATATAAGTGATTTTACTTCAAATACCATCTTTGAACTCCGGGACACTATCTGGGCAATGAACAAACCTGAAATTTCTCTTGAGGATTTGAAAGTTCGCATCACAAACTTTATTGATAAAGCCCGTGAAAGTTCACAAAACATTGATTTTAATTTTATAATAGACAAAAAACTTAATGATAACATTTCTTTTTCTTCTGTAGAAGGAATGAATATTTACCGCATCATTCAAGAAGCCGTTCACAATGCCTTAAAATATGCAAATGCCAAAAGTATTTCCGTTCAGATAAATCAAGCTCAACACAGCCTGGAAATTATGATAAAGGACGATGGAGTAGGTTACGATCAGACTATGGTAGAAATGGGCAATGGCATTAACAATATGAAAAAGAGGGCAAAGGAAATCAAGGCACAGATTTCAACGGACAGTCTTTTAAACTCAGGCACGACAATTCATTTAAAACTTAAAAAAGCAATTCCGGCCAAACTAAAAAAAGCATCTTAAATAAGGCAATTGCCCTATCTGAACAAAAGTAATAAAGCGTAAATTTAGAGTTCTAAAACCATATAGTCCATGTCTTTAAAAATTGCCATAGTTGACGACAACACTTTTTTAATTCAAAGTATCAAAGAAAAACTCTCTTTTTTTGAGGATATTTCTATAAAACACACTTCGTTAAATGGCTCTGAATTGTTAATTAAGTTGGAAGATAACCATAATTTAGATGTGATTTTAATGGACATAGAAATGCCAATTCTTAACGGTATAGAAACCACGCAAATCGTTAAGCAAAAATACCCACAAATCAAAATTATTATGCTCACCGTTTTTGATAATGACGAAAACATTTTTAACGCTATCAAAGCCGGAGCAGATGGTTATTTGCTCAAAGAAGTAACCCCGGAAAAACTGCATACAGGCATTTTAGAAACACTTCAGGGTGGTGCTGCAATGAATCCTTCCATCGCACTAAAAACCTTAAAATTACTCAGAAATCCTATAGATATTGATAACCCGAGAGATAAAGAGGATATTTCGTTAACTACTCGAGAGGTGGAAGTTCTAGAACAACTCAGTAAGGGGTTAAGCTATACTGTCATTTCTGTAAATCTTTTTCTTTCACCCAGTACGGTGAGAAAACATATTGAAAATATTTACAAAAAGTTGCAAGTACATAGCAAATTGGAAGCCGTTCAAAAAGCCAAAAGGTATAATATCATTTAGTACACTAACTATTTTTCTCACGGTATAATCTATACATTTTGTTAAGAAGAAATAAGAAGAATAAATTTTCCTATTTTTACATAAAAAAACCATGAGAAAAATACTAATAGGGGTCTTTCTTACACTCCTTTTTGTTTTTGTTTTCCGATATTGCTCAAACAAAAACGAAAATAGACAGCAACTCTTGGAGCGTACAGCACTTATTCAAAAGGAGCTTATAAATGTAGGAAAACTAGTGGTTACAGAAGGGTATTTTTCGCAAGTTTTTACGTACGAAGATTCCAAGAAATTTTATTTTGATGTGCTTTCCGCCAGAAAAAAAGCTATAGTGATTGTAAACGCAAAGGTAACGGTTGGTTATGATTTAAGTAAAATAGTTTCCACTATAGATCAAAATGCAAAAACGCTAACCATATCCTTTATTCCCAAAGAAGAAATCAACATCTATCCAAGCATAGAATACTATGATGTAACACAAGACTATTTAAACCAGTTTGACGCAAAAGATTATAATATTGTTAAACAACGAGTGGATAGACTTATTGAGGGAAAAATTAATAACTCCGATTTAAAATCGAATGCAAAAAACAGACTAATAAGCGAATTGCAAAAAATTTATATTTTAACCAATACCTTGGGATGGACACTAAAATACAATGAAGATATTATAGAAAGTGAAGAAACACTTCACAAATTAAAATTGTAATACCATTTTAATTTAATGCCCTTATGAATAAAAATTCCAGAAAAGATAAGATTATGGCCATTGCAGCAAAGCTATTTAAAGAAAAAGGATATAGCGCAGTTACGATGCGCGATATTGCAGAAGCATTAGGAATAAAAGCCGCCAGTTTATACAATCATATTCAATCTAAACAAGAAATTTTAGATACTATTATTATCAAAATAGCAGAGCAATTTACTACAGGAATGCAATCCATCGTGGAATCTAATGAATCTACTTATGAAAAATTACGGCATATCATCGAGTTACACATTGATATCACCATTGAAAACACCGACGCATTAGCCGCTTTAAACAATGATTGGATGCACTTAGAAGGCAATTTATCTTATTTTATTCAAATGCGAGATGCCTATGAAAATAAGTTTAGGAGTATCTTAAAATTTGGAATTGTCAAAGGCGAAATAGTAGCAAGAGATCCTGAAATAATGTTGTTCTCCCTTCTTTCCACACTTAGAACACTTTATTTGTGGTATGCCAAAAAAGGTGGAATTGATGCCAAAACACTAAGAGCTGACATGCCTCATACCTTGCTGAAAGGAATAATAAAATAAGAATTTACCCAACCTTAAGTGTGGAATAACATGGAAGGAAGAAAGGGACTTGCATATCAAGCTAACAATTGTTAGTTTTGCTTTTGTCCAAAATTAGTTAGTTTTATACTCTATGTCAAAATTTCATAAAATTCGTGTAAAGGAAGTCTATAAAGACACCAAAGACTGTTCGGTCATCACTTTTGATGTGCCAAATGAATTACAAAAGGAATTTGCATATCGGCAAGGGCAACACCTCACTATCAAAGCAATTATTAATGGCGAAGAGGTTCGCAGATCCTACTCCCTATGTTCCAGCCCGGTAGATAAACAATGGAAAGTAGCAGTAAAACAAATTTATGAAGGCAAATTTTCTACCTATGTGGCAAAAAAATTAAAAGCAGGAGACGTATTAGAAGTGATGCCACCAACAGGAAATTTTGGAGTGGAAGTTTCTCCAAATCGTGAAAAAACCTATATTGCTTTCGCTGCAGGTAGTGGAATAACTCCCATAATTTCTATCATTAAAACGCATCTCACCCTAGAACCAAATGCTAAATTCAAGTTATTTTACTTGAACAGAACCGCAAAATCCATTATATTTAAAGAAGAAATCGAAGCGCTGCGAAATACGTTTCTTGGAAGAGTAGAAATATTTTATTTTTTAACCAAAGAACATCGGGATATCGAACTTTTTAACGGAAGATTTACATCTGAAAAAATACAACAGCTTACAAAGTCATTAATAGAAATAAAAGATGTAGATGAATGCTTTATTTGCGGCCCAGAAGAAATGATTTACTTGCTGCGGGACGAATTGGTAGCAGCTGGATTGAACAAAGATAAAATTCATTATGAACTCTTTGTTTCCGGGCTTTCTGAAGAAGACAAAAAACGAGCAGAGGCAGCACTGGAAAGTAAAGTAGTAGGCACAGACATCACCATATTAGATGCCGGAAAAGAATTTCACTTCATCATGAGCGATGAATATGATAACATTTTAGACGGTGCACTTGCGGCCGGCGCAGATTTGCCGTTCGCTTGCAAAGGAGGCGTGTGCAGCACTTGCAAATGCCGCCTAATAGAAGGAACCATTGCTATGAAAATTAACTATGCACTGGACGAACACGAAATAGCACAGCAACTTATTTTAAGCTGTCAAGCAGTTCCAACGTCAAAAAAAGTAGTCGTAGATTTTGATGTATAACAAGCACCTGCGAAGGTGGGTGTCTCGTCAATAAAAAGACGAATATGAAAGAATAGAATAATTTAAAATAAATCCCTAAAGCCCCTCTCCTTGTGAAAGGGGTTAGGGTGAGGCCTATGAGCGAAAAAGAAATAAAAAACCTGGAACAAATTTTCGAAGCAAAAATAGCACGCGACGAAAAAATCGAACCCAAAGACTGGATGCCTGAGAAGTACCGGCAAACACACATCAGGCAAATCTCCCAGCACGCACACTCAGAAATAGTGGGTATGTTGCCGGAAGGGAATTGGATTACCCGTGCGCCTTCTTTACGTAGAAAGGTAGCATTACTTGCCAAAGTTCAGGACGAAGCCGGTCACGGCTTGTACCTGTATAGCGCTTGTGAAACCCTAGGTGTTTCTAGAGATGAACTCTATGAACAACTCCACACTGGAAAAGCAAAATACTCCAGCATCTTTAATTATCCCACACTGACCTGGGCAGATATGGGAGCCATCGGTTGGCTAGTTGATGGTGCCGCCATTATCAATCAGGTACCGCTTTGTAACACTTCTTTTGGACCTTATGCCCGTGCGATGGTGCGTGTTTGTAAGGAAGAAAGTTTCCATCAACGTCAGGGATATGAAATTATGTTGACACTGTCCAACGGTATCCCCGAGCAAAAAGCCATGGCACAAGACGCCTTAAACCGTTGGTGGTGGCCGTCATTGATGATGCTGGGGCCCACAGACGACGAATCTGTTCACACGGCACAATCCATGAAATGGAAACTAAAGCGAAAAACCAATGACGAACTCCGTCAGCAGTTTATTGATCAAACAGTGCCACAAGCAGATATTTTGGGAATCACCATCCCGGATCCTGATTTAAAATGGAATGAAGAAACCGGCCATTACGATTTTGGCCCAATTGATTGGGATGAGTTCTGGCAAGTGGTAAAAGGCCACGGCCCCTGTAACAAAGAGCGTATGTCTGCAAGAGTCAATGCATGGAACAATGGAGAGTGGGTGCGTGATGCTGCAATGGCTTACGCCGAAAAACAAGAAAATAAAAAAGTATCTAAAGCATCGTAGCGACGTAATATTTTACGTCGCAGAAATTCATAGAAATATTAAAAATTGAAATTATGTCAAAAAACTGGCCCCTCTGGGAAATCTTCGTAAGAAGCAAAAACGGATTGGAGCACCGCCACTTCGGTAGTCTGCATGCAGCTGATGCTGAAATGGCACTTGAAAACGCCCGCGATGTCTATACCCGCCGCAATGAAGGCGTAAGCATTTGGGTGGTAGAATCCAAAAACATCACCGCCTCCAACCCCGAAGAAAGCGGCGAACTTTTTGAACCCGCCGCAGACAAAGTGTACCGTCATCCCACTTTTTATGAGTTGCCGGATGAGTTGAAGCATATGTAACCAACACCCGCGAAGGCGGGCGTCTCGTTATTAAAACGAGGAAATATATTTGTTTTGCAAATTAGTGAAAAAGTTATTAAGAAAACCTCATATGTTTTTCAAATTAGTATAGCGCCTTTGCGAGAAAAAATAATAGAATGAAAACAGAAACCTTAAAAGATTACATACTCCAAATAGCCGACAACTCACTAATCCTAGGCCAACGCCTCGGCGAACTCTGCGGTCACGGTCCTAGTCTGGAAACGGATATCGCTTTAACAAATATGTCCCTTGACTTACTTGGGCAGGTGCGTAGTTATTATCAATACATCGCCCAATTTTCAGGCGAAAATAAAACTGAAGACGACATCGCTTTTTTGCGTTTGGAACGCGAATACAAAAACGTGTTGCTGGTAGAACAACCCAACACCCATTTTGGTTATGTCATCATCCGTCAATATTTCTTTGATGTATTTCATTTACTCCTTATGAAGGAATTGCAACACAGTAAGGATGAAACCCTTTCGGCCATCGCCAAAAAAGGCATTAAGGAAGTGAGTTACCACAAACGTTTTTCTGGCGACTGGCTAAAACGACTTGGTGACGGTACCGAAGAAAGTCACAAGCGTATTCAAGAAGCCGTCAGTGACCTTTGGCCTTTTACCAACGAACTCTTCGAAATGACCGATGCAGACAAACAAGCCACAGAAGCCGGAATTGGTGTCGATGTTTCCAAACTGAAAGGCAACTATTACACAGAAGTAACAGAATTACTCAATGAAGCAACAATCGAAATCCCGGAAAGCAAGTACTTCCACAAAGGTGGAAAACACGGCGTTCACACAGAACACATGGGCTACATTCTTGCCGATATGCAATTTATGCAACGCACTTATCCGGGGATGAAATGGTAGGAATGGGATATAAGATTAACGATTTATGGTTTTTGATATTAGAGTTAAAATAAGAATCTTATGAACGCTAATATACTTGAAGAAAGATTGATTCAGTTTGCTGTTAATGTGATTTTGATGTGCAAGAAGGTTGAAAATAATTTTGCAGCCCAGCATTTAGCTAACCAATTAATTCGCTCAGCAACATCAGTTGCTTTAAATTATGGGGAAGCTAGAAGTGCGGAGTCTACAATAGATTTCCTTCATAAATTGAAAATTTGTTTAAAAGAATTACGAGAATGCTTAACTAACATGAATATCCAAAAAGGAGCAGACCTGATTAAAGATATTGATAAATTAAACACCTTGATAAAGGAAAATGATGAGTTAATTTCCATTTTTGTTGTAAGCATTAAAACTTCAAGTCAAAAAATCAAAAATCATTAATCAAAAATCATTAATCTAATATCACTTTGACACAAACAACCCCACATATCAACCCAAAATTTCTTAAAATCCTAAAATCCGTACCCGACCCGGAAATCCCGGTCTTAACGATAGTCGATTTGGGCGTGGTGCGTGATGCTGCCATTTTGGAAGATGGTTCGGTGGAAGTAAAAATCACGCCAACTTACAGTGGTTGCCCGGCAATGGATGTGATTGGGGATGATATAGTAACCGCTTTTGCGAAAGAGGGGATGAAAGCAATAGTAAAACTCATACTTTCCCCGGCCTGGAATACCGATATGATTACACAAGAAGGCAGGAAAGCACTAGAAAAATATGGAATTGCAGCTCCGCTGGACGCCACGGCAGACAAAGAAGCCCTTTTGGGAAACAAGAAACTGGTTAAATGCCCGCAATGCGGTTCGACGAATACAAATTTAGTAAGCCAATTTGGATCCACAGCTTGCAAAGCGCAGTTTAAATGCAAGGATTGTTTAGAACCTTTTGATTACTTTAAATGCTTAAAATAATCACCGCGAAGTCGGGGATTTCGTTAAATAAAAATTACAATTTATGAACTCAATTACCACCCAAATAAAAAACAACCTCGCCATCATCACTCTCAATCGCCCAGAAGTGTTCAATAGCTTCAACCGCGAGATGGCGCTGGCATTGCAAAAAGCCCTGGACGATTGCGCTTCAAACCAAGATGTACGTGCCATCCTCCTTACCGGAAACGGAAAAGCCTTTTGTGCGGGTCAGGATTTAAAAGAAGTCACAAGTCCTGAGTTGAACCCGGGTTTTAAAGCTATTTTAGACGAACATTACAATCCCATCATAACAAAAATCCGAAATATTGAAAAGCCTGTTGTCGCTGCAGTAAACGGTGTGGCAGCAGGAGCCGGTGCTAATATTGCCCTGGCTTGTGATGTGGTGGTGGCTTCAGAAGCAGCAAGTTTTATTCAGGCGTTTAGTAAAATCGGGTTGATTCCTGATAGCGCCGGGACGTTCTTTTTACCGCGGCTGATTGGTTTCCAAAAAGCTTCGGCTTTGATGATGCTTGGCGATAAAGTTTCAGCTGAAGAAGCAGAAAAATTGGGAATGATTTACAAAGTGTTTTCCGTGGAAACGTTTATGAAGGAAGCTGAAAAAATAGCAGTAACCCTCTCCCAAATGCCCACATACGGACTCGCATTGACAAAAAAAGCATTGAATGCATCCCTGCAAAACAATCTAGAAGAACAACTCGCATTAGAATCCAAATACCAGATTGAAGCTGCACAAACACAGGATTACAATGAAGGTGTAAGTGCCTTTATGGAAAAAAGAAAGCCAATTTTTATTGGAAAATAAAGACAAATACCTAATGGCGTAATATATTACGCCTCCACCAGAAAGTAAAAATAATTAAAACCCTGTCAACCCCTGACAGAACAGTTCTCCCCCTTGGGGGAGTTAGAGGGGGGTAAATATGAAAATAGCAATAATAGGATCTGGAACCATGGGAAGTGGCATCGCACAAGTAGCTGCCACTTCCGGTTGTTCTGTAAAAGTATATGATACCAGCAAACAAGCTTTGGACAAAAGTAAAGATGCTTTAGAAATAATACTTAGTCGAGTTGTAGAAAAAGGAAAAATGGATGAAAGCGAAAAATCTCGCATCCAAAATAGCATTTCGTATGTGGGTTCGCTAAAAGAACTTTCTGATGCTGATTTGACCATAGAAGCCATCATAGAAAATGCCGAAATCAAACAAAAAGTGTTTTCCGAACTGGAAAGTTACCAATCTGATGAAGCCATTATCGCCTCAAACACTTCATCGCTTTCCATCACTTCACTGGCAGCATCACTCAAAAAACCGGAACGCTTTATGGGCATCCATTTTTTCAATCCCGCGCCATTAATGCCTCTGGTAGAAATCATTCCAGCGATTCAAACTTCTGAAGAAGTAAAAAATAAAGTAATACATATCATTGCCGATTGGAAAAAAATTGGAGTGCTTGCCAAAGACACACCAGGCTTTATCGTTAATCGAGTGGCACGCCCTTTTTACGGGGAAGCACTCCGTATTTACGAAGAAGGAATCGCTGATTTCGCCACCATAGACTGGGCGATGAAAGAATTGGGCGGCTTTAGGATGGGGCCGTTTGAATTGATGGATTTCATTGGTAACGATGTCAATTATACCGTTACTGAAACCGTTTTTACCGCCTTCTATTTCGACCCAAGATACAAACCTGCTTTCACCCAGAAGCGCTTTGCCGAAGCAGGATATTTAGGTAGAAAATCAGGCAGGGGTTATTACAATTATGCCGAAAATGCCACCAATCCCGAACCCAACAAAGACCAAAATCTTGGACAAGAAATTTTTGAACGCATATTGGTGATGCTCATCAATGAAGCCGCCGATGCACTGTTTTTAAATATTGCTTCCGCTAAAGATATTGATATGGCAATGACAAAAGGAGTCAATTACCCAAAAGGACTACTCGCTTGGGCAAACCAGATGGGAATCGATTGGTGCGTAGAAAAAATAGATACGCTCTATGATGAATATCACGAAGACAGGTATCGATGCAGTTCGCTGTTGAGGAAAATGAGGAGGGAAGGGAGTAGGTTTTAGGTATTAGGTGGGAGGTAGTAGGGTTTTTAGGAATTTTAAATAATATATTATGGAAAAATCTGCTTATCATTTTAATTTTGAGGATTTGCTTATGTATCAAAAAGCAATGGAGTTTGGGGAAGTGGTTGAAAAACTACTAGTAAAATTTCCCAAACATGAATTGTAAAAGTTGACATCTCAATTTGGAAGAGCAGCTGATTCAATTGCATTAAATATCGCTGAAGGATCTTCAGGTTCAGATGCTCAATTCCATAAATATTTAGGAATAGCTTGGTTAAGTGCTAATGAATGTGTTTCGTGTAATACTAAGGCAAAACGGAGAAACTATATTACATTTGAAGAATTTGAAGAGAATAGAAGATTATTGACAGAATTAACTAAAATGACTACGACTCATAGAAAAATGATTTATCAGAGAATAAATGATAAAAAGAAATAGAAAATGAAAAAAAACCTCCCACCTCCTGCCTCCCACCTAATACCTAAAAAAATGCTCTCCCTCGACCCCTTCAGCCAATGGCTCGGTATTGAGATTTTGGAATGTGAAATTGGGAGATGCAAAGTTGGGTTAACCATTAGAAAAGAGATGCTGAACTCCATGAACAAAGCCCACGGTGGCATAACCTATTCTTTGGCAGACACCGCTTTTGGGTTTTCGGCAAACACTTTTGGAAAATATGCTGTGTCGATTGAAACGTCCATTAATCATATTGCAGCTTTGGAAGAAGGTGACTTTATTACTGCTGAATCTGTGATTGAAGAAACCAAAAACAAACTCGGTTTTCACATCATTGAAGTCAAAAAAAATAGCGAAATTGTAGCCTTGTTTAAAGGGGTTGTTTATCGAACCAGCAAAGACTGGGAATAAAATTACAAATCAACAATACAGTAAATCAGTAACATCAATAAATCCGTGTATATCCGTAAATCTATAAAATAATGAAATGGAAAGGCAGAAAACAAAGTGGTAATCTAGAGGATCGCCGCGGAATAGGCTCCGGCGGAAAATTAGTTGCCGGGGGTGGTGCTATAGCAGTAATTGTTATCTTACTTCAACTTTTTGGAGGAGAAACAGGGCAAACGATTGCACCTATCCTGGAGCAATTTAATCAAGGTCAATCTACAGAACAAGTTCAAGAAAGAGAACTAACAGCTGAAGAGAAAGAGTTGGGCGATTTTATGGCAACAGTTTTAGCCGATACAGAAAATGTATGGCATCAAATTTTTCTGGAAAATAATTTTGGAAACTATAAAGAACCCAAAATGGTTCTGTTTACAGATGCTGTTCAAACCGCTTGTGGAGGAGCAAGTGCTGCTTCAGGGCCATTTTACTGTCCTGCAGATCAAAAAGTATATATGGACTTATCCTTTTTTGAAGAGCTAAAAACACGGTTTGGTGCAAAAGGAGGTGATTTTGCCACTGCTTATGTAACCGCCCATGAAATAGGACACCACGTACAAACACTTTTGGGTACTTCCCAAAAAGTAAGACAACTACAACAAAATAGTAACAACACCAAATCTAATCAACTTTCGGTTGCCATGGAATTACAAGCAGATTTTTATGCAGGTATTTGGGCACATTACAATAAAAAATATCTCGAAGAAGGAGATATTGATGAAGCACTTAGTGCTGCAAACGCTGTTGGTGATGATGCCATTCAAAGAAAAACGCAAGGCCAAGTGGTGCCAGACTCTTTTACACACGGCACTTCGCAACAGCGAAAGGAATGGTTTATGAAAGGATACACTTTAGGAGATATTAGCCTTCACGATACCTTTTCAGTACTAGTAGATTGACTTTTCTGCATTTAATTGCTAAAAAAAAATAGGTGATGCTTAATTTAAATTAGGGGTTTATTAACTCTTGATTAGTATGTATTCCTTTTATTTTCTTTATTTTTATGCTTTTAAAATAAGTTAGATGAATGCATACATAATAGATGGAATAAGAACTCCAATAGGTAGTTATCAAGGAGCACTTTCACCGGTAAGAACTGATGATTTGGCAGCCTTAGTCATAGCCGAAATAGTAAAAAAAAATCCTAATATTCCAAAAGATGCTTACGACGATGTCATTATAGGTTGCGCTAACCAAGCAGGCGAAGACAATCGAAACGTAGCAAGAATGGCATTACTTTTAGCAGGATTACCATATACAGTACCGGGAGAAACTGTAAACCGCCTTTGCAGCAGCGGTCTTTCAGCCATTATTCACGCTAACAGAGCAATAAAAGCTGGAGACGGCGATGTGTTTATAGCAGGCGGCGTGGAGCATATGACACGCGGGCCTTATGTGGTTGCTAAACCTTCCACCGCTTTTGGAACCGATGCCAAAATGTATGATTCCAGTTTTGGGTGGCGTTTTGTCAACCCAAAAATGCACGAAATGTACGGCACAGACGGCATGGGTGTAACTGCAGAAAACTTGGTGGAAAAATATAACATTTCGCGCGAAGACCAGGATGCGTTTGCATATAATTCCCAAATGAAAGCCACAAAAGCGCAACAAAATGGACGACTTGCAAAAGAAATTGTAACCGTGGAAATTCCTCAAAGGAAAAAAGACCCGGTACTTTTTTCAGAGGATGAATTTATAAAACCAACCACTACTTTAGACATTTTAGGTAAACTGCGTGGCGCATTTAAAAAAGATGGCAGTGTTACTGCCGGAAATTCTTCGGGATTAAACGACGGAGCAGCAGCAACAATTATCGCATCAGAAGCAGCAGTAAAAAAGTACGGATTAAAACCCTTGGCGAAAATTGTAAGTTCTGCAGTAGTTGGTGTAGAACCAAGAATCATGGGTATTGGTCCGGTGGAAGCGTCTAACAAAGCACTTCAAAAAGCCGGATTGACGATGGAAGATATGGATGTCATTGAATTAAACGAAGCCTTTGCCGCCCAATCGCTAGCGTGTATTCGCGAATGGGGACTGGCAGATGACGACCCAAGAATCAACCCTAACGGCGGTGCCATTGCCATCGGTCACCCACTAGGTGTCACCGGAGCTCGTCTTTGTTATTCCGCTGCATTAGAGTTATCTTTGACAGGCAAGAAATATGCGCTTGTTACGATGTGTATTGGAGTGGGGCAAGGGTATGCGGCGGTGATAGAGAGGGTAAACTAAAACTTCATTATTATCTTGGATTTAAATTTATATTTCCAGATTACCATTTAAGATAGCAAGTTTGATTTTTTTGTATTTGCTTTGTGATTAAATCAATACAATTAAATTATGTTGGAAAATATTTCAGAAGTATATAAAACAAAAGATACAATATTTCATTACACAACTTCTTTAACAGCATTAGAAAATATACTCTTTAAAAAGCAATTGAGGTTATCTCCTAGAAACATGTCTAATGACCCTTTAGAAAAAGCAAAAGAAAGTATTAGTGAGTCTATTGTTGCATTCCCTGAGGATATGGAAAGTTTAGAAGAGCAAACCAAAGGTGTTGTAGAAGAAATATTAGATTTGGTTAAAAATAAACAAGATAAAATTAGGCAAGTATGCTTTTGTATGAATTCTAAAAACATAAAGTCTATTGATGATTTAGGTTTTATGAGATCTAGGATGTGGGATCAATATGGTGATAAATATAAAGGAGTGTGTTTAGCGTTTTCAATAAAAGAGTTATTGAAAAACCAAAAAATAAAACTGAAGAATTTTGTGGGCTATAAGAAATTTAACGAATTCCCCACTCTTGAAATAGACTGTAATGATATTCTTGCCAAAGGGCCAAAAAAATATAAGAAAGATTTTATGAGAGATATAGATGCTTCTTTATTTTTTAAACATAAAGATTACAGAGATGAAAACGAATATCGACTATGCACTTATTCAGAGGATGGGTATGATTATATAAATTTTGAAAATAGCTTAAAAGGCATAATTGTATCTTTAGAACATATCAGTGAATTTACTTGGAAAATGCTCATTAATTATTCAAAACATCTGAAAGTGGATTTATTTTATGTTTCTTGGCGTAAACACTCAATTAGAATTGATCGTGAACTTCATTCCCCTAATTTTGAAATTATACCTTATTATAAATAGTTTTGAAAGATAAAAATGATTTAAATTTTATTTTAAAGCTATTGACTTTTATAAATATTATCTATATTTACAAAAAATAAATATAAAATGGCAACATTTACATCGTCACTACCGCAAGAACTTCTGGATCAGCTTGCAAAAACCGCAACGGAATTAAAAATCCCAAAAAATAAGCTTATCCAAAAAGCACTTCAACGTTATTTGATTCAAATTGAAAAAGCTCAATTTGCAAAATCATTTCAACGAGCTGCAAACGATCCTGAAATGTTGGAAATTGCTGAAGAGGGATTAGAAGAATGGTTTCAAATACTTGAAGAATTAGAAAAAGAATGAAACAAGGTGAAATCTGGAACGTGTACTTTGACCCTGTAAAAGGCAGTGAACAAAGCGGTAATAGACCGGCAGTTATAATTAGTGGGAATACAATGAACCAAAAATCAAATCTGGTGATTGTGTGTCCACTTACAACATCATTGCACTATTTTAAAGAGCATCCAATTATAGAGCCCAATGCAGAAAATGGTTTAAAAGAAACTTCTGAAATTTTGGTTTTTCAAGTAAGGACGCTATCAAAAGAGCGTTTTAAAAAAAAACTCGGTACTATTTCAAAGGCTACAATATCATCAATTCATGATACTTTATTCAAAATTTTAAAATATTAAAAACAAGATACCCGCCTTCGCGGGCATAATATATGAAAACACAACACTACATACTAGGCAACTGGACCGAAGGCAAAGGCGAAGGAATCCCTATACAGGACTCCATTACCGGTGAAGTTTTTACCAGCGTCACCACAGAAGGCCTCGATATTCCTTCCATCCTGCAATACGGCCGTGAAAAAGGAGATACCCTTCGCAAAATGACCTTTCAGGAACGAGGCAACATGATTAAAAAACTCGCCATGTACCTTAACAAAAAGAAAGCGCAGTTTTATGAATTGAGCTACAGAACAGGAGCCACTAAAATCGATAGTTGGATAGACATCGAGGGCGGATTTGGAAACCTGTTTGCCAATGCTTCTCTGAGGAAATTATTCCCCAACCAATCCTATCACGTGGAAGGCGAACCCATCGATTTATCCCGTGGCGGACGTTTTATGGCACATCATATTATGGTTCCCAAAGAAGGTGTTGCGGTACATATCAATGCTTTTAACTTTCCAGTTTGGGGAATGCTGGAAAAATGTGCCGTCAACTGGATGGCAGGAATGCCGGCCGTTGTATTACCGGCTCCGCAAACGGCTTACCTTACCGAAGCCGTAGTCAAAGAAATCATCGCCTCGGGAATTTTACCCGAAGGCAGCTTGCAACTTATTTCCGGAACGGCAAAAAATATACTCGATACCGTGCAGTCTCAGGATGTCGTGACTTTTACAGGTTCGGCCAAAATAGGTAGAATGCTGAAAGCACACCCACAACTTATTGAAGAATCCGTGCCATTCACTATGGAAGCAGATTCTCTGAATGCTTCTGTTCTTGGTGAAGACGCTGCTCCAGGCACACCTGAATTTGATTTGTTTATCAAAGAAGTACGCAACGAGATGACTGTGAAATGCGGACAAAAATGTACTGCCATTCGTCGTATCCTCGTTCCTGAAAAGTATATGGAAGACGTGCAAATTGCCATTGGAAAAGCCCTCGATAAAGTTACCGTTGGCGACCCGCGTTTAAAGGAAGTGCGTATGGGGTCACTGGTTAGCCACGCGCAACGCGAATCGGTTAAAAGGCAGGTGCAAAAGATTACTGAAACCGCACAAATCGTTTATGGAAGTTTTGATTCCTTTGAAGCTGTGGGAGCAGATGCCGAAAAAGGTTCTTTCCTTCGCCCAATAGTATTGCGTGAAGACCATCCTTTGAAAAACGATGCCGCTCACGTTACTGAAGCTTTCGGCCCGGTGAGTACGCTGATGCCTTATAACACTATTGAAGAAGCCATAAAAATATCCAAACTTGGTAAAGGTTCGTTGGTAAGTTCGATTTTTACTAACGATGATTCCATCGCCAAAAAATTCACCATAGGTGCCGCTTCCCATCACGGAAGAATATTATCCATCAATCGTGAAAGTGCCAAACAAAGCACCGGCCACGGTTCGCCCTTGCCAAGTTTGGTGCACGGAGGTCCCGGTCGCGCTGGTGGTGGCGAAGAAATGGGCGGAATGCGAGGTATCAAGCATTATATGCAACGCACCGCCATTCAAGGCTCGCCAACAACCCTCACGGAAATCACCGGCATCTACCAACCCAAAGCCGATTATAAAGAAGCAGAAAAGCATCCGTTCACCTATCACTGGGAAGACATCCAGCCGGGAATGTCGCTAAAAACACACAAAAGAACCCTCACCGATGGCGATATCGTCAATTTTGCTAATTTGACATGGGATCATTTTTATGCCCATACAGACATCACATCTCTTGACGGAAGTATTTTTGAACAGCGCACTGCCCACGGTTATTTTATCATTTCGGCAGCAGCAGGCTTATTTGTCTATCCCAATAAAGGTCCGGTAGCGGCCAATTATGGCTTGGAGGACATTCGGTTTTTGCGTCCCTTGTATCACAACGACACCATTTATGTGCGCCTTACGTGCAAACAAAAAGTGGATCGCGACCCCAAAGGAAAAGAACATCCTTCAGGCATTGTGAAATGGTATGTGGAAGTTTTTGATACCGAGGACGAAATGGTTGCTTTTGCCACGATTTTGACGATGGTTCAGAAAAAGCAGACGACTTTAGTCGAAATGACTTCAGAAAGCATCCCGTTTTACCTGAGCAAATTATCAGAATCAGTCAAGCCGAAATGGGGCACAATGACACCACAGCATATGGTGGAACATCTGGAGTTCAGTTACCGGATAGCATCCGGGGAATTGCAGAATTTTGATATCGCAACGCCCGAAGAATATTTGGAAAAAACCCAGGAAACCCTTTGGAATTATAAACCGATGCCAAAGGATTTTCAAATGCCCTTGATGCAAAAAGGAAAACTGGAACCGCTGGAGCACCCTGATTTGGAAACTGCAAAACAGAAAATGCTGAAAGCCCGTGAGGAATACCTGGAATATTTCAAAGAAAACCCGGATGCCTTGCATAAAAATGCTGTATTTGGCTATTTGAACAGGTATGAATGGTTTTTGTTGGAAAGAAAGCATTTGAATCATCACTTTAATCAATTTAATTTAATTTAAAACATTAACCCTCTCAAGGTTCAAAACTCTGAGAGGGTTTAACTATAACTATGACAGAACGACCCTACGTAAATCAAACCATCCACAACCACATCGCCACGATTGAATTTTTCCATCCGGCGCAAAATAGCCTGCCGGGTGATTTATTGGCACAATTAGCTGACAACATTACCAATGCAGGTCAAAATGGGGATGTGAAAGTCATCATCCTGCAAAGCGGTGGTGACCGTACTTTTTGTGCCGGAGCCAGTTTTAGCGAACTCATTTCCATCAATGATGAAAAAACCGGTGAAATCTTTTTTAGCGGCTTTGCCAATGTCATCAATGCGATGCGAAAGTGTCCTAAATTTATTATCGGCCGAGTGCAAGGTAAAACCGTAGGTGGAGGTGTAGGTCTTGCGTCAGCGGTGGATTATTGTATGGCTACTAAATTTGCATCCATCAAACTCAGCGAACTTAATTTGGGTATTGGTCCGTTTGTGGTAGGTCCTGCTGTGGAGCGTAAACTTAATTTAAGTGGCTTTTCGCAAATAGCTATTGATGCCAATAGTTTTTATGATGCCGAATGGGGAAGAAATAAAGGACTTTATATGCAAGTCTTTGAAGATATTTCGGCTTTAGATGAGGCTGTTCAAGCTTTCGCCGAAAACTTATGCCAATACAATCCCGAAGCCATGCAAGAAATGAAAAAAGTATTCTGGACTGGTACTGAAAACTGGGACGAACTGCTGAAAGAACGCGCTAAGATTAGCGGGAGATTGGTGTTGAGTGAGTTTACGAAGAAGAAGCTTGAGAGCTATAAGTAGTTATTAGTGGGTAGTGGTGAGAGGTGAGTAAAAATTTTAAAGTATGAAAAGTAAATATCATTTTAGTTTTGAAGATTTGATTGTTTATCAAAAAGCGATTGAGTTTGCTGAAATTGTAAACCAATTAATTCAAAAATTTCCAAAACATGAAATGTTTAATTTATACTCTCAATTTCAAAGAGCTGTTGATTCTATAGGTTATAACATTGCTGAAGGCTCATCGGGCTCAGCTGCCAATTTTAACAGGTATTTACAAATTGCTTGGGAGAGCACACATGAAAGTGTTTGTGCCTCCACAAAAGCAAGATTAAGAAACTATATTACCTTTGAAGAAGATGAGAAAAATAGAAAAAGATTAACAGAAATATCAAAAATGCTAACTTTATTGAAAAAGCATTTTATTTCGAAAATAAATAAAAAAGAATAATGAATAAAAACCCAACTCACCACTAACCACTATGATCTACTCATTCAAAGGCCATATACCCGTTATCCACGAAAGCAGTTTCGTACACCCATTAGCGGCGGTTACCGGTAACGTGATTATTGGTAAAAACTGCTACATCGGTCCGGGAGCAGCGATACGCGGGGATTGGGGTGAGATTATTTTGGAAGATGGTGTGAATGTACAGGAGAACTGTACCGTGCATATGTTTCCCGGAAAATCGATTGTGTTGCGGGAAAGTGCACACATTGGTCACGGAGCTATTATTCACGGTGCCAATATTGGAAGGAATGTTTTGGTGGGAATGAACACCGTGATTATGGACGATGCCGAAATTGGTGATGAATCAATTATTGGCGCCATGGCATTTGTAAAAGCGGAAACCGTGATTCCAAAGCGCAGTCTGGTAGTGGGAAATCCCGCAAAAGTGATTAAAGAAGTCAGTGATGAGATGATCGCTTGGAAAACTGCCGGAACAAGATTGTATCAGCAACTCCCGGCCGATTGTCACGAGAGTTTACGGGAGGTGGAGCCTTTGAGGGAAATTTCAGCGAATCGACCGAAACAGGAGGATTTTTATAAGACTTTGGAAGAGTATAGAAAAAAGAATAAAGAATAGAGATGTCAAAGACAGAATTTAAATTGCCCAAAATGGGAGAAAGCATCACAGAAGGCACCATCATCAACTGGATCGTCCAACCCGGCGAGTCCTTTGAAGAAGGCGATATTATCGTGGAAGTGGGTACAGATAAAGTAGATAACGAAGTCCCGGCGCCTTTTTCGGGAACACTCATCGAAACCAAATACAACGCTAAGGATGTGGTAAAAATCGGAGAGGTGATAGCTATTCTAAAGGCCTCTGAAGGTGCTTCAAAAAAAGCGGTTAAAAACAACAAAGAAGAAGAGCTCAAAACAGCTCCAACACCAAAGGAAGCTAATAAAGTTGCTCCAAAACAGTCCGGGACAGTTTTGTCAACCTACCAGGTGCCGGCGAACCGCACGAACAAGTTTTACTCCCCTTTGGTTGAAAAAATTGCTCGCGAACACCATATCAGTTATGAAGAGTTGGCGCGCATCCCTGCAACAGGCAAAGACGGTCGTTTGCAAAAAAGCGATGTGTTTAAATACATTGAAGAAGGTCGTCCTGCACAATTTGCGCAACCCATGGCAGAAGCAGGATACAGCATTCCGCAATTGAATTTAGACAAAGGAAAAGGAAAAATCGTAGAAATGGACCGCATGAGGCAAATGATAGCCGATCATATGGTGTATAGCAAACACACTTCGCCTCACGTTACTGCCTATGTAGAAGCTGATATGACCAATATGGTGAATTGGCGGAATGCCAATAAGGTGGCTTTTCAGAAAAAACATGGTGAGAAACTGACCTTTACCCCCTTGTTTGTAGAAGCTGTCGCGAAAGCAGTGAAAGATTTCCCAATGATTAATGTTTCGGTGGATGGTAGTAATATAATTGTAAAAGAACACATAAATATTGGGATGGCAACAGCACTGCCCAGTGGAAACCTGATTGTTCCGGTGGTTCGTGATGCCGACAAAAAAGATTTGCCGGCTTTAGCCAAAGAAATCAACGAACTGGCAGAAAAAGCCCGCACCAATAAATTAAAAGCAGACGACACCAAAGGAAGCACCTTTACCATCAGCAATGTGGGCACGTTTGGTAGCTTAATGGGGACACCCATTATCAACCAGCCGGAAGCAGCCATTTTAGCGACAGGCATCATCAAAAAACGCGCTGAGGTCATTGAAAAACCCGAAGGCGATACCATTGGGATAAGGCAAATGATGTATTTATCCCTGTCCTTTGACCACCGCATTGTGGATGGATTTTTGGGAGGTAGTTTCCTGAGAAGGATTGCTGATTATTTTGAACAGTTTGATACAACCAGAAAAATATGACAATTGTAGAAATGTTGTATTGCAACATTTCCACATAACCAAAAAACCATAATAATTGCAGATTTGTTGCATTGTAACATTTCCACATTGGGAACAATTAAATATTGTTTATGAATAAAAAATTCCAAAACAAATACAGAACAGAATCCATCAGGTTGTCCAATTGGGATTACAGAAACAATGCCGATTATTTCGTGACCATTTGCACAAAGGATAAAAAATGTTTTTTTGGAGAAATTAATAGGAATGCCAAGACCATACAAAAAACAATGAAATTGTCAAGAATCAGCAAATTTGCCCATGATTTTTGGATGGAAATACCAGATCATTTTCCATTTGTAAAATTAGATGCATTTGTTGTGATGCCAAATCATGTTCATGGGATAATCACCACTAATCATAATAGAAATGTTGCATGCAATATTTCCACAAATGATATTTCATCAGAAATAAAGGAACAAATGTCAAAAATATCCCCAAAAAAGGGTTCATTGTCATCTGTAATCAGATCCTATAAATCAGCAGTTACAAAACATGCAAGACAAATCGACACAAACTTTTCAGGGCAATCTCTTTATCACGACCATATTATACCCAATCCATTTGCATTACAACGAATTAGAAAATACATAAACAACAATCCTAATAATTGGGATGTTGATAGTCAATATCAAGTATAAATTGTTATACAATGAATAATATCACAAAAGAAACCTTCAAAAAAGCATTCAAAAACGTCTGCACCGCAAAGGCAATGGCAGAACTTTATGAAGAAAACTTCAAAGTGGTTTCCAAATATGTACACGCCACTTCCCGTGGTCACGAAGTCATTCAGACTGCATTAGGGATGCAACTTTTGCCTCAGGATTATGCGTATCCCTACTACCGGGATGACTCCATGTTACTTAGTTTTGGTTGTACGCCAAAAGATTTAATGCTGCAATTACTAGCAAAAAAAGACGATCCGTTTTCCGGCGGAAGGACTTACTATTCCCACCCCAGTTTGCGGGATGGCGACAAACCTAAAGTGCCCCATCAAAGTAGCGCCACTGGAATGCAGGCGATTCCGGCTACAGGAGCCGCGATGGGTTTTTGGTATAAGGAATCAGAAAATATTGCAGATGGGTCACAGACTGGAGCCGAAGCGCCAATTGTCGTCTGCTCCCTGGGAGACGCCTCCGTCACCGAAGGGGAAATTGCAGAAGCTTTTCAAATGGCGGCATTAAAGCAGTTGCCCATTTTATATCTGATCCAAGACAACGGCTGGGATATTTCTGCAAATGCTTCAGAAACCCGTTCACAGAATGCTTTTGAATACGCCAAAGGTTTCCACGGACTCGAAGCCATTTCCATTGATGGAACCAATTTTATAGAGAGTTATAACGCAGTGCAAAAAGTAATTGAAACCATCCGAAAAGAAAGAAGACCCTTTTTGGTTCATGCCAAAGTGCCGTTGTTGAATCACCATACATCGGGTGTGAGAATGGAATGGTACCGCGATGATTTGGAAGAGGCTCGTTCGCGAGATCCTTATCCTAAGATTAGAAAACAATTGTTGGAGAATGGTTTTGCTGAAGCGGAAATAAAAGAGATCGAGACATCCGCCTATGAGGAAGTTAAGAGGGATTATGAAGAAGCCATCAAAGCCGAAGACCCAAAACCCGAAGATTTATTTACACACGATTTTGCACCAACTCCAATTACCGAAGAAACCGGAACAAGAACCCCCGAAGGTGCTGAAAAAGTGGTGATGGTGGATTGTGCGCTATTTGGAATAGAAGAATTGATGACAAAACACAAAGAATGTTTATTGTATGGTCAAGATGTGGGCGGACGATTGGGAGGCGTTTTTCGTGAAGCGGCAACACTGGCACAAAAATTTGGCGACAACCGCATTTTCAACACACCCATTCAAGAAGCTTTTATTGTTGGTTCTACTGTAGGAATGAGTGCTGTAGGTTTAAAGCCTATAGTAGAAGTACAATTTGCTGATTATATCTGGCCTGGATTAAACCAACTGTTTACAGAGGTGAGTCGAAGCTGTTATTTATCCAACGGAAAATGGCCGGTATCGATGATACTTCGGGTACCCATTGGTGCTTATGGAAGTGGCGGACCCTATCATTCGTCATCGGTGGAAAGTATAGTGACAAACATCAGAGGAATAAAAATTGCCTACCCCAGTAATGGAGCCGATTTAAAAGGATTAATAAAAGCAGCCTATTACGACCCCAATCCAGTAGTGATTTTGGAACATAAAGGATTATATTGGAGTAAAGTGCCCGGAACCAAAGGAGCGACATCGGTGGAGCCTGCCGAAGACTATATTTTGCCCTTCGGAAAAGCGTGGTTGTTGCAGGAAATTTGGAAACAGGAAAATGTAGAAACCGCCACCATAGTTACTTACGGAATGGGCGTACATTGGGCTATGAATGCTACACAAGGAATGCGTGACCGCGTTGAAATTATAGATTTACGAACCCTATTTCCGTTAGACGAGGAGACCATTATGAAATCGGTTTATAAAACTGGAAAATGTTTGGTAGTAACAGAAGAACCTTCTAACAATAGTTTTGCCAGAGCGCTTGCAGGAAAAATTCAGGAGGAATGTTTTCAGTACCTGGATGCACCTGTGATGACCCTTGGGAGTGAAAATATGCCAGCTATTCCATTAAATACAATTTTAGAACAAACAATGATTCCTAGTACGGAAAAAGTTAAAGAAAAATTGGCAAGTCTGTTAAACTATTAATAATTAAAATCTTATATAGGTATTACAGGCTTATTTTGGCGTATCTTCACCCGAACAATTAATAACAATATCATGAAAAAAGTAATTTTTATAATGCTAATGGGTATCTTTTTATCCTTTTTGGTTACTTCTTGTAGAGAGAAGAAAGAAGAACCGGTATTAACAGAACAAGAGCAATTAATGCAAGAAATGAAAAATGATGGCGCAGACATTAAAGTAAAACAAGAAGGAGATGTTACCAAAATAAAAATGGAAACAGATGATAAGAAAGTGAAGATAAAAGAAGATGAAGATGGAAATTCTAAACTTAAAGTAACTGACAAAACGGATGATAATTAATTTTGTCTTAAATTTTAAAAAAACCGACCCTGAAAAGGGTCGGTTTTTTTTTTTAATATAAAAAACGCCACCAAGTTTTTTTAAAATTATTAAAGTATTTCAGTATATTAGATTTGATTTTTGGAGTAATAAATTAAAACCCAAAACGCACTAATTTATGAAAACCATAA
>Ga0210024_1000067_pt1 | contig 85677 bp, 79 predicted proteins | sample CryGeymeta201525_FD_183988 | JGI IMG/M metagenome (GOLD analysis project Ga0210024, IMG submission 183988) | Groundwater microbial communities from Crystal Geyser aquifers in Utah, USA - Crystal Geyser metaG 2015-25 (SPAdes) (version 2) | ecosystem: Environmental > Aquatic > Deep subsurface >...
TTTTGGGGTCGGTAGCTCAGCCGGTAGAGCAGCGGACTTTTAATCCGTTGGTCCCGAGTTCGAATCTCGGCCGACCCACCAGTTTGAACCTAGCCGCTTTAGCTCAGTTGGTAGAGCAACCGCCTTGTAAGCGGTAGGTCGTCAGTTCGAATCCGACAAGCGGCACCAGTAAATAAGGCCTGCATTTTGCGCAGGCCTTTTTGTTGCCGTATCAATGCTCAAGCCGTGCCGAACTTGGTCTCCACCATCACGCCGATCTGTTTCAGGAACGGGGTGGGCAGCGTGCCGCCGGCGCAGACGATGATGCCGTCGTTGGGTATCTCCGTTTCCTCGTCGCCGAATTTGACGACGGCGGTTTCCGGCTTGATCGACTTGACCGCAGACTTCAGGTACAGCTTGATTTTGCCCGCGTCGATCATGGCTTTCAGCTTGTCGCGGTTTTTCGGTTTGGCACCGCCGAATGCCGCGCCGAATTCATCCCCGCGCGCGCACAATGAGACGGTGGTACCGGGCTCCGCCGCCACCGCCATCGCGGCTTCGACCGCGCTGTCGCCGCCGCCGACCACGATGACGTGCATATTGCGGTATTGCTCCGGGTCAATCAGGCGATACACCACTTTGGGCAACTCTTCGCCGGGCACGCCGAGTTTGCGCGGGGTGCCGCGGCGGCCGATGGCAAGCAGCACGCTGCGTGTTTTGTATTCGCTTTGACTGGTCTTGACGATGAAGCCGTTGTCGTACGGAGTCACGTTCTCCATGCGCTCGTTATAGTTGATCTTGATGCCGGTCTTTTCGATGATGCCCAGCCACCATTCCAGTAGTTTTTCCTTGCACACTTCCTTGAAATGCATCTCGCCGACCACCGGCAGTTTGACCGGCGCGGTCATCGCGATCTTGTTGCGCGGATATTGGAAAATCGCGCCGCCAAGCGAGACTTCCTGCTCCACAATCAGGTAGCGCAGCTTGTGCTGGATGGCACCCAGTGCGGCACCCATCCCGGCGGGGCCAGCGCCGACGATGACCACGTCGTAATCGTTCGCGCTGCCTTTGAGTTTGACGATCGAATCCATCGCCTGTGCGCCCTGGCTGGCGGACTTGCGGATCAGTCCCATGCCCCCCAGTTCGCCCGCGATGAAGATGCCTTTCACATTGGTCTCGAAAGCCGGGTCGACCTGCGGGATGTCCATGCCGCGTTTCTCGGTGCCGAACACCAGGGTGATCGCATCCTGCGGGCAGGCGGCAGCGCATGCGCCGTGGCCGATGCAGTGGGTCGGGTTGATCAGTACCGCTTTGCCTTTGATCATGCCCAGTGCCTGTTCCGGGCAGGCTCTGATGCAACTGCCCGAACCGAGGCATCGTACCGGATCGATCACTGGATGCAGTGAGGCGGGTTCGGTCAGTCCCTGGGAAATGGCTTCATTCATCTGAATGACTGACTTTTTCTCGGATTTTTTTCGCCTTCCGACATAAAAGGTCAGAATGAAGATCAGCGGAATCAGGTAAATGGCGTAGTCCGGAATTGGCATGGTGAATAGTCGACTGGATTGTGGGGAGTAGCGGGGTGGCAGACAGAGAATTGCACCTTTGGGTTCCTTTGTGCGGAACTTAATCCAAGGCCTAGCATCCGAGCCGCGGCGATTCTACGCGGCGGCGGATTTTCCGACAAACGGAAAGAAACACCGGCTAGGCGGCCGGGATGTTTTGAGCCGGATTCGGTTATGATGCCACTCCCAATTTAAGGGTTACAAGTTTGACGCGAACAAAAAAACAATCCGAACACCTGCGCTGGGTGATCTTCATCAGCATTGTCGGCCTGATTACCTTCGCCGGCTATTTTGTGGTTTATCCGCAGACGCTGTACAGGCCGGGCGAGGAGTTGTTCGACTTCGGCTATAACCTCGGCCTGATCGGCGGCCTGATGATGCTGCTGCTGCTGTTTTACCCGCTGCGCAAACGCTGGCCGTTTTTGGAGAATTTCGGCTTTCTGCCGTTCTGGTTCAAGTGGCACATGGTGCTGGGTATTCTGGGCCCGCTGTTCATCATCTTTCACTCGACTTATCACGTGTACATCCCGTTCATTCACCCGACCGGCTCGCTCAATGCGGCAGTGGCGATGTACTGTATGCTGCTGGTGTCTGGCAGCGGCACCTTTGGCCGTTTCTTCTATACCAAGATTCACCACGGCCTGTATGGCCGGCAGGCGACGATGAACGAGTTGCAGGCCGAGATGGCGCAGGCCGGCGAGGTCAAGTCGATGTTCGAGTTTGCCCCGGAGGTGGAACGCGCGCTGGAGGATTTTCGTGCCGGGGGGCTTCGCTACGCCAGGGAATCCGGTTACGGGTTTGCCAATTTCTTCAAGACAGGGTTACAGACTTTCAGTCTTGTCCGCCGGTTGCCGCGAGAATTGCGCGCGGTAATGCAGGAAAAGGCGCGGGCGGAGCATTTCACCCCCGCCCAGATCGCGGCAATGGAAAGCTTGCAGCAGGAATATCGCGAAAAGATCGTCACCTATGTCAAGGCCGTGCGCGACACGGCGCAGTTCCACACCTATGAGCGCCTGTTTTCCTGGTGGCACATTTTCCATATTCCGCTGGTGTTTATGATGGTGTTCGCCGCCGTCTATCACGTGTATGCGGTTCACGCTTACTGATTGAATAAAGACTTCGCCATGTTGCCGCGCACACTTCTTCTGCTCTGCTTCCTCTTCACCCTGCCGTTGCAGGCGGGTGCCAATAAATTACTGATGCCGGGCGATGTCATCAAGGGGCACGTCAAGGAAGAAGAGAAGTGCGAGCTGTGCCACAAGAAATTCGACAAGAAGGCGCAGTCACAACTGTGCAGCGACTGCCACAAGGAGATCGGCAAGGATGTTGCGGACAAAACCGGCCATCACGGGCGCATTGACAGCGCCAAGGAATGCAAGGCATGCCATAGCGAACACAAGGGGCGCGAGTTCAAGGCGGCCGCGTTCGAGCATGACAAGTTCGATCACAAGCTGACCGATTTCGAGCTGAAGGGCAAACACGTCGTGGGTGACAAGATCAAATGCGACAGCTGCCACAAGCCCGGCGTCAAGTTCCGCGATGCGCCCAAGGTCTGCGTCTCTTGCCACCAGAAGGATGACGAAAAGGCGCACAAGGGCAACTTCGGCAAGAAGTGCGAGACCTGCCACGTCGACAAGGGGTGGCCGGAAATCCTGTTCGATCACACCAAAAACACCAAATTCCGCCTGCTGGGCAAACACCAGTCGCCGCCATTGAAGTGTGTGGCCTGCCACAAGGGCGACCTGTACAAGGACAAGCTGCAGATGACCTGCGTCTCCTGCCACAAAAAGGACGACGATAAGGCGCACAAGGGCAAACTGGGGCCGAAGTGCGAGACCTGCCACAGCGAAAAGGACTGGAAGACCACCAAGTTCGACCACGACAAGACCAAATTCCCCCTGCTGAGCAAGCACCGGGAAGTGAAGTGCGACAAGTGCCACATCGACAAGAAATATAAGGGCACGCCCAAGCTGTGCAGTGCCTGCCACAAAAAAGACGACGACAAGGCGCACAAGGGTAATTTCGGCAGCAAGTGCGAAAGCTGCCACGTCGAGGACGACTGGAACAAGATCAAGTTCGACCATGACAAGCAGACCAAATTTGCTCTGCTGGGCAAACACAAGTCACCGCCGCTGAAGTGCACCGCCTGCCACAAGGGCGACCTGTACAAGGACAAGCTGCAGATGACCTGCGCGTCGTGCCACAAGAAGGACGACGACAAGGCGCACAAGGGCAACTTTGGCGTCAAGTGCGAGAGCTGCCACGTCGAGGACGATTGGAAGAAGATCAAATTCAACCACGACAAGCAAACCAAGTACCCGCTGTTGGGCAAACACAAGCAGGCGAAGTGCACCGCCTGCCACAAGGGCGATCTGTTCAAGGAAAAATTGCAGCAGGCTTGCATCAGTTGCCACCAGAAGGATGATGACAAGTCGCACAAGGGCCAGGAAGGCAAGAAGTGCGAGACGTGCCACGTCGAGGAATCGTGGAAGAAGGCGGACAAGTTCAACCACAACCGCATGTCCACCTTCCCTCTACTCGGCAGGCACGGCATTGTCGCCTGCAAGAAGTGCCACCTGGCGCCCACCTTCAAGGATGCCAAGTCGGACTGCTGGTCATGCCATGAAAAAGACGATGCGAAAGTGCACAAGCGCAGATTCGGCACCGAATGCCAAGTCTGCCATTCCTCCCGCGCCTGGGGGGCATGGGACTTTGATCACAACAAGACCAATTTCAAGCTGGACGGGCCGCACAAAAAGACCGCCAACAAGTGCTACGCCTGCCACAGCAAGCCGATGCCGGGCAAGGTGTTGACATCAACCGTGTGCGGCAGCTGCCACGCGCGCGACGACGTGCACAACGGCAGTTTTGGCGACCGCTGCGAGCGTTGCCATGAAGGCAACGACTGGAAGACGGTGCGGATGGGCGCGGCTGCGCGATAGGTGGGGCGGACTTGAGTCCGGCAATGCAATCCCGGGTTGGGTGAATTTTTAAGGAGCGATGTCATGCAAAAAACAGGAAGAATTATTGCGGGGCTGTTTGCCCTTGTGCTGGCCCTGGCGTCGGCACACGCGACTGCCGCCCCGGCAGAGGCGGGGCGCGGCTTCAATCATGCGGCCACCGGCTTCCCGCTGACCGGCGGGCACGCGGCGGCGGCTTGTGAAACTTGCCACGTCGGCGGCCTGTTCAAGGGCACGCCGCGCAACTGTGACGGCTGCCATGCGATGGGCAAGCGGGTCATCGCCACGCCCAAGCCGAACAGCCATATCGTGACCGACGCGCCGTGCGAGAGTTGCCACTTTTACTCGCACTCTTGGCTGGGCGCGCGTTTCAACCACGGCTCGGCGGTGCCCGGCCAATGCCGCAACTGCCATTTCGGGCGCCTGGCCGAAGGCAAGCCGGCCAGCCATGCGACGGGCAACAAATCGACCCAGTCCTGCGATAACTGCCACCGCACTTTTGCCTGGTTGCCGGCGAGCTGGAACCACAATGGCGTCAGCGCGGTTTGTTCGTCCTGCCACGGCTTTCCCGGCGATGCGCAGGTGACTACGCCAAACCGCAAGCCCGCTTCCCATGTCGCCCCGCAGATCAAAGGCACGGTGGAATGCGATTCCTGCCACAACTACGTCGCCTGGTTCCCCAACCGCTTCAAGCACAACACCGGCGGGCTGTGTTCGAGCTGCCACCTCAACGGGGCGCTGGCGCAGGGTCAACCCTCGGGCCACAGCGGCTTCAACGGCTGGCCGATGGAGTGCGATGAATGCCATACCACCACCACTGCCTGGCTGCCCGCGCTGGGGGCGTTGCCCTCCAATCACATTCCGTTCAATGCCGGTACCAAGTGCAGCAGTTGTCATGTCGGTGGCACGGTGCGCACCGGCGCGACCCTGCATGGTTTTGTCTCTCCGGTGTGCACCACCTGCCACCTCAAGGGTGCGAGCAATTTCCTCGGCAACATTGAGCAGAAGAGTATCGGCCATGAGGGGATGAAATCCGGCGACGATTGCTCGCAATCCGGCTGCCATCGTCCGGCGGGCAACAGGGGGTCGTCTTTCATTAACTGGGATTGAGCGGAATGGTTTCCTGTCACCAGGGTGTGCTGATTGGACAACGAATTGATTTTTGGAGGGGAACGATGTCTTTGATTAAACGGTTATGGGTGTTGTGTGCGCTGTGCGTGGCGGGAATCGGTAGCGCACTGGCACAGCCGCTGGAGGATGTTACGCTGGAATACCAGAGCGGCGGGATTGTGGCGACCATCCATTTGAACGCGCCGGTGCGTTATTTGCGCCATTTTCCGGCGGGGAACGGCCAGACGATGGAGATTTTCTACGAGCGGGTACAGGGTGTGGTGGTGGACGAGCCGTGGGTGGATAACGAAGTGCGCCGCTCGCCCCCGTCCGGCTTGTTTCCGGCGTTCACCGTGACCACGCGCGACCAGCAGACCAAGCCGCGACTGGTGATCGAGTTTGCGCGGGAAGCGCAGTTCAGCGTGGCGCCCGGGCCGGATCAGCGCAGTTTTTTGCTGACCATCAAGCCGGATCGCGCCCCCGCAGAACGAGTTTCCCTGCCTTTGTTGCCGGTCGTGGCGGCATTGCCTGCCACTCTGCCCGCGGATGCCAATCTGGCCGCGAACAACCGGCAGGGTTTTGCCCTGATGACCGAGGCGCGCGCGGCGTTGGCGGCCAAAAAGAACGAAGAGGCGATTGCCGCGCTGAACAAGCTACTGCTGTTGCCGCCCAACGATTACACCGAAACCGCGCAGGAATGGGTGGGCGTTGCGCGCGAACGCGCCGGGCAATTCGATAAAGCCAAAACGGAATACGATCTGTATTTGAACCTGTACCCGCAGGGTGCTTCGGTGGCGGTGGTGATGCAGCGTTTGGCCGCGTTGGGCGGGCAGCAAAGCGGGCAGGGCATCGAGGAGGCAACGGCCAAAAAACAGGCCGCGCGCTGGAGCACTTTTGGCGGCATCACTTCCCGTTACTACGCCAGCCGCAGCAAGATCGATTCGGCCACCACCTTCAACAACACGGTGGACAAGCAATCGATTTCGCTAACCGATCAATCCATGCTGGTTACCACCGAAGATGTGACCGGGCGCTATGTGACCGATGACGTTGACGGACGCATGGTGTTTCGCGGTTCGCATGTCAAAAACTTCCTTTCCGGCCGGGCGCGGCAGAACCGGGTGACCGCGCTGTATGGCGATATCAAGGGGCGCTCTGGTGAGTACCAGGCGCGGCTGGGCCGCCAATCGGGTAATGGTGGTGGTGTCGGCGGACGCTTTGACGGGCTGAGCGCCGGTTATGGCGATACGCAGGTGTTGCGCGTCAACGGTGTGGCCGGCCAGTTGGTGGACTATTCAAATGGCGCGGAACCGAAATTTTACGGTGCCAGCGTTGATCGCGGTCCCTATTCCGCGTATGCCATCAACCAAACCATCGACGGGGTGACCGACCGCCAGGCGGTGGGCGCGGAATGGCGCTATTTTCAGGACAAGCGCTCCCTCTATGCCTTGCTCGATTACGACACCAATTTCAGCGCGCTGAATGCGGTGCAATTGAGCGGGACTCTGGGCTTGAGCGGAATGACCCTGAACATGCTGCTGGACCATCGCAAGACGCCCTCGCTGAGCATCCGTACCGCCCTGAACGGGGCTTCGACCCAGTCCATCAACGACCTGCAACAGGTGCTTTCCGCCAGCGCCCTGCGCGAGTTGGCCATGGTGCGCACGGCAACGACCAATCTCGGACAGGTCGGGGTCAGTGTGCCGTTTGGCGGCAAGTGGCAGGCAGGGGGCGACCTGCGTCTGTCCAACACCACAGGGCTGTCAGCCAGTGGCACGCCGAATACCCCGCAGGGATTCCTGGCGGCGATTCCCGGTCGTGGCACGGAAAAAACCGTGAGCGGCCAGCTTATTGGCAGCGGCTTGTCCCGGGCCGGGGATATCTGGTCCTTGAGCGGCAGCCTGGGCAGCAGCGGAGATGTGAACAACTCGTCCCTGTTCTTCTATAATCACAATGTTTTTGACGGCGGCTGGACGGTTGATGCTTCCCTGCAACTGTTCCGTCAAAGCGACCAGTTCAATGCGGTAACCACTCGGGTGACGCCAATGGTGCGCGGCGAATATGCCGTCGGCGAGCAGCTCACGCTGGACTTTGACGGCGGGATTGAGCAGAGTAAAAATGACGGCACCCAGGTTTCGACCAAGACCCGGCGCATCTTTGGCTCGGCAGGATTGCGCTGGTATTTTTAACCCATCGCGCTGGGCGACGCGCGGGGGCTAACCCTCGCGGCGCGGGCCTCAACCCGGCTTTACGGGTTGAGGCCCGCGTCGTTTTTGAAAGGCGGAAATGCGAATCGGACAAGGTTTTGATGTTCACCAACTGGTATCAGGCCGCAAGCTGGTCCTCGGCGGCGTGGAAATTCCCCACGACAAGGGTCTGCTCGGCCATTCCGATGCCGATGTGCTGCTGCACGCTATTTGCGATGCGCTGCTGGGGGCGGCGGCGCTGGGCGACATCGGGCGCCATTTCGCCGACACCAAGGCGAAATACAAGGACATAGACAGCCGCATCCTGTTGCGCGAAGTGCTGCACCGGGTGCGCGCGGCGGGCTGGCGAGTCGGCAATGTGGACGCGACTCTCATCGCGCAGGCGCCGAAGATGGCACCGCACATTTTTCAGATGGTTGAAAACATCGCCGCCGATTTGCATCTGGAAAAACACGCCGTCAACGTCAAGGCGACCACCACCGAACAGCTTGGCTACACCGGGCGCGGTGAAGGCATCGCGGCGCAGGCGGTGGTGCTGCTACTGGCGGACTGAAAGCATGAAAGCCAAAACCATTCACCACAGAGACACAGCGGCACGGGGAAAGACAAAACCAAAGCAAAACGTTGGCGGATTTTCTTTCGGGGTCGCCTCTGCCTTTCTGTGTCTCTGTGGCGGATTTTCGTTTTGAATATTCTGGCTATAGAAACCTCCACCGAATACTGCTCGGTCGCACTGTGGCGGGACGGTGCGCTGAGCGGGCGTTGCGAACGCGTCGGGCAGAAGCACTCCGAAATGCTGTTGCCAATGGTGGACGATCTGCTCCAGGCAAGCGGCAGCAAGCTGCAAGCCATGAACGGCATCGCCTTCGGCAAAGGGCCGGGCTCGTTCACCGGTGTGCGCATCGCCTGCAGCGTGGCGCAGGGACTGGCATTCGGTGCGGGGTTGCAGGTAGTCGGCGTGTGCACCCTGGAGGCATTGGCTGAAGCCTCGGGCAGGGGAAAGGTCATCGCCGCGCTGGATGCGCGCATGGAAGAGTTGTATCTCGCGGCTTATGAGAAACGCGACGGCGAGTGGACGACAGTGATCGCCCCCTGTTTGTGCAAGGCCGAAGATGCGCCCCTGGTCGAAGGAAATGGCTGGTTCGGCTGCGGCAGCGGATTTGCGCTGAATGATGCGTTGCGCACCCGTTATGGCGCACAGTTGTGCGGCGTGGAGGCGCTGGCCGTGCCGCAGGCTGATGCCGTCGCTTGTATCGCGGCGCGCGAATTCACTGGTGGCAAAGCGGTGGATGCGGCGCTGGCCTTGCCGCTGTATCTGCGCGACAAGGTGGCGCTGACCACACGCGAGCGGCAGCGATGATCCTGCGCGACATGACCGATCATGATCTGGACGAAGTGTTGCGCATCGAAACCGCGGTACATGCGCATCCGTGGACGCGCGGCAATTTCAGCGATGCCCTGCGCAGCGCTTATCCATGCAAGTTGCTTGAGCCGGACCGGATAATCGCCGGTTATGCCGTGATGATGGCGGGTGTGGATGAGGCGGAATTACTAAATATCGCGATCGATGCGGGGCATCAGCGAAAAGGCTTGGGGCGCCGGTTGCTGGAGGCGATGCTGGTTTTGGCGCGGCATCAGAACATGCGCCGCATGCTGCTCGAAGTGCGCGCCTCCAACGCTCCCGCCATCGCCCTCTACCGTGCAACCGGATTCGGCCAGATCGGCTTGCGCCGCGATTATTATCCGGCACCGAATGGGCGCGAAGACGCCCTATTGATGGGGAAACAACTGTGAACATCCGGGACGAAAACGTGTTGCGCGAGTTGAACCTGTACCCGCTGTGGGTGCGGCGCGATGCGCCATTGCCGGAGGAACCGGCTGTCGGGTTGAAACCCGACCCACAGGGAGCAGCGGGTGTGTGTGGGTTGGACTTGAGTCCGACGCAGTCCGAAAGATTGGCGCGACATGTCGGGTTAAAACCCGACCCACAGGGAGCAGCGGGTGTGTGTGGGTCGGACTTCAGTCCGACGCAGTCCGAAAGATTGGCGCGACATGTCGGGTTAAAACCCGACCCACAGGGTGCGGCGGGGTTAGTCGGTCAGACTTCAGTCCGACAAGTAGCTGGCGACTGGGCCACCCTAAAACAGCAGGTGCGCGACTGCACCGCTTGCGCCTTGCGCGCGGGCTGCACGCAGACAGTGTTCGGTGTGGGCGACGAACAGGCCGATTGGCTGTTCGTCGGCGAAGGTCCCGGCGCGGACGAAGATGCGCAGGGTGAACCGTTCGTGGGACAGGCGGGCAAGCTGCTCGACGCCATGCTGGCGGCGATCAAGTTGAAACGCGGCGACAACGTGTATATCGCCAATGTCGTCAAATGCCGCCCGCCGGCCAACCGCACGCCGGCAGCGGACGAGATCGCCACCTGCCTGCCTTATCTGCAACAACAGATCGCGCTGATCAAACCGAAACTCATCGTCGCGCTGGGCAAGACCGCCGCGACGGCCCTGCTCGGGCGCGAAGCCACGCTCGGTTCACTGCGCGGCAGTCTGCATGCCTACAACGGGATTCCTCTCGTTGTGACTTATCATCCCGCCTACCTCCTGCGCAGCCCGGCGGAGAAGGCCCGCGCCTGGCAGGATCTGTGTCTGGCGCGCACCACCCTGCAGCAATCAACCAACGGAAAAGAATAATGAAACAGCAACCGAACACCCCCAAGATACTCGTGGTGGAAGACAGCAAAGTGACCGTCAAGGTGCTGACCGGCTATCTCGCCGGCATGGGCGTGGAAAATCCACTGGTCGCGGAAACCGGCACCCAGGCACTGCGCACTTTTCGCCGCGAGCATCCCGACATCGTGTTGCTGGACGCGAGACTGCCCGACATCGACGGCTTCGAAGTGGCAAGCAAAATCCGCAAGGCCGAGCAGGGGGAAGAATGGACGGCCATCATTTTTCTGACGGCGATGAATAGTGATGAGGACCTGGCACGCGGCATTGCGGCCGGCGGCGACGACTATCTGGTGAAACCGGTGAGCGAAATGGTGTTCCACGCCAAGGTGCGCGCCATGCAACGCCTGGTCGGGATGCAGCGCAATCTGGTCGAGGTCACACATAAACTGGATGCGGCGAATGCCGAACTGCAACGGCTGTCGACCACCGATGCGCTGACCGGCATCGCCAACCGCCGCGCGCTGGACGATTTTCTGTCGCGCGAGTGGCGGCGTTGCCAGCGCATGGAAAAGCCCCTGTCGCTGGTGATGCTCGACATCGATTATTTCAAGCTGTTCAACGACAAATACGGCCACCAGGCGGGGGATGACTGCCTCAAGCAGGTGGCAGCGCAGATCGCGCGCGCCGCACCGCGCGCCAGCGACCTCGCGGCGCGTTACGGCGGTGAAGAGTTCATGCTGGTGCTGGGCGAGACCGATCTGGATGGCGCGCTATGGATGGCCGAACGGGTACGCCAGATGATCGGAGATCTAAAGGTCGTCCATTACGCCACCGACAGCAAGTTCGTGGCGGTCAGTTGCGGGGTGGTAACCGTGCTGCCGGACGACCAGCATTCGATCGAGACCCTGATCGAATCAGCCGATGCGGCGTTGTATCAGGCGAAGCGCGGTGGTCGCGACCGTGTGGTCGCGGGCGAATATGGGAAACGGTAAAGGCCCCAGGTTCTGTGGGTCGGACTTCAGTCCGACAAAGAATTTCAAAAAAGCATGTCGGGTTAAAACCCGACCCACAGGAGTGTGACGGTTCTGTGGGTCGGACTTCAGTCCGACAAAGAATTTCAAAAAAGCATGTCGGGTTAAAACCCGACCCACAGGGAGTGTGACGGTTCTGTGGGTCGGACTGCAGTCCGACAAAGAATTTCAAAAGTCCTGATACAGTTCGGCGAAAGCGGCGGTTTCTTTATTTATTTTGCCGCGCTGAATTCAGGATGTTTCTCGGCCACCACGCGGTCGATCACCTGCATCACGCCCTGGCTGCCGGCTTCGGCTGCCTGTAAGGCGTCAAAGATCTGATCCTGGATTTTTTCGTCGGTCTCCCATCCCTGATCGAGCAGCACCAGCATGCGGTGCGCCGCCTCGTGCACCTGGCTATGCGGCTGCAGCAGTTGGCGGTAGGAAGGCATCGCGCCGAACACCTCTTTCGCCGGCCCTTCGTACCATTTGCCGAGGCGGCAGTTGTGGTGATCGACCCCGATCGCTTTTTTGAATTCATCTTTCGTGCTGTCGTTGACCAGCACGTAGGCGCTCTGTTTGTAGATCATATGATCCACCTTGACCAGCGAGGCGAAGCTCAAGTCCTGCGCATAGCGCGTGCCGGTCAGGGTGGTCACGGCGGATTCATAGAACCGGCCGAACTTCTGCTCCAGCTTGGCGATCACGCTTTGCGAAGAATTGGCGATTTCGTGCATCTGCACCGAATCGGTCAGCATCTTGGCCGCCTCGTCCTGCAGCATCTGCATGATGTGCCCGATCGATTCGGACGCGTTCTTGGTGTTCTCCGCCAGTTTGCGCACCTCGTCCGCCACCACGGCAAACCCGCGCCCGGCCTCGCCCGCGCGCGCCGCCTCGATCGCCGCATTCAACGCCAGCAGATTGGTCTGGTCGGCGATGGAGGTGATCAGCCCGACCGCTTTGCGGATCTCGGTGCTGCGCGCGTTGAGCTGGGTGATCGCCTCGTTGGCGTGATTGACCCGCTCCACGATGCCGTTCAGCCGCTGCACCACATCGCTCACCGAGCTGCGGCTTTCCTCCGCATCTTCGCGCGTGCGGCGCGACACATCCGCCAGCCGCTCCATGTTGTCGGTGATGCTCTTCAGGTCGTTCTGGCTGGAGACCAGATTCTGCAGCAGGTTGTCGGTGTTCAGACCATGCGCGCGCGACAGCAACTGGGTGCGCATGGCGCCCATTTTTTGCTGCTTCATTCCTTCCAGTAGAATATTCTGGTTCGCCAGACCCCGTTTGAAACCGCCATGCACGCCGCCATCCATGACCCGGCGCGAGAAATCGCCCGCCAGATTGGCGCGGAACGTCGTTTCCTGTTCGCGGAAAAAGGTGGCGAGCTGGTCCAGCATGTCGTTGACGTCCCAGCACAGCAGGCTGATCTCGTCCTTCGCCTCGGAGATACCGGTGACCCGGGTATTGAACCGGCCCGCCGCGACTTCGCGCACGACCGTTTCCAGCTTGGGCAGCGGCGCCAGCCATTGCCTGGCCAGCCATTGCCCCCAGGCCGAAACGGCCACGCCCCCGAGCAGAAACACCAGCATGAAGATATCGATCCCGTGGCGCGCGAAGCTGGTGAGGATGATGACCAGCGTGCCAAAGGAGAACGCCCACAGCAGGGCGGAAATCTTAAATTGCAAGGACCAGTTCGTCATAGCTCATTCCCTTTTCTTTCAGCACTGCGGCCAGTAATTGGTTGGAAGCCCCGATCGCATTCGCCGGGCCGGCTTTCTGTTCCGCCTCCAGCATCGCTGCGTACAGTGGCGTGACGGCCTCGATGCCGCTAAATTTTGGTTTGCGCCGCACCGAGAAGTACCCGGTGATGTTGCCGGCGGGATCGAAGGTCGGGGTGACGTTGGTGAACACCCAGTAAAAACCGCCGTCCTTCGACATGTTCTTGACGTAGGCGAAGCACTCTTCCTTGTTGGAGATCTTGTCCCACAGCAGCTTGAACACGGCACGGGGCATGTCCGGGTGGCGCACGATATTGTGCTGCGAGCCGAGCAGCTCCCGCTCGCTGTAGCCGGAGAACTCGATGAAGATGCGGTTGCCGTAGGTGATACGGCCCTTGATATCTGTCATGGAGACGATGAAGTCATCCTCGCGCATCACGCGCTCGATGGCAGTGGGGGTGATTTGTCTTTTCATGCGCAGACTCCTGTTGCTGTTTGGCTTGTGTCAGGACTATCGGCAGTCGGTGGCGGAACTTGAGCCGAAGTTTTCACGTCACGCATGCTGCGCCGGTTGAATGCCCGGGTATTGGTGCAACAGACGGGATAAATCGCCTCAATTCGGCCTTTGGCTGGGGCAGCGGCTGCGCATAATCAGCGCATCCCACGGGAACGGAAGTCATGGCCGAAGAAGACAGCGACCTCGAAAAAACCGAATCACCCTCACAGCGCAAGCTGGACAAGTCGCGCGAGGAGGGGCAGGTCGCGCGCTCGCGCGAGCTGTCCACCTTCATGGTGCTGCTGGCCGGCGGCGCCGGGCTGTGGCTGCTCGGCAGCGTCCTCGGCCAGGGATTGTTGCGCCTGTTGCAGGAAGGGCTGACGCTGGATCGGCGACTCGCCTTCCAGACCGATCAGTTGCTGCCGCGCTTGAATGAATTGAGCAGCGACGTGCTGCTCACTTTTCTGCCTTTCCTGATTTTGCTGCTGCTTGTTGCCTTGCTGTCGCCGCTGTTGATGAACGGCTGGCTGTTCTCGCTCAAACCGCTGCAGCCGAATTTTTCCAAACTCGATCCGCTCAAGGGCATCGGCCGCATGTTCTCCGGCAACAGCCTGATGGAGCTGGTCAAGGCGATCGGCAAATCCATCATCGTCGGCGGCATCGGCGCCTGGGTGGTGTGGCACAACCGCGCGGCGGTGTTGCAACTGGTGAGCGAGCCGGCGGTGCAATCGATTCCGCACATGAGCGACCTGATCTGGTGGAGTTTTGCCGCCATCATGCTGGGCATGCTGCTGATCGTGGCGATCGACGTGCCGTTCCAGCTGTACGAGCACAACAAGAAGCTGAAGATGACCAAGGAGGAGGTGCGGCAGGAAGCGAAGGAGACCGAGGGCGACCCGCAGGTCAAGGGGCGCATCCGCAGCATGCAGCGCGAGATGGCCCGCCGTCGCATGATGTCCGCCATCCCCAGCGCCGACGTGGTGGTGACCAACCCGACGCATTACGCCGTCGCGCTGAAATACAGCGATGGCAAGATGCGCGCGCCGACCGTGGTCGCCAAGGGCTCGCATCTGCTGGCGGCAAAGATCAGGGAGATCGCGCAGCAGAACAGCGTGCCCATCCTCGAAGCGCCACCGCTGGCGCGCGCGTTGCACAAACATTGCGATCTGGGCGCGGCGATTCCCGAAGCGCTCTACACCGCCGTGGCCGAAGTGCTGGCCTATGTCTATCAGTTGCGCCGCTATCGCAAGCAGGGCGGCGCCAAACCCGTGCAGCCGCATGACCTGCCGGTGCCGAAAGAGCTTGATCCGGCGGCGTTGCCGGGTTAAATCCGAATTGCGGCGTGGCAACGCGGGGAGTGGAATTCATTGCACAGTCAACTTCTATTAAAGTTTGGCGCGAGACTGCCGATAGAAGATATTGATGCGCTTGAGCGCGTCTGAGGGGGTAAATATGAAAGTGGTTATCATCGACGACGCCCAGATCAATGTGACGTTGTTGCAGCATCTGGTGCGCAAATTGCAGGATTGTGAACCGGTCTGCTTCACCGATCCGTTGGCAGGGTTGGAGTGGTGTTTGGCGAATGAGCCGGATTTGCTGATTGTGGATTACATGATGCCGAATTTGAGCGGTGTCGAGTTGAGCGCGCGCTTGCGCGTACACCACCCCGACGTGCCGATACTGATGGTCACCGCCAATTACGAGACCGAGTTGCGCCATCAGGCTTTGCAATTGGGCGTGACGGATTTTCTGAACAAACCGATTGACAGCACCGAATTTTTAGCCCGTGCCAAAAATATGCTGGCGTTGCGCCAGAGCCATAAAAACCTGGCGGATCGCGCCAGTTGGTTAGCCGAAGAGGTGCGCAAGGCGACGGCACAAATTGTGGCGCAAGAGCGCGAAATGATTTTCACCCTGGCCAAGGCGGCGGAATATCGCGATCCTGAAACGGGCGCGCACATTCTGCGCATGGCGCATTACTCAAAACATATTGCCCGCGTACTGGGCTTGTCGCTTGAGCAACAAGAGTTGTTGCTGGAAGCTGCACCGATGCACGACATCGGCAAAGTCGGCATCGCCGATATGATTTTGCTAAAGCCCGGCAAGCTGACGGAAGAAGAATTTTCCATCATGAAACAACATGCGGTGATAGGCGCACAGATACTCGATACCAGCAGTTCGCCCCTGCTCAAGGTTGCCGCAGAAATCGCCCATACCCACCATGAAAAATTTGACGGCAGCGGTTATCCGCGCGGTTTGGCAGGGGAGGCGATTCCCCTGTTCGGGCGCATCGTGGCAGTGGCGGATGTATTCGATGCGCTGACTTCGGAGCGCCCTTACAAAAAAGCCTGGAGCATTGAAAAAGCGACTGAGTTGATTCGTGACGGGGCGGGCAAACATTTTGATCCCGCTTGCGTCGAGGCATTCTTCGCTGATTTCGACAATGTGCTGGCAATCAAAAACCAATTCGTGGATGAACCAATTGAACTCAGAGACCGTACGCTGGATTAAGTCCAAACCTCTTTTTCTGGTTGCCTTGCTGGTATGGGTCGCGGGGTTAGTGGGGTGGCTGTTACAGGGCGGGCAAACGCAGCAAACTGCGACGCAGTGGCCTGCTCCATTGGCGCAACTCAAACCCGATTTTGAGGTGACGCAACCCCTGCCCGCCCAATTGAAATTGGATGGCGATAAAGTGGCATTGGGGGCGCGGCTGTTTAGCGATGTGCGCCTGTCGTTGGACGATACAATCAGTTGTGCCAGTTGCCATGTGTTGAGTGCGGGCGGCACCGATAACCGCTATCGCTCGGTGGGGGTGAATGGCGGGGTGGGGAGCGTGAATGCGCCAACGGTGCTCAACAGCGGCTTTAACTTTGTGCAGTTCTGGGATGGGCGCGCGGCCTCGCTGGAGGCGCAGGTGGAAGGGCCGGTGAATCACCCCAAGGAAATGGCGGCGAACTGGCCTCTTGTGTTGAGCAAGCTGGGCAAAGATGCGGCCTATGCCGCCGCGTTCAGCAAGCTGTATGCCGATGGCATAACGGCGACCAATATCAAGGATGTCATTGCCACGTTTGAGCGTTCACTTATCACCCCCAATTCCCGTTTCGATCAATTTTTGCAGGGCAATGCCGCCGCACTGACTGCGCCAGAAAAACACGGTTATGAATTATTCCAGACGTATGGATGTGCCAGTTGCCATCAGGGGGTGAATCTGGGTGGCAATATGTTTGAGAAGATGGGGCTGATGGGCGATTACTTCGCGGATCGAGGCAATGTGACGGAGGCGGATAACGGTCGCTTCAACGTCAATCACAATCCAGAAAGCTTGCATGAGTTTCGAGTGCCCAGCTTGCGTAATGTGGCCCTCACGGCACCGTATTTCCACGATGGCAATGCGGCCACTTTGGAAGAAGCGATCGCCGTTATGGCGAAATATCAGTTGGGGCGCGCCATGCCAGCCAAGGATTTGAACGACATTGCTGCCTTCTTGCGTAGTTTGACGGGTGAATTGGCGGGGCAACCGCTATGAAAATTCCACTGTGGAAAAGCGGGCTATGGTTGGCTGCATTGGCCACCTTGGGTTGGCTGTATCAGCAGTCCACGCAAGTGGAAATCGAATTACACCTGCGCACGGTGCAGCACTTTGAGCAATTGCGCCAACAAGACGCGCGCCTGAATCAATACGTGTTGCAAGCACGCTATGGACAACTCAAGAATTACGATCCGCTGGTGAGCACACAACAGGAAATCCAACGGCTATTACAGGTCCTGACGCAAGACAAGCCGGATTTTTTCAGCCAAGGCGAGGCCCCGATTCAGCAGGCATTCACGCGCTACCGTCACTTGTTCGAGCAGAAAACCGGGCAGATTGAGCAGTTCAAATCGCACAACGCGGTGTTGCGCAATTCGCTGCGCTATTTTCCATCGGCGGCACATGCCTTGCTGGAGCGCGCAGCAGTGGGTTCGAGCCGCGCTGCACAATTGCACGACTTGTTGGAAGAGGTCTTGCTGTTTGACCAACATGCCAGCCCAGCGCTTGTCGCCACCATCGGAAAAACGATGGATACCTTGAAGAATGCAAGCCCACAGCAGGATGCTGGGATAGTTGAACTCGCCAAACATGTGGACATTATTTTGTCGCACAAGATTGAGGTGGATGATTTTGTGCGTGACATCACCCAAACAGAAACCGATGCGCAAGCGGATACGCTATTCCAGCTTTACGGCGGCGTATTCACCCGGCGTGAACAACAGGCCGCCCATTACAAACTGGCTTTGGCTTTGTTGTCAGCCTTGATGTTGGCTTATGTGGCTTGGGTGTTGGCGAAGTTGCAACGCTCACGGCGTATTTTGAATGAGTCTTTGCGTGAATTGGAATTTCAAAAATTTGCACTCGATCAACACTCCATCGTCAGCATCGCCGACCGTAGCGGAAAAATTCTCTACACCAATGACAAGTTCAGCGAGGTGAGCCAATACCGCCGCGAGGAATTGTTGGGGCAAGATCATCGCGTGTTGAATTCCGGGTATCACCCCGGCAGTTTTTTCAAGGAAATGTGGGCCACCATCGGGCATGGGCAGGTGTGGCAGGGCGAGGTAAAAAATCGGCGCAAAGATGGATCGTTTTACTGGGTGGACTCGACCATCGTGCCGTTCATGGATGTGCAGGGAAAACCACTGCGCTATGTTTCTATCCGCACCGATATTACGGCGCGCAAGGAATTGGATGCGCAGATGGAATCGCAGCGCACCTTCTATGAGCGCATCAGCGAAACCTTGGGTGAGGGGCTGTATGTGCAGGATGGCGAGGGCCTCTGTATTTATATGAATGCCGAAGCCGAACGGTTGCTGGGGTGGGGGCGTGAAGACTTTATCGGCAAGCCGGTACATACCACCATTCATACTCAAACGGCTGAAGGCATTGCGCTGCCTGCACGGGACTGCCCCATTTTTCATCACGTCAAAGATACAGGTGTGGCGCACCTGGACGACCAGGTTTTTACGCGCAAAGATGGCTCGGTGTTTCCTGTTGAGCTGATTTCCAAGGCCGCGTATCGCGAAGATGGCAAGCTGGAAAAACTGGTGGTGGCTTTCCAGGATATTTCCGGGCGCAAGAAAAACGAGTTGACTATGCGCCTCACGCAAGAGCGGCTCAATCTGGCGTTGGAAGGCTCTGGCTTGGCGTTGTGGGATTGGGATATTGCGGATGGCCACATGTATTTGAGTGCCAAATGGTCCGAGATGTTGGGCGGTGAAGCAGAGGAATCACTGGTTCGCGTGGAGCAATTGTTCGAGCGTGTGCATCCGCAAGACCGCACTGTGGCACAGGCGCAACTTGCCCCTGCACTAAAAGGACTGTCGGCTTATTACTCCAGTGAGTATCGGGTGAAACGATACGACGGCAGTTGGTTGTGGATACATACGCATGGCAAGGTGGTGGAGCGTGATGATGACGGCCGCGCTCGGCGCATGACAGGGACGAATTCCGATATTAGTGCGCGCAAAGAAGCCGAGACGGCAATCGTCAAAGCCAAAGAAGCCGCCGAACAGGCCAGTCGTGCGAAAGGCGATTTCCTCGCCAATATGAGCCATGAGATACGCACGCCGATGAACGGCATCCTTGGCATGACTGAATTGACTCTGGATACTGAGCTGACGCATGAACAACGGGAATATCTATCGCTGGTGAAGTCCTCGGCCGATTCCCTGCTACACATCATCAACGACATCCTGGATTTCTCAAAGATAGAATCTGGCAAGATGAACATCGAGAACATCGAGTTTTCGCTGGAACACATGATGCGCGACACGATGAAATCGCTGGCGATGCGTGCGCATCAAAAGCATCTGGAGCTGCTGTTGCACATTGCCCCCGATGTGCCAGACCATGTGTTTGGCGATCCGGGACGGTTGCGTCAAGTGATTGTCAATTTGGTGGGGAACGCGATCAAGTTCACCGAGACGGGCGAGATCGAGGTGTCCGTTGCGCGCGAAACAGGCGCGGGCGAAGGCTTGGCGAGATTGCGCTTTAGCGTGCGGGATACCGGCATCGGCATTCCGCAAGAAAAATTCCAGACCATCTTTGAGTCCTTCTCTCAGGCGGACACTTCCACGACCCGCAAGTATGGCGGGACAGGCTTGGGGCTGACGATCTCCGCGCAGATCATCGCGCTGATGGGTAGCGCGATTGAGCTCAGTAGCGTGGTGAGGAGCGGCACGACGTTCCATTTTGTGCTGGACATGCCTATCGTTTCCAACAGTCCGCTGGCGGAATATCAGCACACTGGGAATCTTGCTGCCTTGCCTGTGCTGGTGGCGGACGACAACGCGACGAATCGCCGCCTGCTGCAACAGATGTTGTCGAACTGGAAGATGCAGCCCGCGGTGGTCGCCAGCGGCGAGGAGGCTTTGCGGGAACTGCAACGCGCAGCCAAAGCGGGCGCGCCTTATTCATTGGCCATCCTGGATGTGCAAATGCCCGATATGGATGGCTTCACGCTGGCCGAAAAATTGCGTCAGCATCCCGAATTTGCGGGGGCCACGGTGATGATGTTAACCTCGGAAGGGCAGCGCGGCGACGCGGCACGCTGTCGTGAATTAGGCGTGGCGGGTTATTTGATGAAGCCTGTTGCGCAATCCGAATTGCTGGATGCCATCATGACCGCGCTGGGCGAGCCCGAGCAGGAAAGTGTGCCGCTCATTACCCGCCATTCATTGCGCGAGACACGGCGCAAACTGAAATTGCTGCTGGCGGAAGATAACAAAGTGAATCAGACTCTGGCGACACGTCTGTTAGAGAAATTGGGACATCAAGTGACCGTCGCCAACAATGGCGAGGAGGCCGTACAGCAATGGCAAAGTTCCCGCTTCGATGCGATTTTAATGGACGTGGATATGCCTGTGATGAATGGCTATGAAGCGACTGAACGCATCCGCGAACTGGAGCAAGGCACCGGTGCACATATTCCCGTCGTGGCGATGACCGCGCATGCCATGCAAGGCGCGCGCGAAGAATGTTTGCGCCACGGCATGGACGGCTATTTGACCAAGCCGATCGACACCGAGGCGCTGTGGAACGAGCTGGAGCAGATTGGACGCGCGGGCGGCCCGTTGGCATCACGGGATGCTCCCTCGCTGGAGCCCACACTGGCGGTCGCGGATTTCGCCAAGGCGCGCCAGACCATGGGCGACAACAAGGAATTGTTCGACGAGATCGTCAGGCTGTTCCTGGAAGACTCCCCGCCGCATATCGAGAAGATCAAGAATGGTTTGGCGCAAGGAGATGCCGATGCCGTGCGACACAGCGCCCATACATTGAAAGGCATGGTGGGCATCTTCGCTGCCGAACGCACCATGCAGGCGGCCGAAAAACTGGAATCTCCGGCAGGCGCCGGTGGTGAAGGAATGACCGCCGCGCTTGTCGAATTGGAGACTGCCTTGTCGGAACTGGAGAATGCACTGCGCGACTACCAGTGGTAGATTCGCAGCGTATGTCAGTAATAAATGGCTATTTTGATAAGAGAGATGAGTTCATGAGGCGCCTTCCGCTTCTCAATCTGGTACTGCGCGCGCCGCTGCTGGCACTCCTTCTGCTGGCCGGGCAGGCTTGCGCGCAGGAAGTGCGGGTCGGGCTGTATCAGAACGAACCCAAGCTGTTCACCAACGACGCCGGCGAGGCGGACGGTATTCTGATCGATCTGCTGCAGGAGGTCGCCGCGCGCGAAAACTGGCAGTTGAAATTTGTCGCGTGCGAATGGCAAGAATGCCTTAAGGCGCTCGAAGCGGGCGCCATCGATCTGATGCCGGACGTGGCCTATACCGCCGAGCGCGAGCGGCAGTTTGATTTTCACCAAACGCCCGCGTTGTATAGCTGGTCGCAATTGTATTGTCCCCAGGCATTGCATCTGAAGTCACCGCTCGATCTGGCCGGCAAGAAACTCGTGGTGCTGGAAGGTTCGGTGCAACAGGACGCGGTCAAAACACTGCTGGAGGCTTTCGGTCTAAAGGCCAGTATTACCGCGGCGCCTTCGATGGATGAGGTTTTTCTGCGGGTGCAACAGGGGGATGCCGATGCGGCGGCGGCCGGCCACTATTTCGGGGATATCCGCGCGCACGAATACGGGCTGGTGGAAACGCCGGTGGTGTTCAACCCCGCGCGCCTGTTCTACGCCACGGCACAGGGTCGCAACCCCGACCTGCTCGCGGCCATCGACCGTCATCTGGAGTTGTGGCTACAGGATTCCTCATCCCCCTATTTTTCAATCATCAAAAACTGGGGAGGAGATCTGCGCCACCAGGAAGTACCGTCGCGCATCTGGAATGTCCTGGCGATTATCACTCTGGCGCTATTGGCACTGACCGTGCTTGCGCTTTTCCTGCGCTGGCAAGTCCAAAGCCGCACGCGGCAACTGGCCGAGAACAACGCAAAATTGCAGCGTATGAGCAAGCTGTATAACGCGTTGAGCCAGTGCAACCAGGCCATTGTGCGCTGCGGCGACGAGGCGGAGCTGTTCCCGAAGATCTGCCGCGATGCGGTGCATTTTGGCGGCATGCGCATGGCCTGGATCGGTTCGCTGGATGAAGCGAGCGGCAAGGTGGCGCCGGTCGCTTCCTTCGGCGCCGGAGTGGAATACCTCGACGGCATCGACATCTCGATCCGGGCGGACGAACCGGCAGGACGCGGTCCGTCCGGGATCGCGTTGCGCGAAAATCATCCGGTCTGGTGCCAGGATTTCCAGCATGATGAGACGACCGCACCTTGGCACCAGCGCGGTGCAGCCTACGGATGGGCTGCTTCCGCCGCCTTGCCCCTGCATCGCAAAGGCAAGGTGGTTGGTGTGCTGACCCTGTATGCCGATACGGCGGGGGCGTTCGACGTGCCGGTGCAGAATCTGCTGGCCGAAATGGCGATGGACATTGACTATGCGCTGGATCGTTTCGAAGATGCGACCCTGCGCCAACAGGCAGATTTGAAGATCACCCGGCAGGCGGAGAAACTCGCCTCGTTGTTGCAAGTCAGCCGGGAACTGGCGGGCAACATTGATTTGCAGGCGGTGCTGCAAACGGCGACGGCGCGCATCGCCCATCTGTCCAGTCTAAAATCCTCCGCCCTGTATTTGTTGCAGGATGCCGAACATCTGTATCTTGGCGCAACCTCGCCGCCGCTGCCACCGGATTTTTCACACCATCTGCGTTTGATTCCGCTGGCCGACCATCCGCACATCCGGCGCGCTCTGGAGGCGCGCGAGCTCTTGCTGCTGGCGGATGCCGCCAGCGCAACGCTGACCGAAGCTGAAGCCGAGGTGACCCGTCTGCTCGGCTTGCGCACTATTCTCTACCTGCCCCTGCTGGCAGATAACGAAGTATTGGGTGTATTGATTGTGGCCAGTACGGAGCAGGCGGTCAGCCTGAGCGAGGGCGAGATGGAGTTGTGCCGCACGCTGGCCAATCTGGCCGCAGTGGCGGTGAAGAACGCGCAACTGTTCGAGGCGGTGGAGCACAGCAGGGCCGATTTGCAAGCCAACTTCGAAGCCCTCAAGCAGGCCAAAGCCGAACTGCGTGAAAGCCAGGCACTGAACCTGATGGCGGGCGAGCTGGCGCATTTTGGCGGCTGGGCGATCGAGTTGCCGCAGATGCGCGTGCTCTGGTCGGATGTGACCTGCGACATCCATGAGATGCCGCGCGGCACCCAGCCTACCCTGGAGCAAGGTGTTCAGTTCTACGCGCCGGAGCATTTGCCGCGCATCCGGGACATGATTGGCAAGGTAATCAGTGCCGGCATCCCGTTTGATGGGAAATTGCAGATCATCACCGCCGGCGGCAAGCGTGTGTGGGTGCGGGCGCTGGGTCGCGCGGTGCGCGATGCGCAGGGGGTGATCACGCGGGTAGAGGGCGCGTTCCAAGATATCTCCTCGCTCAAACAGTTGGAAGATTCGATGCTTAAACTCTCGCTGGCGGTGGAGCAAAGCCCCAGCTCCATCGTTATCACCGACCTGGATGCCAACATCGTGTATGCCAACGCCACCTTCACCCGGATCACCGGCTATGCACTGGGCGATGTGCTGGGGAGGAACCCGCGCATTCTGCATTCCGGCAAGACGCCCAAAGCAACCTACGATGATATGTGGTCGCATTTGACCCGCGGCGAACGCTGGGAAGGTGAATTCATCAACCGGCGCCGCGACGGCAGTGAATACACCGAGTGGGCTCGCCTGTCCCCGGTGCGCGACGAGCAGGGGGGGGTGACCAGTTACCTGGCGATCAAGGACGACATCACCGCCAAGAAGCAGGCCGAGGCGCGCATCGAGCATCTGGCTCATTTCGACCAACTTACCGGCCTGCCCAACCGCACCCTGCTGCAGGATCATTTCAGGTATGCATTGAGTCTGGCGCAGCGCAATCAGCAACAACTGGCGGTGATGTTCCTCGACCTCGACCACTTCAAGGTTATCAACGATACCCTGGGGCATAGCATCGGCGACCAGTTGCTGATGGAGGTCGGGCGCCGTCTGAAGGAGGCTGTGCGCGAGGAGGATACGGTGTCGCGTCTGGGCGGCGACGAGTTCATCCTGTTGCTGCCCGGTGTCGATGCGAACGGCGCGGCCAAGGTGGCGCGCAAATTGATCGAGGCGGTGGCTTTGCCCTACCAGTACGAGGTGCATGAGCTGATTGCCACCCCCTCCATCGGTATCGCGCTTTATCCCAATGACGGCGAGGATATGGAAACCCTGTCCAAACATGCCGATGCGGCGATGTACCAAGCCAAGCAGGCCGGGCGTAACGACTTCCGTTTCTTCACTCCGGCAATGCAGCATGATTCCGTGCGCCATCTGCGCCTCGCCACCGATCTGCGCCATGCGCTGGGGCGCAACGAGTTGATCCTGAACTACCAGCCGCAGATCGCCATGCAGAACGGCCGCGTGATCGGTGCAGAAGCGTTGTTGCGCTGGCAGCATCCCGAGCTGGGCCTGATCTCACCCGCTGAATTTATCCCCATCGCGGAAAACTCGGGACTCATCATCGCCATTGGTGAATGGGTGTTGCGCACCGCGGCGGCGCAGGCCAAGGCGTGGCTGGATACCGGACAAACAGAGTTCGTGATGGCGGTCAATCTGTCGGCGGTGCAGTTCCGCCATGCCGAGTTGTTGCAGCGGATCAGCGCCATTCTGAAAGAGACCGGGCTGCCCGCGCAGGCGCTGGAGCTGGAGCTGACCGAGGCAGTGGCGATGGATGATCCGCAGGCGGCGGTGGCGGTGATGGACAGGTTGCATGAGCACGGTATCCGCATGTCCATCGACGACTTTGGCACCGGCTATTCCTCGTTGAGTTATCTGAAACGCTTCAAAGTCTATAAGCTCAAGATCGACCAGTCCTTCGTGCGCGACATCGGCAGCGACCCGGAAGACAAGGCCATCGTCACCGCCATCATCAACATGGCGAGCAGCCTCGGCATGTACACCATCGCCGAGGGAGTGGAGACGGCGGAGCAGCTTGCCTTCCTGCGCCTGCACGGCTGCGACGAGGTGCAGGGCTACTACTTCAGCAAACCGCTGCCTGCGGAAGCGTTCGGAGAGTTCCTCAAGAACTAGGAAAGGTCTGATTAAGTCCGTCACACCGGCGAAGGCCGGTGTCCAGTCCATTGAAGCGGGGTAAGCAGGCAATCCGCGAAGCGGATGCTCGCAAAACACTGGATTCCGGCCTTCGCCGGAATGACGAATGAGGACTTAATCAGAGTGTCCCTAACCAATTTTGTGGGTCGGACTGAAGTCCGACCCACAAAACCGCGACCGATTAAATAGCCGTCCATTTCCCGTTCTATTCCCCTCTTTGCTTTGACCCGCGTTCCCGATAATACGCATGCGCCTCCATCCCTGTGATGGGGCAAAGCGGAAAGATCGGGACGCGACATGAATGAAATTTTGCAGACTTTGAAGACTTCGTTGCTGCGCGGCGGTGTGCGCAGCATGGCGGGGCCGTTGTTGATTGTGATGATCCTGTCGATGATGGTGTTGCCGCTGCCGCCGATGCTGCTCGACATCCTGTTCACCTTCAATATCGCGCTGGCGATCATGGTGCTGCTGGTGGCGATGAACACGACCCGGCCGCTGGATTTTGCGGTGTTCCCGGCGGTGTTGCTGATCTCCACCCTGTTGCGCCTGTCGCTCAATGTGGCCTCCACCCGTGTGGTGTTGCTGCAAGGGCATACCGGGCCCGATGCGGCAGGCAAGGTGATCGAGTCGTTCGGTCATTTTCTGGTCGGCGGCAACTATGCCGTCGGTCTGGTGGTGTTCGTCATCCTGGTGATCATCAATTTTGTGGTCATCACCAAGGGCGCGGGACGGATCGCCGAGGTCGGTGCGCGTTTCACTTTGGACGCGATGCCGGGCAAGCAGATGGCGATCGATGCCGACCTGAACGCCGGGCTGATCGGCGAGGACGTGGCGCGCAAACGGCGCGCCGAAGTGGCGCAGGAAGCGGAGTTCTACGGCGCGATGGATGGTGCTTCCAAGTTCGTGCGCGGCGACGCGGTGGCCGGCATCATGATCATGCTGATCAATGTCGTCGGCGGTCTGGTGGTCGGTGTGCTGCAGCACGACCTCGATCTGGCGACCGCCGCCAAAAATTACACCCTGCTCACCATCGGCGACGGTCTGGTGGCGCAGATTCCGGCGCTGGTGATCTCCACCGCCGCCGGCATGGTGGTCAGCCGCGTGGCGAGCGAGGACAACATCGGCCAGCAATTGGCCAAACAGCTGGCTTCCAGTCCGCAGGTGATCATCCTGACGGCCGCCATCATCGGCCTGCTGGGGATGATTCCCGGCATGCCGCATTTCGCTTTTCTGCTGCTGGCCGGCGCGTTGGGCTGGTTCGCTTATACCCTGTTGCGCCGCGCGCAGACGGCGGCGGCGCAGGAGCAGCAGGTCGAGGCGGTCACGGCGCCGGTGACGGAAGGCGCGGAAGCGAGCTGGGAAGATGTGGCGCAGGTCGATGTGCTGGGGCTGGAAGTGGGCTATCGCCTGATCCCGCTGGTGGACAAGGCGCAGGACGGCGACCTGCTGCGGCGGATCAAGGGCATCCGCAAGAAATTCACCCAAGACATGGGCTTCCTGCCGCCGGCGGTGCACATCCGCGACAATCTCGATCTGCCGCCCGGTTCCTATCGCATCACGCTCAAGGGCGCCGAAATTGGCATGGCGGAAGCGCACCCGCACCAGTTGCTGGCGATCAATCCGGGCAATGTCAGCGGCACCCTGCCGGGCACGCCGACCAAAGACCCGGCGTTCGGCCTGCCCGCGATCTGGATCGATACCGCGCTGCGCGAGCAGGCGCAGGCGATGGGTTACACCGTGGTGGATGCGGGCACGGTGGTGGCAACGCATATGAGCCACCTGATCCAGCAGAACGCGGCGGAATTGCTCGGGCGGCAGGAATTGCAACAGCTGCTCGACCATCTGGGCAAGCTCGCGCCCAAGCTGGTCGAAGGCTTGATCCCCGATCTGCTGCCGCTGACCACGGTGCACAAGGTGCTGCAGAACCTGCTCGACGAAGGCATGCACATCCGCGACATGCGCACCATTCTGGAAACGTTGGCCGAACATGCGCCGAAGACGCAGGACGCCAGCGTGCTCACCGCGTTGGTGCGCGTCGCGCTCGGCCCCGCCATCGTGCAGCAGTTCTACCCGCAGGCGCAGGAACTGCAGGTCATCGGCATGGACAAGGAATTGGAATACGTGCTGGGCCAAGCTTTGCAGGCGGGCGGTTCGGCGATCGAGCCGGGGCTGGCGAATACGCTGCTGAACGAAACGCGCGTCGCCACCGAAAAGCAGGAGCGGCTGGGCTTGCCCACCGTGCTGCTGGTGCCCGGCGGCATCCGCGATCTGCTGGCGCGTTTCCTTAAACGCGCGTTGCCGCAACTGAAAGTGATTTCGCAGGAAGAAGTGCCCGGCTTCAAGACTATCCGGGTGACATCCATGGTGGGAGGTAGAGCATGAACGCACGAAAATTCATCGCGGCGAGTTCGCGCGAAGCGCTGCAACTGGTGCGCGCGGAACTGGGCGCGGAGGCGGTGATCCTGTCCAACCGCAAGGTGCAGGACGGGGTCGAGATCGTGGCGATGGCCGGCAGCGAGCTGGCGCACCTGAACGAGACACGGATGCAGGTGCAGCATGCGGAACAGACGCGTTCCGCACCGCGCCCGCGCGCGGCTGCAACCCTGTCCGGGCGCGCCCTGGATCAGGCCGCGACGCTGGGGGCAAAAGTGCTCGCGGCAGAGGCGGCGCGGGTGACGCCGGCGCGTGTTGAAACGCCGCAAGCGAACCATGCAGCGCAGCAGCTGATGCATGAATTGCAGACCATGCACGACACGATGCAGGCGCAGATGGCCGGCATGGCATGGAGCACTTTGCAACAGCAGGATCCGCAGCGCAGCGGTCTGCTGCGCGAACTGGTCAATGCCGGCTTCAGTCCGGCGTTGTCGCGGCTGCTGCTCGATCGCATGCCGCGCGGGGCGGATATCGACTGGGTGAAACGGATTTTGGCGCACAACCTGCGCGTGGCGACGGCGCGGGAAGATGTGGTGGCGCGCGGCGGCGTGTATGCGCTGGTCGGCCCCACCGGGGTCGGCAAAACCACCACCACCGCCAAGCTGGCGGCGCGCGCGGTGGTGCGCTACGGCGCGGACAAGGTGGCGCTGGTCACCACCGACAGCTACCGCGTCGGCGCTTTCGAGCAACTGCGCATCTACGCCAAGATTCTCGGCGTCAGCGTGCATGCGGTGCGCGATGCGCACGATCTGCAACTGACCTTGTCCGGCCTCAAACACAAGCATCTGGTGCTGATCGATACCATGGGCGTCGGCCAGCGCGACAGCCGCGTGGCGGAACAGACGCGAATGTTTGAACAGGTTGCCGTCAAACGCCTGCTGCTACTGAACGCCACCAGTGCCGGCATTACTCTGGACGAGGTGGTAAAACACTACGGCGGGGCGGATGTGATCGGTTGCATCCCGACCAAGCTGGATGAGGCGGTGCAACTGGGCACGGTGCTGGATGTGGTGGCACGGCACAAGCTGGCGCTGCACTACATCGCCAGCGGCCAGCGCGTGCCGGAAGATCTGCACGAAGTGAATCTGGATTATCTGCTGCATCGCGCTTTCAGGCAGGCGGGCAAACCGTCGGCCTTTGCCTTGCAGGAGATGGAATTCCCGGCCTTCATGGCGGGGCAGGCAAACGGCGCAGCGGCAGGGAGAGAATATGCAATCTGACACGATGGCCGGATACCCCGATCAGGCGGCCGGGTTGCGCAAATTGCTGGTGCGCGGCAGCGCGCGCGTGATCACCGTGCTCGGCGCCCGCGATGGTCTGGGGGCGACCAGCCTGGTCACCAATCTGGCGGCGCTATTCGCCCGCAACGGCAAGGCGGTGCTGGTGCTGGATGAAAACCGGTCGCATGCCAATGTGGCGCAGACGCTGGGATTGCATCCGCGCTACGACCTGCTGCATGCGGCGCACGGCGACAAGACCTGGCGCGAAGTGTTGCTGCAAAGCGAAGACGGCCCGGCGGTGTTGCCGCTGGCGCGCGCGATGGAGGCGTTGCCTCAACTGGCAGCGGCGGAACGCGCGCGTTTGCTCGAATCGTTGCTGGCGGCGACAACCGGCCGCGACGTGGTGCTGGTCGATGCGGCCCGCGGCGGCACTTCGCTGTGCGCCAGCCTGTCCGGCGACAAACCGCTGCTGCTGGTGCTGAATCCGAGCGCCAGCGGGATCACCGAAAGCTATGCGCTGTTGAAACAAATGGCGCTGGACAATGGCCGTCAGGCATTTGCCATCGTGGTGAACCGGGTCGGCAGCGGGCATGAGGCGCTGACCGTGTTTGACAATATGGCACAGGTCGCGCGCCGTCATTTGCAGGTGCGTCTCGACTATCTGGGCTATATTCCGGTTGATGAAAAGCTGAAACGTGCGACACAATTGCGCCGCCCGGTGGTGGATGCTTTCCCTGCCGCGGCAGCCTCGATGGCGCTGCGCGAGGTGGCGCAGGGTGTGCTGCACGCACCCGACGCGCGCGGGGAGGACGGGCTGGACAATGTGATGCGACGGCTATTGCGCATGACGCATGCACCCGACAGCACGCGCGCGGTCGCCCTCACATGAACACCGCCGTCGCCGTTCGCACCGGATCGGTGCCCTCAGCTGCAGGAGCGGCTTCAGTCGCGAAAGATATCGCCGGCAAGCCGGCTTCCGCGCCAGAATCTCCGCCAGCGGGCAGGAATGGGAAAAAGACGAGTATGTACACCGCCAACGGATTGAACGACAAGAACCAGTGCCTGCAGGAACATGCGGCGCTGGTGAAACGCATTGCGTATCACATGATGCTCAAGCTGCCGAACAGCGTGGAGGTGGACGACCTGATCCAGGCCGGCATGATCGGCCTGCTCGACGCGGCCAGCCGCTATGACGAGCTGCGCGGGGCGCAGTTCGAGACCTATGCCGCGCAGCGCATACGCGGCGCGATGCTGGATGAGTTGCGCGGGGCGGACTGGTTGCCGCGCAGTTTGCGCCGCGATACGCGCCGCATCGAGAACGCGGTCAGCCGTTTGCAGCAGCGCCTGGGGCGCGCCCCGGGCGAATCCGAGATCGCCAAAGAGATGGGCATCGGCCTGCCGGACTATCAGCAGTTGTTGCAGGAAGCGCGCGGCTCGCAGTTGGTGTATTACGAGGATTTTCGCGGCGAAGAGCAGGAGAGTTTCTTTGACCGGCACGATTTCAGCGACGAAGCGAATCCGCTCGAACTGTTGCAGGACGAGCGTTTTCGCGCGGCGCTGGTGCTGGCCATCGGGCGCTTGCCGGAGCGCGAGCGGCAACTGATGGGCATGCATTACGAGCAGGATATGAACCTGCGCGAGATCGGTGAAGTGATGGGCGTGTCCGAGTCGCGCGTGTGCCAGTTGCACACGCAGGCGGTGGCGCGATTGCGCACTTCGCTGCGGGGATACTGATGGACCTCCTCAGCATGCTCGGTCTGGTCGTCGCCCTCGCCGGCATCCTCGGCGGCCAATTTCTGGAAGGCGGTTCGATCAATGTGCTGCTGCAGCTGGCCGCATTTTTGATCGTGATCGGCGGCACCCTGGGCGCGGTGATGGTGCAGCATCCGATCAAGATTTTTGTGACCGGGATCAAGATGGCGCGCTGGGTGTTTGTCACCCCGAAGATCGACAAGCAACAACTGGTGTATCGCATGACCGCCTGGGGCAATGCCGCGCGCAAGGATGGCATCCTGGCGCTGGAAGGGCAGATCAAATCGGCGGGCGACCCGTTCCTGCAAAAGGGCTTGCAACTGCTGGTGGACGGCAACAGCGCGGAGAAAATCCGTGCCGTGCTCGACATTGATCTGAATACTTACGAGACCTTGCGCTGGCAATCGGCGCGGGTGTGGGAGGCGGCGGCGGGTTATGCACCGACCATCGGCATTCTGGGCGCGGTGCTGGGGCTGGTGCATGTGATGCAGAGCCTGGGTGAACCGGCCAAACTGGGGGCGGGCATCGCGGTCGCGTTCATCGCCACGATTTACGGCGTGGGCTTTGCCAATCTGGTGTTTCTGCCGATCGCGGGCAAACTCAAACTGATCATTGCGCAGGAAGTCACGCTGCGCGAAATGACCATCGACGGCCTGTGCATGATCGCCAGCGCGGAAAACCCGCATTTCATCGAGAACAAACTCAAGGGTTACATTTCCTGACATGGCGCGCCGTGCAAAAAGACAGGGGCCGGACAACCACGAGCGGTGGATGGTCTCCTACGCCGATTTCATCACCCTGTTGTTCGCCTTCTTCGTGGTGATGTACGGCATCTCCTCGGTGAACGAAGGCAAGTACAAGGACTTCAGTGTGTCGATGAGCCAGGTGTTCGGGCAGAACGGCACCGTGGCGGAAGGCGGCGTGATTCGGCTGAGCGAGGAGGAATTGAATTTCAAGGCGCTGGTGGATAAACGCAATGCGCGCCTGGCGGAAAAGCAGCGCAAGCAAAACGAAAGTCTGCAACGCCTGGGCGAGCGCCTGAACGACAAACTGGCCGGATTCGTCAACAAGGGTGCGATGAGCGTCAGCCAGAACGAGCGCGGGGTGACGCTGGACATCAACGCCAGCATGTTGTTCCTGCCCGGCGAGGCATCGTTGCAGGCGGAGGCGGTGACGACGCTCAAGGATGTGGCGCAGATATTGACGACGGAAGAGATGCCGGTCGAGGTGGAGGGCTATACCGACAATCTGCCGATCAGCACGCTGCAGTTTCCGTCCAACTGGGAACTGTCTTCGGCGCGCGCCAGCAGCGTGGTGCGCCTGTTTATCGCGCAGGGTATCGAAGCCGAGCGGCTGCAGGCGATTGGCCATGCCGACAATGCGCCGCTGGCCACAAACGACACGCCAGAAGGCCGCGCGCGCAACCGCCGCGTGACCATCACCGTGCTGGCCGCGCCGCCGGAAGCTCCACTTCAAAACGGCGGCAACTGATTCGTATTGTCGTTTTGTATCACGGCAGCAATCGTCAAAATAAAATGCGTCGGGTTAAAACCCGACCCACAAAACCTTCGCGACTTTCTCCGTGGGTCGGGTTTTAACCCGACGCAGTTTCAATCTGGAGTGTTGTCCGACAGCGTATGTCGCCTTGTCGGATGCCGCTGCAAACCGTGCACCAGGTTCTGCGTCAATTCCGCCTGCAATTCCTCCAGCGGTACCGTGATGCCGAGTTCGATACATTGCGTCACGCGCAGCCCGTGATAGCCGCAGGGGTTGATGTTGGCGAACGGCGTCAGGTCCATGTTCACGTTGAACGACAGGCCGTGATAGCAGCAGCCGTTTTTGATCTTTAGCCCGAGCGCGGCGATCTTGGCCTCCTGCACATAGACCCCGGGCGCATCCGTCCGCCCCTGTGCGGCGACTCCATATTCGGCCAGCAGGTCGATCACTGCCTGTTCCAGCAGGCGCACCAGCTCGCGCACGTTGATCTGCCAGCGGCGCAAATCGAGCAGCAGGTAAGCCACGATCTGACCGGGGCCGTGGTAGGTGATCTGGCCGCCGCGATCAATTTTAACCACGGGAATGGCAGTCGGATTCAGGAGGTGTTCCGGCTTGCCGGCCTGGCCCTGGGTGTAGGTTGGCGGGTGCTGCACCAGCCAGATCTCATCGGCCGTGTCGCGCGTGCGCGCCGCGGTGAAACGCTGCATGGCGCGCCAGGTCGGTTCGTATTCGACCAGGCCGAGGGCGCGGATATGCAGCGGCGGATGTGAATTCATAACACCATCTTCACCATGGGATGCGATGACAGGTCGCGGTACAGATTGTCGAGCTGTTCGCGCGAGGTGACGCGCACGGTGCAGGTGAGACTGAGGTAGCGCCCGGTGCTGCTGGGGCGCGTGGTGATGCCGGCGGCATCGAACTCCGGCGCGTGCGCGCACACCACCCGCGCGATGGCTTCGGTCAGGCCCGGCTCGGCGAAACCGAACACCTTGAGCGGAAAGTCGCAGGGATATTCGATCAGGGATTTCTCCGGGCCATTCATTTGCGCATCACCTCGCGCTTGAAGGTCTGATACAACTCATATATGCGGGCGAACATCGCGCCCGGTCTGCCGTCGCCGATCGCCTTGCCGTCGAGGGTGGTGACGGCCAGCACTTCGCGCGTGGAAGAAGTCAGCAGCAGTTCGTCCGCGCGGAACAATTCTTCTTTCAGGATGCGGCGCACCTGGTGCGGGATGCCGTTGGCGGCGGCGAGTTCGAGCAGCACATCGTAGGTGATGCCGGGCAGCATCAGGTGGTCCTTCGGCGGTGCCAGCAGTACGCCGTCCCTGACCACAAAGATGTTGCTGGCCGCGCCCTCGGTGAGGAAGCTGTCGTCGCGGATCAGGATGGCCTCGGCGCAGCCGGCGGCGACGGCAGACTGGCGCAACAGCACATTTGGCAGCAATGCGATGGCCTTGATGTCGCAGCGCAGCCAGCGGTTGTCCTGCGCGGTGATGCAGGCGACCCCGCTTTGCAACACGGCGGCGGGCGGATGCACGAGCGGGTTGCTCATGGCGAACACGGTGGGCGTCACCGGCGGATTGGGGAAGGCGTGGTCGCGCGGCGCGACTCCGCGCGTGATGTGCAGATACAGATACTGGTCCTGCGGCGCGTTGCGCGCGATCAGCCCGGTCAGGATGGCGACCCATTCGTCCGCCGTGTGCGGATTGGGCAACTGGATGCCGTCCAGGCTGTGTTGCAGCCGCGCCAGGTGTTCGCGCAGGCGGAAGGCGCGGCGCGAGTACACCGGGATCACTTCATACACGCCGTCGCCAAAAATAAAACCGCGATCCAGCACCGGTACCTTTGCCTGCTCGAGCGGCATGAAGCTGCCGTTGAAATAGATCGTCATCGCCGCCTCCTTTATCTGAACCACAACCGCATCGCATCCACGCCGCGCGCGAAAACATTCGCCAGCGGCACGCTTTGCAATGCTACCACCGGCACATCGAGCAGGGGCTGGCCGTCCAGCGCCAGGTGCAGGATGCCGACCTGCTGCCCGGCGTGCACCGGCGCAAGCAGCGGTTCGGCGGTTTCCAGACGGGCGCTCAATTGTTCGCGCGCGCCGAGCGGGAGCGTTACATAGCGGTCGGTGGCGAAGCCGATGTCGAGCCGGTCGCGCGTGCCTTTCCATACACGCAACGCCTTGACCGCCTGTTTTTGGCGGTAGAGCAACAGCGATTCGAATTCACGGAAACCGTGGTTGAGCAGGCGCTGGGCTTCGCTGTCGCGCTGGCCGCTGCTCGCCGCGCCGATGACTACCGCCAGCAAGCGCCGCTGGCCGCGACGCGCGCTGGCGGCGACGGAAAAGCCCAGTCCGTCAACCTGGGCGGTCTGCAGACCGTCAACATAAGGGTCCAGCCACAGCAGGCGGTTGGGGTTGTACAGCTCGATGCCGTTGTGGCTGGCCCGGCGCCTGGCATAGCGCGGCAGTTGGTCGGGGAAATCACGCAGCAGCGCGGCGGCGAGCAGCACCAGGTCGCGCGCGCTGCTGTAATGACCCGCTTCATCGGCACCGCTGGCATTGGCGAAACGGGTGTCGCGCAAGCCCAGGCGTGCAACCTCGGTGTTCATCCGGTCGGCAAATGCCAGCTCGTGATGGGCCACCGCTTCCGCCAGCACCCGCGCGGCATCGCGCGCCGACTGCACGATCATGCCCTGCAGCAACTCGTCCACGGTGACCGCCACCCCGGACTGCAACAGCATGCGCGGTTCTTTTTGTTGCGGGCGCAGGGCATATTGCGTCGGGATGAGTTCCCGGTGCAGGGTAATGTCGCCGTCGCGCAGGGCGCCGAACACCACGTAAGCGGTCATCAACTGGGTCAGCGCGCCGGGCGCGATACGCGCGTCCGCATTTTTGGCCAGCAGCATCTGCGCGCTGGCGGGATCGTACAGCGCGTAATGCGGGGCGGACGGAAGCGCAGCGGCGGCAGCAGCGGGCAGCCAGATAAAGGCAATGAGAAGGGCGGCGTATTTCATCGGGATGAAACCCATCGTGGACAGAATTAAATTGCGGCGGCGAATTGAACCGCCTGTTCAGTCTGCTCCTGCGCCTGGGCGGCGATCTCATCGGCCATGGCGGGGTCGATGCCCAGCGCAATCCATTCTTCTGCCGCAATTCCGTGTTCGACCGGCTCGTGCAGGCCGTTCAGGGGGATTAGTTTTTCGGTGAGATGGATGATGTGCGCGAGCGGGATGGCTTCTTCGGCATCCTGCGCATCAAGTCTGTGGTGGCAGCGTATCGCGGCGACCAGCTGCTCCGGCAGATTCCAGTGGCTGGCCAGTTCCGCGCCCAATTCGTCGTGGGTTATTTCCAGCAACTCGCGCTCGACCTCGATCGCCGGTCGCCCTGTTTCGATGGCCAGCCGGGTGTGCAGATCGTCGCTGCGTTGCGGGTCGAGATACGCCAGCACCAGATAGCCGATGTCGTGCAGCATACCGGCCAGAAAGATCAGATCGTCAGGCGGGCGTTTGGCGGCGGGTATGGCGCGCACCACCGGCAGCATGGCGAACGCGACGCATAGATTGTGCAGCCACAGTTCCTGCGGGTCGAAGCGGCCCGGCGGCCGGCTGACCAGAGACATCACAGCGATGCCGGTGGCGACCGATTTGACCCGGTTCAATCCGAGCATCAGGGAGGCTTCCTTGACTGCGGCAATCTTGCGGGTGGCGCCGAGCAGGGGCGAGTTGGCCAGCCCGACCAGGCGCGCCGAGATTAACGGGTCTTGTCCGATCAGCAGCAGCATCTGTTGTTCGCCACTATCGCTATCCAGATCGAGCGCGAGCAATTTTTGCGCGATGACCGGGAAGGCCGGCAAGTCGTTCAGGTTGCGCACAGCCTGGCGCAGATTGACGGGGGAGGGCATCAGCTTCACTTTCATTTTTAGGTTGGTTGCGGGGTGCCGCCCGCAGGGCAAGAATGGCAGATGCGACTGCAAATTGACAACAGAACGAGCGTTCGCTAATATGAATCAGCCGGGCTTAGCCTGTTGTTTCCCAAAATAACCCTAAAAGCTTTAGTTGGCCACGGATGAACACGGATCAACCACCGCTGGCCCGCTAATTTTGCACCCACCACGCGGGTGAGTGGCGAGTCTCTTCCGGTGTGTAACGCGCTGGTTTATCAGTGAAAACCCGTGTTCATCCGCAGTTTAACTGGGTCTCTCAGGATAACACCCGCCATAGGGTGGATGAGCGCAGCGTTTTTGGGCGCTAACCGGATAAGCACGGGATCAACTTTGCGACGCCGCTAAAAATCCGGATTTTCCGGTACCTGTTGCGCCCTTGACCCGCTGTGAACTTTGAATTTTTACAGGCCCCTTTATTACCATGCCCCCCTTTTTATCGCAAACCATTCAGTTGCCGTCGCCGTGGCGCGCGACCCAGCGACTGCCGCTGTTCGGGGATAGCGTGGCGGCCGGTTTTCCTTCTCCGGCGGAAGATTATGTCGAGGGCAGATTGAGTCTGGACGAGCATCTGGTGCAGCATCCGGAGGCGACTTTCTTCGTGCGCGCCCGGGGCAACAGCATGGTCGGCGCGGGGATTTTCGACGGCGATTGGCTCATCGTCGATAAATCGCTGGCCCCGGTATCCGGCCATATCGTGATTGCGGTGGTCGATGGCGAGCTGACGGTAAAACGCCTGATCCGGCGCGACGGCGCTCTGTTGCTCAAGGCGGAGAACCCGCAATTTCAGGAGATCACCTTCAAGGAGGGGCAGGAGTTGCAGGTGTGGGGCGTGGTCACCGCGTCGGTCACCCGGCATACGGGGAGTTAGCCGTGCGCGCCATCGCCCTGGTGGATTGCAATAATTTTTACGTTTCCTGCGAGCGCCTGTTTCAGCCACGGCTCGAAGGACGCCCGGTCGTGGTGCTGTCCAACAACGACGGTTGCGTGGTGTCGCGTTCGGCTGAAGCCAAACAGATCGGGGTCGGCATGGGGGTGCCGTGGTTTCAGCTCAAGGCACTGGCCCGGCAGCATGACATCGTCGCGTTGAGTTCAAACTATGCCCTGTATGCGGATATTTCCGCCCGGGTGATGCGCCTGCTCGCCGCCTTTTCCCCGCGCCAGGAGGTGTATTCCATCGACGAATGTTTTCTTGAGTTGGACGGGATGGCGGCGCAGCCGGATCTGTCCGGCTACGGCCAGCGCATGCGCGCCAGCGTCAAACAATGCGTCGGCATTCCGGTGTGCGTCGGCATCGCGCCGAGCAAGACCCTGGCCAAGCTTGCCAACCATATCGCCAAAAAAGAGGCGGACTGCAACGGTGTGTGCGATTTGGATGCCATGCCGCGTGCCGCGCAACAGGCACGCTTCGCCGCGCTCGGCGCGGGCGAGGTGTGGGGTGTCGGCGCGCGTATCGCGGCCCGGCTGCAGGGCATGGGGATCGATAGCGTGCTGGATTTGCAGACCGCTCCCGCCACCGTCATTCGGGCCGCATTCGGCGTGGTGCTGGCCAGAACCCTGGCCGAACTCAACGGCGTCGCCTGTATCGGGCTGGAGCCGGAGCCCCATGAACGTCAACAGATTGTCTGTTCGCGCTCGTTCGGCACAACGGTGGGCGATCTGGCGCAACTGGAGCAGGCGGTGATCGCCTACACCGTGCGCGCCGCCGAAAAACTGCGCCGCCAACAATCTCTCGCGGGCGTGCTCCTGGTTTCCCTGTGCACCAATCCGCACCGCCCCGGCGCGCCGCAATATCAGCCGCAAATCCGCGTGCCGCTGGAATCGCCCTGCGCGGACAGCCGCGTGCTGTGCCGCGCCGCCTTGTCCGGGTTGCAGGTGATCTTTCGCCACGGCTTTGGCTACCGCAAGGCCGGCATCACCCTCGCCGGCATCATTCCGCGCGCCGCCCGTCCGCGCACCCTGTTCGATGACGCGGCGGCGCAGGCAAAGTCGGAGCGGCTGATGCAGGCGGTGGATGCGATCAACCGCCGCATGGGCAGCGGCACAGTCAGTTTGCTGGGGGAGGGCATCCACCAGCGCTGGGCGATGCAGCGCGGCTATCTTTCCGGCGGATTCACCACGCGCTGGGACGAACTGGCCGAGGTGCGCTAGCGGCCCCGTCCCGGGTTCTTGTTGAGCTTCCGTTGCAGGGTGCGGCGGTGCATGTTGAGGATGCGCGCGGTGGCCGAGATGTTGCCGTTTTGTTCCAGCAAGACGCGGTTGATATGTTCCCATTCCAGCCGGTTGACGGTGGCGGGCTTGGCGTCGAACGCGCTGTCCGCGTCGGCACGGTGGCCGAAGGCGGCGACAATCTCGTCGGCGTTGGCGGGTTTGGACAGATATTGTGTCGCGCCCAGCTTGATCGCCTCCACCGCGGTGGCGATGCTGGCGTAGCCGGTCAGCATCACGATGCGCGTGTTGGGGTCCAGTTCGTGCAGGTGCTGCACCAGCACCAGCCCGGAGGCGCCATGCATCTTGAGGTCGATCACCGCATATTCCGGCGGGTTGGCACCGGCCAGCGGCAACGCGGTTTCCACGCTGTCCGCATCGGTCACGGCGTAGCCGCGTTTTTCCAGCGCGCGTTTCAGCACGCTGCGGAAGGTGGCGTCGTCATCGACCAGAAACAGGGTGGGCAAATCGCTCATGTGTCGTTCCCCTTGCGGCACGGCAATATCACCTCGGTGGTCGCGCCGCCGCCGTCGCGGTTGAACAGGCGCACGCTGCCGCCCAGATGTTCCAGCGTGGCATTGGCGAGGAATAATCCCAGTCCGCGTCCTTCCTTCTTGGTGGTGAAAAAAGCGGCGCCGGCGCGCGCTGCAGTATCGGAAGTGAGGCCGGGGCCGTGGTCGCGGATCTCCAGCTCTGCACTGTCCTCGCTCCAGCGTAATATCACCTCCATCGCCTCCGGCGAGGCATCCGCCGCATTGTTGAGCAGGTTGAGCAACGCGGCGCGCAAGGCGGGATCGTTGCGCAGGGGCGGCGCGGGATTTTCCCCGGCAACCTGATAACGGTAGTGCACGGCAGGCCGCAGCAACTGCCATTCATCCAGCACGCCGTGCAGGAAGGTTGCGGCATCCATTACGTCCGGCGTTTCCTGCGCCTGATGAATGAGCGTGTCGAGGATGCGTTTGCAGTTTCGCACCTGATCGTCGAGCAACGCCAGGTTGTCGCGTTGTTCGGGCGTTTTGCATTCTTCGCGCATCTCGCCGATGACCACCGCCATGGTCGAAAGCGGCGTACCCAGCGCATGCGCCGCGCCCGCCGCCAGCGTGCCGAGCGCGACGATGCGCTCGTTGCGCAGGGTTTCTTCGCGCACCCGGTTGAGCTGGGCGTCGCGCCGGCGCACTGCCGCCGCCATCTCCACCGCGAAATAGGCGATGACCAGCGCGCTGATGACGAAACCGAGCCACATCCCGAGCACGTGGGCATTAAAAGCATCCTGCAATGGCGAGGCAGGATCAACCGTGGCCGCGTCCGCCGCATCGGTGCGGCAGAAATCGGCATCCGCGCCGGCATCGTGCCCGGCGTGCAAGTTCGCGCTGATCGGGGCAAGCGGCATCGCATGTCCGGCATGGGTATCGCCGCCAGGCAGCGGCACATACCACACCATCAGCAGGCTGTAGCAGGCCACGGTGAGGGCGGCCATGCCCCAGCTGTAGCGGCGCGACAGGGTGGCAGCGGCAATGACCAGCGGCAGCAAGTAGAGCGAGACGAACGGGTTGGTCGAACCGCCGCCGAAATACAGCAGCACCGTCAGCGCATTGACATCCAGCGCCAGTTGAAAGAACAACTCCGGGTGTCCCACCGGATAGTCGAGCGACAGCCGCCACCGGGTGACCAGATTCGCCAGGGCCAGAAACAGCACGGTGGCCAGCATTGGCGCCCACGCAAAGTCGGTGCTCATAAAACGGTACACCAGCGCCAGTGTCAACAACTGGGCGAGGATGGCGACATTGCGCAGGAGGAAAAGGCGGCGCAGATGGGAGTGTCCGGTCTGGCCCGATAACAGCGAGATTTGCATGGCGCGGATTCTACCGGATGCCCGCCGTTGCAGGCATGCGACAAATTGCCACAGAGGCGCACCGGAGAAATTTCCTACAATTGGCCGCGGATTTTTTAAACAAAAGGGGGCGGAAAGTGAAAATAAAATTGAGCGTGCTGGCGGTTTCGCTGGCGTTGGGGCAGATGGCGTGGGCGGCGGAAGACGCATTGCCGCAGGTCGAAGTCACCGCCATTCGGGACCAGGCGCAATCTGCCGCCAAGGTGGATGCAGCCGTTTTGCGCGCGCTGCGTCCCGCCACCAGCGACAGCGCCAGTTTGCTGCGCGATGTGCCGGGGGTCAGTCTCAATCAGGCGGGTGGGGTGTCCAGTCTGCCTGCAATTCACGGGATGGCGGATGATCGCATTCGCACCAAGCTGGACGGCATGGATTTGATTTCATCCTGCCCCAACCACATGAACCCGCCCCTGTCTTATATCGCCCCCGCCAATGTCGGGGTGCTTGAAGTCTATGCCGGCATCACGCCGGTAAGTGTGGGCGGCGACTCCATCGGCGGCACCATCGTGGCCGAGACGCGCGCGCCGGAATTTGCCGCACCCGGCCAGGACACGCTTGTCAAGGGCGAGGCGGGGGCTTTCTATCGTAGTAACAGCAACACCCGTGGCGGCAACGTTGCGGCCACTTTTGCGACCGAGCGGTTCAGCCTCAACTATAGCGGCGCGATCAGCAAGGCGGACAACTACTCGGCGGGTGGGAATTTCAAGACGGATGCCGCCACCGGCCGTCCCGGTCATACCCTGCCGCTCGACGAAGTCGGCTCCTCCGCTTACGAAACGCGCAATCACACCTTGGGACTCGCCTTTAAAAACAACAATCATCTGTTCGAGGCCAAATTGGGTTATCAGGACATTCCTGTCCAGCTTTATCCGAACCAGCGCATGGATTTGCTCGGCAATACCGAGAAACGTTTAAACCTGCGCTATCTCGGCCAGATGGATTGGGGGTTGCTGGAAACGCGCGTGTATCACGAGCGCGTGGATCACGGGATGAATTTTGGCGCCGACAAGCGTTTTTGGTACGGCACGTTGTCGAACCCCGATGGCAGGCCGTGCGCCCCGCTGGGGCCGACTTGCGCAGCCGGCATGCAGATGAACACCGAAGGCCGAACCACGGGTGCCAGCATCAAATCCGATATCGGGCTGGGCGAGCAGGATTTGTTGCGCGTGGGCGGCGAGATCCAACGCTACCGGCTTGACGACTATTGGCCGGCGACCGGCGGCATGATGTGGCCCGGCACTTTCTACAATATCAATAATGGCGAACGGGATCGCACCGCGCTTTTTGGCGAGTGGGAAGCGCGCGGGGACGAGCAATGGATGACCCTGCTGGGGGCGCGCTTCGAGCATGTCAGGATGGATGTCGGCGATGCGCGCGGGTATAACCCGGTCTCGAATATGAACGGCTCCAACCAGCAGCGCGACGGCGATGCCTTTAATGCCCTCGACCACAACAAAACGGATGACAATCTAGATCTGACCGCGCTGGCGCGCTACATCGCCAGCCGCAACAGCGACATCTCGTTCGGCTACGCGCACAAAGTGCGCTCGCCCAATGTGTATGAGCGCTATACCTGGTCAACCTGGACCATGGCGGCGGTCATGAACAACTTTGTCGGCGACGGCAACGGCTACTTCGGCAATATCGACCTGAAGCCGGAGAAAGCCAATACGTTGTCCGCCACCTTTGACTGGCACGCCATTGACCAGCGTTGGCAGTTCAAGGCCACGCCTTACTACACCAGGGTCACCGATTACATCGATGCGGTGCAATGGAACAGCGCGGCCAATGTGGCGGCGGCCACGCCTGCGCCCGGCCAGTTCAACGTGCTGCGTTATACCAACCAGTCGGCGCGCCTGTACGGGATTGATCTGTCCGGCAACATGCCGCTGGCGGAAAACGCCTGGGGCGACTGGGGGTTGCAGGGGGCGCTCAACTACACCAACGGCAAGAATAAGGATACCGGCGATGATCTGTACAACATCATGCCGCTCAACGCGAAACTCGCGTTAAGCCAAAAGGCGGGCGGCTGGGACAACAGCGCCGAGCTGGTGCTGGTGCGGAGCAAGAATAAAACCTCCGCTGTGCGCAACGAAATCCAAACTCCGGGGTACGGCCTGTTCAATTTGCGCGGCAGTTATTCGTACCGGCAGGCACGCGTCGATTTCGGCATCGAAAATCTGTTCGACAAGTTTTATCACCTGCCGACCGGCGGCGCTTACACCGGACAAGGCGGCACGATGTCGATCAACGGCATTCCATACGGGATTGCCGTGCCGGGGATCGGACGCTCGTTGTATGCCGGAGTGGGCTACAAGTTCTGATCAGGGGGTGATCACGGTCGAATGAGGCTGTTCGTGATCACTTTCCACGCGTCCGAAAAGGGCTAGAATGACGCGCGCCGCGGTTTGAACTGTGGCGCGTTTTTTTATCTTGATGGGGAGTAAATCATGAAAAAATATGTATGGGCAGGGTTGGCGGCATTGTTGATCTCGTTGTCGGCGCAGGCCAAGGATGTGAAGGTGAGTGATGCGTGGTCGCGCGCGACGGCACCGGGGCAGGATGCCGGCATGTTGCAGGCAGTCATCACCAGCAAGAAAGACGCAAAGCTGGTGGGCGCCTCGAGCAAGGCGTGCGCCTCGGTCGAGTTGCACAGCATGGTCACCGAGGGCGGCATGATGAAGATGCGCCAGGTCGAGGCTATCGATCTGCCCGCCGGAGAAGCCGTTGATCTTGGCGCGCAGGGCTATCACCTGATGCTGATCGGCCTCAAGAAGCCACTCAAGGAAGGCAAGAAAGTCGCAGTTACCCTGCAACTGCGCCAGGCCGACGGCAAAATGAAAAAGGTGAAGGTCAGCGCCAAGGTCAGGGGAATGACCGACAGCAAACCGCAGGCCAAACACGAACACATGGAGCAGCATAAGGAGATGACGCAGCATGAGCATATGGACATGCACGAGAAGATGCAGCACTGATACGCTGCCGGTTCTGGCCGCGCTGTTGCTGGGCCTGACGGCCTTGCCGGCGGCGGCGAACAAGGACGTGATCGTTGACAAGGTGTGGGTGCGCGAAAGCGTGCCGGGCCAGACCGCCGCCACCCTGCAATTGAATCTTTCGGTGATTTCGGCGGCGCGTCTGCTCGGCGTGAGCAGCCCGCTGGCCGAATCGGGTGAGATCGCGCGGGTGGAGCACCGTGGCGGCAGGATGCAGACGCGCCCCTTGTCAAGTTTGAAGCTGGCCGCGCACAGCACGGTTATTTTTGGCGTGCGCGGCCTGTATCTGGTGCTGCGCGGGCTGAAACAACCGCTCAACACAGGCGAGCGGATGCCGGTCAGTTTGCTGTTGGAAGTCGGCGGCAAGCGCCAGACGGTGGAGGTGAGTGCGGAGGTGCGCGCGCTGGAATTGAGCTACAAGCACTACAACGATCCGGCCGTGATGGATCATCGTTAGTTAGGAGGTTCCATGAAACATCGTGTTGGGCTTATTCTATTACTCTCATTATTTCTAGCTGCCTGCGCCACGACAGGTGACGGCAACGTTCAACAAAAACGTTTCGCCGCCATCGCAGGCAAATATCCTGAATCTTTCGTTGTCGTCGTCGAGGGGGCTGGAAACTATGTCGCAACGAAGATGGCGATTGCAGCGACAAAGGCTGGTGCAAATTCCACAACTTCGGATGCCATTCTGCAACTTTTATCTAACCGAAGCGCGAAGTTGGTTGTAGCTGTTACGGGCGAAGATGACAGCCTGACCGCTGCAACTTTGGAGAGAGCCATGCTGGATGGAAAAGGAAAAATATCGGGCAGTATGGCCGTCTTTGTGGGCAGTCTCGAATATAAGGAGAAATTGTCAAAAATCGCTTCTGAATCCGGGGTTCAACTTGAATTTATTGCCTATCCCTGACTCATTGGTCTAAAGGTCGCGTCACAAGCGGCGTTCGGTTACTTCGCTCCCAGCTCTTCGTCCTGCCATGGAACCCTTGCGCCAACTGCAAAGGCGGCTGCGGCCGCCTTTGTTTTGCCCTTGAAAAACTGTCGCGCCGACCACAGATACGGTGCAAGCGGGCGGATGCCCGTCTCTCTGTAACCCTGACGAAGGAGAATGAAATGGCCAATATCAGCCGATACAACCCGACCAGCAATGCGCTGGACGACCTGTTCCGCGGCTTCTTCATGCAGCCGGTGAAGTTCGAGGGGCAGCCGGAAGTGCGGATCAGGATGGATGTGAGCGAGGACGACAAGGCGTACATGGTGCATGCCGGAAATTCCGGGCGTGAAGAAGGATGACATCCAGGTGCAGATTGACGGCAACCAGGTGTCGATCAGCGCGGAAGTGAAGAACTAAAAAGAAGTGAAAGAAGGCGAAAAATTGCTGCGCAGCGAGCGTTACTACGGCAGTGTGTCGCGCGCCTTCTCGCTGGGGCAGGAGGTGGACGAGAGCGCCGCGCAGGTGAAGTATAAGGGCGGTGTGCTGGAGCTGACCCTGCCGAAGAAGGTGACGGTGACTGCGAAGAAGCTGGTCATCCAGTAAGAGGGGAAGTGATTGACGCAAACGGGCGGCGCGATGCCGCCCGTTTCGTTTTTGTCTGGAGTAGAATTCGCAGCAATTTTCCGAAGGAGCTGTCATGCCATTGTCTGCCGCGACCGCCGCGCAAAAAGCCCACACCCTGTCCGAGGCGCTGCCGTATATCCAGCGTTTCTTCGACAAGACCATCGTCATCAAGTACGGCGGCAACGCCATGACCGATCCCAAGCTGCAGGAGGGGTTCGCGCGCGATGTGGTGCTGCTCAAGCTGGTGGGCATGAACCCGGTGGTGGTGCATGGCGGCGGCCCGCAGATTAACGAGTTGCTGAAACGCGTGGGCAAGGAAGGCACTTTCGTGCAGGGCATGCGCGTCACCGACGAGGAGACCATGGATGTGGTCGAGATGGTGCTGGGCAAGGTCAACAAGGACATCGTCAATCTGATCAACCGGCATGGCGGCAAGGCGGTCGGCCTGACCGGGCAGGACGGCTCTTTCATCCGTGCCGACAAGCTGATGCTGGAGAGCCAGCAGGAGCCGGGCAAGATGCTGGACATTGGTCTGGTCGGCGAAATCAGCAAGATCGATCCGTCCATCATCACTTTCCTCGACTCCGGCGATTTCATTCCGGTGATCGCGCCGATCGGCGTCGCGCCCGACGGCGAGACACTGAACATCAATGCCGATCTGGTGGCGGGCAAGCTGGCGGAAGTGTTGCACGCCGAAAAACTGGTGCTGATGACCAACACGCCCGGCGTGCTGGATCGCAACGGCAAGTTGCTGACCGGCCTGTCGCCAAAACTGGTGGACGAACTGGTGGCGGATGGCACCCTGTCGGGCGGTATGTTGCCCAAGATCGGCTCGGCGCTGGACGCGGCGCGCAGCGGGGTGCGTGCGGTGCATATCATCGACGGTCGCGTGGAACATGCCTTGTTGCTTGAGATTCTGACCGACGAGGGGGTGGGCACGCTGATCAAGAGCAAGTAATTCAGCCACGGATGAACATGGATGAAACACTGATGAACCCAAATTATATTGGTGTAAATCCGTGTTTATCCGTGGCTAACAAGGTGTTCCAATCATGACGAACCGGGTCTGGCTCTTTGACCTCGACAATACCCTGCACAATGCTTCGGCGCATGTCTTTCCGCATATCAATCGCAGCATGACCGCGTATCTGCAGGAATACCTGCAACTGGATGAGGCGGCGGCGAACGCGCTGCGCATTGATTACTGGCAGCGCTACGGGGCGACCCTGACCGGCTTGATGAAGCACCACGGCACCGATCCGGAACATTTTTTGCGGCATACCCACCAGTTCCCGTATTTGTCCGACATGGTGCTGCGCCAGCCGCGCTTGCGCCATTTGTTGCAATGCCTGCCGGGCCGCAAAGTGGTGTTTTCCAACGCGCCGGAACAGTATGCGCGGGCGGTGCTGAAACTGCTGCGGGTGGACGACTTGTTCGGAGGCGTGTTTGCCATCGAGCAATCGCGCTACCGGCCAAAACCCCAGCTTGCCGGATTTCGCCATCTGCTGCGCCAATACCGTTTGAGCGCCGGGCAGTGCGTGATGGTCGAGGACAGCGCCGAAAATCTGCTGACGGCAAAACGGCTGGGGATGCGCACGGTGTGGGTGAGCGTTGTGGCGCGCACGCCGCCGCATGTGGATGTGAAAATACGCGATGTGCTGCATTTGCCGCGCATCATGAAAAAACTGTAAGGGGAAAACATGGCCGTCAAACAACCGGGTGAACGCAGGTTGCAGATTATGCAAACCATCGCCGAGATGCTGGAACAGCCCAAGGGCGAAAAAATCACCACCGCCGCACTGGCGGCGCGCCTGCAACTGTCCGAGGCGGCGCTGTACCGGCATTTCGCCAGCAAGGCGCAGATGTATGAAGGGCTGATCGAATTCATCGAGCAGACTGTGTTCGGATTGATCAACAAAATCACCACCGAAGAGAACAACGGAATGAAGCAGGCCGAACAGATTCTCGCCATGCTGCTGCGTTTCGCGCAAAAAAATCGCGGCATGACGCGGGTGCTGATCGGCGACGCGCTGGTGAACGAGGACGCGCGCCTGCAACTGCGCATCAACCAGTTCCTCGACCGGGTGGAAACCACCCTGAAACAATCGCTGCGCATCGCCTCGACCCAGGGTTCCCTCGCGCCGGATGCGGATGCCGGCGCGCAGGCAAATCTGATGCTGTGCTTTGTGATCGGGCGCTGGAGCCAGTTCGGCAAAAGCGGCTACACCCGCGACCCGATGGCGCAGTGGCCGCAGCAGTGGGCGCTACTTTCACATTCCTGAAGGAATTCGCATGATTCTCATTCTTACCCCGAACACCCTCGTTGACAGCGTCCAATACCGCCAGTTGGAGAAACATTTGGCAACGCTGCGGGGGGTGCGCGTGCGCGTGCACAGCGAACACGGCGTCGAGCAGACCCTGACCGAGCTGTATCTCATTGGCAATACGCAGGCGCTCGATGTGGCCGATATGCAGGCCTTTCCGTGTGTCGAGCGCGTGGTGCGGGTGTCTCAGGAGTACCGCATCCTTGGCCGCCACAAGGAGGATAACCGGCCCGCCTATTTTGAATACAACGGGGTGCGTTTCGGCCAGGACACGCTGCATGTGTTTGCCGGCCTGTGCGCGGTGGACAACCCGGAACACGTCGAGATCATGCTGCGCGCGCTGCGCGATAATGGCCAGGTCTGCACCCGCATGGGCGCGTACAAGCCGCGCACCAGCCCGTATGCGTTTCAGGGGCACGGCAAGACCTGCCTGCCTTATGTGTTCGAGCTGGCGGGGAAGTACGGGATCAGGGTGATCGCGATGGAGATCACGCACGAGTCGCATCTGGACGAGATCCGCGAGGCGCTGCGCCAGACCGGCAATCCGACCGGGGTGATGCTGCAGATTGGCACGCGCAACACGCAGAACTTCGAGTTGCTGAAGATCGTCGGGCGCCAGACCGAGATGCCGATCCTGCTCAAGCGCGGCTTCGGCATCACCCTGGACGAGTCGTTGAACGCCGCGGAATATCTGGCTTCGGAAGGCAACCGTAACGTGGTGTTCGGGCTGCGCGGGATGAAGACCAATATGGGCGATCCGCACCGCAATCTGGTCGATTTCGCCCATGTGCCGGTGGTCAAGCGCCTGACGCGGATGCCGGTGTGCGTCGATCCCTCGCATTCGGTCGGCAGCCGCGCCGCCGCGCCGGATGGCATCCTCGATGTCATGCACGTCACCGCACAAGGGGTGCTGGCGGGCGCGAACATGGTGCTGGTGGACTTTCACCCCGTGCCGGCGCAGGCACTGGTGGACGGTCCGCAAGCCTTATTGCTGAAGGAATTGCCGCATTTCCTGGAAGACGTGCAGATTGCGCGCGAGGCTTATTTGCAACGGGTCAAGCTGGCGCAGAAATACCGTGAATGAGCGGTGCACGCTGTGCTTTGCTAAAATGCCGCGCCTATGAATCCCCTCCAACTTTCCGTTGTCATTCCCGTTTATAACGAGGAGCAAGGCCTGCAGGCGCTGTTCGACCGCCTGTATCCCGCGTTGGACAAGCTCGGCATCGGTTACGAGATCGTGTTCGTCAACGACGGCAGCCGCGACCGTTCCGCCGCCATCCTGCGCGCGCAGTTCCAGCAGCGCCCCGATGTGACGCGCGTGGTGCTGTTCAACGGCAATTTCGGCCAGCACATGGCAATCATGGCCGGCTTCGAGCAGTGTCGCGGGCAGCGCATCGTGACGCTGGATGCCGATCTGCAGAATCCGCCGGAAGACACGCATCTGCTGCTGGCGAAGATGGACGAGGGGCACGATTACGTCGGCTCCATCCGCCGTCAGCGCAATGACAGCTGGTGGCGGCATGTCGCTTCGCGCGCGATGAACGGTCTGCGCGAAAAAATTACCCGCATCAGGATGACCGACCAGGGCTGCATGTTCCGCGCCTACGACCGCCACATCATCGACGCGATCAACAGTTGCCGCGAAGTGAACACCTTTATTCCCGCGCTGGCTTACAGCTTTGCAAAAAATCCCGCCGAGGTGGTGGTGGGGCACGAGGAGCGCGCGGCGGGTGAATCGAAGTATTCCCTGTACAGCCTGGTGCGCCTCAACTTCGACCTGATGACCAGCTTTTCGCTGGTGCCGTTGCAGCTTTTTTCCATGCTGGGGATGGCGATTGCGGCGGGCTCCGGTTTGCTTTTCGTCTTGCTGGTCGTGCGCCGCCTGTGGATCGGCCCCGAGGCGGAAGGCCTGTTTACCCTGTTCGCATTGATGTTCTTCCTCATCGGCATCGCGTTGTTCGGCATCGGCCTGCTCGGCGAATACATCGGCCGCATTTACCAGCAGGTGCGCCACCGGCCGCGTTATCTGATCGAGGCGGTGTTGGAAAAGCGCGATGAGTAGCGCTGTTGTCTTCGCGTATCACAACGTCGGGTGCAGGTGTCTGAATGTGCTTCTCGCACGCGGCGTAGATGTCAAATTGGTGGTGACCCACCGCGACAATCCGACAGAGAACATCTGGTTCGACAGCGTGCAACAACTGGCCGAGCTGCATGACATTCCGGTCATCACACCCGACGATCCGAACGCGGCGGAAGTGGTGGCGCGGATTCGGGCCTTGCAGCCGGAATTCTTTTTCTCGTTCTATTACCGCGAGATGCTTAAAGCGCCGCTGCTGGTGATTCCGGCGCGCGGCGCGCTCAACATGCACGGCTCGCTGCTGCCGAAATACCGCGGACGGGTGCCGGTGAACTGGGCGATAATCCGCGGCGAAACGGAAACCGGCGCCACCCTGCACTACATGACGGAAAAGCCCGACAACGGCGACATCGTGGCACAGCAGACGGTACCGATTTTGCCCAATGACACGGCGCATGAAGTATTTCAGAAAGTCACCGTGGCGGCGGAGATGGCGCTGAACGGGGTGCTGCCGGCGCTGCTGGCGGGCCGGGCGCTGCGGATCAAACAGGACTTGGGCAAGGGCGCTTACTTCGGCGGGCGCAAGGCGGAAGACGGCATCATTGACTGGACGCAATCGGCGCTGGAGATACATAACTTGGTGCGCGCGGTGGCGCCACCGTATCCCGGCGCACTGACGCAACTGGTGGGCAAGCCGACGCGCATTCTGCAGACGCTGGTGGTTAAGGGCGAGGCAAGCGGCCGGCCCGCCTTTTTTGCGCGCGACAGCAAGGTATATGCGCGCTGCGGCAGCGGGCTGTTGCGCGTGGTGCGCTTCGAGATGGACGGCGCGGAGATGGGCGCGGCGGCATTCGCGCAAAAATACGGCAATGTGGAATTTGAATTTAACTGTTAAGGAAATGAAATGAAGAAAGTGCTGATCCTTGGTGTGAACGGTTTCATCGGTCACCATTTGTCCAACCGTATCCTCGCCACCACAGACTGGGAGGTCTATGGCATGGACATGAGCAGCGACCGCATCTCCGACCTGATCGGCAAGCCGCGCTTCCACTACTTTGAGGGCGACATCACCATCAACAAGGAATGGGTCGAATATCACGTCAAGAAGTGCGACGTGATCCTGCCGCTGGTGGCGATTGCCACACCGGCCACTTATGTCAAAGCGCCGCTGCGCGTGTTCGAGCTGGACTTCGAGGCCAACCTGCCGATCGTGCGCGCGGCGGTGAAATACAAGAAACACCTGATGTTCCCCTCGACTTCGGAAGTGTATGGCATGTGCCATGACGAAGAATTCGACCCGGAGAATTCCGAGCTGATCTGCGGCCCGATCAACAAGCCGCGCTGGATCTACTCCACCTCCAAGCAGCTGATGGACCGCGTGATCTGGGGCTACGGCATGCAGGACAACCTGAACTTCACCCTGTTCCGCCCGTTCAACTGGATCGGCGCCGGGCTGGATTCAATCAACACGCCGAAGGAAGGCAGCTCGCGCGTGGTGACCCAGTTCCTCGGTCACATCATTCGCGGTGAGAACATCAGCCTGGTCGATGGCGGCCACCAGAAACGCGCGTTCACCTACATCGACGACGGCATCGACGCGATGATGAAGATCATCGCCAACAAGGACGGTATTGCCACCGGCAAGATCTACAACATCGGCAACCCGACCAATAACTTCGCCATCCGCGACCTGGCCGACATGATGCTGAAGCTGGCGAACGAATATCCCGAGTATCGTGAATCCGCGAAGAAGGTGAAGATTGTCGAAACCACTTCTGCTGCTTACTACGGCAAGGGATACCAGGACGTGCAGAACCGCGTGCCGAAGATCACCAACACCTGTGAGGAGCTGGACTGGCAACCGACCACCAACATGGCCGACACCCTGCGCAAGATCTTTGACGCCTACCGTAGCCAGATCGCCGAGGCGCGCGGCTTGGTTGACTGATTGTAGGTCGGGTTTCAGCCCGACGCGTCATGTCGGGTTGAAACCCGACCTATATTGGCCTGCACAGATGAAACAACTCGCTCTCAAGATCGACGTCGATACCTATCGCGGTACGCGTGAAGGCGTTCCGCGTCTGGTTGATGCGCTGCAACGCCATCAGGCGCAGGCCAGCTTCTTCTTCTCGCTCGGTCCGGACCACACCGGGCGTGCCATCAAGCGCGTGTTTCGCCCCGGCTTTTTGAGCAAGGTCTCGCGTACTTCCGTGGTCGAGCATTACGGCATCAAGACGCTGTTGTACGGCACGCTGTTGCCGGGACCGGACATCGGCAGAAAGTGTGCGGACATCCTGCGCTCGGTGCGCGATGCGGGCTTCGAAGTCGGCATCCACTGCTACGACCACATCCGCTGGCAGGATCACGTGGCACAGAAAGGCGAGGCGTGGACGCGGCGCGAACTGCAGCGCGCGGTGGACCGTTACACGGAAATCTTCGGCGAAGCGCCCAAGGCGCATGCCGCCGCCGGCTGGCAGACCAACCGCCACGCCCTGCGCCAGACCCAGCATCTGGGTTTCGACTACAGCTCCGACACGCGCGGCACGCATCCCTTCATTCCGACCTGGCAGGCCGAGATTATCGCCTGCCCGCAACTGCCCACCACCCTGCCGACACTGGATGAACTCATCGGGCGTGACGGCATCACGCTGGAGAATGTGGCGCAGCATCTGCTCGAACTGTCCCGATCCGTACCCGCATCGGGACACGTTTATACCCTGCATGCCGAACTGGAAGGGCAGAAATGGCTGCCGATCTTCGAGCAGTTACTGCAGGGCTGGCGCGAGCAGGGATACGAACTGGTTTCGATGCGGCAGTATCTGCAAACCCTGAAGGCGGATGACCTTCCGCTGTGTGAAGTCAAGCCGGGTACGGTCGAAGGCCGCAGCGGGACATTGGCCGTGCAGCACATGTTTCCCTAAAGAAAATCCGCAAACTGCCGTAAATCCTTCTGCACACTTGCAACGGAGGAGTCATGGCATCACACAATATCAACGGATTGGCGGGATGGGTCGCCTTTCTCTCGCAAGCGGACATCCCTGTGCTCAAGCAGACGGCGCGTGAACTCGACGCGTTGCGGCAGGATGCGAACAAGTTGAGTGCGCGCGGCGTGGCCGACGCGATCGCCGCCGACCCGATGCTGACCGTGAAGCTGTTACGTTATCTGCAACAGCACAAACGCCGCAGCCAGACCAGCGAAGTCGTGCAGGTCGAGCAGGCGCTGCTCATGCTGGGCGTCGAGGCGTTCTACAACAAGGTTCCCGCCAGCCCCAATGTCCAGGACACAATGCAGGGGCAGACCCCTGCACTGATCGAACTGTTGCATGTTGTGCACCGCTCGCATCGTTCTTCCGAATACGCGCGTGACTGGGCGATCCGCCTGAACGACATGCACTACGAGGAAGTGCGGGTCGCCGCCTTGCTGCACGATCTCGCCGAGATGCTGTTGTGGTGTTATGCACCGCAACAGATGTTGCAGATCCGCGCCCTGCAACAGCAGGATAAGACACTGCGCAGCCGGGTCGCGCAGGAGCACGTGCTGGGTTTTAATCTGCCTGATTTGCAAAAAGTGCTGGTCAAGGAATGGAGCTTGCCGCAGTTGCTGCTGGAACTGATGGATGACAGCAACGCGGGCAAGCCGCGTGTGCGCAATGTGACGCTGGCGGTCAATCTGGCGCGCCATTCGGCCAACGGCTGGAACGATGCGGCGCTGCCGGATGATTATCGCGATATGGGGGCGTTGTTACGCATTCCGCCGGCAGAGGCGATGGCGTTGGTGGTGCCCGACGAAGGCAATGCGTGTGACCTCGATAAGCCGCACTGACTGTGGGTCGGACTTCAGTCCGACGCGAATCCAGAAGCGTTCGAGTACAGTTCACGCCGGATCGTCGTGATGACCTGCTCGTGCAGGTTGTCTGACAGGCAATCCACCCCGATATTCTCCGTGCTGCGCAGCCAAGTGAGCTGGCGCTTCGCCAGTTGCCGGGTGGCGGCGATGCCTTTGTCCAGCAATTCGGTTGCAGTGATCTCCTCTTCCATATATTCCCACGCCTGGCGGTAGCCGACGCAGCGCATCGAAGTCATGTTGCGCTGCAAGGGATACTTGTCGCGCAAGGCGCGTAATTCATCGACCAATCCCTGTTTCAGCATGGCCTCGAAGCGGGTGGCGATGCGTTGGTGCAGCACACCACGGTCTGAGGGAATCAGCGCGAAGGGCAGGATGTTGTAGGGGAGCGGATTGGGTTCCTGTTGCCGGATAAGGATTGACATGGGCTGCCCGCTCACCCGGTAGATTTCCAGTGCGCGCTGGATGCGCTGCGTGTCGGTGGCATGCAGGCGTGCCGCCGTTTCCGCATCCACCTTCGCCAACTCGGCATGCAGATGTTCGATGCCGTATTGCGCGATCTCGGCATCCAGTTCGGCGCGCAACGCCGCATCGGCCTGCGGCAACGGACTCAAGCCTTCACGCAGCGCCTTGAAATACAGCATGGTTCCACCGACCAGCAAGGGAATCCTGCCGCGCGCGGTGATGTCTGCCATCAGGCGCAAGGCATCATGGCGGAACGCGGCAGCCGAATAGGCTGCGGTCGGGTCGATGATGTCGATCAGGTGGTGCGGCGCGCGGGCGAGGGTGGCGGCATCCGGTTTGGCGGTGCCGATGTCCATGTCGCGGAACACAAGCGCCGAATCCACGCTGATCAGTTCGACCGGCAGGCGTTGCGCCAGCTCGACCGCCACGCCTGTCTTGCCGCTGGCGGTGGGGCCCATGAGGAAGATGGCCGGGGGCAGCTTATTCACTCTGGAGCACCGTCATTCCGGCGCAGGCCGGAATCCAGCAATACAAAACGGCCGCGCAGCGACAAAACCCATTGTCTCGCTCCGCGAGGATATTTTTTTCATCTGGATTCCGGCCTGCGCCGGAATGGCAGGTTGGCTTCATGCCAACTCCTCGTCGCGTGTCTCGTGGATGAGAAATGCAGCCAGCAGGCTGATCGCCGCCGCCACCGAGATATAACCGCCCACCCAACCGAGTCCGCCGTGCAACACCAGCTTCTGGGCAATGAACGGCGCGAGTGATGCGCCGAGAATGCCGCCGAGATTGTAGGCGGTGCCGGCGCCGGTGTAGCGCACGCGGGTCGGGAACAGCTCCGGCAGCAGCGCGCCCATCGGGGCGAAGGTCGCGCCCATCAGGAACAGTTCGATACTCAAGAATGCGGTGATGAGCACAGGCGAGCCGCTGCCCAGCATCGGTTCCATCAGGAAGCCGGACAATAGTGCGGCACTGCTGGCGACGAGCAGCACCGGACGGCGGCCATAACGGTCGCCCGCGATTGCCGCGAGCGGTGTGGCGGCAGCCATGAACAGCACCGCCACACACAGCATAAGCAGGAACTGCGCGCGTGGAATGCCGAGCGTGGCGACGCCGTAGCTCAGTGAAAATACCGTGGTGATGTAGAACAGCGCGTAGCACACCACCATCAGCAATGCGCCGAGGATCAGCGGTTTGGCGTGGTAGGCGAACAGTTGCAGCAACGGCAATTTTACCGGCTGATGCGCAGCGATCGCCTTGCTGAACACCGGCGTCTCCGCCAGCTTGAGCCGCACATACAGGCCGACCGCGACCAGCACTGCGCTGGCGAGGAACGGGATGCGCCAGCCCCAGTCGCGGAAAGCCGCATCGTCGAGCAGATTCGCCAGCAGCAAAAAACTGCCGACCGCGCACAGAAAGCCGACTGGGGGCCCCAGTTGCGGGAACATGCCGAACCAGCCGCGCCGGCCTGCGGGCGCATATTCCGCCGCCAGCAAGGCCGCGCCGCCCCATTCGCCGCCGAGGCCGATGCCCTGGCCGAAGCGCAGCAGACACAGCAATGCGGGTGCTACCCAGCCGACCATTTCATAGCTGGGCAACACACCAATCAAAATGGTCGAGATTCCCATCACCAACAAGGAGGCGACCAGTGTCGCCTTGCGCCCGATGCGGTCGCCAAAATGGCCGAATAGCAGCGCGCCGAACGGACGCGCGACGAAGGCGATGCCGAAAGTGAGGAAAGCATTCAGCGCCTGCACCGCGGGATCACTGTTGGGAAAGAACAGCGGCCCGATCACCATCGCCACGGCGAGGCCGTAGATGTAGAAATCGTAGAACTCGATGGCGGTGCCGATGAAGCTGGCGAAGGCGATCCGTGTGGTGGAAAAATCCATTATTCGGGCAAATCGCGTTGTCGCGTGGTCGTTCATTTCCTCGCCTACCTTTAGGTATGTCTCGTTATTTACTGCGCGGTTCCTGGCGCTTCATCCCGAAAATGGATTTATTGGAAATTTCTAATCTTGAGCAAGAAATCTCAGGATCGATCCAATCTCATTGATTGTCGTATCAAACCACTCAGTACCAGGAACGTTTTCACGCCATTTTCCACGTGCTTTAAGTGTATTGTGGATGGCGAGTTCGGTTGGTCCTACACGTTTAACTTTCCATCTTCCGAGAATGATTGGATTGTCGAAAGTTGCAGACCCTTTGCATTGGGTCATTACTCGATCTTCGACAACACCAATTGTTTTTCCAATTTTTATGGGGAATGGGTTGCTGGCATTAACAAGGATTGGAAAGGTGAATGCGTAAATCCATCCCTCAAATTCCGATGAAGTTTCATCGCCATCTTCTAGAGCGGATTCTTCTAACTCTTCATCACGAACATCTTCTGCGGTTTCCGCGCGGAATAATCCATTTCCCAGATTGACAAATATCTTTTGATCTTTTGTTAGGAGTGAAGCAACAAATTTGATAATGGAGTGAACAGGGTCTACACGATCTGATTGGGCTTTTTTTATTTTTGTTTGTTGCTGTTCAATAGTTAGGTATTTGTCGATTACCGTTTGAATCAATTCCGTAAGTCGGAATGGTTCTCCATTCATGACTTCGGGCTTTTGCTGAATTTCTTGAAGTGCGACATACCTGGCAAATCTATAGCAGAACGATCTGGTTGGTTCGAATTTAAAGTTCATGGGTACGCACCTCAAAAGAATGGAATCTAATTACTGTCAATTATTTGCCCCGCATGAACATCGCATTCAGCTCCGCCAGCGTGACTTGGACCCAGGTCGACTGTCTGTGCTCACACTGGTCGGCGCGTCGTTGTAGGCAAGGTCGAAGCGGCCTTCGAGTGAAAGGCTGGTATTGCTCGCATCTTGCAGGCGCGCAATGCCGGAGCGTTTTAGCCCGGCGAATTCCGAAGCATCGGGCGGTTCGAGTGCAAGCGGCTTGTTCGCACCGCACAGATTATCCAGCGGCGAACTCATCTTCGTTTCCAATTAGCCAGACTTTGGGTTGAGCCAGCACGCGCTCCACGAACGCATTTTTTTGTTTGATGCGTTTCGCCAATTCCACTTGCGTGTAGATGGTGGGGTTGATGGTGCGTCCGAGGATGGTTGCCGCTTGTTCCAGCGCGGCATAGAGGTCGGCATATTCCAGCGTGTCGCTGATGAGCATGAGGTCGATGTCGCTGTGCGCGGTGTCGCTGCGTTTGGCGACGGAGCCATAGACAAAGGCCGCTGTGATCTTTTTGGTGAAAGGCGTGAGCGCCGAGCGCAACGGTTCGGCAAGTCCTACGGTCTTTTGCACGATGCCGCAGAGTTCGGCAAAGATGGGCGATTGTGGATTGGCTTGATAGTGCTTGCGGTTTCCATGCGGCATTACCGTTACGAGCCCGCTTTCTTCGAGGCGCTTCAGTTCGCGTTGAACCGCGCCAGAGCCGCCGCCCGTCAGTCCGATCAACTCGGTGGCAAAGAAGCTGCGTTCTGGTTGGCCGAACAGGAAAGCCAGCACGCGTTGTTGTGTGTTGGAGAACAATGCATCGGACAAGCCGGTATGCGGTGTATTGGTGATTTTGGTTTTTATACCCATATTGGGTATCCTACTACCCAAATTGGGTATGTGCAAGCTTGGCATTTCCCTGCGCATCATCATTATTTCCCGCGCATAAACATCGCATCCAATTCCGCAATCGTGATCTGGAACCAGGTTGGTCTGCCGTGGTTGCACTGGTCGGCGCGTTCGGTCTGTTCCATCTCGCGCAGGATGGCGTTCATCTCGGGCAGGCTCAGTTGCTGGTTGGCGCGCACGGCGGAATGGCAGGCGAGGGTGGCGAGCAAGGCATTGCGCCGTTCGGTGAGCGCGCGCGATGCGCCGAAGTCGCGCAGTTCGTGCAGTACTTCGCGCGCGGCGGTCTCGGCGTGCGACTGCTTGAGCATGGCCGGCATGGCGCGCACCGCCAGCGTGGTGGGCGAGAGCGGGGCGATGTCGAAGCCCAGCTGTTTCAGCGCTTCCTGTTCTTCTTCGGCGGTGGCGATGTCCAGTGCTTCGGCAGCGAACGTCACCGGAATCAGCAGCGGTTGTGTCGGCATTTGCTGCTGGTCGAACGCGGTCTTTAGTTTTTCATACACGATGCGTTCGTGTGCGGCGTGCATGTCCACCACGATCAAACCTTGCTGGTTTTGCGCGAGGATGTAGATGCCGGAGAGCTGGCCGAGCGCGAAGCCGAGCGGGTGTTCGGGTGCGGGAAAGGTAAAAGGGCGGTGTGGGTCGGACTTCAGTCCGACATGTCGGGTTGAAACCCGACCTACACTTGCATCGTCTGTTTGTGCTTCCCACAAGCGATAAGTCGCCTGCCGTTCGGCAGCGCCGAACGCGATGTGTTGCTGACTGGCGTTGTCGTAGGAGCCAGCTTGCTGGCGAAAGTTGTTCGCGGCTGAAGCCGCTCCTACAACCGTGCCAGATTGCGTTTCTGCCATCGGCGTGCTCAACGCATCCTGCAAGGCATGGAACACGAACTGGTGGATGCCCTGACTTTCGCGGAAGCGCACTTCGCTCTTGGCCGGATGCACGTTCACATCCACCTGTTCCGGCGGCAGTTCGAGGAACAGCACGAAGGCCGGATGGCGTTGGTGGTGCAGGATGTCCTGATAGGCCTGGCGCACGGCGTGCGCGAGCACCTTGTCGCGCACGAAGCGGCCATTGACGAAGAAATACTGTTCGTCGCGTGTCGAGCGCGAATAGGCGGGCAGGGCGGCGATACCGTGCAGTTGCAGGCGGCCGATTTGGCGTTCTATGTTGACGGCGTGTTGGGCGAATTCGGCGCCGAGGAGGGCGGCTACTCTCTCCCCCAGCCTCTCTCCCGCAAGCGGGCGAGGGGAGCGAATTGTGGCTGCGAGTTGCCAGATGCGCTTGCCGTTGTGCTGCAACGAGAACGCCACATCCGGCCGCGACAGCGCGATGCGCTTGAATGTTTCCTCGCACCAGGCGTATTCGGTATTTTCAGTTTTCAGGAATTTTCGCCGCGCCGGGGTATTGAAATACAGCTCGCGCAATTCGACGCTGGTGCCCTGGGCATGGGCGGTGGGTGCGGCAGCGCTTTGCGTGCCGTCCATCGCTTCCACTTTCCATGCGTGTGCGGCATCCGCAGGGCGGCTGGTGAGAGTGACCTGCGCCACCGCCGCCATGCTCGCCAATGCCTCGCCGCGAAAGCCCATGCTGGCGACGCGCTGCAAGTCGTCGAGTGAGGCGATCTTGCTGGTGGCGTGGCGCATCAGCGCCAGCGGCAGTTGTTCCGCCGCGATGCCGCCGCCGTTGTCGCGCACGCGCAGCAATTTGATACCGCCGCCTTCCAGCTGCACCGCGATCTCCGTCGCGCCTGCATCCAGGCTGTTCTCCAGCAATTCTTTCAGCGCCGAAGCCGGGCGTTCGATCACTTCGCCAGCGGCGATTTGGTTGATGAGCAGGTCTGGCAGGTGGTGGATGGCAGGCATATGTGGATTATAGCCGCGCCGCTCCGGGCACGGGGGCGACGGGTATAATTCGCGCCCGCAAACACTCCCCACTCGACCTTCCCATGCTGCACTGGCAAGACGGACAGCCTTATTCAGAACGCTACGGCGATGTGTATTTCTCCACCGATTCCGGTTTGGAAGAAACGCGCCATGTCTTTCTGCAAGGGAACGATCTTGCGCAACGGTTTGCCGCGCTGCAAGCGGAGGAGAGTTTCTGCATCGGCGAGACCGGTTTCGGCACCGGGCTGAATTTTCTGTGCGCGTGGCAGTTGTTTGAACGTCTTGCGCCGACGGGGGCAAGCCTGGATTTCTTCAGCGTCGAAAAATTTCCACTCGAAGACGACGAGCTGTGCGCCGCGCTGGCATTGTGGCCGGAATTTCAGGGAGAGGCGCGTGTGTTGCTGGCGCGCTGGCAACGGCGCGTGCCGGGCTGGAATCGCTGGCACTTTGCTGGCGGTCGCGTGCGCCTGACGCTGGCCATCGAGGATGTGGCCGACGCTTTGCCGCAACTGCCGCAGGCGTGTGTCGGGGCATGGTTCCTCGATGGTTTTTCGCCGGCGAAGAATCCGGAGATGTGGAGTGATGAGGTGCTCTCCGCCATCGCCCGTGCTTCGCATGCGGGCACGACGCTGGCGACCTACACCTGCGCGGGTTGGGTGCGGCGCGGTTTGCAGCAGGCCGGATTCACGGTCGAGCGTGTGCCGGGTTTCGGGCGCAAGCGCGAGATGGTGCGTGGGCAATTTTCATCCAACCAAAATATCCCTGCCGGTCGGGTTTTAACCCGACATGTCGGGTTAAAACCCGACCTACATTTGCCTCTATCACCCGGAGCGAATATTTCGACCGCTCTCGTCATCGGTGCCGGTCTCGCCGGTTGCGCTGCTGCCCATGCGTTGGCGCAGCGCGGCATCGCGGTGACCCTCATCGACCGTGCGCCGCAACTGGCCAGTGCCGCTTCCGGCAATCCGCGCGGCATTCTCTACGCGCGCTTCGGTGCGGGGATGAACGCCTTGCATCGTTTGGTGCTGGCGGCCTACGGCCATGCGCTGGCTTGGCTGGACGAGGTGTTGCCGGTGGATGGCGTGCAGCGTTCTGAATGCGGGCTGCTGCAACTGGCGGCGACAGAAGCCGAGGCCAAACGCATCGCCAAACTGGCTGCGCTGGATTGGCCGCCGCATCTGCTGCGCGCGGTGCAGGCGGACGAGGCATCGGCGCTGGCGGGGTTGCCCATGACGCACGGCGGCTTGTGGTTTCCCGCCGGCGGCTGGGTGGTGCCACCGGTAGTCTGTGCGAGACTGACGCAGCATCCGAACATCACGCTGCAACTGGAGAGTGAAGTCACCGTGCTGGAAAGAACGGGAAATGGCTGGCGCGCAAGCGGGGCAGATTTTTCTGTCGAAGCGGAGCAAGCCGTGGTGTGCTCGGCGCATCAGGCAAAGCAACTGGCGCCGTTCATTGCTTTTCCCCTGCAACCGGTGCGCGGCCAGATCAGTATTTTGCCCGCGACGACGGCCAGCAAAAAATTGAAGGCTGTGCTGTGTGCCGAAGGTTATTGCGCACCTGCCGTGGCCGAGCGGCATGTGGTGGGTGCGACGACCACTTTCGACGACGAGAGCACGGCGGTGCGCGCGGCAGACCATGCCGAGAATCTGGCGCAACTCGCCGCGCAGATGCCTGCCTTGCAGCAGGCGTTGGGGGAGGTGGATGTGGCGCGACTTAATGGGCGCGCCGGCATCCGCTGCTCCGTACCGGGTGCCACGCCGCTGGTGGGCGAGGTCGCCCCGGGATTGTATTGCAGCCTCGCACACGGCACACGCGGATTACTCACGGCGGGCCTTGCGGGCGAAGTGGTCGCCGCCGCGATGTGCGGGCAACTGCCGCCGTTGCCGCAGGATCTGGTGGATGCGCTGGCGCCGTTGCGAAGACGCCGCCTTCAAGGATAATGAGCAGCATGAAAAAAACACAGCCCACCGAATACCCCGAGATCTGTCCCGGCCAATCCGTCGAGCTGCTGAAGGAACTGCATATCCTGACGCGCGACGGCAAGATGAACCAGGATTCGCGGCGCAAGCTAAAGCAGGTGTACCACCTGTATCAGTTCATCGAACCTTTGTTGCAGGAAGTTTGCAACGCACGCGGCGCGCTGACGCTGGTGGACCACGGTGCGGGCAAGTCGTATCTGGGCTTCATCCTGTACGACCTGTTCTTCAAGGCGTTAGCCAGGGAACAGGAATCGAAGGACAGTCGCCAGCAAGCTGGCTCCTACAGGATTTATGGCATCGAGACGCGCGAAGAATTGGTTACTCATTCGCGCGACCTGGCACAGCGCCTGGGTTTTGGCGGCATGTCCTTCCTGAATTTATCCGTGGCGGAATCCATCACGTCGGGCGAATTGCCCGCAAAGGTTGATGTCGTAACGGCATTGCATGCCTGCAATACCGCGACCGATGACGCGATCCGATTCGCCCTGGCCAAGCAGGCTATGCACATTGTGCTGGTGCCGTGCTGTCAGGCGGAAGTGGCCGCGGAGTTGCGCAAGAACAAGGGCAGGCAACTGGCAAAGGATGCGCTCACCGAATTGTGGCGGCATCCGATCCACACGCGCGAATTCGGCAGTCACCTCACCAATGTGTTGCGCTGCCTGCAACTGGAGGCGCACGGTTATCGGGTGACGGTGACCGAGCTGGTGGGCTGGGAGCATTCGATGAAGAACGAACTCATCGTCGCCAGCTACAAGGACTTGCCGCGCCAGCGTGCGGCGCAGCGCCTGGAATCCTTGCTGCAAAGCGTGGGGCTGGACGAAATGCGCGAGCGGTTTTTTACGGAATAGACCCATGCAAATCGGCAACGACACACAAACCCATTACCAGCGCATCGGCGGTGAACAAAAAGTGCGCCAACTGGTGCAGCGCTTCTACCAGTTGATGGATGAATTGCCGGAAAGTTACGGCATCCGCAAGCTGCATCCGGCCGACCTCAAGACTTCGGAGGAGAAACTGTTCATGTTCCTCTCCGGCTGGATGGGCGGGCCGCAACTGTTCATCGAAAAATTCGGCCATCCGCGTTTGCGCCAGCGGCACATCAACTTTGCCATCGGCAATGCCGAGCGCGACCAGTGGATGTTGTGCATGACGCAGGCGCTGCATGACGTGGTGGAGGATGAGGCGCTGCGGCGCGAGTTGCTGGCAGCCCTGTACAAGGTGGCCGATTTCATGCGAAATCAGGCAGAATAAGTCATGCAAAACACTCCCAAGACGGCGGACAAACAGCTTGCCCTGCGCATCGGCATGATTTTTGTGTTGCTCGCGGTGCTGGAGTTACTCTTGGTTCATACCTTTTCGCCGCTGGAAAACCGCCTGTCCGATGCGTTCGTGCGCATGCAGGCTGCATCGCTGACACCCGATCCTGATATCGTCATCGTCGATATCGACGATGCCAGTCTGGCACAGATGGAAGACGAGGCCGGGCGCTGGCCGTGGCCGCGCGCCGTTCACGGCGAACTGGTGCGCGGGATCGCCGCACAGCAACCGCGCGCCATCGTGTTCGATATCCTGTTCAGCGAACGCGACCAATTCAGGCCCGACAGCGATGACGTTTTCAATCAGGCGCTGCAAGGCATCGCCAATGTGTATTTCCCGATGGTGCGGCGCGATGCGGCGCTGGACGCACAAGGCGCGCCCGCTGCCCAGATCGCGCCCTTGTTGGGTCTGCAACGCGGCGAACAGGCCGACGAAACGGCGCGCATCGCGCTGTTGCCGCCGCTGGCGCTCGACCCGGCCCACTGGCGTGTCGGCACCATCAATTTCGAGGAAGACGCGGATGGCGTCGGGCGGCGCTACCAGCTTTACACCGATGCCTACGGCTGGCTGATCCCGTCCCTGCCGGCGCGCGTCGCGCAAGACCTGGGTTACGCCGTGCCACAGCAGGCCGACATGATCCTTGCCTGGCGCGGCAAGGCAAATTCCTTCAAACATCTCTCCTATGCCGACTTGTATGCGGACTTCAGCCGCGGGCAGCGGCAACGTCCGGCGGATGAGCTGAAGGATAAGATCGTTATCATCGGCACGGCGGCGACCGGCATGCATGATGTGCGGGTGACGCCGCTGGCCAGCCTGACTCCCGGTGTGGAAATGCTGGCGACGGCCATCGACAACCTGAAGAACGGCCGCACCATGCGGCGGGCAAATAATGACTTCGCGCTCGGTATCGCGCTGTTGCTGCTGGGGTTGTTGAGCATCGCCTTCATGCGCGGCATTCACACGCTCAAGATCGGCGGCGTGTTGGCTGCCGCCAGTGTGCTGTTGCTGGCGGCGGGCTATGTTGCCGTCACGCAACGGTTGTTGCTGCCGGTGCTGGCGCCGCTGGTGCTGGCATGGGCGGCCTATTTCGCCTTTGCCCTGCGCGAATATCTGCGCGAAAAGAAATCGCGCGAACAGGCGGTGCAGCTGTTCAGCCGTTTCGTCAATCCGCATGTGGTGCAGGAACTGGTGGCACATGGCGGGCTGAGCCGCGCCGGCGAAAGTCGCCAGGTCAGTGTGCTGTTCTCCGACATCCGGGGCTTTACCACCCTGTCCGAGAAGCGCACGCCGGAACAGGTGGTGGAACTGCTCAATCGCTACTTCAGTTTGCAGGTCGAAGTGATTTTTCGCCACGGCGGCTCGCTCGATAAGTTCATTGGCGATGCCATCATGGCCTTCTGGGGCGCGCCGCTGGACGACCCGGAGCACGCGCGCCACGCGGTGGAGGCGGCGCTGGAGATGGGCGAGGTGTTGCAGCGCTTCAGGCACGAACTGGGCGAGGCCGATGCGAATTTTGATGTCGGCATCGGCATCCATTCCGGCCCGGCGGTGGTGGGGCTGATCGGTTCCGAGCAGCGGCGCGAATACACCGCCATCGGCGACACGGTGAATCTGGCGAGCCGCATCGAAGGCCTGACCAAGGGCGTGTCGCGCATCCTGGTGTCGCGCGATACGATGCAGGCATGCGGTGACGCGTTCGCCTTCCAGTCGTTCGGTTCGTACAAGGTCAAAGGGCGCGAGCAGGAAGTTGAATTGTTCGCGCCGTCGCGCAAAGAGGAGAAAACGGAATGAGAAGATTACTCGTGTGGTGCTGCGCTTTCGGTTTTGTCGCGAGCGCGTTGGCGGCGGAGGATGCCTATACGATTCGCGCCACCGAACTCAAGATCAAACCTTATAGCGACGCGCAAACACTGGCGACTTTGCCCGCGCGCAGCAAGGTGGCGGTGTTGCAGCGGCGCGCGTCCTGGACGCAGATCAAGTCGGGCGAGACAACCGGCTGGGTGAAGATGCTCAGCCTGCAACTGGCGCGCGGCGCGACGGACCGCCGTGCGGACAACGGATTGCGCTCCCTGTTCAGCGTGGCGCGCAGCGGCGGCAGCGGCGCCACCGTGACCACCGGTGTGCGTGGCCTGTCGGAAGAGCAACTGAAGAACGCGCAACCCGATCCCGATGCGTTGCAGGAGCTGGAGCGCTATGCCGCCAACCGGCGTGACGCGCAACGTTTTGCTGCCGAGGGTAAATTGCAGGCACAGCGCGTGGATTATCTGCCGGGAGACAAAAAATGAGAGCCCTTATACTTTTATGGTCGATGACCTTGGCAATGTCGGCACAGGCCTTCGATTTCGGCAGTATCGATTGGGAGAAGGCGGCCAAGGTGGTGCAGAAAGTCAAGAAAGCCAATACCGAGGTGAGCGAACCGCAGGAGATCGAGCTGGGCGGCGGTATCGCCAGCAGTCTGCTGGGCGCGGCGCCCCTGCTCGATAATCCGGCATTGCAGCGCTATGTGAACCGCATCGGACGCTGGATCGCCCTGCAAAGCGAGCGTCCCGATCTGCCTTGGCATTTCGGCGTGCTGGACGATGCGGACATCAACGCTTTTGCCGCGCCCGGCGGTTACGTGTTCATCACCAAGGGTTTGCTGGCGCGCATGAACAGCGAGGCGGAACTGGCGGGTGTGCTGGCGCACGAGATCTCGCACGTGCTGCGCAAACATCATTTGCAAGCGCTGAAAAAGGGCGCGCGGCGCGAGTTAATGGCCGATCTGGCCGGTGAAGCGATCAAATCAAAAGGCGGCGATGAACGTCTGCGCAAGCTGGTCAGCGCGGGCACCGAGTTGTATGCGCGCGGTCTGGACAAGGAAGATGAATTTGAATCGGACCGCATGGGCGTGGTACTGGCGGCGCGCGCCGGCTATGACCCCTACGGGCTGCCTGCCGTGTTGCAGACTCTGCAGTCGATCAATCCGGCGGATTCGAATCTTGCGCTGATGTTCAAGACCCATCCGGGATTCGACAAGCGCCTGGAACTGCTGGGCCCGCTGATGTCCCCCGCGCTGGATGATTGGGAGCGCCAGCCCGACCTGAATCAGCGCTTCGCCACGGTGATCGGTCAGCGCAAATAAAATCCCGTAGGAGCCAGCTTGCTGGCGATGGTTTCTTCCGGCTCAGCTTTTCGCGCCCAGTCCCAGCGCGCATTGTCTGCCCTGTTCCAGCGCGGCGCGGTCCGGTTCGGCCAGCCAGCCGCCGAGATTGTCCAGTACCAGCGCGGTCAGCGCGTGGATCCACTCCGGACGTTGGTTGAGGCAGGGGATGTAGTGATACTCGCCGCCGCCCGCGTGCTGAAAATCTTCCTTGCCCTCCATCGCGATCTCTTCCAGCGTCTCCAGACAATCCGCAACGAAACCGGGGCAGACCACGTCTACCCGTTTGGTTTGTTGCTTGCCCCATTCCTTCAGGGTGGCGGTGGTGTAGGGCTTGAGCCATTCAGCCTTGCCGAAACGCGACTGAAAACTGATCGCGTATTGCGTTTCATTCAGGCCAAGCTCCTGTGCCAGCAGGCGCGCGGTCTTGTGGCACTCGCAGTGGTAGGGGTCGCCACGGTCCAGCGTGTAGCGCGGCAAGCCGTGAAAACTCATCAGCAATTTTTCCGGGCGGCCGTTCTTCATCCAGTAATCGTTCACGTTTGCCGCCAGCGCCTTGATGTAGCCCGCATCGTCGTGGAAATGCTTGATGGTGCGCAGGGCGGGCGTGTTGCGCCAGTGTTGCAGTTCATTGAACACGATGTCGGTCGCGGTGGCGGTGGTGCTGGACGCGTACTGCGGATACAGCGGCACGATGAGAATGCGCTGGCAGTTCTGTTCCTTCAGTTTGCGCAGCGCGGACGGGATGGACGGGTTGCCGTAACGCATGGCGTATTCGACGGCGAGCGGTGTTTTGGTTTGCAGGCTCAAATAACCTTGCAACAGCACTGTCTGTTTTTCGGTATAGACACGCAGCGGCGAACCTTCTGGCAGCCATACCGAGGCGTATTTCGCGGCGGATTTTTTCGGCCGCACGTTGAGGATGATGCCGTTGAGGATGAACCACCAGAGCAGGCGCGGGATCTCCACCACGCGCGGGTCGCCGAGGAATTCCTTGAGGTAGGGGCGCACCGCCTGCGCGGTCGGCGCATCCGGCGTGCCGAGGTTGATCAGCAGGACGCCGGTTTTTTCCGGCGTGCCGTGGGTATAAGCGGGTTCGGTTTGATAGTTCATTTTGGTTGGATGAGGTCAGTTAATTTTGCCGCGGACAGACACGGATCTTTACGGATAGGATCGGTGTGATTGCGTAAATTGGATGTTTTATCTGTGTGTATCTGTGGCTGATTTAATGTTGGGAAAGGGCGTTGCTCAATAATTTTGCGGTGATATCGACGATGGGCACAACGTGCTCGTAATCCATGCGTTTCGGGCCGACCACGGCGAGGGTGCCGACGATCTGGCCGTCGTCCGAGATGTAGGGCGCGCTGACCACGCTGCAGGCGTCCAGCCCGGCCAGGCCGGATTCGTTGCCGACGAAGATGTGCACACCCTGCGCGTGGCGGCCGGCATCCAGCAGTTGCAGCAATTCGGTTTTCTGCTCGAACACGTTGAACAGGTTGCGCAACTGCCCCATGTTGGCGGCGAGGTCGTTGCTGTGCAGCAGATTGCGTTCGCCGCTGATCACGTAATCCTCGTGCTTGCGCGCCAGCGCCTCGTCGCTGGCGCTCATCGCCGCCGCCATTAGCGCGGTCATGTCGTGCTGCAACTGGCGCAATTCATTCTGTACGCGCTGGTGGATGTCGCCAAAAGGCAGATTGGCGTAGTGATGGCTGAGGAAGTTGCCTGCCTCGGTCAATTCCGCCTGGCTGTAATCCCGGTGCGTCAGCAGTACGCGGTTCTCCACTTCGCCGTCCGGCATCACGATGATCAGCAGCACACGTTTTTCCGACAGGTGCAGGAACTCGATCTGGCGCACGGTGATGCTGGCGCGTTTGGGGGTGGCGACCACGCCGGCGAAACGGGTCAGTTCCGAAAGCAGGTGCGAGGCCTGGGCCAGCATGCGCGAGGGATTATCCGGGTGCAGTTGATTCTTGAGCTGTTGCACGCGCGATTCGGACAGCGGCTGCACCACCATCAGGGTGTCGATGAACAAACGATAGCCGAGCGCGGTCGGCACCCGTCCCGCCGAGGTGTGCGGGCTGGCGACCAGCCCCATCTCTTCCAGATCGGACATCACGTTGCGGATGGTGGCGGGGCTGATTTCGAGACCGGAAAACTGCTGCAAGGCGCGCGAACCGACCGGCAGGCCGTCGCTGATATAGCGTTCGACCAGGGTCTTGAGCAGGATTTGTGCGCGTTCGTTTAACATGGCCGGCGGATTCTATCACCAAGCGGCGGCATGGCCGCACCCTCAGACAAGGCGCTCCGGCACGATTGTGATGGTATAAAGGACAATATCCGATGAGCGGTTTAAAAGGAAATTGGCAATGAGAATTATCTATATTTTTGTGCTGTCGCTGCTTTTATTGAGCGCATGCGGAAAGGATGCCCCGCCGCCGCCAACCTCCGCCGTCCGGCCCGCGGCGATCTTTGTCATCGGCGCCACGGATGACGCGCAAAGTCATCTGTACAGCGGCGAGGTTCGCGCGCGCCATGAGACCGTGCTGGGTTTCCGCCTCGGCGGCAAGATGGTGGCGCGCAATGTGGAGGCGGGCGAGCGGGTCCGGCCGGGACAGGTGTTGGCGCGCCTTGATCCGGCCGACAGCCGTTTGCAGGAAAGCGCTGCCGCCGCGCAATACCGTTTGGCCGAAGATGAATTGAAACGCTACCGCGATTTGCGCGCCAGGGGCTTTGTCAGCCAATCCGCGCTGGATGCCAAGGAAACCGCATTCAAGGCCGCCGCCGCGCAGGCGGGGCTGGCCGGCAATCAACTCGCTTATACCGAATTGAAGGCGGACCACGCCGGGGTGATCGCCGCAATTCTGGCCGAGGCGGGGCAAGTGGTCGGCGCGGGACAGCCGGTGTTCCGCCTCGCGCGCGAGGGAGAACGCGAGGTGGCCATCGCCATTCCGGAATCCCGTTTAGCTTCCATCAAAGTGGGGATGCCCGCCGCCATCGAAATCGGCGCGGCTGGAGGCCAAATGCAAACGTTCGCCGGGCGTGTGCGCGAGATCAATCCGGTCGCCGACGCGGCCAGCCGCACTTATGCCGCGCGTGTGGCGTTCAAATCGGCGGATGCTGCGGTGGCATTGGGGATGACGGCGCGGGTGCGCCTCAACGCGGCGGACATGAGCAAAAGGAAAGGCTACCGGGTGCCGCTCACCGCGATTTTCCAGCAAGGCGAGCAGGCGGCACTGTGGGTGGTGGCGGCAGACAACACGATTTCCCTGCGCCGAGTCAACGTCGCGGCGTATCTTGACGAGGGCGCGCTGATCAGCGGCGGCATCGAGGCCGGCGAGCGCATCGTCAGTGCCGGCGTGCACAAGCTGACCGCAGGCGAGCAGATTCGGCCTTTTATCTCCGGGAATGCGCAATGAAGCTGCCCAATCTGTCCGCTTGGGCGCTCGAACACAAGCAGTTCATCGCCTTTCTCATCGTCATGTTGTCGGTGGCGGGCGCTTTGTCCTATTTCAGCCTGGGGCGGGCGGAAGATCCCGGTTTTACCTTCAAGGTCATGGTGGTGCGCACCCTGTGGCCGGGCGCGACGGCACCGGAGGTCGAACGCGAATTGACCGAGCGGATCGAAAAGAAACTGCAGGAGACCCCCTGGGTGGACGTGCTGCGTTCCTCCTCCAAGCCGGGTGAGTCGCTGGTCTTTGTGGTGCTCAAGGACTTCACGCCCAAAAACGAAGTGCCGGAATCCTGGCGCCAGGTGCGCAAGAAACTGGATGACATTCGCCACACCCTGCCGGAGGGCGTGCAGGGGCCGTTTCCGAACGACGAGTTCGGCGATGTGCAGATCAATATTTTCGCCCTGACCGGGGATGGCCACGACCTGGCCGCACTGCGCCGCCACGCCGACCGCATCGCGCTGGAATTGCGCCGTGTCCACGAGGTGAAACGGGTCGAATTGATCGGGGTGCAGGACGAAAAGATCTTCGTCGATGTCGATCCGCAGCGCATGGTGATGCTGGGGATCACCCCGCTGCAAGTGGCGGATGCATTGCAAAAACAGAACGCCGTCAGTCCCGCCGGTTTTATCGAGACCGACAGCGACCGTATCCGGCTGCGCGTGAGCGGCGGTTTCGACAGTGTGCAACGGGTGCGCAACACCGACCTGCTGGCGAACGGCAAACACTTCCGTCTGGGCGATATCGCGCGGGTGAGCCGGGGGCTGGCCGATCCGCCCGGCCCGCAGATGCGCCTGGGCGGGCAGCCCGCGATCGGCGTGGGGGTGGTGATGGACAAGGGCGGCGACGTGATCGCGCTGGGCGAGCATCTCAAACGGGAGGTGCAACGCCTCGGCGCGGAACTGCCCGCCGGCATGGAAGTGCATGTGGTGGCGGACCAGCCCGAGGTGGTGCGAGGCTCGATTCATCTGTTCCAAAGCTCGCTGGCCGAGGCCGTGCTGATCGTGCTGGCGGTGTCGTTTTTAAGTTTGGGCTGGCGCACCGGCACGGTCGTGGCGCTGTCGATCCCGCTGGTGCTGGCGATCACTTTTTTTGCCATGAAACTATTCGGCATCGACTTGCAGCGCATCTCGCTGGGCGCGCTGGTGATCGCTTTGGGATTGCTGGTGGACGATGCCATCATCGCGGTGGAGATGATGGTGGTAAAGATGGAGCAGGGCTGGGACAAATTCAAAGCCGCGACTTTTGCCTACACCTCGACCGCCTTTCCCATGCTGACCGGCACCCTGATCACCGCCGCCGCGTTCACCCCGGTGGGATTTTCCAAATCCGCCGCCAGCGAATACACCGTCTCGATCTTTCAGGTGGTGGCGATCGCGCTGCTGACCTCGTGGGTGGTGGCGGTGGTGTTCACGCCCTACATCGGCTACAAATTGCTCGACCCGGAAAAACTTGCCGGGAAAGCGCAAAAGCACGGCGCGGATATCTATGACACGCCTTTCTACCGGCGCTTCCGCGCCCTGGTCACCGGGTGCCTGCGCCATCGCTGGAAAGTGATCTTCGCCACCGCGCTTATCTTCCTGCTATCCATATGGGCATTCGGCAAATTTGTGCAGCAGCAATTCTTTCCCTCGGCGAGCCGGCTGGAGCTGATGGTGGACGTATTGCTGCCGCAAGGCGCGTCGATCAGGGCGACCACCCGCGAAGTGCAGCGCATCGAAAAATTGCTCGGGGATGATCCGGCGGTGGCGTATTCCTCGTCTTACATCGGCAACGGCGCGCCGCGTTATTTCCTCTCGCTGGACCAGCAGTTGTTTGCCGACAATTTCGGCCAGTTCGTCATCGTCACCAGGGACATGGCGGCGCGCGAGGATCTTAAATCCCGTCTGGAGCAGCGTTTTGCCGCGCCGGATTTTGCCGCGATCCGCGTGCGGGTGGTGCGTTTGGAAAACGGCCCGCCGATCGGTTATCCGGTGCAATTCCGCGTGATGGGCGACGATCTGGCGCAACTGCGCGAGCAGGCCGCCGCGGTGGCGGCGCTGATGCGCGCCAACCCGCACCTGCAAAACATCAATCTGGATTGGAACGAGAAAGTGAAGAGCGTGCGCGCCGAAGTGGACCAGGATCGCGCGCGCCAGCTGGGCACCTCCACCCGGGAGATCGCGCAAATCCTGCAAGCCTGGCTGAACGGCATCGCGCTCACCCAATACCGCGAAGGCGACCAGTTGATCGATGTGGTGTGGCGCGGCGGGCAAGCGGCGGAAGCGCAATCATTGAATGCCCTGCCCGATCTGGAAGTGCCGCTGGCCGGCGGCGGCCATGTGCCGCTGGCGCAAGTCGCCAGGCTGGTGCCGGTGCTGGAAGAGGGGGTCATCTGGCGGCGCAACCGCGTGCCCACCATGACCGTGCGCGCCGATATGGCGGACAGCACGCAACCCGCCACGGTATCCGCCGCGTTGAACGCGCAACTGGACACGTTGCGCGCCGGATTGCCGGCCGGCTTCCGCATCGAAATGGGCGGCAGCATCGAAGAGTCGGATAAGAACGGCACGGCGATTGCGGCGGTGATGCCGTTGATGCTGGTCGGTGTCGTCACCCTGCTGATGATCCAGCTGCAAAATATCAGCCGCACCGTAATCGTGCTGCTCACCGCGCCGCTCGGTTTAATCGGCGTGGTGCTGGCGTTGCTGGTGTTTCAGGTACCGTTCGGCTTTGTGGCCAATCTTGGCTTCATCGCCCTGGCCGGCATGATCATGCGCAACGCGGTGATTCTGGTGGATCAGATACGGCAGGATGAAGAAGCCGGGAAATCGCAATGGGAAGCGATTATCGGCTCGACCGTGCGCCGTTTCCGCCCCATCGTGCTGACCGCTTCGGCCGCGATACTGGCGATGATCCCGCTCACCCGCCAAGTGTTCTGGGGGCCGATGGCGGTCTCCATCATGGGCGGTCTGATCGTGGCAACCTTGCTGACCTGTTTGTTTCTGCCGGCGCTGTACGCGGCGTGGTACCGGGTGCGGGAAGAATCCGCTGCCTGACATGGCGGCTATGCGCCCGATATGGTTTAATCCCGCACCATGAAATTCCCCTTCCAGACCGTCGCCATCATCGGCAAGCAGAAATCGCCAGAAGTGGCGGAGCCGATGCTGCGCGTCGGCGATTTTCTCTCCGCGCGCGGCTTGCGCGTGGTGGTGGACGGGCTGGCGGCGGAACATCTGCAGGACCATTCGTTCACCGCGTTATCGCTCGACGAGATCGCGCGCACGGTCGATCTGGCAATTGTCATCGGCGGCGACGGCACCATGCTCAACATCGCGCGCACCCTGGCGCCGCACGGCGTGCCGCTGGTCGGCGTCAATCAGGGGCGGCTGGGCTTTCTCACCGACCTCACTGCGGAAAACATGGAGACCGAAATCGGCGCCATGCTGGAAGGCAAATTCATCACCGAGGAGCGCCTGCTGCTGCGGGCAGCCGTGTTGCGCGAAGGCAATGAAATCTTCAGCGGGCTGGCGTTCAACGAGGTGGTGGTGCACCGCAGCAACATCAGCAGCATGGTGGAGTTCGAGGTGCGCATCGACGGCGAATATCTCTACAACCAGCGCGCCGACGGCCTCATCATCTCCACCCCCACCGGCTCCACCGCCTATGCCATGTCGGCGGGCGGGCCGATCCTGCATCCCGGTCTGGATGTTCTGCAACTGGTGCCGGTGTGCCCGCATTCGCTCAGCAATCGTCCCATCGTGGTCAGAGCCGGTTCAGAGATCGAGCTGCTGATGCACCGCACCGGCGACATCTGCGTGCGCTACGACAGCCACACCAACATCGACCTGCAATTGCACGACAAAATTATCGTCACCCGCTTCGGCAAGCCGGTATTCTTGCTCCACCCGCTGGGGCACAGCTATTACCACACGCTGCGCGAAAAGCTGCTGTGGAACCAGACGCTTTAATTCGCGCCTCAAAAATTCAGCCACGGATGAACACAGATGAACAAGGATATACGATCGACTCTTATACCGGGCTTGGCTGCCGCAGAGGCAGGGCCGGGTGTAGCTTTTATCCTTGTCTATTCATGTTCATCCCCGGCCCAATAAATAGTTTCCTATGCTGAAGTTTCTTTCCATCCGCAACTTCGTCATCGTTGAAGCCATGGAACTTGAATTCTCCAGCGGTTTTACCGCGCTCACCGGCGAAACCGGCGCGGGGAAATCCATTCTGATCGATGCCTTGTCGCTGGCATTGGGCGAGCGCGGTGATGGCGGCATGGTGCGCAGCGGCTGCGAGCGTGCCGAGATTTCCGCCGAATTCGACATCAGCGCTTTGCCTGCCGTGCAGGACTGGCTGCGCGAGCAGGCGCTGGCGGGCGACGAGGGCATCTGCCTGCTGCGCCGCATGCTGGATGCAGGCGGCCGCTCGCGCGGTTTCATCAACGGCAGCAGCGCGACCCTGCAACAGATGCGTGCAGCGGGCGAACTCCTGCTCGACATCCACGGCCAGCACGCGCACCAATCTTTGCTGCGCCAGGAAGCGCAGCGCGAATTGCTCGACGGCCATGCCGGACTGGGGCAGGACAGCGCGCTTGTGGCGGAGCTTTACCTGGCCTGGCAGGCGCTGCAACGGCGCCGCGTGCAACGGGAGCAGAACGCGGAAGCGGTGGCGGCCGAGCGCGAACTCTTGCGTTTTCAGCGCGGCGAGCTGGAGGCGCTGAATTTTGCGGCGGATGAATGGGAGGCTTTGCAAGCCGAGCATGGGCGCTTGTCGCACGCGGCCGTGCTGCTGGAAACCGCCCAGTTCGGGGTGGAAGTGTTGAGCGAGGCCGACACGGCCTGTCTGGCGCAACTGAACGCGCTGTTGGCACGGGTGCGCGCCGGGCTGGAATTCGACGGCGGTCTGCATGAGTCGCTGGTGCTGCTTGAGAGTGCGCAGAATGAATTACAGGAAGCGGTGTATGCCCTGCGCCATTATCAGGACAAGCTGGATGCCGATCCCCAACGGATGCGCCAGATGGAGCGGCGCATCGCCGATGTGATGGAGGCGGCACGCAAATACCGGGTCAAGCCGGAACAATTGCCGCCGGTGCAGTCTGCCATCGTCGCCCGGCTGGACGAGTTGGGTGACGATGCCGACCCGGCGGCCTTGGCCGCGCAGGAAGCGGCGGCGCAGGCCGCTTATCTCAAGGCGGCGAAGAAATTGAGCACGGCGCGGGCCAAAGCGGCGGCCAGTCTTTCCGCCGAGATCACCGCCGCGATGCAGACGCTGGCGATGGAAGGCGGTCAATTTTCCGTTGCCCTGTTGGCGCTGGCCGAGGGCGGAGCGCAGGGGCTGGAGGCGATTGAGTTGCAGGTTGCCGCCAACCCCGGTTCGCCACTGCGCAGTCTGGCCAAGGTCGCCTCCGGTGGCGAATTGTCGCGCATCAGTTTGGCGATTCAGGTGGCGGCCAGCCATGCCGCCGCCGTGCCGACCCTGATTTTCGACGAGGTGGACAGCGGTATCGGCGGGCGCGTGGCGGAGATAGTGGGACGTCTGTTGCGCCAGCTCGGCACCCGCCACCAGGTGTTATGCGTCACCCATCTGCCGCAGGTCGCGGCGCAAGCCGACCAGCAATGGCAAGTGAGCAAGGCGGTGGAGCAGGGCGTGACGCTGAGCCGCATTCAAGTGCTCAAGGGCGGGCAGCGGGTGGAAGAGATCGCGCGCATGCTGGGCGGGGAGAAGATCACCTCCACCACGCGCCAGCATGCGGCGGAGTTATTGGCGGGCGCGGCTTGAGGTATGATGCCGCCTGTTTTGTGAAAGCTCCCTATCCCATGCGTATTGCCATTCTTCTCTTCTCCGTGCTGCTCGCCGCGTGCAGCGATCCGGGCCGCTATCTGCCCACCTTCACCCCGCACAAGATCGACATTCGCCAGGGCAACCTGGTGACGCAGGAAATGCGCGCAAAGATCAAACTCGGGATGAACGAGGGACAAGTGAAGGCCGCGCTGGGCGCGCCGCTGCTGAACGATATTTATCATCCCAACCGATGGGATTATCTCTACCGTCTCGAACAGGCCGGGGAGGTGTCCGCACAACAGCGACTTACCCTGTATTTCGAGAACGGCAGGCTGGCGCGCATCGACGATGCGACGCCCCTGCAGGCCGCGCGCGCCGGGAATGGCGCGGATGCGCCGGCAGCCGCTGCGGCGGCGGCTCCGGCGGTTGCCGAGGCGCCAAGTGCCGGCGTGCCGGCGCAGGCACTTCCGCCGCCGGTGCCGCTCGCGCCGGTCGCCCTTGTGCTACCGGCTGAGATGGACACGGCGCAACCCGACCCGGCGGCGGAAGTGCGGCAGAGCATGCTCGATTGGGCGGCTGCCTGGTCGGAGCGCGATCTGGAGGTGTACCTTGCCAGTTACGCGCCGACCTATGCCGCGCCGGGTTTGAGCCGCAAGCAATGGGAACAACAGCGCCGCCAGCGCATTCGCAAACCGCGCTCGATTGCGGTTGAATTAAGCGACATCACGATTGAATTGCAGGGTAAAGACCGGGCCAGCGCCGCGTTCCGGCAGGATTACCGGTCGGATGTTTACCGCGATCAAAGCCGGAAATTATTGCGCCTGCAAAAGATCAACAACGTGTGGCTGATCGTCGGCGAACAGTCGGTCGAATAAGGAAAATCACAGATGGCTAAAATTAAAATCGTGGTCGCCGGGTGCGGTGGAAGAATGGGCAAGACCCTGCTTGAATGCGTGGCGAAGGCGGACGATCTGGTGCTGCACGGTGCGCTCGAGCACGGCGGCAGCGCGCTGCTCGGCAACGTCGCGGCGGAAGGGGTGAAAATCGCCGCCGATATCGATGCGGCGCTGCAAGGCGCAGACGTGCTGATCGACTTCACCCGTCCCGAAGGCACGCTGCAACACTTGGAGATTTGCCGCAAACTCAAGGTCAACATGGTGATCGGCACCACCGGCCTGAACGCGCAGCAAAAAGCGCAACTGGGCGCGGCGGCGCAGGACATCGGCATCGTGTTCGCGCCCAACATGAGTGTCGGCGTGAATCTCGTCTTCAAGCTGCTGGAGACCGCTTCGCGCGTGCTGAGCGAAGGCTACGATATCGAGATCATCGAAGCGCACCACCGCCACAAGGTGGATGCGCCGTCCGGCACCGCACTGGGCATGGGCGAAGTGGTGGCGCGCACGCTGGGACGCGACCTGTCCAAAGTGGCGGTGTATGGCCGCGAAGGCGTGACCGGAGAACGCGCTCCGTCCACGATAGGATTTGCCACCGTGCGCGGCGGCGACATCGTCGGCGACCACACGGTCTTGTTCGCGGGCACCGGCGAGCGCATCGAGATCACCCACAAAGCCGCCAGCCGCGCCACCTTCGCCCTCGGGGCATTGCGCGCGGCGCGCTTTCTTGCCGGCCATCCGGCGGGCCTTTACGATATGCAGGATGTGCTGGGTCTGAAGTAGCCGGTCAGCGTGCCCCTGCGGAAACTCGCGCGGCGTTGGGGGTGTTTCCCCGGTGTGTGAAAGCCCGGCTTGGTTAGACATTCCCCCGCGCAGCCATTAGACTTGCCGCCTTTTCGCACAGGCCAGCCTCATGTCCGACGCCATTGATTCAATCCCGAACGAAACCGCCGCCGTGCCGCGCGACAAGATCGCACGCGAAGTGGCGCGCCGCCGCACCTTCGGCATCATTTCCCACCCCGACGCGGGCAAGACCACGCTGACCGAAAAACTGCTGTTGTTCTCCGGCGCGATCCAGCTCGCGGGGGCGGTGAAGGCTCGCAAGAGCGGGCGCCATGCGACTTCCGACTTCCTTGACATCGAAAAGCAGCGCGGCATTTCGGTCGCCAGCTCGGTGATGCAGTTCGACTACCGCGACCACGTGGTGAACCTGCTCGACACGCCCGGCCACCAGGATTTCTCCGAAGACACCTACCGTGTGCTCACCGCCGTGGATTCGGCGCTGATGGTGATCGACGCGGCCAAGGGCGTTGAAGCGCAGACCATCAAGCTGCTCGACGTGTGCCGTATGCGCGACACGCCCATCATCACCTTCATGAACAAGATGGACCGCGAGGTGCGCGATCCGCTGGAACTGCTGGACGAGGTGGAATCGGTGCTGCAGATCCAGTGCGCGCCGGTGACCTGGCCGCTGGGCATGGGCAAGACCTTCCGTGGCGTGTACCACCTGCTGCGCGACGAGATATTGCTGTTCACGCCGGGCGAGGAACGCGCCGACGGCGAAGTGGAAGTCATCAAGGGGATCGGTAATCCCGCATTGGCCGAGCGCTTTCCGCTGGAGATCGAGCAGCTCAAGATGGAAGTGGAATTGGTGCATGGTGCTTCGCACCCCTTCGATTTACAGCGTTTCCTCGACGGCAAACAGACGCCGGTGTTCTTCGGCTCCGCCATCAACAACTTCGGCGTGCGTGAAATTCTGGATGCCTTGCTGGATTGGGCACCCGCGCCGATCGCGCGCGATGCCGGCGGGCGCAGCGTGAATCCGGCCGAGCAAGCATTCTCCGGTTTCGTGTTCAAGATCCAGGCCAATATGGACGCCAACCACCGCGACCGCATCGCTTTCCTGCGCGTGTGTTCGGGCCATTTCGAGCGCGGCATGAAGATCAAACACCTGCGCATCAACCGCGAAATTCGCGTGTCCAATGTGGTGACCTTCATGGCCTCGTCACGCGAGCAGGTGGAAGAGGCGTACGCCGGCGATATCATCGGTCTGCCCAACCACGGCAACATGCAGATCGGCGACAGTTTCTCCGAAGGCGAACCGTTGCAGTACACCGGCATCCCGTATTTCGCGCCGGATTTTTTCCGCTCGGTGCGCATCCGCAATCCGATCAAAGTGAAGCAGTTGCACAAGGGTTTGCAGCAATTGGGCGAAGAGGGGGCGGTGCAGGTGTTCAAGCCGGTGGATGGCGGAGATCTGATTCTGGGCGCGGTCGGCATGTTGCAGTTCGACGTGGTGGCCAGCCGTTTGCAGGGCGAATACGGCGTCGATGCGATGTTCGAGAGCGCCAGCGTGAGCACCGCGCGCTGGGTGACCTGCGACGATGCCAAAGTGTTCGCCGATTTCCAGAAAGCGTTGTCGCACAATCTGGCTGTGGACGCGGCGGGCAACCTGGCTTACCTCGCGCCGAACAACGTCAACCTACGCCTGACGCAGGAACGCTGGCCCAAGGTGGTGTTCCACAACACGCGTGAGCACGCAGTAAAACTCTGATGCTCTACATCGCGCACAACATCATCATCGAAGATCGCGAGATCGAACTGACTGCGGTGCGCGCGCAGGGCGCGGGCGGACAGAACGTGAACAAGGTGTCGAGCGCGGTGCATCTGCGTTTCGACATCGGCGCGTCATCGCTTCCGCCGGAGATAAAGGAGCGGTTGCTTCAGCTCAACGACCAGCGCATCAGCAAGGACGGTGTGGTCATCATCAAGGCGCAGGAATACCGCAACCAGGAACAGAACCGCAACGAGGCGCTGCGCCGTTTGAAGGCATTGTTATTGCTGGTGGCAGTGAAACCGAAGCCGCGCGTGGCGACGCGACCGACGCGCTCGGCACAGAAGAAGCGGGTGGAAGGCAAGGTGCTGCGCGGCAAAGTGAAGGCGTTGCGCGGGAAAGTGACCGACTGATTCAGTCGGCGAACTCGAATTCGACACGCAACAAGTGGTGGTCGGAGGCGGGCGTCGGGATGACGGCATGATCCACGCGGCGCAGTTGCCTGTTGTAAAACACGTGGTCGAGCACGTAGGGCATGCGTCGCCAAGTGATCTCTTTGCTCTGTGCCGTGGCAAAACCCGCCGCCGCAAATTGTGCCACCAGCGTTTCATAACCGCTGACATTGAAGTCGCCTCCAAGCAGTGTCGGCAGGGACGATTCTTGCAATTGCTGCAGAACGATCTCCCGCTGTTGCGGGTGCTCTGAGCTGGAAGACTTCAGCATAAAAAAAGCCAGCAAGTGGGTGTTGAACAACTGCACCGTGTGCCCGCCGAGGGTGGTCTTGGCGCGGATCATCAGGCGGTCGGTCGGCGTTTTGGTTTCCCCGTTGAAGTTGAATTCGAGCGGGGGAGAAGGCAGAGCAAGGTGGCTCGTGTCAAACAGCGGGGTGCGCGAGAAGATTGCCAGGCCGATGCCGAACGGCAATTCGCGCGGATCGGATTTGGGGTAGGAAAAATAGCTGTCGTAGTCCGGCAGGGCGGCTTTGAGGCGGGTGTAATTCGGCGGCGGTTCGATCTGCACCCCGTTCGGCTCGGCATGTTCCACTTCCTGTAACAGGATGATGTCCGCATCCATGCGCTTGATCTCGGCGATCGTCTGTTCCAGGTCAATGGGGGCAAGGTCTGGATAGGCTTCATCCCAGACCTGGCCGAACTGCATGTTGAACTGAAGCACTTTAAAACTGGACATGATGACGTGTGGTTGCGCCTTTGATTTTTTCCGAACTGTATAGAAAGCGGCTGACGGAATCAAGCAGGCCCGTTTTCGCCATGCAGGTATCGGTTGCGCAGCGGCGGCACAAAGCGCTCGATCGCGGAGCGCAACATGGTGCGCGGCATCTCGCGCTGGTGTGTCTGCAGGAACGATTCGAGCGCGGCAAGGTCGCGTTTGCCGACTTCGCGCAACATCCAGCCGGTTGCCTTGTGCATCAAATCCTGTTTGTCTTGCAGTAGCATCCGCGCCAGACGCAGCGTGTCGGCGCAATCGTGGCGGCGGATGAAGTGATGGGTGGCGACGATGGCGATGCGGCGTTCCCACAGCAGCGGTGAGCACGCCAGCGTGTGCAGGATTTTGCGCGGCCGTTGCGCCAGATGACATCCCACGATGTGCGGCGCGGAAATATCCACCAGATCCCAGTTGTTGACGCGATCGGTGCGGCGCAGATAGAGATCGAACGCGGCCTGCTGTCCGGCCTCGTTTGCTGCCGGATAAAACTGCAGCAGCAGCAGCAAGGCGAACAGCCGCTCCTCATGGTATTCCGATTCGAGCAGTGTCTCGATGGTCGCCAGATCGGCGCCGCGATGCTGCTTCGCCAGCGCGCGCAATGCCGGCACCCTGATGCCGAGGAACACGTCGCCCTCGCCATATTGCCCTGGCCCGGTCTTGAAAAAACGCTGCAGGACAGCTGCGGTGGCAGGCGAGGCAAGGGCGAGCAACTGCGCGCGCAGGGTGGCGAGCTGCGCCATGGATTAGCGGCGTCCGCCCAACAGCGAACCCAGCACCCCGCGCACGAGGCGACGTCCCAGTTCGGAGCCGATGGTGCGGGCCACGCTCTTGACCAGCGCTTCGCCCGTGCTCTGGCGGCGCGAGTTGCTGCCACCCATCAGCCCGTCCAACAGTCCGCCACCGCCGCTTTGTTGCGCGGACGCCATTGCAGCCGCTTCGGCCTGTTTCGCTTCCGCGCGGCCCTTGAGCATCTCGTAAGCGGATTCGCGGTCCACCGTCTTTTCATAATGTCCGGCAACGAGCGAATTGGCGATGATTTGCTGCCGTTCGGTTGCGGTGAGCGGGCCGATCTGCGCGCGCGGCGGCACGATGAATGCGCGCTCGACGACAGCGGGACGCCCTTTTTCATCGAGCAGCGAGATCAGTGCCTCGCCCACGCCGAGCTCGGTAATGGCGGCTTCCTCGTCCAGCGCCGCATTGTCGCGCATGGTCTCGGCGGCGGCGCGCACCGCTTTCTGGTCGCGTACCGAGAAGGCGCGCAAGGCATGCTGGATGCGGTTGCCGAGCTGGCCGAGAATCTTGTCCGGCACGTCTGCCGGGTTCTGTGTGACGAAATACACGCCGACGCCTTTGGAGCGGATCAGGCGCACCACCTGTTCCACCTTGTCCAGCAACGCGGTCGGCGCATCGTTGAACAGCAGATGCGCCTCGTCGAAGAAGAACACCAGCTTGGGTTTTTCCAGATCGCCCGCTTCCGGCAAATTTTCATACAGCTCGGACAGCAGCCACAGCAGCAGGGTCGAATACACCTTGGGCGATTGCATCAGTTGGTCGGCGGCGAGGATATTGATGATGCCCGCACCTTGCTCGGTCTGCATCAGGTCGGCGATGTCCAGCATCGGTTCGCCGAATAATTCAGCGCCGCCTTCGTGGTCCAGTTGCAGCAAGCCGCGCTGGATGGCGCCGATGCTGGCGGTCGAGACATTGCCGTATTCGGTGGTGTAGGACTTCGCGTTTTCGCCGACATGCTGCACCATGGCGCGCAGATCCTTGAAGTCGAGCAACAGCATGCCGTTGTCGTCGGCGATCTTGAACACCAGGGTCAGCACGCCCTGCTGCGTGTCGTTCAGGTTCAGCATGCGCCCCAGCAGCAGCGGCCCCATGTCGGACACCGTGGCGCGCACCGGATGGCCCTGTTTGCCTGCCACATCCCAGAAGGTCACCGGGTAGGCGCGATGCGCGAAATCATCCAGATGCAACAGTTCGACCCGCGCTTGCACTTTTGCGTTGCCGCCACCGGCTTTGGCCACGCCGGACAGGTCGCCCTTGATGTCGGTCAGGAACACCGGCACGCCGATGCGGGAGAACGATTCCGCCAGTGATTGCAGGGTTACTGTTTTGCCGGTGCCGGTCACGCCCGTGATAAGGCCGTGGCGGTTGGCCATCTGCGGCAGCAGGACGAGTTGGAGTTGGTCGTTTTGGGCAATCAGTAGCGGTGCGGTCATGCGGTTCTCCGTATTTTTAGAACTTATTCTAAAGTTTTATCCAAGGTTGCCGATAACCAGTGCATGGATGGCGTTTATTGTATCCATTGCAGCCAAAAGAGGAGGCTCGTCATGTCAACAACCCCGGTCAATTCAGGCAATAACTATGTTTCGCCAGTGCAACCGCAGCCGCAACAGTATGCGGAGCGCGTGGCCGAACGCGAGAACGAAAAAAACAGCGAGGAAGCTCGACGTGCGGCGGCAGTCGCTGAGGCTTCCAAGCCGACGGTGAACAGTCAGGGGCAAACAGTGGGCCGTGTCATCAACACGCAAGCCTGAACACGAAGCCGCGTTCAGGCGACGCCGGCCTGTTCCGCCTGCACATCGGCGAAGTAGCTGGAGCGCACCATCGGGCCGCAGGCGGCATGCGAGAACCCCATTTCTTTTGCGGCCTCCTCGAATATCCTGAATGTTTCCGGCGGTACATAACGCAATACCGGCAGATGCCCGTCTGACGGTTGCAGATATTGCCCCAGCGTCAGCATCTCCACCTCGTGCGCGCGCAGGTCGCGCATCACTTGCAGCACTTCCTCGTCGGTCTCGCCCAAGCCCAGCATCAGGCCGGATTTGGTCATCACCTGCGGGAAACGAGCCTTGAATTCCTTGAGCAACTTGAGCGAATGCGCGTAATCCGCGCCGGGACGCGCCAGCGGATACAAGCGCGGCACGGTCTCCAGATTGTGGTTCAGCACATCCGGCAGATCGCCCGCCATCGCCTCCAGCGCGATCTCCAGGCGGCCGCGGAAATCCGGTACCAGGGTTTCCAGTTTGGTGGCGGGCGAGGCGGCGCGGATGGCGCGCAGGCAGTCGGAGAAATGCTGCGCGCCGCCGTCGCGCAAGTCGTCGCGATCAACACTGGTAATGACCACGTAACGCAGCTTGAGCAGGGCGATGGAGCGGGCGAGGTTGTGCGGTTCATCGGCATCCGGCGGCAACGGCTTGCCGTGTGCCACGTCGCAGAACGGGCAGCGGCGGGTGCAGATGTCGCCGAGGATCATGAAACTGGCCGTGCCTTTGCCGAAGCATTCACCGATGTTGGGGCAGGTCGCCTCTTCGCATACGGTGTGCAGGTCGTTCTCGCGCAGGATGCGTTTCATCTCCTGATAGCCCGCACCGCTGCCGATTTTGGCGCGAATCCATTGCGGTTTGCGCAGGCGTTCCTGCAGCGGCACGATCTTGATCGGATTGCGCGCGGTCTTGTCTTTTCCGGTTTGTTTGATGGATTCTTTCATGCCGCGCATTGTAAGGCATCTGTAATACCCAAGTGGAAAAGTATGGTAAAGTTCCCGACCGTGGCGATGCAATTTCTGCCCACCGAATTTTTAACCAGGAGACCATCATGGAACATCAACTGCCCGCACTCCCCTATGCCAAAGATGCGCTCGCGCCCCACATGTCCGCCGAGACGTTTGAATATCACTATGGCAAGCACCATCAAGCCTACGTCACCAACCTGAACAACCTGATCAAGGGCACCGAATTCGAGAACGCCAGCCTGGAAGACATCGTCAAGAAGGCTTCCGGCGGCATCTACAACAACGCCGCCCAGGTTTCCAACCACACCTTCTTCTGGAGTTGCATGAAGCCCAACGGCGGCGGCGCGCCGAGCGGGGCACTGGCCGACGCGATCAACAAGAAATGGGGCTCGTTCGACGACTTCAAGAAAGCCTTTCAAACTTCCGCCGTGGGCAACTTCGGTTCCGGCTGGACCTGGCTGGTGAAGAAGGCTGACGGTTCGGTGGACATCGTCAACATGGGCGCTGCCGGCACGCCGCTGACCACCGGCGACACGCGCCTGCTGTGCGTGGACGTGTGGGAGCACGCTTACTACATCGACTACCGCAACATGCGTCCCAAGTTCGTCGAGACTTTCCTCAACAACCTGGCAAACTGGGATTTCGCGGCGAAGAACTTCGCCTGATTTTTCAATGTAGCAAGAAACTCAAGGCCGGAGCGTTCCTCCGGCCTTTCCCTGTCGAGAATACGTATCGAGACCATTCAAAGAACATAATCGGGGTCACCCATCAGGATCAAGGCATGCACGATGTTTTGTGCCTACCCCTGGCAGCATTCTCTGCCCCGGAAAAACCTCTGTTCCCCATCGCGTCCAATTCACACGACCGCTTGGCGGTCACACAGATCTTTGGCTTCGCTTTGCGATCCAACCCCGGGTGGCTCGCGATGCAGACGCTGTGTTGCCTTGCTCGGGCAGGGCAGTGTCGGCGTGCAATCAGGTCTTGTGGTTGTGCCAACCCCGTGGCGGCACTGCCGCACTGCCCCATTGATCGTTAACCGAAAGCGCGCTTCACATCGAACGCCTCGCCTTTCTTCATCACGTGGTAGCAGGCGCGCGCCAGTTTGTGCGCCACCGCCTTGATTGCCACTACAGACAAGCTTTTTGCGCACTTCTTCTGATAGAAGCGGGCAATGACCGGGTCGTAGCGCACCGCGAAGTGCGCGGCTTCCACAAAAGCCCACGCCAGAAATTTGTTGCCGCATTGGGTGTTGCCTTCGCCTTTCTTTTTGCCGTTCGATTCGCGTCGGCTGTTTACCGTGCGCGCGTAAGACGCAAAGTTGCCCGGTCCTTCGAAGCGGGCGAGTTCGCCGGTCTCCAATGAGATGGTCAGCGCCGGCACTTCGCCGATGCCGCTGACGGTCCGCAAGGGTTGCGTGGTGCGCAACAAGGGCTGACTGCGATGCCTAACGTAGAGCTAACCGGCGCTGCGCGGCTTCATCGCGCAGCGTCCGTGAGGACTGCCGGGTTAGCCGACCGATCACCAGAAGAAACTAAACGGCCCAGGATTTTGACTTTGGAAGTCAGCCACCTTGCCGTAAAACTCATCGTCAGACATTAGGACATAACGAATCCACTCGACCAGCGCGACAATGAACGGGATGTAGAGCCAGAACGTAAGAAGATAGACAGTTCCCCAGCCCCAAGAGCCCATATAGAACTTATGTGCGCCGAATCCGCCGAGAAACGCACCCCATAAAGTGGCGGCAGCCTTGCTCTTGTTTCCGCGCGGGATGCTTGAAGCCTGCCCCAGTGCCCGATAGATCCCCGTTGCATTGCTTCCTTGAGCGTCAAAGTCAACCCACATTCCTCTGTTTGGCTGAACATCGCCCTTCCATTCGGAACCAGAGAAGGTATATCTCGTGCCATCTGTGGCTGAAATCACTCCTTCATTTTTTTGTACAGAGAAGTCAAGAATTTGACCTTTCATTGTTTTTCCTTTTTCAGCGTTGATGTGTGAATTTGAGATCGCGGCGCTTTGAATGATGCGGCTAACGTAAAATTAACCGGCTCCGCGCTTTTGAGGAGTCCGGGTTGAATGTCGGGTTAGGCTGGTTTGCGGCTCTACAAGGCGCCCCGTGACGTATTTGTGAAGAACACTGGACATCAGTGTTTGATAAGGAATTGCTTCCTCTGCGGCCTTGGCCTGAATATCGTCGAGGTCTCGGGATGAGATGCGAATATTGACCCGCTTATCTTTTGCCAGAGAAGCAGAGGCAATTGCCGCAAACCGCGCAATTTCGCTTTTTCCTTTTGGAGAGGGTTGCCATTCACCTCTTTCAAAAGAGGCGAGAATTTCTTCTTCAAGTATATTTTCTTTGTCCATTTCAACGCTCCTCATCAAGATAGATACGAGTGGCTTTCCTACTCGGAATGATCGTTTTCAAGAAGACCTCTTGCTTCGTCTCCACAAACGGCACCAAATAAGCGTAGCCACGAATACGAACCACAAACATGCGCTGGTTCGGATATTGAACTGTGTTCGGATGGTCTAGCACGACAAGAAAGCCGCCATTTGACATGGCAGATACGACCTCCTCAAAAGACACGCCGCGCTCAGCTTTGAGGCGGATATTTTTCTCGGTGTTCCAGTTCACAGGTTTCATGCTGCGGATATTACACCTGTGTGCCTTATGGCATCAAGAGACCAACGTAAAGCCAAGCTGGCTGCGCGGCTTTTTGCGCAGCTCCGCTTGAGTGTTGAGTTAGGCTTGGTTGTTGCAATGCAAGACCTGACCCCGCGATCATCTC
>Ga0210024_1000070_pt1 | contig 84202 bp, 77 predicted proteins | sample CryGeymeta201525_FD_183988 | JGI IMG/M metagenome (GOLD analysis project Ga0210024, IMG submission 183988) | Groundwater microbial communities from Crystal Geyser aquifers in Utah, USA - Crystal Geyser metaG 2015-25 (SPAdes) (version 2) | ecosystem: Environmental > Aquatic > Deep subsurface >...
ATAAAACCAATTATTTTCAAAGGACCTAACTGCAATAAGAAAACTGCCTAACAAAAGAAGTAAAACGATTTTGACGGGTTTTGACAGTTTCATTTTTTGGAAAATTTAATTACCCAAATCAACCACAATACGATGGTAAATCCATAAATAATTGCGGGAAACACCAATTGGTGTAACCATTCGCTATGCTGCGGAAATTTATATAAAGTAATAGCCAAAAACGCGATCCTCAAAATGTTTATCACCGAAATTGAAAAAATTCCGATTACTAAAAACCGGATTAAAGATTTTATTTTACCCGAAAAAGCAATGATAAAGGCTGCAAACAATATCAATATACTCGCGGCATTGCAGCCTTCTATAATTCGCGCGACATAACTGTCGTTGATGTAAAGTTGTAAGTTAGGAATTCCCGGTTCTGACAAAATGCGAGATTTGTATCCAAATAATTCGATTATCCGTTTGCTCAATTTTCCAATCCAAACCGTGAAAGGATCGACTTGCAATTCAAATGCTTTTAAATAGTAGAAATACAAGAAGCTCAACCCACCGTAAACACCAAAAAAACGAAGCAGAAAATGAATTACTGTTTTATAGGGTTGATAAATCGCTGAGTACATCTGATTTTTTAACAAATTTATCACTAAAATCCGAATGTAGGTTGTATCAAATTTCAATACTTTTACTTCAAAATAAAGATTTGTGAACCAACATCGAACAAAAATAAAAGAAATTCTTTCTGACAAGCAACAATCGATCAATGAAAGATTGCAACAACTCTGTGATTTTCTTCAAACAAAGATTGCGCACTACGACTGGGTAGGTTTTTATTTTGCTAATCACGACACGCAAACCCTTCATTTGCAAACTTTTGCTGGTGATCCGACCGACCATACCACCATCCCTTTTGGAAAAGGCATTTGCGGGCAGGTGGCTGTCTCTGACAAAAACTTTGTGGTGGGTGATGTGCATGCGCAAGATAACTATATCGCTTGCAGCATCCACGTGAAGTCCGAAATAGTGGTGCCTTTATTCAAAAACGACAAAAACATCGGGCAGATAGATATTGATTCGCGTTTGCTCAATCCTTTTACCGAAGCAGATGAACGATTTCTAGAGTTTGTCAACAGTGAGGTGGCTAAGATACTTTAGATTTGCAATCTAAAGCATCGCTAAAGCTTGCAAAACTTCGTTTTTATTACTTTTTGAAACAGGTATCAGATCGCCATTTTGCAATTCCAAAAAACCTTCGTTCAGATAAGTTTTCACTTTGTAAAGGTTGACCAAATGTGATTTGTGGACTGCAAAAAAGGAATGGTTTTCCAACATCCGAAAAAACTTGCCAATATTGTAAGAACTCAATAGAGGTTTGCCTTCATCTGTATGGATACGCGTGTAGCCGTCCACACCTTCGAAGCGGATAATTTTGTCGATTTTCAGAAAGCTGAATCCTTTTTGTGTGGGGACAACCAAAGTGTTTTTTGTATCGTTTTTTATATTTTCCAATAGTTTGCGTGCTTTTTCTAAAGACGATTTTTTTTCTAAGTTTTGTAAGGCGTTGTGAATGGCGATTTGTAAATCTTCCTCATCAATTGGTTTTACAATGTAGCCGATGGCGCAATGTTGAATGGCTTCTATGGCATAATCATTATGGGCAGTGACAAAAATCACTTCCACATCGGGGTTTTCGAGTTGAGCCAGCACGTCAAAACCGCTCAAAACAGGCATGGTAATGTCTAAGAAAACCAAGTTGGGGTTTAATTCATTGATTAAGTTGATGCCTTCTGTCGGCAATTGTGTTTTGGCTATGACCTTGATAGCGGGTTCAATTTTGCCAATTTTAATTGCCAGCATTTCCAAGGCTGACTTTTCGTCGTCTATCAATATGGCCGTTAGGTTTTTCATATAAACCGTGTCTAATGTTTAAAGTTATTTTGGTGCCGGTTTCGTTGTTAACACTATTATCTTCAATTTTACATTGGATGTTAAACAGTCCTACCTTATTAATCAATTCAATGCGCTCTTTTAAAATATCGGAGGAAGTAGTCGGGTGGATAAGAATTGATTTTGATTTTATTTCCTTCGATTTTTGAATGCCTATCCCATCGTCTATGATAAATATACGGTATAGTGTTGGCAAAACATAGTCGTATTTTATCACAATCGTCCCGCCTTCTGGTTTGTGAAAAATACCGTGATTAACAGCGTTTTCAACCAAGGGCTGAAGAATCATGGTTGGAATAAAAGTGCTTTTGGTGTCTAAGCGGTTGTCTATGTCAAAGATAAAATAAAAATGTTCGCCAAAGCGCATTTTTTCCAATTCAAGGTAGTTTTTTAGCATGGCTATTTCCTGTTCTAAACTGATGGTTTTTTTACCTGTAAATTCAAAAATCATCCGGATGAGTTTGGAAAAAAGCATCAGGTATTTTTCCGATAATTCAGGGCCTTTTTCGTTTAGGTAATATTGAATAGCGTTGAGGGAATTAAAAATAAAATGCGGGTTCATCTGCGCGCGCAAGGCGTGGAGTTCAGATTCAATTTGTTTGCGCCGCTCTTCCAGCCGTTTGTTTTTTAGATGATTTTTTTTGTTGAGGTAAAGATAAACCAGCCATCCGGCAAAGCCAAATATTAGGAATAAAACGCTTAACCGAAACCACCAAGTTTGCCACCATAGCGGGACGATATCAAACTGAAGTTTCAGTGAATGTTGTTCGTTGCCCGGGTCTTTGATCTCTAAGGTGTATTTGTTGGGGCTGAGGCCAACCAAAGTGATTTCGCCTGTTTTGCTTGATCGCCAGTCCATAGCAGGCAGAAGCCGATAGTTAAATACAGGGGCTTCGTCATTCAGATAGTCTATATAACCAAGAGAAAGATTCAACTGAAGTTGAGATGTAGCTTTGAATGTTAATTTATTTTGACTGACAGAGATACCATCTAATTCAATATGCTTGATGTAAAGTGATTTGCTAGGTGATGGTGTCAGATCTTCTAATCGATAGATAACCAAGCCGTTGTTGGTGCCCAAGTAAAGCTGATTGTTCCAGACAGCGAGGGTATTTATTTCTTCATCAAAGAGCTTGAATGGCTTGCACAGGCTGAATATTTTTTTCCATTTATCAGTTTCGGGCGATTTGATATATTTGAAAATACACCCTTCGGAAAGCACCCAAAATTTGTCCGGATTCTCTACAAATAGGTCTTTCACAGGCAAGCTGTCTAACGTGGATACCAAATCTAATTTTTTCCCTTTGGCTGTATAAACACCTTTGTGGTCTGTACCGACAAGCAGGGTGCTTGCGTCTAACTGAGTTAGAGCCGTCACAGGAGTAGAAGCTAAATGCTCATTGTTTTCAGGGGTAGTAAAAGTTTTATTCCGATATATTTTTAACCCCAAAATACCGCCTGTGTACAAGTACTCATTGGTAGTAGCACTAAGCCTTGCACCATCAAAAGGGAGTTTTTCTCCTTGGCTGAAATCTTCATTCAGCCAATAATTCCCGTTGCCTACATTCAGCCATTTTTTTTCGTAAAAACTCAGTTGTGTAGCATTTAAAAAATGAGGTTGTTTGGTTATTTTTTGAGTTTGTGAACCCTTTATCAATAAAATTTCATCGTCATTGGAAATCAAAAGAGCGTCGAGGTTTTCGAGGTTTTTGAGCACACCAAAATTTTTCCAATCCAACCATTTTTTTGTTGAGTAAGTGATGGGGTCAATCTCAAAATAACCTCCCGGCTCGGTTTTAGCAAAAATGTGCGATTGATACCGGACTAATTTCCGGATTTTCTGATTTTTGAATAAGCATTGGGTGTGCCTATCCCGCCTAGGAATGAAAAACAATCCTTGTGTGAGAGAAGTTAACCAAAGATTTTCGTCCTTGTCTAAAAAAACAAAATCGGCATTGATAGTGTCCGGCACCTTAATTTTTTCCAACAACTTAAAATTCAAATCAAAGATCCATAAAAATTGCTTGCTTGAAATTTGAATCTGTTGGTTGAAGAAATTGACCCGCAAAGTTTGGATGGGTGTATCGATAAAATAGTCCGTAAACGCTAGGTTTATGAGATTGAGAAAATGGACGCTTTTTGGGGTTAAAAAAACACTGATGGAGTCGTTAATCTGGTTAACATCGAAAAAAATGGCTTTGGCAATTGCGGGTTTGTCTATTGTTTTTTGCAACTTCGATTGGCTGTCAATAACTTGCAATGAATCTCCCACAGCTATTAGCCAACGTTTTTTTTTAAGGTCAATCAAGATGGCTTTATCACGGGGTGGGGAGAGTTCTTTCCATTGTTTGTCATCAAAGTAAAAGTATTTTAAAAATACGTTCGACAAAGAAGCAAAGCCTGTCAAACCACTTGTTTTATAGTATTTAGAGGGGTGGAAAACAATCTTTTTTTCATTTTCAAAAGTTTCAACAGAATCTGCTTTCACATATCCCAAACGGTTGCTTCTACCAAAAAACCAAAGCTTGCCGTCATCCGGCAGTAACATCCAAATGTCATATATAGGTAAACCATTTTGGAGGCCGAAATTTTTAAACTCTTTTCCGTTGAAACGGCTGATACCGTTGGCGGTTGTAATCCATAGAAAGCCTCGGTCGTCCTGAATGGTTCGATAGGCATAGTTTGAAGCAAGCCCTTCTTTGGTGCCATAGTGAGAATAAGGCTGTCCGTAAATGAAACCGAATGTTCCAAAAAAGAACCAGCACAAAATAGCCCCTAAGATATTTGCAATTTTCAAAATCAAACGTTTACCATAAAAGTAGTGAAAATGACTTTAGCCGGGCATAATTTTCGAGTTCGGTTGCTTTTACTGTGAAAAAACCAAATCGATATATGGCACCACAATGTTGTTTACCGGTCCGCCACTGCCGAAAAAAGTCGAGCTTAAAATCGTTAAACTCCCTTGCGTAAAGGGATATGGGATAGACAAGCTGTTTTGTATTCGCAAGCCCCTTCCGAGTTGGTCGTCCAAATCCTGCCTATTAAGTACGGTACGTAAGATGGCATATTCGTTCCCGACTACGAGTTGAATTGGATTTGGCAATTGCACGTAATCCGTTGTGGTAGCAGAAAAACTGTGTTGGTTCGAATAGAGCACATTGCTATTGGTGATATCCAAAATCTCGATGCCATACTGACCCGTAAACCCGCCCTGGCTTTGATAGCCAAAGCCACAAATGCTTTCTGCAGATGTTACTTCAAAATTGTATTGGTGGGTGTCTAAATCCATAAACACATCGTCGATGTACTGGATTGACGGATTGTTAGCAATCGTATTGGCAATGAGTTGTTGAAAAAGAGTGGGCGAATTAGTATCGCAAACCGCTTGTGGTGGTTGAGGCGGCAAGGATGCAGGGTCATCACTGTTGCAACTTGCTAACAGAGCAATTAGGCATAAATAAATTCTAAATGAAAGCATGATGTTTTTCATAGAGATTGTTTTTAAGTTAATTTTTAGTTTTAATTTTTTCAGCAGATAAAGCCAAATTGATGTTGTTTTTTTAGATGAATTTCATTTAGTTTTTTATGCAGCGAACTGACAACCCGCTCGCACGGCCGAAGCTGCTCCAGCCGGCACTGTTAGGGATGCTGAAGAGGGTCAGGACGCGTGAATAGTTACTACTAACCGTACTTGACCAATAGTAGCCTTCGGAACCCACACCGTTGGCCGAACCACTGATGTAGTGGCGGTAGCCAGCTATGGGTAACTTAAGTGGCGAGGCAAAAGCACCTGCTGGGTTGTTACTACCCCAACTTGCTCTTTCTGCCTCAAACTCGGCTTCCGTAGGCAAACGGTAACCCGTTGGGCATGGGTTGTTAATGCCACTTACGCCCTGCCATAAATTTACGTTCTGAGGATTACGCCAATCATTAGGGTTATTTGGTGCTATTATGAAATCCCCGTGTCCTGATACATCATTACTGCTTAATGTAGTAGTTATGCCACTCGTTCTTTTCTCGTGTCCATCTGTTAAACGGCCCCATTGGTACAAATCGCCATAAGCTGCTGCATCAGTTGGGCTTGTGGCTACTTGGCTGGCGCCTAAGTTTTTATTCATCCATGTTTTGCCTGTTATTGGATTGTAAACGTCGTTGGGGTTTGTAATTGGCAGGTCGCTTAAATCTCCTATTATTATGGGGCCCGTAGGTTTAGGGTCACCTAAATCTCCTATTTCTTTTGGCGGTTCATGAGAAATAATTTTTTGTTCTTCTAATGGCAAGTCAAAACACACGATTTTTTCACAAACATTGCAGTTTACATCGACTATTTTTATTTTCAGACAGAAACTGAAAGTGCCTTTGCAACAAGATAATTTAAGGATGCTGGGTTTGCTGATTTTAATGGGAATTTGCCCGTTGAAAACCCCTGGGGTACCGGCTGTCCAATCTAAAACTTGTGTACCGCTGCCATTTAGGTTAAGTCCGTTTAGGACACTTTGATTGCTGCTCAGATTGCCGAATATCCCTAAACTAGCAGGGCGGCAAGCAGGATCTCCGTAAGTTACGTGATAATCTATCACCGATACTTCTATTTCCTGAACAGGGGTAGTAATGCCGCTTAAAATCAAGCTTAATTGATCACTGCCAAACCGTGGCTTGCGGATGGAAACTTCAAATCCCGGGATATCGCAGCAAGTGCCATCGTCGATGCAAAAGCAGACATCGTTGTTTACGCCTGGACGCTCTCCATCCTGAATTCCGTTTACAACGGACGAAGAAGTTTGGGTAACAGTCTGTAAGTTTCCGTTCATGTCAGGTATCTGAAAAGATAAATTGGCAACTAAGTCGTAGCATTGACCCACATCCTGATTGGGGAAATCACCGGGATTTACTGTGAAGGAATAACTTCCACCTGATATTACCGGATTAGTCAGTGTTGTCACCAACACGTTATTTTGAAAGATTTGTAAATTTATGACCAAATTGACGGCATTTCCAGAAGCAGGTAAAGTAAAAGTACCACCTATAGTTTGTGGGAAATTCAGGCAGTTTTCAGGAGAAATATTTATATCAATATCCCCTTCGTTTGTGTTGACACAAGTTTCACAAACAGCATCTATGTAAGTATAACCTTTGTGTCCACCGGCCGAACAATCGGAATTAATAAACATTACCACAACTTCTTGCCCAATTTTGCTGGATAAATCCAGAGAAGCGCATCGCCAATTCCTGTAAAAAACGTTATTAGGTGGGCTATTTGATCCCCAACTGCTCGAAACAGCATTAATAAACGGATTACTGGGATTACCAATATCAACAATTTTGTCGATGGTATTTCCCATATTATCAACGGCTTCTGCGATGAAAAAAACTTCGGATCCATTTGTTGAGCCATTTGGGTTGGAATGGCTTTTGTCCATAATGGTAGCATACTGAAAGAAATATTGCGCATTTTGTGAGGTTACCACAAACCTTTTTGCAATTCCTTCCGAGCCAAAACCTTTACTGTTGTTTCCCAAGCGAATCGATTTGGTTCCCGAAACAACTTTGAGCAAACTGAAAGATGGGCTTGAGGCCGTTAAGACGGGGTCGGACCCCGGAATTTCAAAACTGATAAAGTTTCCGGCGAATGCTGGGCTAACAATACTTGAAACAGGAAGAATTCCAGGACTGAGCGTAAGGCCATTTTCAATAGGAATTAATGCTGTTGAATGCTTTAAACTCAACCCCGTCCAATTAGCAGATTCATTTTCAAAACCGCCATTTACGCAAGCATTTTGGGAAAGAGGTATGTCGTTAAGAATGCTCTTAAGGAGAATTGATGCCTTATTGGATGAACTTATGTAATCTGCCCTGAAATTATCCAGATACTTTTTTAATTCAGATTTACTCAGTTTGATGTCATATTCAATTTTTATGTCTTTTTTAGAGATAACGATCGTAGTGTCTTTCACTTGTCCGAAGGACAATATCGGAATCATAAACAGTAAGAGCGATATAAATATATTTTTCATAATCTAAATCTTTATTTGTTGGTAAAATCAATACACTTGGTAAACGAACACGACTTGCAGCCTTCTTTGTCATAAAATATTTTTATCTTCACGCAAACGCGGTAATTCATCGTGCAGCAAGTGGCATCAAACCCCGGCAAAGGTCCCGGCAATCCAACTGTGAGGTTTACGGGAATAGCCCCACTTAGCGGAGAGGTGCTTATGTATTTCACGGTTTTGCTCGCGTTGTTATTTGTGTTCGGGCTGCCCGATTGCGTTTCGTTAAACAGCTGTAGGTTGGTCACGTTGTTGATACTGGTGGAAGGAAGCAAAATCATACCGGATTCTTCTATACTGGTTACGCCGTTTGAGCAAGCTGCCGGAGCCGCCGTGTAGCTATACGATTGTATTTGAATTTCCATGCCGTAAATCGGCACATTGGCGGTGATGTTTCCGGCTATGTTGTATTGATTTCCTGCTGTGCCTTGCTGGGTTGCCGTAAAATTGCTGTAATCTAAGTTGATGCTGTCGCAGTCGTCACATAGACAGTTTGGAAGTGTATCTATCACTAACGAAGCTCCGGGTTGACAAGTAATGGGTGTTGGGTCGAGGTCATCGCCTTGAAGACCAAAACTAATAGAGGTAACGCCAGAGTTTACCAATACTTCAAAGCAATAACTAACGGTTGATGTTGTAGCGCCTATTTGTGTAACTAATGATGGGCTTATATTCGTGGGGTTTAAAGAATTGCTTACTTGATCATACACAAAAAGTCCTGAACCTAGATTGGCAAATTTTAAATCGCCTGTACTGCTTTGATAAGTCGAAGAAAAGCAAATTTTATATTTTCTGTTTTCTCCTTCGTATCCCAAACATTCAATGGTTTCGTTGGTTATTTGTAAATCAAACTCACAGTTGGATACACTAAATAAGCTGGGGGCTGAAGAAATTCCTGTGCTTGTTTCGGTCACTTTCCACATATAGTTGCCTGCTGCTGGGTTTTCTCCTCCCTGATTGCGATTAGCTGTTCTTTTTACGGTATCTGCCAGGGCTTTACCGGCTTTAAATTTTGCTACTTTTTGCGTAGGGACAACCGTTTGTTTCATGTTTTCCTCCAAATAAATACGCTCATTCTTGCCGTCGGAAAGGACTTCAAAAACTTCAATACTGTATCTTGGATTTTCTACAATGCCGGACATACGCCAAGTAAAGTCGGGCAATGTACCTATTTGATAGCTCATGCCGTTGCGCGGTGTGAGCAAGACAATTTGGTTTTGATTTGCTTGCTCGTTTCCTCCGACAGGATTGCCGTACCCGACTTTAATGTCGGATGTTATTTTTGTCGTATTGTCAGCATGGGTGTCTTTAATGATGGGTTTATCTGTTGTGACGGTCAATTCAATTCCATTCACATCGTTTCCACACTTTTCACTGTTGGATGCAATGGCCATCACAAAAAAACCATACTTCACTTTTCCGGGATTGTCTCCACGCCACGCCACTTCGTCCGGCCATGAAAATAGAGTTTCTTCGGTTTCGCCTTGGTAGAGAATGGTTTTTTCTTTGCCGTTATAGGCTACAAGTTCAACCCTGTAGGAAGCCACCAAATCTGCTTTGGATGATTTCCATCGGAATACGGGTGGTATGGAGAGGTCGGCTATAAACTTCGACTTGCTCGCCGGAAAGATGATTTCCACCTGGTTGCAGTTCTTGTTTTTCTTAAAAGAACGAATCAGCCCGCCCAAATCTACACTGATGCCCATACCGACAGAAGTAGAATTTGTCTTTTGGGTTTTGGTAGGAGTCTTGACATCTCGTGGTTCTTTGACAGTTCCATCAGGTTTTACCTGTGCACTAAGACAAGCGTAACTGATTAGCGCAATTAAGAGAAGTTTATATTTCATTGTAAAGTACTTTAAAAGTGTGAATTTAAGATTTCTTTAAGATTTTTGAAACTCCTATTTGATTATGTACAGGGTTGGGTTGAGGAAAGGGCTGTTTCATTAGAAGAATTAGTTAAAATTAGATTTTTAATAACAATATGACATTTGTCATGTTTTAAAAAATCGGTTTAAAGTATTTTTGTCTTTCGATTCAGGTATTTGTATGAGCGTCATTTATCTTCTTATTTCGGTCTCGCTACTTGTGGCGATGGTTTTCTTGGTGTTATTTATCATCTCTGTGCGCAACGGACAGTACGATGATACCTACACGCCTTCTGTCCGTATGCTATTCGAAGAAGAAGAAAAAACCAATCAGGAAAAAAATAATTAACCAATCATTAATTTTTTATTAGATGGAAATCCAAACTTTTTCGTATGACAACAAGATTGTCAAAAAGTTCGTCGTAGCAACCATGCTATGGGGTATAGTCGGCACCTTGGTCGGACTGCTTTTAGCCTTTCTTTTCATATTCCCGAAGTTCACAGAAGGTATTTCTTGGCTCAGTTTTGGAAGGCTCAGGCCATTACACACCAATGCGGTCATATTCGCATTTGTAGGGAACGCGATTTTCGCCGGGGTTTACTACTCCCTGCAGAGGTTGCTCAAAGCGCGTATGTTTAGTGATTTTCTGAGTAACGTCAATTTTTGGGGCTGGCAATTAATCATTGTGGCTGCCGCTATTTCTTTACCCTTGGGTTTTACTTCTTCTAAGGAATACGCCGAATTGGAATGGCCGATAGACATAGCCATCGTACTGATTTGGGTAGCTTTTGGCATCAACATGATCGGAACCATTCTCAGAAGGAGAGAACAACATTTGTATGTAGCCATTTGGTTTTATATTGCAACCTTTGTAACGGTCGCCTTACTTCATATTTTCAATAGTTTTGAGTTGCCAGTCAGTTTTATGAAAAGCTACTCTGTCTATGCCGGTGTGCAAGATGCATTAGTCCAATGGTGGTATGGGCACAATGCGGTAGCCTTTTTCCTGACAACACCGTTTTTGGGAATCATGTATTATTTTGTTCCCAAAGCTGCAGACCGTCCCGTTTATTCTTATAAGCTTTCCATCGTCCACTTCTGGTCGCTCATTTTCATCTACATTTGGGCAGGACCTCACCACTTGCTTTACACCGCTCTGCCTGATTGGGCACAAAACCTCGGTGTGGTTTTCTCTATCATGCTCATTGCCCCATCTTGGGGTGGAATGATCAATGGTTTGTTGACCCTTCGCGGCGTGTGGGACAAAGTACGGGTAGATCCTGTTTTGAAATTTATGGTTGTAGCCATTACAGGTTACGGTATGGCCACTTTTGAAGGTCCGATGTTGTCCATAAAATCGATTAATGCGATTGCACACTATACCGATTGGATCATTGCGCACGTTCACGTAGGTGCATTGGCGTGGAACGGGTTTATGACCTTTGGGATGCTTTATTGGATGGTGCCAAGGTTGGCAAAAACAAAACTTTTCTCAATCAAACTAGCTAACTTCCATTTTTGGATTGGCACTTTAGGAATAGTCATGTACACCTTACCGATGTATGTAGCCGGTTTCTTGCAAGCCTCCATGTGGAAAGAATTTAGCCCTGATGGGACATTGGTTTACGGGAATTTTCTCGAAACTGTTACCCAGATCATGCCGATGTATTGGATGCGCGCTATCGGCGGGTCACTTTACATTGTGGGGATGCTCATAGGTGTTTATAATATTGTAGTGACGATGGTAAATGGGTCGGTTATCGAAGACGAGTCTGTTCAAGCCCCTGCTTTACAAAAGGTCAGAAAAACAAGGCTCGCCGGTGAAACCTTCCATGGTTGGTTAGAACGCAAACCGGTAAAATTGACCATTTTGGCTATCGTAGCTGTGTTGATTGGTGGTATTGTTCAGATTGTCCCAACCCTTTTGATTAAGTCCAATATTCCGACTATAACCAGCGTGAAACCTTACACACCACTCGAATTGGAAGGAAGAGATTTATACATCCGCGAAGGTTGTGTGTCTTGCCATTCGCAAATGATCCGGCCGTTTAGAAGTGAAGTCGCGCGTTTTGGTGATTACTCAAAAGCAGGCGAGTACGTTTACGACCACCCGTTTTTGTGGGGAAGCAAGCGCACCGGTCCCGATTTGCACCGCGTAGGAGGAAAGTATAATGACAATTGGCATTTTAACCACTTATACGATCCGCAAATCACCTCGCCAAACTCTATCATGCCTTCTTACAAATGGATTATTAAGAACAGGTTGAATACAGATTATTTGCAAAAGAAAATGAGTGTGATGGCTACATTGGGAGTGCCATACACCGCAGAAGATATTCAAAATGCAAACGAAAACCTGCGTGCCCAAGCCGAGCAAATCGAAAAAAACCTTCATGCTGATCCGGATTTTGTGGCAAGCTATGAAGCCGAAAAGAAATATGACCAAGAAAACAATTTGGAGTTTGTCCCGATGAGCCAACGTGAAGTGGTCGCCTTGATTGCCTATTTGCAACGATTGGGTACTGACATCAAAGTAGAAACAATCATCAATGAACCAAAACAATAAGTCATGTTGAAGTTTATCAAAAACCACTTGGAAACCATCGCAGGTATTGAAATATATCCGCTGATTTCGCTCCTCATATTTTTTATCTTCTTTGTCATCTTGTTTTGGTGGGTGCTTACCGCCAAGAAAGAATACATCGACCATGTTAGCAAAATTCCATTAGATCAACCTAAAAACGACGAACTATGAAAAAACTAACACCATACGTCAGAGTAGTCCTGATTTTTGGACTTATATTTTTCTTTGTTGAATATTTTATCGATTCCGAAAAACCGGCGTTTATCGAATTTCCGCTGGTAGCACTTTTCTTGAGTTTGATATTGTTTGTTTTGATTGCCATCGAAGTTACCTACGGAGCGATTGAAAACATCGTCTATCAACTTTTGGATGAAAAGCAAAAAGAAGAATTTTTAAAAGAAAGAAGTTTTACCGACAGCCATTCATCGTATAAAAAATGGATGAGATGGCTAACCAAAAGTAAACCGGTAGAGCAAAATGAGGAAATCTTGCGGGAACACGATTTTGACGGTATCCAAGAACTTGATAACGCGCTTCCGCCTTGGTGGCTCTACGGTTTTTACTTCACCATTATTTTTGCAGTTGTCTATTTGGTTCGTTTTCACGTTTTGGGAGGTGACAATCAAATTCAAGAGTTTGACAAAGCCCTGACTGAGGCGAACGCAGCCGTTCAGGAATACAAAAAAAACAATCCGGATTTGATGGATGCATCGAATGTAGCCTTGCTGACCGAAGCCGCAGATCTCGAAAAAGGAAAAGCTATTTTTCAAGCCAACTGTATTCCTTGTCACGCGCCGGACGGTGGTGGTGGAATTGGCCCTAACCTAACAGACAATCATTGGATACTCGGTCCGGGAATCAGCAGAATTTACACCACGATTTCGGAAGGCGGTCGTTCCGGAAAAGGAATGATACCATGGAAAACAACCTTAAAACCAATTGAAATGCAACAGGTTGCAAGCTATGTAATCAGTCTGAAAGGTACGACTCCTGCCAATCCGAAAGAAGCCGAAGGAGATATCATAGAGGAATAGATTATTAGCCAAAGGCTATAAGCCAATAGCTGACAACCGTTTAAAATAACAGTAGAACGAAATAAAATGAGTACGGTCAGTAAAAATAAATTTCGAGACAAGATAAGTACGATTGATGAAAAGGGCAACCGATCTTGGATTTATGTTAAAAAAGTAAGGGGTAAATTTTTTAAATACAGAACAATTCTAAGCTGGTTTCTGATAGCTTTTCTGGTTTTAGCGCCATTTGTGAAAGTAAAAGGGCATCAGTTTTTGATGTTCAATGTGCTGGAAAGGAGATTCAATATTTTTGGTTTTCCATTTTGGCCACAAGATTTTCACTTATTTGTGATATCGATGATTATAGCGGTAATTTTTGTGGCCTTTTTTACGGTGGCTTTCGGAAGGTTATTCTGTGGTTGGGTCTGCCCGCAGACCATCTTTTTGGAAATGGTTTTCCGAAAAATCGAATATTGGATAGAGGGAGACAAAGGCGCTCAAATTCGTTTAGACAAAGAGCCTTGGCATTTTGAAAAAATCAGGAAAAAACTCAGCAAGTGGATGTTGTTTTTTGTGATTTCTTTTTTTGTTGCCAATATCTTTTTAGCCTATTTAATCGGCGGTGATAAATTGATAGAAACCATTACCGATAATCCGAAAAGCCACATGGAAACATTGTTTTCCCTTTTGATATTCACCGCTTTATTCTATTTTGTATTTGCTTGGTTTAGAGAACAAGTCTGCATAATTGCCTGTCCTTACGGAAGATTGCAAGGGGTGTTGTTGGACGACAAATCCATCGTGGTCGCGTATGATTACAAACGTGGTGAAAAAGAAGCAGGCCGGGGAAAATATAAGAAAAATGAAGACAGAATTGCATCCGGCAAAGGAGATTGTATCGACTGTTTTCAGTGTGTACACGTCTGCCCGACAGGAATTGATATCAGAAACGGAACACAATTGGAATGTGTCAACTGCACCGCTTGTATAGATGCCTGCGACGAGATGATGACCCACGTAGGACTACCCAACGGTTTGATTCGTTATACATCTGAGTTGGAAATAAGCAAAAACGAGCCGTTCAGGTTTACCAATCGGATGAAAGGTTATTCGGTAGTCCTAACCCTGTTGTTTGCTGTTTTTTTCGCTATGTTGGTTTCTAGAAATAGCGTGGAAGCTAACTTACTCAGGTTGCCCGGCCAACTCTATCAACGAATGGATAACAACATCATCAGCAATGTGTTTACCTATAAGATTATAAACAAAACGATGGAAGACATTGAAAATGTTCATTTTAAATTGAGTTCCGGCGAAGGCATCATCAAGGAAGTAACAGGAAAACCTATTCATGTAAGCGGAAATAGCCTACAGCAAGGCACGCTTTTTATTCAATTAAAAGAAAGCAAACTGCAAGATGAGAAAACGAAATTGAAGATTGATGTTTATTCCGGCAACAAAAAAATAGAAACAACGTCCACGACCTTCATGGGCCCGCGAAGGTTTCATTGAGATTTATAGAAAATTAAGCTAATATATGATTATGAAAATCAATTGGGGAACAGCTGTCGTCATCGCCTTTGTCTGCTTTGCAGCATTCATCTTGACATTTGTTTTTTTGGCAACCACCCAAAAAAAATACGACCACGAGTTGGTCACGCAGAATTACTATGAACAAGAAATTCATTTGCAAAATGATATTGACAGTCAAAATCTCGCCAATAAACTCCAATATAATTTAGAAATTTCGTCTTCAAACAAAGGTGTTTTAATTCATTTCCCGGACCAAACAAGCTTCATTAAAATAACCGGGATAGTGTCCTTTTACAGGCCATCCGATCAACGCTTAGATTTTGAAATACCCATTTCATTATCTTCTTCAAAAATGCTCATACCTGACGAAGTGTTGGCGGGTGGCCGATGGGACATTAAAATTCGCTGGCATTACGAAGGACAGGAATTGTTGTTTAAAAAACAAATCACCTACTGATGTTATATTCTGCTTTGGTTATCGGCTTAATAGGTAGTTTGCACTGCGTGGGCATGTGTGGTCCTATCGCGCTGATGCTTCCGCTCAACCGAAATAATCCGGTTGTTGCTTTTTTTCAAATCATGCAGTACCATCTTGGCCGCATCTTGAGTTATTCTTTTTTGGGGCTTCTGTTTGGGTTGTTTGGCAGAGGATTGTTTGTGGCTGGCATGCAACAGAAACTTTCGCTTTGGTTAGGTGCACTGCTCATAGCAGGGCTTTTGATGAGCTATTTTTTTCGCTTAAAAATACCGGCATTTAAACCCTATACCCGGCTTCTGATGCGTTTGCAGTCAAGCATGGGGGAACAACTAAAAAAACGTTCGCCTCATACCACTTTTTTGATGGGTTTACTTAACGGTTTTCTCCCCTGCGGCATGGTTTACATGGCTTTGTTTGGCGCTGTCGCTATGGGAAAACCGGCAGAAGGGGCAATTTATATGATTGCTTTTGGGCTTGGCACCGTCCCGCTTATGAGTGCGGTTGCTTTTTTGGGTAAAAAATTACCACAAGTTTTCAGAGTCAATTTTCGCAGGTTAACTCCGCTTTTCGTCCTAATTATTGGGGTTTATTTTATGATACGTGGTGCAGGTTTAAATAACTATTGGTCTCCGGCTTTACAACAAATGCAAGTGAAAACACAAGCAGATTGTGTATCGCCTGCCATGCATGGGAATCGATAGTAAGGGGGAGATGCCCGTTTTAAATAGGAATATGTGCGCATGCCTGTTTCCAAATGTTTATTTAATTTCCTACTTTTGCAGCATGATTCAAATCAAAACTTCCGAAGAAATCGAGTTGATGCGTGAAAGTGCTTTAATTGTTTCCAAAACTTTGGGCATGTTGGCCAAAGAAGTAAAATCTGGCGTTACAACTTTGCATCTCGACAAACTGGCAGAAACATTCATCCGGGATCATCATGCTGAACCGGGATTTCTCGGTTTATATGGTTTTCCCAATACGCTTTGCGTGAGCCCAAATGCCCAAGTGGTGCATGGCATCCCCAATGACAAACCTTTGCATGAAGGCGACATTATTTCCATTGATTGTGGTGCACGCAAAAACGGTTTTTACGGTGACCACGCCTATACTTTTGAAGTAGGGGAGGTTGAGCCGGAGGTGAAAAAACTTTTGGAAGTTACCAAAGCTTCACTTTATGTTGGCATCCGCGAGTTTAAAACCGGAAATAGAGTAGGGGACGTGGGCTTTGCTATTCAAAATATTTGTGAGAAACACGGTTATGGTGTGGTACGCGAACTCGTAGGGCATGGATTGGGGAAAGTCATGCACGAAGACCCCGAAATGCCCAATTACGGCAGAAGAGGCCATGGGAAAAAGTTTGTGGAAGGATTGGTTGTCGCCATCGAACCGATGATTAACATGGGGACGCACCGCATTCGCCAGCTCAAAGATGGCTGGACGATTCTCACGGCAGATGCTAAACCCAGTGCGCATTTTGAACACGATGTAGCCATCGTGGACGGGAAACCCGAATTGTTGTCGACCTTTGCCTATATCTACGAAGCATTGGGAATCATTTCCGAAGAGGAAAATGAATTTCGAGCGCACGCATTTGTATTGTAGGCCACATGTTTTTCAAATTCATACTTAACTCAATTCCAAGGCCGTTGCTCATCCGACTGAGTTATTGGGTACGCCCGTTTTTGGTGTTGTGGTATCGAGGCGACCGGTTTACGGACCCGATTGATGGGAGGAGTTATCGAAAGTTTCTTTCGTATGGATACGAAAATCAACGGGATAATGTTTTGGCTCCGGGTACACTTTCGCTTGAACGGCATCGATTGCTTTGGTTATATTTGAAAAACGAAACGGATTTTTTCATCAACCCTGTCCAAAAAAAAGTATTGCATGTCGCACCCGAACAAGCTTTTTACAAGCGTTTCAGAAATCTGCCAAATATAGATTACACCACTACCGATCTTTTGTCTCCTTTGGCTGATGTGAAAGCAGATATCTGCAATTTGCCCTTTGAAAACAATACTTTCGACTGGATATTCTGCAACCACGTTTTAGAACATATTCCTGATGATGCCCAAGCCATCCGTGAGCTATACAGAGTGATGAAACCCGGTGGAACTGGCATCTTTCAAGTTCCACAAGATATGAGTAGAGAAAAAACGTTTGAAGATAATTCAATCACGGAAGCAAGAGAACGCGCACGCATTTTTGGCCAATACGATCATGTGCGGGTTTATGCAAAAGATTATTTCGACAAATTACGTTTTTACGGTTTTGAAGTAAACGCAATCGATTATGGGGTTGTTATCGGAAAAGAAAGGATAGAAAAATATCGTCTTAGTGAAGGAGAAAGGTTGCCGGTTTGCTATAAACCTATTCAATCAGATAAGATTTGAATCCGGGGGTGATATACGTTTGAAGATTTCCGTTTTCATCTAAATAAAGAATGTAAGCATCCATCTTTGATGCCAAACTATCTAATATTTGCATTGATTTTTCTAAATCCGAGGCCATAAAAACGGTTGCGTAGCCATCCGCATCCATACAATGAGCCGCCAAAACAGAAGCACTCAGTATGTTGCTCTTTTGTGGGTAGCCCGTTTTTGGGTTGATGGTGTGTACATAACGTTCGCCGGTAATTGTATCGATGTAGAATTTTCGATAGTTTCCGGAGGTTGCCAAAGCCATGTTTTTGAGTTTTAGGGTAGCTATCAGCCTCCCGTTTTGGCTTTGTTGTGGGTTGTCAATGGCCACAAGCCAATCAAAATTATTAGACAGGTTTTTACCGCCGGCACGAATTTCACCACCTATTTCCACTAGATAGTTTTCAATCTTTTTCGATTCGAAAAAACGCGCGACCAAATCAACAGTGAACCCTTGCGCGATGGCATTGAAATCCAAATAGGTTTGTTTAAATTCTTTTTTGACTGTGCCATTGGGGCGGATTGAAACCTTTTCAAGTCCGGTAAACTTCAAAATACTGTCAACCTTCAGGCTGTCCATCTCTATTTTCTCTCCGGGGCCAAATCCCCAAGCGTTTACCAAAGCCCCGACAGTTGGGTCGAATATGCTGTCGGATTGTTGCCATATTTCAACGGATATATAAAATACTTCTTTGAATAAGGTGTCAACTTTTACCCACTTATTTTCGTTTACTTTCGAAATGATAGAATTAGGGATGTAGGTGGACATCGACAGATCAACTGCTTCGAGGATGGAATCTATTTGTGGTTGATAGTCCTTGTTTAAAGAATCAAAATATTTGATGCTGTATGTCGTTCCTTGTGCATTTCCAATCAAATGAACCAATTGGCTTCTTTTTTCCCGCTTGTTGCATGCAATGAGTAGAAACACAAACAAAGGGAAATAAATCAGTCGTAATTTTGAAAATGCCACGGCTTAGTTGTTTAATTTATTTTTAAAAATTCTTTAAAGTTTACCACAAAATTAGTTTCTTTTTCCAAAGGTTTGGAAAAATCTTTTGCGTTGGCAAGGCCAACACCCGCGTAAAGCACTTTTGCTTGATGTTTTTCCGCGTGATACACAAAAGTTTGCATCCAAATTTCATCGTACTGTTCCGGATGCTCAGGGTAGGATATGGCTTTCACCAAAACAAAATACCGGATATTTTTTTTATCAACACACACAAATTGAGGGTGTTTGTAGATTTTACTGTTCACGGAAATAAATTCAAATCCAAGGTCTTCCAGTTTTTTCCCAACAATATTCATGGCCAAATTATGAAGCTCTTGTTTGCTAAGTTTTGTCATATTTTAGAATAAAAAAACCGACACCAAGGCATCGGTTTATTCGGGATTTTAAAATTTTTAAACTAACCTCCAAAGTCATCGAATCTGACATTTTCAGGAAGAACACCATAGTCGTCACACATTTTGATGACAGCTTGGTTCATCATGGGAGGACCGCAGAAGTAGAATTCGATATCTTCAGGTGAGTCGTGCTTGCTCAAATAGTTGTTGATTACAACTTGGTGAATAAACCCAACAAATCCGTCACCCGGGCCATCTAAAGTTTCTTTTACCTTCCAGTTGTCTTCAGGCATAGGTTCGGATAGAGCGATATAAAATTTAAAGTTCGGAAAATCTTTTTCCAAGGCTCTGAAGTGATCGGTATAAAATAATTCTCTTTTGGATCGGCCACCATACCAGAAACTTACTTTTCTTCCGGTTTTTACGGTGCGGAAAAGGTGGTAGAGATGCGAACGCATCGGTGCCATACCGGCTCCTCCACCAACATAAAGCATCTCGGCATCCGATTCGTTGATAAAAAACTCGCCGTAAGGCCCGGAAATAGTTACTTTGTCTCCCACTTTTCTAGAAAAAATATAGGAAGAGGCAATACCCGGATTGACGGACATCCAATCATTTTTGGCTCGATCAAAAGGAGGTGTTGCAATACGCACGTTTAACATCACCCGATGGCCTTCCGCAGGATAGCTTGCCATCGAATAAGCGCGTTCAACGACTTCATCGTTTTTCATGACAAGTGGCCAAAGTTTAAACTTATTCCATTCCAATTTGAATTTCTGTGGTTCGCCCGGATGTTCGACCGGATGTGCTGTGATATCAATATCCGTAAAGTTTACTACGGTCGGTGGAATTTCAATTTGAATGTATCCACCGGCTTTGTAGTCCATGTCTTCAGGTATTTCGACCACAAATTCTTTAATAAAGGAGGCAACGTTATAGTTTGAAACAACCGTAGCTTCCCATTTTTTAATTCCAAAAACTTCTTCCGGAACCAAAATAGTCATGTCTTGTTTGACTTTAACTTGGCAGCCTAAACGCCAGCCATCGGCTAATTCTTTTCGCGTAAAGTTTGGTATTTCTGTTGGCAAGGGTTCTCCGCCCCCTTCAAGCACACGGCATTTACACTGCAAACAAGTTCCACCACCACCACAAGCTGATGGCAAAAATATTTTACTGTTTCCAAGAGTTGACAACAAGGAATTTCCTGCAGAAACCACTACATCATTTTCCCCATTGATATGGAGTGTTACGGGCCCGGAGGCAACCAATTTCGCTTTGGCGTATAGAAGCATACTCACTAGGATAAAAATGATAATTAAAAAAACGGTAACTGCACTTACAATGACTGATAGACCCATGATGTAAATTTAAATTTTTCTAAAGTTTAATTCCCATAAAACTCATAAAAGCGATGGCCATGAGCCCGGTTAGTATGAATGTAATCCCCAAACCTTTTAGGGGTGCGGGTATGTTTGAATATGAAATTTTTTCTCTGATGGAGGCAATGGCCAAGATGGCTAAAAACCAACCAACCCCGGAACCTAATCCGTAAACAGAGGCTTCGGAAATAGTAGAAAAATCTTTTTGTTGCATAAAGAGTGATCCGCCCAAAATAGCACAGTTTACAGCTATCAGCGGAAGAAATATTCCCAATGCACCATAGAGGGCAGGTGCGAATTTTTCAACAACCATTTCAACCAATTGAACCATCGATGCTATTACCGCTATAAAAAGGATATAGCTTATAAAACTCAAATCCATTTGGGCAAATTGTGGACCTAACCATTTGAGGGCTCCTTCTCTTAATAAGTAGTTGTCAATTAAATAGTTAAGTGGAACCGTGATGGCTAAAACAAATATAACAGCAGCACCAAGCCCAACGGCTGTTTTTACGGTTTTTGACACGGCCAAATAGGAACACATTCCTAGAAAGTAGGCAAAAATCATGTTTTCTATAAAGACACTTTTAACGAAGAGGTTAACCAATTCCATAGTGATTCATTTAGGATGTGAATGATTATTTTTCGATTAGTTTACGGTTTCTTGAGCGTTGTACCCAAATCAGCAAACCTACCGTGATAAGAGCCATGGGAGATAACAGCATCAGGCCATTGTTCATGTATCCCATTTGATAGACTTCTTCGGGTATAACATGAAAACCAAACAATTTTCCGGAACCTAACAATTCTCTGAAAAAGGCTACAATAACCAAAATGATACCATATCCCGCAGCGTTTCCGATACCGTCTAAAAAAGATTTCCAAGGTCCGTTGGCCAATGCGAATGCTTCTAAACGTCCCATAACTATACAATTTGTAATGATTAGCCCGACGAAAACAGATAGTTGCTTGCTGACATCATAAGCAAAAGCTTTCAGTATCAAATCGACTAAAACAACCAAACCGGCTACGATAACCAATTGCACGATAATTCGGATTCTGTTTGGTATGAAATTTCGTATAAGCGAAACAATCACATTGCTCGAAGCGACAACCGCCATTACTGCAATTGCCATAACAAGGGCAGGTTTCAGCTGTACGGTGATTGCCAAGGCAGAACAAATACCGAGTACTTGAACGGTAATCGGGTTGTTGTCGTTGAGTGGGTCTGTGACCAATGCTATATTCTTTTTTGACAATAAAGGTTCTTTTTCTTCATTAACAAAAAGGACGATAGGCTTATCCTGTTTTTTTTCTTTTTTGGCAGCCATGATTTTAAGGTTTCTGAATTGCTAAATTTGATTTAATATTTTTGAAATAAAGGCTGTATCGCGACAATCTTTCTGCAAGCATATTGGAGACACCTTTACTGGTAATCGTAGCACCGGAGATGGCATCAACTGCGTTGTCGTCTTTTCGGGTTCCAGCCAAATCGTTGTTGCCTTTCACTACCTGAACACCTGTTAGCTCTCCATTTGCGTTATAAATTTTTTCGTTTTGGAATTGCTGTTGAAACCATTCTGTGGTGATTTCCCCGCCTAAGCCCGGTGTTTCTCCTTTGTGGTCAAAGACAGCACCTTTCACGGTATTTAAGTCTTCTTCGATGGAAATATACCCCCATATAGCATCCCACAATCCCGCGCCTCTAAGCGGAATGATGTAATATTTTTGCCCTTCGTTTTCAGCTATATACAGTGGGAAACGTTGTATGTTAACCGGTTTTTTTAGTTCCTGAGCTAAGTTGATGTTGAACGCATCTACCGATTCATCAACTGTTCCGTCTTCTTTCAGCGACAATTGCTCCTTGATGATTTGGTTGTATAATTTTTCGGCACCTTCACGATCCGTCTGAACGTCAACTGTTAAAAGTATATTTTGCATTTTTTCCAAACGAACGTTTTTGTCAATCCTACCTTTGGTGCTTACAGCGGCAAACGCAAGAAGTACTCCAATCACCACAACCATGATGATGGAGAAAATGAATGTATATTTGTTACTGTTGGTATCCATTACGAAACGGTTTTAATATTTTGAACTGCGATGAGTCGTTTTTTTCTTTTTTTGATATTGGCATTGACTACATAATGATCTATTGTTGGTGCAAATACATTCATCAACAAGATGGCGAGCATTACTCCTTCCGGATAGGCAGGGTTGAGCACCCTGATTAGAATGCAGAAGAAGCCGACCAAAAATCCGTATATCCATTTTCCTTTTTCTGTTTGTGCGGCCGAAACGGGGTCAGTGGCCATAAATACGATGCCAAAAGCCAATCCGCCGACAATCAAATGTTCATACCAAGGGAATCCCATCAAGGGGTTCACAGGAAATTGATTCAACAACAAAGCTGTCAATGCTGCTCCGATAAAACCACTTAAGATGATTCGCCAACTTCCAACTCCGGTTAAGATTAGGATAGCGGCTCCGGCTAATATCCACAAGGTAGAAGTTTCTGATACTGATCCCGGAATAGAACCGAAAAACATATCAGAAGCATTCCACGCAATATCTTTACCGGCTGCCAATTTGCCAAGTATGGTTTCTCCTGAAATTGCGTCTATGTTGGTTGCTTCACTTACCCATACTTTGTCTCCGGACATAAAAGTAGGATAGGCAAAAAAAGCGAAAGCTCTCGCAGTCAGGGCGGGGTTAAGTACATTCATTCCTGTTCCGCCAAACGCTTCTTTCCCAATCAACACGGCAAAAACTACTGAGATAGCCAACATCCAAAGGGGAAGGTCTATCGGCATTATCATCGGAATCAACAAGCCGGTCACTAAGTAACCTTCATTAACTTCATGGCCGCGGTAAATGGCGAAAATAAATTCGATTCCCAATCCCACCGCGTAGGAAACCACAATCATCGGAATGATTTTGTAGGCTCCGTGTGAAAAAGCATCCCAAAAAGTAAAAGTTTCACCTAATTGAGAAAAATGCTGATATCCCGCATTGTACATTCCGTAAACCAATGCCGGCAACAAGGCAAGGATTACCATAAACATGGTCCGTTTTAAATCGACCGCATCTCGGATATGTGCTCCTTTTTTGGTGGTGTGGTCGGGTACAAATAAAAAGGTTTCCAATGCGCCAAACGCTGGCGCATACTTCTCAAACTTGGCACCTTTGAGAAAGGGTTTTTTCAGTTGATCAATTTTGGTTCTTAAAAAACTCATAGCTATTGTTATTAACCTACTTCTTTAATCATTAAATCTAAACCTTGCCGGATGATGTCTTGCGCTTCTATCTTAGAAGTATTTGCAAAATCTATCACAGCAAAATCTTCGGGGGCAACTTCGTAGATACCCAAATTTTCCATTTTCTCAATGTCATTTGCCAAACATGCTTTCAACAGTTGCATCGGGTAAATATCCATCGGGAAAACCTTTTCCATCTCTCCGGTAACGACAAATGCTCTTTCTTCACCATTCAGATTGGTGTCAACTGCTTGTGGTTTATTTTTTCTGAGCCAAGAAAAGGACGTTTTCGACAAACTTGGTATGTTGTTATCTACGAAAGGCAACCAACCGAAAAGCCTGTATTTATTGCCTTCAGGAATGACAGTCAGGCAGTCTTGATAAAATCCTAAATCGCCTTGCGCTGTTATTTTGATTCCGGTCAGCACATCGCCGTTGATGATACGATTGTTGTCGCCTTCCAATTTGTCTTTTAAGAAATTAGAAAGGTTGGCTCCCTGAGTGATTTTGTAATATTGGGGTTCTTTGATGCCTGTACCGGACAGGGCGATTACTCTGCCAGCATCAAATTGGCCGGTTGAGAAAAGTTTGCCAATCAGGGCAACGTCTTGCGGTGCAATAACCCATATTTTTTCACCTGCATTGATAGGTTTGACGTGGTGTATCAAGATACCGACATTTCCAGCCGGATGTGGGCCGCTTATTTTGTGGATATCCACATTTTTAATTTGACTAAAATAAGATGTTGAGTTCTTTTCAATACCTAAGTGAACTTTTCCCGCGGTTATTTTTGCTAAGGCATCTACGCCGGCTTGAAAATCTTTTTCCCGGTCTTTCAACGCAAATTCTACATCCGTACTCAATGGAGCCGAAGCGTAGGCAGAAATGAAAATGTCGCGGGGTTCATCGGCAGGATTGGCAACGATGTCATACGGCCGTTGTTTGATAAAAGGCCAACAACCAGATGCCAACAAATGTTTTTTGATTTCATCCGAAGTAAGATTATTTGGGTCTTTTCTGCTAAAATCTTTATAAACTTCTTTGGAATCAGCTTGGATCTGAATTTCTAAGATTCTCCTCTTTTCACCCCGGACGATTTCACCAATTGTCCCACTGACTGGGGAAACAACCTGTAATTGGTCATTGGTTTTGGAGTAGAAAATTGGGTCTCCCGCTTGAACTTTTGCACCTTCTTTTACCAAAAGTTTAGGTACAATTCCCGGTAAATCGGAAGGGTGGATGCTGTAAATTTGAGATCGTGGTGCGTCTTTAATAACTTTGTTGGCTTCGCCTTTAAGTTTGATTGAGATGCCCTTTTTGATTCTAATGTCTGTTGACATAGCCTGTGAGGTCTGAATTTATATTAAAATTTCTGAATTCGGTTGCAAATTTAATAATATTAATACAAGTTTGCATAATTATTGATTTAAAAATTATTTTTCAAAAGTTAATTTTGATATTATTAAAAACATAGGTGTTTTACAAACTAAAAAAGTCGAGAGGCCATTGATTTTATGACAAAAAAATCGTTGTATTTTCTAATTTTAACACTATACGGGCTCGCATCTTATGGGCAGTCAACGGAAATCGAACCGCCCGATTTTATCAAGTCTGTGAGTCTGCATGGCGAAAGCAACGACAGTTTTGTCCCTTTTGTACAAAAAGGAGATCCGGTAGTTTTGGAATTTGATGATTTGTTCGGCGATGAAGTCGATTATTACTACCGGATTGTTCATTTTGACAGTCAATGGAAACCTTCAGATTTGAGTAAATCAGAATACATAAATGGTCTGGACGAACAGCGCATCTCTGATTATAAAAATTCATTGAATACACTTCAGATTTATACCCACTATACCTTGTTGCTTCCCAATGAAAGAACTACTTTGAAGCTTTCAGGCAATTATATGATTGAAATTTTAGACTACAATTACGAAATTGTCTTTTCGAGAAAATTGGTTGTTTTTGAACCTTTGGTCAATGTAGAAGTTTATGCAAAACGCGCACGCGACATGAAGGACATTCAACAGAAACAATCGGTGCAATTTGTTGTGAACACGGCTGGTTATCAAATAGATAATCCTACGCAAAACATTAAAATAGTTGTCCTCCAAAATCATCAGTGGAACAGTGCCATTTCAAACTTGAAACCGCAATTTACCGCGGGCTACAACTTGGTTTATAAATACGACAAGGAAACCTCCTTTTGGGGAGGTAACGAATATTTTAATTTTGATTCGAAAGACATCCGGACTTCCACCGATCGTGTGTATGCTTCCAAAACCGAAGACGACGGGTTTCACGCATATCTCTATCCGGATGAAATTCGTGCAAACCAAATTTACACCTATTATCCGGACATCAACGGAAATTTTGTCATTCGGACTATGCAAGGCCAAGATGCGTCCATTGAATCTGAATATGTGTGGGTACATTTTTCTTTACAAGATTTTTTCGAATTAAATGACAGGAAAGTGCATGTCTATGGAGCATTCAACAATTACGCGGTCGACAATCAAACACTTTTGGAGTATAATAAATTCAGCAAGACTTACCAAGCTGCTTTTTATCTCAAGCAAGGATTTTATAATTACACTTATGTGGTTGAAAACCCGGATGGAATCATTGACAAACACAGTTTAAACGGTTCGCATTTTCAAACGGAAAACACCTATTCGGTTTTGGTTTATTACCGAAAATTTGGAGACAGGCACGAAAGTTTGATTGGTTTAGGGGAAGGAAATTCAAGTTATATTACCGATTGATTTTTTTAAAAATAAAATCTATATTTGTCCTCTCAATTTTGGGGGATTAGCTCAGTTGGTTCAGAGCGCTACCTTGACAGGGTAGAGGTCACTGGTTCGAACCCAGTATTCCTCACTACTTTACTTCTTTTTCGGGTTTTGGAGTCAGATAAATTATTATATTTGTTTCAAAACCAACGCGATGAATCTATCAAAACCAACTTTTTCTAAAATTTTTATTTTATTCACATTTGTGATTCTGAGTATTTCTTGTGAAAAGAAAACATCGCTTTTCAACGGCAAAGACCTGAGCGGTTGGCATGCCGATGTTCCAATGAAAGACAGTCTGTCGGATGCGCCTGCTTCCTTCGTTGTTCGCAATGGACTTTTGGTAAGCATGGGCGAGCCGCGTGGCCACCTGGTCACGGATGAAGTTTTTGAAAACTACCACCTTGAGACCGAATACCGTTTTGCGGGCAAACCCGGAAATTGTGGCGTTTTAGTTCACGCTTCCACGCTACGCTTTTTGTATAAAATGTTTCCGAAGTCTATCGAAGTTCAGATGGAACATCAAAATGCGGGTGATTTTTGGGTGATTGGAGAAGATATAACCGTGCCGGACATGGAAAAATACCGTGGCCCGAAAGCCCATTGGGGAACCATCGAAGGCAAAGCGCGACAAATTCTCAATCTCACCGATAATTCCGAAAATACTTTGAATGAGTGGAACCTTATGGTCATTGAATGTTTGGACAATAGAATCAAAGTTTGGGTAAATGATGATTTGGTCAACTTTGGTTATGATGCAACCGTCCAAAAAGGACATATAGCCATTCAAGCCGAAGGCGCGGAAGTCGAATTTAAAAAAATCGAACTTCGACAGATCAACAAGCTCTCAAACTAATTTTTTTGATATGCCTTTTCCAAAATAGTGTTAATTTTATTTAAAATGAATCTAATTTTCATATATTTGGATTCAAGAGCACTAATCAGGTATGGTACAACAAATTACAAAGGGAATAAAAATTTCCGTAGAAACCCGTTTTGAGGGTACTTTCTACAAAAATTACCGTTTGCATTTTGCATTCGGCTATCGTGTTACTATCGAAAATCAAAGCAAGGATTCTGTTCAATTGACTTCTAGGCATTGGAAGATTTTAGACGCTTTAAATGATAAAGAAGTAGTTGATGGTGAGGGTGTTGTCGGAAAAAAACCGGTTATCAAACCCGGTGAAAAACACATTTACAATTCAGGTTGTTTGTTGGCTTCTCCATTTGGTGCCATGTGTGGTTTTTACAGCATGATTAATTTCACTTCCACCAAAAGATTTCAGGTTGTCATCCCTACCTTCAAGCTGAGCGCACCTTTCGCGTTGAATTAATCAGCAACTGTTCATCATAATTTCTAACAAAATCGAAACGATAGATTCGTTCGTTTTGTTTTATGTGGCAAAAAAGACAATGAGAATCATATACAAAACGATATTCTTTTTCTATTGAAAAATTCAAATTGTCAACGGAGAATACACCATCAAAATCCATTAGATGATGGTCGGCATACCTCTTGATTCTGTATAGATTTTGCAAAGCATTTTCCACAGTTATTGAAAACCAAGCACCGGCTCCGATGCCGTCTAAATATTGAGCTCCTATTTCCGGAGAAGAAAGAGTCTTTTCTTTTGGTGGCCATTCCGGATGTTTCTTATCGAAGAAGTTTGTCAGATTGTCGAGAAAAGTATCCTTGTTGTAAGGGTAGATGTTGCCGTTTTCCACATGAAAGATTTTTTTATCTATGCTGCCAAATGCCACATTTCCAAGCGGGCTCGGGGTAAACATTTTGATGCGTTTCAGGCCGGATTTCACTTTCGGGACAGTAGTCGAATTCAAAATGGAGTCTGTTACGAATCTCGAACAGTTGCTACCGTCTTTTATAAATCCACCATACGGAATGCTGCCCAAGCTTTGAATTTTTTTGATAAAATGAAGGGCTGTTTCAAAATGAATGCCATCACTCACTGAAGCAATCAACTTTCCTTTTCCATGCGTTTTTTCGGGATGCGCTTCGAGAAAGAGTAAAAAATCTTCAATATTCGAGAGATTTTCAAAGGCATCAAAACAGCCCTTGATTGGAATTTTCAACTCCCGGTCGGTTTCAAAACCCCGCACCCTTCCTTTTCCAAACGGGGTAACATACCTACCAAAATCGAAGTAGAAAGCTTCGCCGGTTTCTTTCTTAACCAGCACCAAAGCGGCATGTCCTGCTTTGAGATATTCTTTGGTGCCTACGCCTAAAATTGGAAAAATTTTGCACACAAACTCTTCAGACACCCGGACAAAAGTGTCAGGATATGCTAGCGTTATAATGACTGCATTTGACTTCAAAGGCTGATGGTTTCAAATGTTTTTTTGTAGAGCTTGTTTTCTACTAAATCACGATAACACATGGTGGTTTCATCCGAATTTTTGCAGATGGAAGTAATACTGACGGTCTTTAGGTTTCCGCGATCTATCTGCAAATCGACATTTTTGTCTCCTCCACCGGCGTTCAAATGAAAATTGATGATGCTGTCTTGTGAGTAATCCCCGTTTTCTTTCCAACTTTCAAACCATTCGCGTCGCGACATTTTCATCGATTCGGAATAAAGTGTCGAAGATGACCATATATGGAAGCTGTTGGTATCTAATTTTCTCAAATAGCGTTTTTCACCATCCCAAACCAACTCATAAAAAGCCAAATCTTCATTCCAATCCAAAGTCAAAACCGTGAAAGGCTCAATGTTTTCTAAATTATAATGGGACAGAAAAGTTAAAAAATCGTTTGTCTGCAACAAGTCTTTGACGACCCGACCGCGGCTCATTCGGTAATTTGGCTTGCGCACATGATTGCCAAAAGCACCATTTAGTAGGCACACCAATCTGTTTTTATCGCTCAGACCAATCCACGTTCCTCCGGCCAACGAATCTTTGGGATACAACATTTCAACCCCGTTTTCTTTATGAAAATCCGGTGGAATAGTTTTGCGGAAAATAGCCTCATCTCGATTGGATGTGAGGATAAACGACTGGTTTTCTTTGGGTATAAAGGTAACTGTACACATTCTGATTCTGTCTTAAAAGTATAAGAAAACTTACAATTGAATTTTGTAAAATGAAATTATTAGGCAATAATAAGAAAAAAAATCAAGACAATATTTTTTCTTAATTTTGAAAAATGAATTGAGATAACAAATTTTAAAACAAAAGAACACATGTCAAACGGATTTTTCAATGTACCTAAAGCGACTAATGAACCCATCAAGTCTTACAAACCGGGTAGCCATGAAGTAACAGAGCTAATTGCCGAGTACAAAAAACAATACAACCAAACCATCGAAGTTCCACTATGCATCGGAAGTCAAAGCATCAAGACTTCGAAGAAAGCACCGATGTCGCCTCCACACGACCATAAACACATCCTCGGACATTATTATCTGGCCGAAAAATCGCAAGTAGATTTGGCCATAAACGAAGCCCTCTCTGCGCATCCGCGTTGGTCGAGAATGGATTGGAAAGATCGTGCAGCTATTTTTTTGAAGGCAGCCGAATTGATTGCTGGTCCGTATCGAGCCAAAATTAATGCGGCAACCATGTTGGCACAATCAAAAACGGTTCATCAAGCAGAGATTGATGCGGCTTGTGAATTGATTGATTTCCTTCGATTTAATGTTGAGTACATGACACAAATCTATAGCCAACAACCCAATTCCGGTGATGGTGTTTGGAACCGGTTGGAATACCGTCCTTTGGAAGGATTTGTGTATGCAATTACGCCTTTCAATTTTACGGCTATCGCAGGAAACCTACCCTCAAGTGCTGCTTTGATGGGCAACGTGGTGGTGTGGAAACCAAGCGACAGTCAAGTCTATTCTGCCAAAGTTATCATCGATGTATTTAAGGAAGCCGGCCTTCCGGACGGGGTTATCAACGTTGTCTTTGGCGACCCGGTGATGATTACTGATACAATTCTGGCACATCCGCAATTTGCAGGAATTCATTATACCGGATCTACGCAGGTGTTCAAAAGTTTGTGGGCTAAGATTGGAGCCAATATCCACAACTACAAAAGCTACCCGCGCATTGTAGGCGAAACCGGTGGGAAAGATTTTATTTTGGCTCATCCAACTGCTCAGGTACAAGAATTAGTTACCGGGATTATTCGTGGAGCTTTTGAATTTCAAGGACAAAAATGTTCGGCGGCTTCCCGGGCTTACATTCCGAAAAGTATTTGGCCTAAAACGAAAGATTTGCTTTTGTCCGAACTGAAAACCATCAAAATGGGATCGCCTGAAGACCCTAGCAATTTTGTGACGGCAGTGATTCATGAGAACTCATTCAACAAATTAGTTAAGTACATAGACGCAGCAAAAAAAGATGCTGATGCCGAGGTTATAGCCGGTGGGAACTACGACAAATCGGTAGGCTATTTTATTGAACCTACCGTCATCGTAGCCAAAGATGCCAAATATGTGACTCTTTGCGAAGAACTTTTCGGACCGATTATCACTATTTTTGTCTATGAAGATGCCGATTGGGAAAAAGCAATCGAGTTGGTCAACACCACTTCCGGTTATGCACTCACCGGCGCACTTTTCTGTAATGATCGCTATGCGACTGCTGAGGCATTGGACAAACTACGCGATGCTGCCGGAAATTTTTATGTCAACGACAAGCCCACCGGAGCTGTGGTCGGACAACAACCTTTTGGCGGTGCAAGAGCTTCCGGAACCAATGACAAAGCCGGATCGGTATTGAATCTGCTCCGTTGGGTTTCACCTCGAACCGTAAAGGAAGTGTTTGTAACACCCCGAAGCTATCGTTATCCTTTCTTGGGCTAGGATTAAGCCATAAAAAAACCGCCCGAAAGCTAATTAAAAGCTTTCAGGCGGTTCAACCTATTTAACCAAAACTTAAAACTTAAATTTCTGCGTTTTCGATGAACTGAATAGATTTCATGAAATTTCGTTCTGCTTGTGAGAAAATGTCCCAATCTTCTGAAAATTCATCTACATTGATGTATATGATTGAATTCAAAACATCTCGGTCTTTTTCTGAGAAAATTTGATATTTGGATGTGTTGAAAACAGAAACACCGTTGGTTTCATCTTCTTCAATATATTGGACAGTCAACAATGCATCACCGTAATATACAGCAGGGTTGTAGCCAATAGGCAAATACTTGGAGGTGTCAAATCCTAAAATGAATTCTTCCTCTGATTCAATATAAGGAAGGGTTTGAATGTTTTTATAGTCCGTTTTACTCGGATCTATCAAATTGTTTTCTTGGTTGTTTTCAGCGATATCAAAGTTGCTCTGCGCATAATTTTGAAATCCTAATAAAAGGGCGAATAAAAGAATTAGATTTTTCATAGTCGTCATATTTTTTAATGTTGATAATTTTAGTTTTTGATTACAACTAAATGACGCGCAAATTTACTTTTTGTTACTGACTTAAAGTAGAATTTAACATAGTTTGAAGGTTGTTAAATTGTTTTGTAATTATCAATAAAATGCTTTTATGATTAATAATATAATAATTAATGTAAATATATAACGATTTCGATTGATAATAATTCAATATTTAGGGAAGAGATTTACATCCTTGGTAAATCGTATTTGAGGGTTATTCTGTAGTGAATTTTAACAAAAATGAAAATACTTTTTAGTCAATTTAGATATGTGACTATGATGCAATGTAGTGATTTTGAAATGAGGAAATGTGGGAATGAATCAACGAACACTCTACATCCCTATCTTTTCAACGTAAAATTCCCCTTAAAAACCCTGCCGTCTGCCAACTCTATGCGATACCAATAGTCGGTTGAAGGCATGCGGTTGCCGTTGTAGTTTCCGTTCCACCCGGCGCTGTTTGGGCTGAGGTCTTTGAGTAGTTTCCCGAACCGGTCGAAGATAAAGATTTTAGTTCCGCTGCGAAATTCAAGTGGCAAACCCTTCAGCTGCCAAGTGTCGTGGAATCCGTCGCCGTTGGGTGTGAAAAATTTTGGGATACCAATCACCGCTACTTGCTCGCTGACAATGCCGCAACCGTTTTTATCCCGCACGAAAACCGTATGAAAACCCGAAGGTACACGCTCAAAAAGTCGGCTGTCCTGATACGGTCCGGCAATGTTGTCGATGGAAAACCCGTATTCGCCTTCGCCCGAAACGATGATTTCAACCGTGTTGTTGTCGGAAGCATCATTCACGACGACTTCTTCGATGGTGGCCATGTTCGACGGATTTACCGTGATTGTTCGAGTCCTAAAACAACCGAAACCAGTGAACACCTGAACCGTGAAAGTACCGGCTCGCGAAACTTGAATCGTTGGTGTGGTTTCTCCCGTTGACCAAAGGTAGGTAAAGTTAGAAAACTGATTCACCGGGACGCCGGGAGCCAGCAATATTGGCGATGAACTGTTCAAACAAAAAATCAAAGAGTCTTCGGTGTCGATAACCGGAAGCGGATGAACGATTAAACTCAATTGGCTGACGGCAAAACAAGCAGTGCCATTGTTCACGCGGGCATACAAGATTTGAGATACTGTCTGGGTGTTGATGAAATTTGTTGGTAAAGCATTTTGTTCGAGCAATGCATCGTCGGAAGTGAGGTAATATCGCACCGAAAGCCCGGCAGGCAAACCGTTGAGTACTTGGCTGTCGGCATTTGAAAGGTTGAATGAATGAAACCCGTCTTCGCTCCCGTCGTCATCGCAGGCTTCCAAAATGGCATCGTTGGCGGTGGTAGATGCCACATTCAACACCACTTCCCTGATAATGGAACATCCAGCCGAAACAGAAAACAACCGCGCAAAAATTGTCTGCGGATTGGAAGTATTCTGAAAAATATTGCTTTGCAAAACATTGGTTTGGTTTTGAGCATCGATCAAACTTAAATAGAAATCGATGTTCAACCCTTGTATCCCATTTGAAATGCTGCTTTTTGCCAAATCCAAATTAAACACGCTCAAGCCGTCTGTGTTGTCATCACATTGATTCAAAACCGCATTTTGGGTTTTGTTAAGCGAAACCACCTGAACGGAAGCCTCTCCTTCTATGGGGCAAGTGCCATCCTGCCTGTCAATGCTGACTCGGTAAATGCCCACATCGGCAGTAGTCACATTCAGCAAATTGATTGTAAATCCGGTGTCGGGCAGCAACACATCGTCTTTTGTCCAAGTGTAAACCGCTCCCGGAATTTCGACCGCTTTCAGGGTGAAACTGTCACCTTCACACAGCGACAAGTTGCTCGTACTTTTACCATTGAGAATAATGTCGATTTTATTGGCAAAGAAAGATTGAATAAAAGGAGGCAGCCCAATCTGCGATAGATGTTGGTTTTGGTTTCCAATGTCCAAAAAAACGGCGTTTTCGATAAAATTGACAGCCGCTCCGAGCGCATCCGGATTATCAATCCGGTTCAGGTATTTCCCTGTTGAGTTGTTGTTAAAATTGAGTTGAGATGCATATATCTTCTTGTCCAAACCGATTTGCATCGCCGGGGCAGTAAAGATGTCCGACTCCCAAATAATCGTTTGGGAAGCTGCAATATCAAGGCTTTCTAAGTCGTATTGTAAAATTTTAGAGGCGAGATTGCCGATAATCCCTAGGCCTATAGAAGCATACAGCCTTTTCCCGGAGGGCGAAAACTCGATTCCGTAGGGCGAGTCATCATTATACAACTCCAACCCGTTGCTTGCCACACCTGTCGTATTATCAAAATCATACAGCAACACTTTCCCCGTGGCGTTTCCGGCTGTTACGGTTGCCAAACCCAAATGTGCAATCGCGAGCTTGCTCCCGTCCGGCGAGGCTTTGAGATATCCGATGGCATTGCGCCGGTAACCGTTTACCGGGACTTCTGGTGCGATTTGGGTAACCACCGGGGTTGAATTTACACCATTGACATCTACTTTAAACGAATAAAACCTGTCCACAAAGTGTGTAATAACCCAAATGGATTCGCAATCTGAAGCACGGACAGCAGTTATCTTTTCCGAATTTTTGTAGGCAACCTCCAACGAATTCCCGGTATCATAGGTAACTAAGTGAATATTCTTCTGCCCCGGCACAACCGCTCCATTGCCGTTGTTGAGCCGCATGTCAACCACGGAATAATTCAATCCGTTGTTTTTCTGGTCATCGTCCGCATCATTGTTGTCAGGAATGTTGTCTATGTTGAGGTGGTGAGGCTCATCAACTGTAAAGACATAGTAAATGTTGAGGTCGTTTGGTTTAGGGACAATGATTGCCGACTGGGTACTCGAAAAGTCGCCCGAAAGATTGTTACCGTTTTGCATGACGTTGTGGTTTCGGTCAAAAATGATGACACCGTCAGTATAAAAAAGCAGGTTGCCGCCCCGGTCGGAAATGGCTGAGCAACCTTCCAAAGTCCTCAATCTACCATCGGTTACTGCCGAAACAGTCCCGTTGATTGCATTAAAACGAATTCCAGCGTTTCTACCAAAATACCAATTGGCAGTTTCTTGTTGCCCATACAGGGTTGATGCAAGCAGAAAAAAATAAAGGGATAATTGCTTCATTTATTCGATTTTAATGGGTTTCTGCTATTAATGGCTATTGGCTTTTAGCTATTGACTTCTGACTTTTGACTAACACTATTCCTTTCCGCTCTGAAACAAAAAATCTTTCTCATCTTTTGTCAATGTATCGTAACCCGATTCGCTGATTTTATCTAAAATATGGTCTATTTTTTTTTGTTTCTCCGTTTTGGTCAGGCCTTTTGAATTCGGATTGCCGAATGTGTTCTTGTTTTTGTAAACCGATCGTAATTTTGATTTGGGTTTGAATAAATTTTTAAGGCTTGTTAAAAACGAAAAATCGACAACTTTTTTATTGACACTTTTCGCTAGAAAAAACCCCAAAGCCGCACCTCCCAAATGTGCCAAATGCCCGCCCGGATTGGATGCAGGCAATTGCACCAAATCCAAAACCACGAATGCCAACCCGATGTACATCAATTGGATTCTAAAAAAGAAAAAACTAACTTCCGTACGCGGCAAATAAGTACAGAGATAAATCAAGACCGCCGAAATTCCGGCTGATGCGCCTACCAAAGACGAGTCTATTTCCATGAAAACCGGAAAAAGATTGTAACCCATCCAAAAGAAAAAACCACCTACCAAAGCGCCTAAGAGGTAAACCGGTAAAAAGTTTTTGGCACCGAAAAGCCCCACATAAAACCGCCCCACAAAATACAGCATGAGCATATTCCAAAACAAGTGCATGAAGGAGTAATGCACAAATGCATAGGTTATAAGTGACCACGGTTGAGACAACAATATGTCAGAACTTTTGGGTAATTCAAAATAGTGCAGGAAATAATCGCTCTTGAGTTTAGCTAAAAATGTCAGCAGATGATTGGCCAAAAAAATGGAAACATTGGCGATAATCAACTTTTCAAAAACGCTGAGCCGATGTAATAAACTTGATATTTTGTCATTTTCCACTCGCATCAATACCAACGCTTGTCGTTAAAACTGTTTTTCTTCCAATACCACATCATCAAAAAACCGAATAAGGCACCACCGATATGGGCAAAATGGGCAATTCCGCTTCCGAAGATAGACGAGCCTGTGAATCCTGCATACAAATCCATCAAAATCAATCCGGGTATAAAATATTTTGCTTTGATGGGAATCGGAATAAACATCAAGAAAAGTGAGGTGTTCGGAAACATCATCCCGAAAGCAACCAAAATTCCGTATAATGCGCCTGAAGCACCGACGGCCGGTGTGTTGAACGTGGTGTATAAATCTTTTAAAACATCTTGTGCTACCGGCAAGTCGGAACGATACGAGCCGGTTTTTGCAAACTGAATGATTTCATTGTCAGAAAATCCTGCGCCCAGCATGGATTGATAGGCATCGTTAAACTGATAATAATTGACAAAAGTATGGATCAACGCCGCGCCGATTCCGGCTGAGAAATAGAAAAACAAAAACCTATTCCTGCCCAAAATTTGTTCCAACGGGCTGCCAAACATCCACAATCCGAGCATATTAAACAAAATATGCGTGATGCCTTGGCTGTCGTGCATAAACATGTGCGAGACCAATTGCCAAAAATGAAAATGTTCGTTCTTAGGAAAATACAAAGCAAACAATTCGTAAGCCTGTGACCCTACAATTTGCGAACCGATATAGAAAATGACGTTGAGGATGATCAAATGTTTGACCGTTTCTGTGATGCGACTCATTGATTTTAATTGAATTTTTTTTCTATTTCGTCCCATCCCAACCGGACAAATACTGTTTTGTTATCTGGGGTGAGCTTGGGCTCTTTGCAGGCAAAAAGCGAATCGATGATTTGTTGTTGTTCTTTTTGATTCAGGCTTTGCCCATGTTTGATAGCTATACTTTTTGATAATTTTTTGGCTAATAAATCGATGGCAGAAAAATAAGAATCGGGTATTTCTTGTTCCAAATCTTCTATCAGGTTTTGCAATATGGAAGTGGTTTTTTCGGGAGTTAGTAAAACTGGAATCCCTATAATCTCAACGCCATTCTGATCAAATTTTGAAAAACAAAACCCCGCGTGTTCCAAATGTTCGCGCAACTCGGATAACAAGCCCACTTCACCATGCGAAAAATCGGGCGTAATGGGAAACAACAATTGCTGGCTAGCCGTTTTTTCCTCAGATAATTTGACGAGAAAATCCTCATACAAAATCCGTCGGTGGGCGCGGTGCTGGTCAATCAGAATCATACCGGATTTTACCATACACAAGATGTATTTTTCATGCACTTGAAAATATTCAGTCGGGTTTGATTTTTCTTCTTGCTGATTAAAAATTGAGCCGGTTACTTCTTCCGATTCTAAATCGATTTCCAATTCTTCTGTGAGCGGGTTGTTTGATTTTGAACCCAAACCAATGTACAAACTTTCCCAAGCCGGTTGCGAAGTTTTGGAAAACACGTGAGGTTTGTCATAACCTTTGTCATCAAACGGATTGAAATCTGCATCTACTTCAATTTTAGGTAAACTTGGCATTGTTTTGAGCTGTTCGTACTGAACTTCAAGGGTTTGATCTTGATCGAAATCCAGCACTGCTGCGGCACTGAATTGCCCTAAACTGTGCTTGACAGAGGCTCTGAGTATAGCATAGAGTGCCTGCTCGTTTTCAAATTTGATTTCCGTTTTGGTCGGATGAATGTTGATATCAATACTTGCTGGATTAATGTCCAGGTAAATAAAATAGGAAGGTTGTGTCCCATCTTTGATCAGGCCATCATAAGCAGAAATCACTGCGTGATGCAAATACGGATTCCGAATATAGCGTTGGTTGACAAAGAAAAATTGTTCGGCTTTACTCCTTCTCGCAAACTCGGGTTTACCGACAAAACCGCCGATACCTACCAAATCTGTCACTTCTGAAAGTGGGACTAATTTCTCATTGGTTCTGCCACCAAATACGCCCACGATGCGTTGCCTCAGGTTAGAGACAGGCAAGTTGAACAGTTCATTGTCGTTGTGAAACAATTGGAAAGCCGTATTCGGATGTGTCAAAGCTATGCGGTGAAATTCATCGATGATGTGGCGAAATTCGACCGAGTCTGATTTGAGAAATTGCCTGCGTGCCGGAATGTTAAAAAACAATCTCCGCACCGCGACTGAGGTTCCTTTGGGCGTAACCGCAGGCTCTTGCCGAAGAATTTTACTCCCTTCAATGTGAATTTTGGTGCCAATTTCATTCTCTGCTTGTTTTGTGGCCAATTCTACTTGCGCCACAGCAGCAATAGAGGCCAAAGCCTCACCGCGAAAACCTTTGGTATGCAGGCGAAACAAATCATCGGCAGTTTTAATTTTGGAAGTTGCATGCCGTTCAAAACAAAAACGCGCATCGGTGGTGCTCATTCCCATGCCATCGTCAATCACTTGAATGAGGGTTTTCCCGGAATCTTTCACGATGAGTTTGATGCGGCTTGCTTGTGCATCCATCGCGTTCTCAAGTAATTCTTTTACTGCCGAAGCCGGCCGTTGAACTACTTCTCCCGCAGCTATTTGATTGGCCACATGATCCGGTAAAAGTTGAATGATGTCTGCCATTAGTTTTTGGGAAGGAATATGGTCAAATCGAATTCTATAAAAATCAGAAACAATAAAATCAAAATAAGAAGGATAAACAAAAACCGCCTGTTTGTACCCTTATCTTTCGAACTTTTAAAATCCTCCCAAGCGTTTTTTATTTTTGTTTTTAAATTGGCTTTCTGAATGGTTTTCCGATTGTCGTCAAACAGATGTTTGATTTTAAAAGGTTTCCCTTCTCCCTTGTAATAACGAGGGTTATAGTTAAACTCTTTACTCTTGCGTGCTTTGAAAATGCCCATAATTTTTTAGTTCTCGTAACTGTTCAAAAAATACCAAATAAAAATCAGGAGGGCTAAAATTACCAATAAAAGAGATAAAGTCGATTGCTTTTTCCTTCTTTGTCTATTCAACCGCTTGATTTCTTGTAACCTCGCTTCATAGTCATTTTCCAACACACTTTTATTTTCTTTAATATGCTTGGGTATGTAGTTGAACCTTCGACTTCTGGGTTGTTTGAACAGCATATTTGTCGTTTCGTTTTAAACCCTTCAAATATACTTAAATCACAAAGAAATGACTAACAAGTATTGCTAAAAATTGTTAAAAGCAATCTCTATCGGAAAAATACAGATGGATTGATTTTCGAAAATTTAAAGTTGCGGGATGAACCTTTCAATCAGAAAAAACGGTTTTGTTCTTAACCAAAGGGCGTGCTGTCAGGGCAATCCAAAGTAAATAAAACAAAGCTACAAACAGTAAGGTCATACCCATTTTCAACCCAACAAAATCACCCAGCCAGCCCACCAAAAATGGCAAAACAGCGCCGCCGATGATTCCCGTGCAGAGTATGCCCGAAAAAGTGCCGTGGTGTTTGGGCAACGAATTTAATCCCAGCGAAAACACGCTCGGATACATTACCGAAGTGAAAAAACCGATCGCAGGAAAAGCCCAGAGCACTGTTTGAATATCTCCAAAAAGAGCTAACAGTAGCGATGCGGAAGCAGCAACGACAAAAACGCCGAGTACTTTTCGCACATCGAACAGCTTCATCAAAAACAAGCCCAAAATTCCGCCCACGGCTTGCATTCCCCAAAACAAACCGGTGGTATCGGCTCCTTCAACATTGGGGTTCAAACTGTGGTAGGTTTCCAAAAACTTAGATATCCACACCGAAACGCCCTGTTCAATTCCCACGTAGGCAAAAATACCGAGGAAAAAGATAATGACTGTCCTGTTTTTAAACAATCCCACCACTAACGAAAATCCTTCTACGCGTTCATCTTCTTGTAAGGTTACAACCGGGAATTTTGAAGCTATCAAGACAATAATCATCACCAAGGCAATACCCAAACAGATCCAATAAAATGAAGCCCAAATCATATTATCCGGCACCATCGAAGCAAGAAAACCCGATATACCTTGAGTGGCGTTTGGCACATTGTTCATCAAATAACTATACACCGAGGGGCTCACATAGGAAGCCGCACCGAAAACCAATTGAGCCATCACGGAAAAAAAGGCAAAATTCTCTTCACCGCCAGAAGTGCGCAACAACGGATTGATGACCACTTGCAACATCGCCATCCCAATTCCCATAATAAATAAGGACAATAAATAGGTTAGAAAACTCGGTGATAAAACAAAAAGAACACAACCCGAAGCCATTGCTAAAAAGCCCAAAATCATCACTTTTTGGGCACCGTAGCGTTCCGTCAAATAGCCCGCAGGAATAGAAGCTGGACCGTATGCAATAAAAAAACTCAAGGGCAAAAAACCCGAAAGTGCCAAGGAAAGATCAAAACTTTGATTAGCCGCAGGGATGATTGGCCCTAAAATATTGGTCAAAAAAGAAATGGCAAAAAAGGTCAGCAGGACAAGCAAGACGAGAAAATAATTGCGTTTCATGGGGGAAGATATTGAAAGTTAAAAAAGTTAAAAATTAAAAAAATTTCAATCTTTATCTCGTTCAATCTAAATGTTTCTGTTTTCTGATTCCTATATAGTAGCTTCGGCTCGGGAACTGCAATTCCGACTCCAAACTTCTATTTCAAAATTTCTTCATATAATACTCCGCCAGCAACAAATCATCCGGATCATCGATATCCACCCTTGCAAAAGGATGATTGACTATCAGTGGAAATAGTTTATCACCGATTATATTTCCTTGACGAATTAAATCTGCGGACGAAATATAAAGCAAACCGTTTTCAAAATACATCGGTTCCACATCTTGGCTTCTTTGACCGTAAGTATAATTGAAAGGAATCAATTTACCCTTGCTTATCTTTCCAAATTTTTGTCTGTTTTCCGTTACCGTCATCAGGCTGTCATGACCTCCGCTTTCGAGAATTTTAAAAGCCTCTTCCAACAAACCACTCGGGCGCAACGGATTGGTAGGTTGCAACAAAACCACCCAATCTACTTTCTCATGTATTTGTGTAAGCGCATGCGTGAGAACGGAAGCGGAAGTCGCCGTGTCTGTGGCCAAAATTGCTGGCCTGTCTATGACTTTTGCACCAGCTTCCAAAGATTTTTCTTGGATATTTTCATCATCGGTAGAAACATAAACACCATCAATCAATGCCGGAAACTGCTGCGCATACCGGATACTGTGGATAAAAAGCGGAATCCCATCCAACAATTGTAGGTTTTTCCCGGGAATACGCTTTGACCCTCCCCGAGCCGGTATAACGGCAATTGTCTTTGACATGTTTTAAAACTATATTTACGAATTAATTTAATTTTGGCTTTACAAATTTAGGATGATATATAAATAGCAATAATGAGCCCATTGTAAAAAAAATTAAATCTCTCTGTTTACATCCCAAGCCTCCAAGTAATCAGCCACTTTACGAACAAACATTCCGCCGAGTGCGCCATCCACCACGCGGTGATCGTAGCTATGCGAAAGGAACATTTTTTGCCGGATACCGATAAAGTCACCATCGGGGGTTTCAATCACCGCGGGCATCTTACGGATAACACCAAATGCTAAAATTCCGACCTGCGGTTGGTTGATAATAGGCGTTCCCATTACACTGCCAAAATTACCCACATTCGTGATGGTATAAGTCCCATCTTGGGTGTCATCGGGTTTGAGTTTGTTGTTGCGTGCCCTGTCTGCCAAATCGTTGACTTTTTTTGCTGTACCAACCAAGTTGAGCTGATCGGCATTTTTGATAACCGGCACAATTAGGTTTCCACTCGGCAAAGCTGCTGCCATGCCGATGTTGATGTTTTTGTGTCGAATAATTTTATCGCCTTCCACCGAAATATTTATCATTGGAAAATCACGTAGTGCTTTGGCTACTGCTTCCACGAAAAGCGGTGTGAATGTGAGCTTCTCCCCTTCTCTTTTTTCAAAAAGTACTTTTGTTTTGTCCCTCCATTTGACTAAATTGGTCACATCAACTTCTACAAACGATTGAACATGTGCTGACGTTTGGACAGAATGTATCATGTGTTGCGAAATCAACCGGCGCATCCTATCCATTTCGATGATTTCTACATTACCGCCCGAAGCCACTGAGAAATTCGAAATTGGCTTAGGGGCTTCAACCTTGGCAGGATGCGGAGTTACCGGTGCTAGAGTTTGCGATTTTGAATTTCTATTTTGTAGGTACTGCAACAAATTATCTTTAGTCACACGACCATCTTTTCCACTACCCATTATTTTCTCTAACTCTTCAAAAGAAATATTTTCTTCTTTGGCGATGTTTTTCACCAAAGGTGAATAAAAACGTTCGCTTGCTAAAAAATTTTCTGAAACGACAGCCTCCTTTTGTGTTTTAGCTTCCCCCACTGCTTCCAATTCCAATGAAACTTTAGGTGCTGCAACTGTTTCAGGAACTTCCGAAACTGCCTCTATTTCTTGATTGGCCTCAATAATCGCCAAGGTCTGGCCAACTTTAACTACCTCGTCATTTTGAAAAAATTTTTCAACCAAAACGCCCGCGATTTCAGAGGGAATTTCAGAATCGACCTTGTCGGTTGCAATCTCCAAAACTGCCTCATCCATCTCGATGGTATCGCCTACTTCTTTGAGCCAATTGGTTATGGTTGCCTCCGCTACACTCTCTCCCATCTTGGGAAGTTTGAGTTCATATTTTGACATATTCTAATTTTTTGGACTTTAAAATGTAATTATTCTACAAAATTAATAAATTAAAATCTTGTTTTTTAATAATCATAAAATTATTTGAACTTCACCTAATTGGTTTGAAACCCCACTTTTCAATATAAAAGTACTGTTTTTAGACAAAAAGGCAAACTCAGCGTGGGAATCTTTTAATGCATACATCGAATTGATTATCATTTTATGAGCAACTGTTTCGGTGTCAAATACAAACAAAATATTTATGCTTTGTTTTTTAAGTGACTCAAGTTCCTCTAAAAAAACAGCTATATTTTTCGTTTCAACAGTATGTGTTGGAAAAAATACCTGAATATGAGATACTTTGTTTACTAACTGAGTGATTAAACAAATCGGTTTATCGTCTGATGAAGTTTTAGCAACTGCATTGGCTGCTATCAATTTTTTGACCGACAACACACTACTACCGGCCTTGTAAAGTAGATTTAAAAGGAAATTTCCATCAAAATGTTTTCGATAGAAAAGTTGCATAGCTCCCGCAAATCGATTGAAATATTTTTTGTCTTTCAGCGTGCTTTCCCCTTTGAAATGAACAATGGGTATTTTGCCTGAATAATAATTTTGAAATCCTGATTGAATCATTCTATAGCACAAATCTATGTCTTCACCATACATAAAAAACTGTTCGTCCAGGCCACCTGAATCGAGATAGTTTTTTCTTTTCATAAGCATACAAGCCCCTACCAAAATCGAAACTTCCCCTTCCTTATCCACCTCCAAAAATGGGACATAATAAGCGTTGAAGTAAGTTGACTTCGGAAAAGCCCGATTCAGCCCAATGAGTTTAAAAAAAGCAGTCATAGGAAATGGAATACCCCGCTTTGACTCGGGCAAAAACTTTCCGCTACCGTCTATCAATTTAGGTCCGATGACTCCAAAACCGGGATGCCTTGCTGCAAATTCCAACAACAGCAAAAAAGTGTCTTCAGCGACGAGAGTGTCTGGGTTCAGCAAACAAATCAATTCACCTTTGGCATGGGAAACTCCAATATTATTGCCTTTAGAAAACCCGTAATTATTTTGATTTTCAATAAGTTTAACTTGAGGAAAATTTTGTTTCACAAATTTGCAACTGTCATCCATCGAACAGTTGTCAACCACTATGATTTCTGAAGAAATACCCGTCAATGCTTTTTCGACACTATCCAAACACAATTCCAAAAAGTACCGGACATTGTAATTGAGAATGACAACCGAGAGTTTCACTTTTATTTAATTTTTATCGCTCCATCAAATGGAATCCGGTTGACCAAGCTTCTGCCAAGCGTGATTTCATCAGTGAATTCGAGCTCGTCACCTACCGAAATTCCACGTGCAATAGTTGTGGTTATGATTGAATAATCCTGTATTTGCCGATAGATATAAAAATTGGTGGTATCGCCTTCTATGGTTGACCCCAACGCGAAAATAAGTTCGCTGACCTTGCCGTTTTTTACTTTTTCGATGAGTGTTTCAATATTGAGTTGACTCGGCCCGATACCATCCAAAGGGGATATTTTACCACCCAACACGTGGTAATGTCCATGGAATTGGCCTGTATTTTCGATGGCCAACACATCTCGGATATCTTCAACCACACAAACCAAACGCTCATCCCTTCTCGGATTTGCACAGATTTCACAAACATCATTATCGGATATGTTGTGACAATTTTTACAAAATTTGATACCTTCACGCAGACGCACCAATGCGTTACTTAATTCTTTGGTTTGCTCTTTCGGATTTCGCAACAAATGCAACACCAATCGCAATGCCGTCCGTTTCCCGATTCCGGGTAAACGCGATACTTCATCGACTGCATTTTCCAATAATTTTGATGAAAATTCCATGCGGTAAAGATAGCCAAAGAATTGTTTTTGCAACCTATCAGCCTTCCTGTACATAATTAATTGCAAATAAAAGCAGCGAAAGTTTACCATAGGTGGTTGATAAATTCTATATTTGCATGCAATTATTTATATAGTTGCAACATGAAAATCAATTCTTCCAAAATCTTAGGGAAAGCACTCACTTACGATGATGTACTCTTAGTCCCGGCTTATTCCGAAGTACTCCCAAGAGATGTCAGCATCCAAACCCGGTTTACACGAAACATCAGTTTAAATGTTCCGATTGTATCAGCCGCGATGGATACGGTAACTGAGTCTGCAATGGCTATTGCGATGGCTCGTGAAGGTGGAATCGGCGTATTACACAAAAACATGCCGGCTGAATTTCAAGCCTTGGAAGTCAGAAAAGTCAAACGAGCCGAATCGGGGATGATTATCGATCCCATTACGCTCCCAATATCTGCAACCGTAGGAGATGCTAAGAAAAGTATGGAAGAGAACAGCATTGGTGGAATTCCAATCGTGGACAAGAGCCAAAAACTGATTGGTATAGTCACCAACCGGGATTTGCGATTTGAAAAAAACAATGCGAGACCCATCAAGGAGGTGATGACCTCAGAAAATTTGATTACCGTGGCTGAAGGCACTTCCCTTGGAGAGGCTGAAAAAGTACTTCAAGGAAATAAAATCGAAAAATTGCCGGTAGTCAACTCCGAAAATAAACTGGTAGGACTGATTACTTTCAGAGACATCACCCAGCTTTCTCAAAAGCCAATTTCAAATAAAGATAGTTACGGTAGGCTTCGCGTAGCAGCGGCTGTTGGGGTAACCGCAGACACACTGGAACGCACTGAACTGCTTTTCAAAGCCGGCGTAGATGCTATTGTCATCGACACTGCCCACGGACACAGCAAAGGAGTCATCCAGGTCCTTCAAGACGTGAAAAAGAAATTTCCCGGTTTGGATGTGGTGGTTGGCAATATTGCTACAGCTGAAGCAGCCAAATTTTTAGTAGAACTTGGTGCTGATGCCGTCAAAGTAGGCATCGGCCCAGGATCTATCTGTACCACGCGTATCATTGCGGGTGTGGGTGTCCCTCAACTTTCAGCTGTTATAGCCGTTTCACAAACACTGAAAGGTTCTGGTGTACCTGTTATTGCCGATGGTGGTATCCGATATACAGGTGATATTGTTAAAGCTATTGCAGCCGGCGCAGATTCTGTCATGTTAGGTTCTTTGCTCGCCGGCACCAAAGAATCACCTGGAGAAACCATTATTTTTGAAGGCAGAAAATTCAAATCATACCGTGGTATGGGATCGGTGGAAGCCATGAAACAAGGTTCTAAAGACCGCTATTTTCAAGATGTAGAAGAGGACATCAAAAAATTGGTTCCCGAAGGAATAGTCGGGCGTGTACCTTACAAAGGCGACTTGAACGAAAGCATCCACATGTTTGTTGGCGGGCTCAGGGCAGGCATGGGTTACTGTGGAGCCAGAGATGTACCGACACTTCAGGAAAAAGCGCAATTCGTGCGAATCACTGGAGCCGGGGTCGCGGAAAGCCATCCACACAACGTGACCATTACTAAAGAATCACCAAATTATTCGAGATAGTTTATTTAGTCATAAAAAAAACCGCTACGAGAGCGGTTTTCAAGATTATATTAACATAGAACTGTTAATTAATTTGCTTCGGCTATGACTTCAAACGGAAAATCAACAACCACGCTTCTGTGCAATCTGATTGAAGCTGATTGTGTTCCTGTGGTTTTAATAGATCCTCCTGCAATAGAAATAAATTTGCGATCGATAGACAAATTTTGTTTTTCAAGAGCTTCTGCAATGTCTGCGTTGTTGATAGATCCAAAAAGCTTTCCGGTACCTCCCGCTTTAGCAACGATTTTAATTTCGATTGCTTTGAGTTGTTCGGCAATTTTCTTAGCTTCATCAACCAATTTCTGCTCTTTAAAAGCTTGTTGTTTGAGCGTCTCTTGCAGTTGTTTTCTGGCAGAAGGAGTTGCCATAACAGCAAAACCTTTTGGTATCAAGTAGTTACGCCCAAATCCGTTTTTAACAGAAATGATGTCATTTTTAAAACCTACGTTTTCTACGTCATTTTTCAGTATAAGTTCCATTGTTGCCTACGTTTTTATTTTAACAAATCAGTTACATAAGGCATCAAAGCCAAATGGCGTGCTCTTTTGACAGCCAAAGCAACTTTTCTTTGGTATTTCAAAGAAGTCCCGGTGAGCCTTCTTGGAAGTATTTTGCCTTGTTCGTTTACAAATTTCAAAAGAAAATCAGGGTCTTTGTAATCGACATATTTAATACCTGATCGTTTGAAACGGCAATATTTTTTTGCTGAAGATGTTTCAATATTTAAAGGTGTTAAATAACGGATTTCGCCTTCTTTTCTGCCTGAAGCTTGTTGTTCAATGACGGTTGTTTCTGACATATTAATTGGCTTTAGCGGTTAGTTTTGTTCTTCTTTTCACTGCCCAAGCGAGGGCGTGCTTGTCAAGTTTGACAGTAATAAAACGCATCACGCGCTCATCTCTTCGGAATTCAGTTTCGAAAGCGGCCAAATGTTCGCCTTCTAATTGAAATTCAAACAAGTGATAAAAACCACTTTTTTTGTTTTGGATTGGGTATGCTAGTTTTTTAAGCCCCCAATCTTCCTTCGACACAATCTCGGCACCGCGAGAAACGAGAAAATTCTCAAATTTTTCTACTGTTTCCTTTATCTGTACATCAGATAAAACGGGATTCAAGATGAAAACAGTTTCATAATGATTCATACTAATGATTTATTTAAAATGGTTTGCAAAATTAAGCTAATTGTTTGATTTGGCAAGTGTATGGGAAAAATATTTTGAAATAGCTGGATTTGCTACAAAATTAGTTACTGCCTGCTGAATATTAATTAATGTCTAAAAGCAGACAGCCATCCAACCAAATATAAATGACAGTTACAGATTAGAAGACCATTTACTTGCTATAATATTGTAGTTGATAGGGATAGCCGGTTCTTTATTCTCCAGTATTCTGAATCGAAAAGATTGTTGTAGTATGGTTTCAATCAAAAAATCTTCTTCATTTGTGTCTGGGTGGTATTCGCTCTTGAGATTGATGTCAAACATTTTGGCCGTTGAGTTGTACCAAAATGCATTCCATCCGCTACGCAATTCTTTCACCAAATCAAAGGTGGTAAGCCCCGTTTGCCTATGGATTAATTTCACCAATATCCGACCGTCCGTACGGGTCATTTTTCGTAATTTCGCCTCAAATTCATCCTCCATATACCGCTGTACCAATCGTGTATATTTTTTTTTGTCAGATTTTGATTTCATCTTTGCCAATCTCTCATTCAAGATGGTTAACCTCTCAGAAGCTAATTTGGCATAGGGATATACTTTTCGGACTTTTTTGGTAAGTAAATATATCCGCTTATTCCGCTCGGTGGATTTATTTATATCGGTTACCGTAACTTCTTTGAGAACAATCAATGCCATTGGTAGCGAATCTTCCGAGATTGTATCTACCACAATTTTTGACACAACAGACGAAGGCATCTTTTGCGAAAACGAGAAACCGAAGTAAAACAAACTCAAATAAAAGAAAAATGATTTCATGCCACCCTGTTAATGTTAAGCAAAATTAAGTAAAATAAAGGAAATGTGATTGTTAAAGTAGCTGGAGTTATTTAACTTCGCCCAAAATTTATCAAATCATGCGTAAAAAAGACATTCTTAACAAAAAATCTTTAGTTTTTTTAGAAAAATATCTCAATAATGCTTCTCCTACCGGTTCGGAATCCAATGGTCAAAAGCTGTGGATGGATTATCTAAAACCTTATGTAGATACTTTTATCACAGACATTTATGGAACATGCGTGGGTGTCATCAATCCCGAAGCCAACTATAGAGTGGTTATCGAAGGCCATGCCGATGAGATCTCTTGGTATGTGAATTACATCACCGACAACGGATTGATTTACGTCATCCGAAACGGTGGAAGCGACCACCAAATAGCACCTTCCAAACGTGTCATTATACACACCAAAAACGGTATAGTTGACGGCATCTTCGGTTGGCCTGCCATTCATACCCGCAACCGCGGTAAAGAAGAAACTCCCTCATTGGACAATATTTTTATCGATGTGGGTTGCAAGACCAAAAAAGAAGTTGAAAAATTAGGAATACACGTGGGTTGTGTCATCACCTATCCCGATGAATTTTTTGTATTGAACAAAGTCAATTTTGTCGGCCGTGCTTTAGACAACCGCATGGGTGGATTCATGATTGCCGAAGTAGCGAGATTGCTCCAAGAAAATAAAGTCAAACTGCCATTTGGCTTGTATATCACCAATTCCGTACAAGAAGAAATAGGCCTCAGAGGTGCAGAAATGATCACACAAACCATCAAGCCAAACGTGGCTATCGTCACCGATGTCTGCCACGACACTACTACGCCAATGATTGAAAAGAAACGCGAAGGAGAAACTGAAATTGGCAAAGGGCCGGTCATTTCTTATGCGCCCGCCGTGCAAAACAGGCTTCGCGATTTGCTGATAGCAACAGCCGAAAAAGAGAAAATCCCGTTTCAGCGTTTGGCTTCCTCCCGCTCTACCGGAACCGATACCGATGCTTTTGCGTACAGCAACGGCGGTGTGGCTTCGGCGCTTATATCATTGCCACTTCGTTATATGCATACCACCGTGGAAATGGCGCACAGAAATGATGTTGAAAATGTTATACAATTAATCTATGAAAGTTTGCTTGTGATTAAAAACCATCAATCGTTCAGTTATTTCGATTAACCAATATTTTTAAAATATTAAACTTTGCACTATCAAGCCGCCGTAAATGGCGGCTTTTGTATCTTCGCAATTCTCATCTCTTTCATATGACCAAAAACACTTTATCTGATCGCATATTTGATTTCTTGAAAAACTATCCTCCATTTAACATGCTCTCAAAACAAGAGTTGTTGGACATTAGTGAGCAGGTACAAATTTTTTATTTTGATAAAAATGAATCTTGTTTCAAAGAGAATGACATTGCACAAGATCGGTTTTATATCTTGCATGAAGGTGCAATCGGATTATTCAGAGCTGCCGAAAAAGAATTGTTGATAGACATTTGCGATGAAGGCGATGTTTTTGGGCTTAGGCCGCTTATCAATAACGAAAAATATATGATGAGCGCCAAAGCGGTGGAGGAAAGCATCGTTTACGGAATTCCGATTACGGTTTTCAAAAGTATCTACGACAAAAACCCGAAAGTCAGCAATTACCTGATTTCTTGTTTTGCATCCAATGACATTCAAACTTTGCACGATCCCAAACAACCCAAGTTCTTTTCGGTAGATGAAAATCGGGATTTTCACGACATGCAACGCGTTTCGTTTACCAAAAAACCAGCCATTTGCCCGCCTGAAACTACCATCCAGAACGCTGCTCTTTTGATGACACGTAAAAAAACAGGTTGTCTAATCATTACAGAAAATGGGAAACCAGTTGGTATCATCACAGACAGGGATATCCGCACAAAAGTAGCTACCGGTAAGTTTGATTCCAATTGTTTGGTGTCTAATATCATGTCTGCTCCCGTAAAAACCTTTCCGGAAGATATCACAGTGACAGAAGCGCAAATGGCTATGCTCAACCACAGCATTGGACACTTGTGCATCACCAAAGACGGCAAAGCGGATTCTAAAGTAAAAGGAATCTTGTCCGACCGCGATCTTTTGGTCATGCAAGGCAACAGCCCTACCGTTTTGGTCAGAGAAATCAAAAGGACTGAAAGTGTCAAATCATTGAAATTTATCCGGGAAAATGCAAATCAACTGTTAGAATCCTATCTTCATCAAAATATTCCCATCTTGTTGGTTTCTAAGATTATTTCAGAAATTAATGATGTGCTTACCAAACGCATCATCGAGCTGGCGCTTGAGGATATGAAATCACCCCTGCCCTGCGCATTTGTTTGGTTGGCCATCGGAAGCCAAGGAAGGCAAGAACAATTGTTATTGACCGATCAAGACCATGCCTTAATTTTTGAAAATGTCGAAGAAAATCGTTATGAGGTGGTGAAAAACTATTTTCTGAAGTTGGCCAAAAAAGTTTCCAAATCGCTGAATTTGGTCGGTTTTGAATATTGCGGAGCAGACATGATGGCATCCAACCCCAGATGGTGCTTGTCCATCGATGAATGGAAAAGGCAATTTACCCGATGGATAAACGAGCCCGGAGATGAAGAAATCAGGTTGTCTTCTATTTTTTTTGATTACAGGCCCGTGTTTGGCAACCGTGCGTTGTCTGAACAACTGACCGATTGTATATTGAGCCAAGTCAACAAGAATCAAATATTTCTGACTTCATTGGGCAACAACACGCTTCGAAAACCAACACCACTCGGGTTTTTCAGACAATTTTTGTTGGAAAAAAACGGCGAGCACAAAGATAGTTTCGACATTAAAGTCAGAGCATTGATGCCCCTGATAGATGCCGCACGCCTGATTATCCTTGACCATGGCGTGCGTTCGTACAACAACAGTATTCAACGATATGAAAGATTGGTAGAATTAGAACCCCAAAACAAAGAACTCTATACCGATTGCATCGAAGCTTTCAAGGTTTTTTTACTTTATAGAACCAAGCAAGGCTTAGCCAACAATGACAGCGGAAGGTTCATCAAACTCGAATCACTCAGCAAAGTAGACAGGGTAATCCTCAAAAGTTCGTTTCAAGCCATTTCAGACATACAAGAATTGCTAAAAATACGTTATAACTTATATTTTTATTAAACTTTGACCAAAAAATCAAGCCTTTTTCGTTCGATTGTTCTCTTACTCCTGCTCCACAGTACATGCCTCTTGTCTCAGCGAAAAATAGGGTATCAGTTGGAACTTTCATCCTTTGTAAGTAGCAAAACCAAGTTGCCTTTTTGGATGGATGCCAACACCCAAGGTTTGGTCAGAAATCAGGACAACGCCGGATTGACGTTCGGAATTAATTCTGATTTTTCCAAACACAATTCCAATCAAGTAGATTTTGCCTTCGGAAGTACCTTCTATGGGTTTTCTTCTAGTGAAAAAACAAAATTGGAAATCAATGAGTTGTTCGCATCTGCTCAATACAAAAAAATCCGGTTGACTGCGGGAAGCAAACACGAACTCCTCCGCTACGGTGGATTGTCATCGTCAAACGGAAATATCATTTACTCCGGAAACACAAGGCCAATGCCTGGTATATCGTTGGAAACCGCAACATATATCCCATTGTTTTTTGAAGGGAAACTTTCTTTTTACGCGAGTTTTGACGAATATTTTTTGAACGATGACCGCTTCGTTGACGATGCCCAAATGCATCATAAAAGTTTATTTTTCAGAATAGAAACCTCCGAAAAATCAAACTTAACAGTGGGCGTGGAAGATTATGCCATTTGGGCCGGGACATCGCCCGAACTCGGCAAACTTCCATCGGGTTTCGATGATTTTCTAAGGGTAGTCGGTGGACTTTCGGGTAGTGGCGACGCGCCGGATGGCGACTTCATCAATGCGTTGGGAAACCACATTGGAGCCTATCGGGTTGCTTATCAACAGAATTATGAAAAAACTGCTTGGGAAATTTATTGGTCGCACCCGTTTGAAGACACTTCGGGCAGGGAATTGAATAATGTTGAAGACGGCCTGTATGGTTTGTTTATCGATTTTAAAAATCCGGAATCCATTCTATCCCACTTACTCTTTGAGTTCACTTATACCAGAGACCAAAGCGGTAAAGGGCAAATTCATGGTTTTGACGATTATTTCAACAACAGCATTTATCGTTCCGGCTATACTTTTTTTGGCCGCAGCATCGGTTCGCCGTTTTTTACCCCGGCAGAGAAAGATGAAAATGGGATAACAAAGGGTGTTTCAAACAATAGTTTTATAGCCTATCACACCGGATTTGGCGGAAAACTTGCCAACAACCTGCAATACAAAACATTGCTTAGTTATTCCATCAATGATGGAACAAAAGGGTCTCCGTTTCCCAACAGTAAAAATCAATTTTCCGGTTTGGTCGATTTGAATTATGCAACATCCAAACTTCCCTTTTCAATTTCATTGGGTTTAGGAGTAGATGGAGGAAGTTTATTGGACGATTCTTTTGGCATGTATATCAAACTTTTGAAAATGGGAATTTTTTGAATTGAAAGTGTTTAATCATGGGATAAATGTTGTTATTTTGCCGAAAATTTATTGGAATGAAAAAAATATTACTCGCTTTGTTTCTACTCACGATATCAAACGGATGGTCGCAAGAATGTGATTACAAAGCCAATTTAGACAGCGAAGTTATCAAACTGAAACTCACCAAAGAGTATCTGATGTGGTTTAAAAATATCGGGGCAATGACCGAATACATCGAGTTTTCATTGGCCAACAGAGATTCATTGCGCTTTTTAAACGTAACCCTTTCAAGAATAGACAACAAAGTGGAGAGTGATTCGGTTTGCTTCAACATGACTACCCGTATGTATCTTCAGGTTTCCAATAGTAAAATAGCTGTATTACCCTATTTTGACATAGAGCAATGCTCAAAGATTGTCGATTTTGAAGAAACAAAAGAACAAATGCGTTCGATTAGCGCATCATTTTTAATCACGGAAACTGCGGCAAACATCCTCAAAGAATCCCCGCTTAGTTTTTTGAGAATCAGCAACAACGGTGAAGACAAAGATTATGTGATAAGAAAAGCAATCATAGACCCCAAGTTCAGCATCGAATCGTATCCTGAAAATTACTTCGTCAACCAACTGCATTGTGTGGATTAGTTGCCTAATTAGCCCACTCTTCGATGGAATCTTTATTTAGTTTTACATAATCTGTGTTACCTGCTTTTTCAGCTAATTCGAGTGATTTTTCGGCTGTTGCAATAGCGTTTTTATAATCTCCTAAATCGGCTTGTATCAAAGATTTTTGACGATACACCCAATATTTAGGCTCTTTGTCCAATTCGATGGCTTTGTTAATCCAAGTTAAAGCTTGCTCCAGAAACATTTCGGATTGGTAGTAATAGGCTGCCGCCAAATAATAATCGGTCGGAGTCGGATTGCCTCCGTTCATCGTGGCTTCAATGCTTGCCAAGGTGATTTGCTTGGTGGGCACATTGAAAGTCAATTTGCCATAAAATTCATCCCAAATAAAGGTGAGCGATGCCGAGTCGTTGGTCAAATCGCCAAAAAGGATGGTAAATGTTTCAACCGGAATCGGGAATTCTTCCATGTCCATCTTGGTGTAAAGTGCAATTTTACTTTCATCCCACTTCTGTGGTAAACCATTGTTTTCAATGTCTTTATAGAAAAATACATCCCAAAATGCTTGTCCGGGAATAGAATAAATGGCATAGGTTCCTTTGGAAAGTGTTTTTCCATCGATAACGACATCGTCAGTAAAAGTAACTTTGGTGCTGGCATTTGCGCCTGTTCGCCAAAGCTTGTCCCAAGGCACCAAATTGCCAAACACTATCCTGTCTTTGGCGGATGGCCTTGAATATTCAAGTGTGACATGTGTAAGCCCGACTGTTTGTTCAATTTTAGCAAAAGGGCTGGGTTGTGGGGTTTTGACTTGAGCAAAAACAGTGAAACTGATAAGCAGGCTAAAGGTTAAAAAATATTTTTTCATGATAGTTTGGTTAGGTTTTTCAGGAAATAAAGTTACAGGATTATAATCAAATGAGCGCATCCAAACCCGATACGGCTACGGGTCGCTCCACGGTATATCCTTCGCCAAATTCAGTACCAATCAATCGGCCTAAATCTTGTGCGCGATAGCGAATGCTTTCGATGAAATTTTTGCTGGTTATCGGAGTTTCGGGTTCTTTGCTGTTTGGATCGTAAAATTGTGATTTGTAAGCTTTTACGGATTCTATTTTTTGGTCGATAAATCCGGTTACATCCACGATAAAATCGGGTTGTAAGTTTTTCCATTGAATGTAGTGATACACTTGTTTGGGTCGCCAATGTGGTTGTTTTTGTTCTTTGTGAATGGTCTCTATTTTTTGCAATCCTGACAAAAAACAGGCATCGCTGACGAGCTTGCTTGCTTTTCCATGGTCGATGTGCCGGTCGTCAACTGCATTGCAAATGACAATATCCGGTTTGTATTTTCTGATTATCTTGATGATTTCTAGTTGATGCGAAGTGTTGTTAACAAAGAATGCATCGGCAAATTCGGCATTTATGCGAACGGAAACGCCCAATATTTCAGCGGCATTTTTTGCTTCTTCATCCCGCTGTTCGGCACTTCCTCTTGTTCCCATTTCACCGTGAGTCAAATCGAGGATACCGACTTTTTTCCCTAAACTTATTTCCTTTGCCAAGGTTGCGCCGCAACTCAATTCTACATCGTCCGGGTGCGCGCCGATAGCCAATATGTCAAGTTTCATTTGAACTATTTTGAATGAACTTTTTTTGCGCTTAGATTTCGATTTTTCAAAATCTAAGTTAATTTAAGGTTCGTTGTTTGGATTTCAAATATAGCTATTTTCTTAAAAATGACGGATAAATTAACATTTCCGTTTTATAATGATTCCCTTTTTAGAAGTTATCACAGGGTTCGCACAGAAACTTTCCTGCTTTCAAGGTTAAAAACTCCCCAAACTGATTAAAAGAAATATAATGTAAATCGCTATCGTGTTGGTTGTAAATTCTTTTGACATCAGGGTTGAGTTTGATTACCATGTTTTCGGGTAAATACAAATTGACACGGATTTTTTCGTTTTGCCCTTTTGCGGAAAGCTTAGATAAAAAATAATCACTCAAAACCAAGGTATCGCCTATGATTTCAATGGGATAATCAATATGCTCCGCAAATCTCAAGGCTGTTTTTTCATCGGGTCCTTGAGCCGTGCGGGTAATTTCAATAACAGCCGTTGAGTCAACACTTGATTTTAAGTGAAGTTGTACGTTTTTGTTCAAGTAAGAATAGTTGATTTTATCTTTGACAAAGATGCCCAAAAGCCGATTCCGTAGGTTATAATTTTTTGAAGATTGGTTTAGATTCACGATTAAGGTATCTGATTTTGAAAGTGTACGGCTGATTTCTGAAGTTGATTCTTCTTGAAAAACTGTCCATTGTGCTTCGCGTAGCCCGATAGCAACCAAGGCTGCGATGGACAACACCCAAACGCTCAATAAACCAATATTAGCAACCGATCCGATGGATTTTGATTTTCCGGCAAGTAAGCTCAAACCCGATTGAAATATGTAGAAAAAAGGAATACAAACAACCAAGAATACAGCAAGGATAATCAACCAGGCAGGAATGTCGGAATAACCGGTTTGTTCAATAATCATCCCCCAAGGCGTGTTGCCGGCGTTGACAAACAGAAAGACAAAGAAGGTTACAGTCATAGTGACCAATACGCTCATCGCAATAATCATCAACAAAACCCCCGCGGCTTTTACCACGAACCTGACAAGCCCGGCGATGACATCACCCAAACCTTCAATTCCGGATTTCACACCCTCTTTGACTGATTCTCCGGTTTTTTTGAAATCGGCTTGATTAATTTTATCGCTTACTTCTTCAAATTTTTTTTTTACTTTCCTTTCGATGTTTTCAATATTGGCAGAAATACCTTTCATGGCCAATTTCTCGGAGGTTGACTTGGCTTCCGGCAAGATTGCCCACAAAACGATATAGACGATGATGCCCGAACCCAATCCGGCCAAAACCAAGAGTACCCAAATCAAGCGAACCCAAACCACATCGATGTTGAAATAGTGAGCCAATCCGCCCGATACACCACCCAAAACTTTATGGTCCGGATCGCGGTAGAGTTTTTTGGGTATCTGACTCGAGTAGTTTTCCCTTTCTGTATATTCTTCTTCCGAATCGCTTACGTAATCACCCGGTTTTCCCATGATTTTGATGACTTCTTCGACATCTTCCAATTGTACGGCCTGACGCTCATTTTTTACTTTTTCTAAAAAAAGTTCGGCGATGCGTGCTTCGATGTCCGCCATAATTTCTTGGCGTTCTTGTACATCGGAAAACTTCCGTTTGACTTTGTCTAAATAATCGGATAATTTTTGATAAGCCGTTTCGTCAATATAAAATTGTGTTCCGGCTAAGTGGATACTGACAGTCTTATTCATGATTGTGGTTGTTATTTTTAGTTATAGTTGCAACAGTTTGCACCAGTTCATTCCAAGTGCTAGATAATTCGTTGAGGCTTTTGTTGCCTCTTTCCGTGAGCCCATAATATTTTCTGGGCGGACCGGACAGCGATTCTTCCCATCTGTATTGGAGCAATTCGGCATTTTTCAATCGCGTAAGCAAGGGGTAAATGGTACCCTCCACGACGAGCATTTTATTTTTTTTGAGTGTGTCTAAAATTTCCGATGCATACAGTTCACCATTTTTAAGAACTGATAAGATGCAAAATTCCAGAACACCCTTGCGCATCTGTGCTTTGGTGTTTTCTATATTCATATTTTTTGTGTTTAACGTTTATAGGGTTTCATGCTCCAAGTTTCCTGAGTCCTGTTTCTTATTTCTAATTTCTTAATTCTTATTTCTTGCTTCTTGTCTATTGCTTCTTGTCTATTGCTTCTTGTCTATTGCCTATTTGCTTTTGCCTTTTTTTATTTAATAAATGGAATCGTAATCGGATAGTGATAGACCTCCCCGTTAAAGGCTTTGAGCCCGGCTCGAATCACCACATAAAAATCAAAAACAAGATAACCAAGCCCTAAGATAACAACCGTAAAAATTGCCCAAATAGGTTTGTCGGTGAGGTAGAATTTATCCGGTGTAATATAAAAGTCCATATCGTCGAAAGTGAAATTCAAAGCAAAAAGGTTGGTCAAATAAATGAATGATAAGGTTGCCAATACAATCAAAACAACAAAACCATAAAGCATTTGGCTCAATTGGTAGTTGATGGCTCGTTTGCCGTTTTCGTCCTCAAATTCGCTGTTGTTTTTGTAAAAAACCCACAGAAATACCGGGCAAATCAGATTGCCGAACGGTATAAAATATTTGCTAAAAGTAGAGAAGTGCATCATCGACGCTACATTTTTTTGGGTTACGGTTATCATGGCTGTTTCAATTTGTTTATGCAAATATATATTCATTAAATAATATTATGCAATACATAGTACTATATTTTAAGATATATTTAACATATTAGGCTGGATATTTGAATAATCAAATAGAAACCTATTTACGCTATATTTGAAAAAACTAACAATACACAAGATGAAAAAACTACTTCTATCGGCAATCATACTTTTTACCGGTTGCGCTGAGCTACAAAACGCGGTTAATCAATTTCCGCAAAACGGTGGCATATTAAGTCAGACAGACATCGGCAATGGACTAAAAGAAGCATTGAACCAAGGCATTACGGTTCAAGTTTCTAAATTGACTGCAACCGACGGTTTTTACAAAAACGAAATGGTCAAGATTCTTTTACCCGAAGAATTGCAAAAAGTAGATCGGGGGCTTCGCAGCATCGGATTGAGTTCGCTTGCCGATGAAGGACTGAAAGTCATCAACCGGGCAGCAGAAGATGCCGTCAATGAAGCAACGCTAATTTTTGTTGATGCGGTCAGAAACATGAGTTTTACCGATGCCAAAAACATCCTGTTGGGAAGTAACAACGCAGCTACCTCTTATTTGGAAAAAAACACTTCGACAGCACTGTATGCTAAATTCAATCCGGTGATAAAAAATTCATTTGGCAAGGTTGGAGCTGATCAAGTTTGGGCAAACATCATATCGCGCTACAACGCCATCCCGTTGGTGGCCAAAGTCAATCCGGACTTGACAGATTACACTACCCAAAAAGCCATGGCGGGTGTTTTTAAGATGATTTCCGTTGAAGAAAGCGACATACGAAACAATTTTAACGCGAGAACATCCAACTTATTGAAAAGAGTTTTTGCTTTGCAAGATCGTAATTAACGTGAGTTCGATTTAAAAGTAATAATCTAATGTTTAATAATCAATTAACGACTTATTCATGTGTCACCTCGAGCCTTTCGGCTACGCTCAAGATAAACTAAAGTCGAGAGGTCTTTTGATAGTGATACTTTCAAAATGAGGTCTCGACTGCGCTCGACCTGACAGTATTTGTATAAACAACTATATGTCAGTTAAATATAAATCGAACTCACGTTAATTAACATTTAATCCATTAAAACAATCTCTTGACCGAATAAACAATTTTGCTTTTCAGCTGTTCGCCCGCGTCGTATATCATTTGTTCATTGGTTGGAAAAGGAAGCGGGCCTGCATTCATCAGATTTAAATGATTGGATTCGAGCGCGCGGCGATCGCCTCTGATGGTCGCATAATGGTTTTCGAAAATGATTTCAGCTTCCAAAGGTTCTTCCCGAAGCGTGCGCTTGTTATTCAATTGTGTCAAGTAAAGATTAGCTCCAATATGCGCGGCTTTGTACTGGTGGTGCTCCGTAAATTCGCAACGAACGGTGAGGTAATTATCTGTTTTAATCTTGTTTCCCAGGCTGTCTTTGATAAATTCGCCGCGTTTGTCTTTCAAATATGTCCAACCATCCACTATTTGCTTTTCGATGATAGTCCGCTCTATGTAATATTGTTCGGGAGCAACTTCCAGGTGTTCCAAATCAATGTCTATGGCAAAGTCATAGTTGGTTTTCGGGTTGTCATCCATATCAAAAACCGTCCACTTTTTGTTTAGATTGTTCGGATTAAAATTCATCAACTGATCCGGCAAACCATTCGGAATAAACTGTCGGCTTTTGTTGTGCAGCGACATAATCACAAAATCGGTACCCAAATATTTTGCCTCTTCGATTTTACTGCGGATGTCTTTGTAATTGGGATTAACTTGATCCACATGAACGAGTTCGTCATAAGCCGCCCTAAAATCTGCTTTTTGCCCTCTTTTCATCATATCCTTAGCGATGGCATAGTGATAGACCGAAACTTTATCTCGATAAGCAACAATCTGTTCTGTGTAATCGTTTAGGACGAATTTTGCTCCTTGCAGTGGCAAGAGAGGTTTAATTTTTTGCTGCCGATCGCGAAGCCCTAAATAGGTTTGGTAGATCCGATCTACAAATTCTTCATTTTGAAGACTCTCCAGATAATTTATTTGAGTGAGATCTGCCTCAACCGCTTTTTGATAAGCATCACCCAAAAGCGCAACAAAAGATTTGTGGTTTTTAGCTTGCTTTCCGGATTGCAACTGTTTAACAGCCATTTCGATGGCTTTATCATAATCACCTGAAAGTAAAGATTTTTCGGTTCTTTTCACGCTGTTGCAGGAAACAATCAAGCCTGAAAAAATCCATAAAAGTGTGTAATATTTGTGCATAAAATGAGTTTAATCTTTTCCTTTCCAAAAATATGCCAAAAAACAAAACCATCTAATTAATCTTTTTTTTACTTTTAAGCCATCCCAAACAGAATAAATTACAGCAGGCTGTTTTTCAAACGTGAATCAATCAAAATCTTCACGTTATAAACTAAACTCATTTTTTATATGAAAAAGTTTTTCTTTTTTTTCTCGTTTTGGATATTAATGGCTGCCCCAACTTGCAGTTTTTCACAATACACCGATGTAATCAATTCCAACCGTCCGGGAACTTCTTTCAGTGCCTATTCTGTCGGCACCAAGGTTTATCAAGGAGAGTTTGGCATGAACTTCGGCCATGACGAACACAATTTGTTTGATGCAGATGTAGATTATTTTGACATCGAATACGCCTTTCGTTGGGGTGTTTGGCGGGAACAATTTGAGGTAATTCTCAATGGGAGTTACCAAATTGACCAACTCACCGACCGCGGACAGACATTTACCCGCACCGGTCCGATGAACACTACACTGGGTGCAAAATATTTGTTTTTTGACCCGCAACGAAAAAGAAAAATGGAAGAGCCGAATCTTTACAGTTGGAAAGCCAATCAAGGAAAAAAATTCAAATGGAAAAACCTCGTTCCAGCTTTATCCGGATATGCTGGAGCAAATATCCGGTTTAACGGAAGCCCGTATGTGTATGGCAGCAATTTCAACTTTTTCAATGAAAATGAAGCTGACATCAGTGGAAAAATAATGTTGATTACACAAAGCCACATTACCTCCGATTGGGTATTTGTGACCAACTTCATTTACGACCGGATTGGAACCAATTTTACCTCGACTCAATATATCTTGACACTGACGCATGCGTTCAACATCAAATGGGCGGCATTTGTCGAAAATCAAGGTATCAGCAGTGATTTTTATTCGGATAACATCGTTCGCTTCGGCGGAGCTTACCTGCTCAATTCCAACCTGCAATTTGATGCCACGTTTAATTTCAACACCAAAGATACCCCTTCCAGAAATTTTGGCGGTGTAGGCGTTTCCTATCGATTGGACTATCACGAATCTAAATGGGAATTGGTTGACGATGGTAAAAAACTTCCAAAAAACGAATTAGAACAGCCTAAAAAGAAAAAAGGATGGCCTATCTTGCGTTGGTTTAAGAAAAAAGAGCAGAATGTCCCTCCTCCGGACGAAGAAATTGACGAAAACGAAAACTAATTTGCGAAAAATATCTTACATACAACATGATAGAAGTTAAAGAACTCACGCATCAAAAAGAACTAATCTCCTTCATAAAATTCTCATTCGAGTTATACAAAAACTGTCCGTATTGGGTTCCTCCACTCATCAATGAAGAATTAGAAAACTTTGACAAGGTCAAAAATCCTGCGTTCAAATATGCTGATGCGCGCTTTTTTATGGCTTATAGAAACAAAAAAGCAGTGGGAAGAGTGGTTGCCATCATCAATCAGCTTGAGGTAAACGAACAAAAAAAAAGAAAAATGCGATTTGGTTGGTTTGACGTGATAGACGACCTTGAAGTCAGCCGGGCATTGTTAGACAAAGTTAGACAGATTGGAATAGAAAACGGCCTGGAATATATGGAAGGTCCGGTCGGGTTTTCCAACATGGACAAAGGTGGGCTGCTCACTTTCGGTTTTGATAAGATGAACACCCTCGCCACTTGGTACAATTACCCTTATTATCGATTGCATTTTGAACAATTGGGTTATAATCCCGAAACCAAATGGGTAGAATACACGGTCAAAATCCCAAATAAGCCTTTCGAGAAAGTGGCTCGTATTGCCAACATCGTTCAAGAAAGAAGCATGGTGAATATTTACAAATTCAAAAACAAAAAAGATGCCTTAGATCATGCAGAAGAGATGTTTGGCCTGCTCAACGAAACCTATGCAAACCTAAGTTCATTTATTCCGTTGCGAACCGATCAAATTCAGTATTACAAGAAAAAATATTTCACCTACCTCAATCCCGAATTCATTATTTGTTTGAAAGATGAAAACAATAAAATCGTTGGTTTCTCCATCATGATGCCTTCGCTGACAAAGGCTTTGAAAAAAGCAAACGGCAAACTTTTCCCTTTTGGTTGGTATCATTTGTTAAGGGCGCAAAACCGGAGTTCGCATGCGGAGTTTTACCTCATCGGCGTACATCCCGATTATCAAAAAAAGGGGCTGACTGCTATTATTTTTAAAGAAACCAATGATTTGTTTAACCGAAGAGGTATACTTACAGCAGAAACCAATCCCGAGTTGGAAGAAAATAAAGACGTGCAAGTTTTGTGGAAAGATTATGACGAGCAAATCCATAAAAAACGCTGCACCTTTCGGAAGAATTTGTAATAGATTTCGATTTCCTTATTTATCTGAATAAAACCATCATTGCTCTTAGGATGTTTTTTTAAACAAATCGGGTTGATGTTGAAAATGTTGCCTAAATCTTTTGGTGATTTCGAATTGGACAAAAATGGGTTAATTACCTTATAGAGATACTTATTCGATTTTCAAACTGAAAACTGAAAGCATTTTTTGATATTGAAAAATTAAACTTTGATGGCTTTGAATCAGTAATTGCTTATTTGACACATCAAAAAAATGAAGACAAAAAACAAGTACATTTTGAGATTGTTGCCAAAAAAAATGCAAGTTCTACACGCTTAAATGTTTCTGCAACAAGTCGATTTCATCTCTATATTTTGCCGCTTGCATAAAATCCAATTCTTTGGCCGCTTTTTCCATAAACTTTCTCACTTCTCGAATGCGCTTTTCAACTTGGCCTTTGTTCATATAAGCCATCTCTTTTTCTGCCGCTTGATTGACTCGTTCCACCACACGATACGGATTGTCTTTGGCAAGCGCATTTTCCAAACTCTTGTTGAGTGCTTGCGGAACTTTCCCGTGTTTTTGGTTATAATCGATTTGTTTTGATCGGCGGTAGTTGGTTTCATCTATGGTTTTTTGCATACTATTGGTCATTTTATCCGCATAGAAAATCGCTTTGCCGTTCACATGCCTTGCCGCCCGGCCAATTGTTTGGGTAAGCGACCGATGGCTACGCAAAAACCCTTCTTTATCTGCATCCAAAACCGCTACAAGAGAGACTTCAGGCAAATCCAAACCTTCCCTTAGCAAGTTGACACCCACCAACACATCGAACAGGCCTTTGCGTAAGTCATGCATGATCTCCACCCGCTCCAAAGTATCCACATCCGAATGAATATAACGGCAGCGCACCGCAACCCGGACGAGGTATTTTGTCAGCTCTTCAGCCATCCGCTTGGTGAGCGTGGTGACCAACACGCGTTCATCTTTTTCCGCTCGCAATTGTATTTCTTCCAATAAATCGTCTATCTGATTCAAGCTTGGGCGGACTTCAACCTCCGGATCTAACAATCCCGTTGGCCTGATCAATTGCTCCACATAGACACCTCCTGATTGTTGCAATTCGTAATCGCCGGGTGTGGCACTTACATAAATTACCTGATTTTGCAGACTTTCAAACTCCTCGTATTTCAATGGCCGATTGTCCATCGCTGCGGGCAACCGAAAACCGTAATCGACCAAATTCACTTTTCGGGATCGATCACCGCCATACATCGCGTGAACTTGTGACAAGGTAACATGGCTCTCATCGACAATTGTGAGAAAATCATCGGGGAAATAATCCAAAAGACAAAAAGGACGCATGCCGGCAAGCCTGCCGTCTATATATCGAGAGTAATTCTCAATACCCGAACAATAACCGAGTTCGCGAATCATCTCCAAATCAAAATTAGTCCGCTCTTCCAACCGTTTGGCTTCGAGATGTTTTCCAACATTTTTAAAATAGTCTATTTGTTTGACCAAATCGTCTTGAATATCGCGAATGGCTTGTTGTAAAACATCTGGTGAGGTTACAAAAATATTCGCCGGATAGATAAGCAGGCTTTCAAAGGTCTCTAATTTCTGGTTGTTCTGCGGACTGAACGATTCGATTTCTTCAATTTCGTCTCCAAAAAAATGAATACGGTAGGCAAAGTCTGCATAACCCGGAAAAACATCGACTGTATCTCCTTTGATACGAAAATTCCCGTTGCTGAAATCGGCTTCCGTTCGTGCATACAACGACTGGACGAGCTGATGCAGAAATTTGGTCCGCGCCAGCACCTGCCCTTTTTTAATTTCGATGACATTCTTTTTAAACTCGGTAGGGTTTCCAATACCATAAAGACATGAAACTGACGCGACCACCAACACATCTCGTCTTCCCGACAACAGAGAAGAAGTGGTGCTCAATCTAAGTTTCTCGATTTCTTCATTGATGGATAAATCCTTTTCGATATACAAACCCGAGCTTGGAATGTAGGCTTCCGGCTGATAATAATCGTAATAGGAGACAAAATATTCGATAGCATTTTCAGGAAAAAACTGCTTAAACTCTGAGTACAACTGGGCTGCAAGTGTTTTGTTATGAGCCAAAACAAGCGTAGGCCGTTGAATTTTTTCAACCACATTAGCAACCGTATAAGTTTTTCCAGAGCCGGTTACGCCGAGCAAAGTTTGAAAACGATCACCTCTAACGATGCCTTCATACAATTGTCTGATAGCACTGGGTTGATCCCCTGTCGGCGAAAAAGGTGCTTTGAGCTTAAATCCCATTTAAAATGATTTTTTTGCTGAAATTTTCAGGGTGCAAAGTTCGGCAAAATTGATAAGAAAAATGGAAAGCTTTGAATTTAAAAACCTTTCTCATAGTTTAAAACTTTTGAGAAAGGCGATTACCTCTATATTTGCCCGAGGAATTTCAGTATAAGCACGATTGACAAAAAAATTAACAAAAATGCACCGGTTTAATATTTTAATTTCTTTTCGGTTTTCCAATCATGCTTTTTTTCTAAATTTTACTTTTTTGCGTTTCAGTTCGTCCGCGTCAAGTTTTGGAAAATCGAATTCAATTTTAGACCAGTCTTTGTGGTGTTTATATTGAAAACAGTCTTTTATTTTCATGGAGACTCTTGTGTTTGTTTAACAATGCCGCGTTGCTTCACAGACTGTCGAACATACCCGTAATTATACCAAATCCGGTCATAAACCTCTCGTTTTTGAACAAAAAGACAACTCGTAAAATTGTGGTTTTACGGATGAGTCATAATCAAAAACTCTATCATAAACGAATAAAAAAGTCATTTTAAAAAAAGTTTATTCCAATTCAAAAGTGATTTTTAAGTTTACGCGGAACTCAGAAACCTTACCGTCTTTTACGGTTGCGCTTTGGTCTTGAATATACACGGAACGAATTCCTTTTAAGGATTTTGAAGCTTTCTCAACACCTTTTTTGGTGGCATCTTCCCAGCTCTCACTTGAATTTGATAAAATTTCGATTACTTTTAAAACTGCCATGATAATTTCGTTTAATTAATTAGTCACTGAATTTATGAAATACAAATAATAAAACAATTTTATAGCCAACAAAAAAAATTAAAACTTGAAAACAATTCAAACTGTTTGTTGACAACTTCTAAAATCTTCTATTGAAGTTCATTCAATATGAGCTTGATGTACCCATTAGGTCAACATTCCACCATCCACATTAATGACTTGTCCGGTGATGTATGCCGATAAATTGGAAGCCAAAAACAAACAGGCGTTGGCAACATCTACGGGAGACCCACCACGTTTAAGCGGTATGGCATCACGCCAACCTTGAACCGTTTTCTCATCGAGTTTAGCTGTCATTTCCGTTTCGATGAATCCCGGGGCAATCACGTTGCAGCGAATATTCCGCGAACCCAATTCTAAGGCAATCGACTTGCTGAAACCAATGATACCGGCTTTGGATGCCGCATAATTGGATTGTCCGGCGTTGCCTTTCACGCCAACCACCGAACTCATGTTGATAATCGAACCGCTGCGTTGTTTGAGCATTGTGCGTTGCACCGCCTTCGTCAAGTTGAAAACCGACTTGAGGTTGACAGCAATCACTTTGTCAAAATCCTCCTCAGAGATTCGCATCAACAAGTTGTCTTTGGTAATCCCTGCGTTGTTTATCAAAATATCGACTGTGCCAAAATCTGCCACCACCGCATCTACCAACGCTTGAGATTGGTTGAAATCAGATGCGTCAGATTGGTATCCTTTGGCTTTGACTCCTTCTGCGGAAAGTTCTTTTTCCAACCGTTGAGCCGCTTCCGCCGAACTGCTGTATGTAAAGGCTACATTAGCCCCGTTTATTGCAAATACGGTGGCAATGCCTCTCCCTATTCCACGGCTTGCTCCAGTTATGATTGCTGTTTTTCCTTCTAGTAATTTCATGGTATAAATCTGTTTGTTGATATTTTTTGCTTCAAAACAAAGATAAACCAATTATTTAATGTCACAATATTAATGAAACGGTAAAACTTAGGTGATGGCTAAAACTAAGTTAGGTCATCTTTACGAAAAATTTTACTTTTGATAAAAATTGTTTCCATGTCTTTTAAAATACTCCTTTCGCCCGCCAAATCGTTGGATTTTGAAACGCCTATTCCAACAAGTCAATACACGATTCCGGTTTTCCTCAAAGAATCCGAAAAAATCAACAAGGTGTTGAAATCTAAAAAACCGGATTTTCTTTCTGATTTGATGGATATTTCGGTTGCATTGGCCAAACTCAATTGGGAGCGAAATCAACAATTCAACACACCTTTCACTTCCGAAAATGCACGTCAGGCAATTTACGCCTTTAACGGGGATGTTTATGAAGGATTGAATGCACGGACACTCAAACCGGAAAATATCGACTATTTACAAGAACATCTTTTGATACTCTCAGGATTATACGGCTTGCTTCAGCCACTCGACTTGATACAGGCTTATCGTTTGGAAATGGGTACGCAAATTCCTTTGTACAAAAAGAAAAATCTTTATGGCTTTTGGTCGGACAAGATTACAAAAACATTGAATAGTCAACTAGATAAAAATGATTATATCATCAATTTGGCAAGCAAGGAATACTTTTCTGTTGTCAATACTAAAAAATTAAAGGCGACTGTTATCAGCCCTGTTTTTAAGGATTATAAAAACGGACAACTAAAAATAATCAGTTTTTTCGCAAAAAAAGCAAGGGGATTGATGACGCGATATTTAGCTGAAAATCATATAGAAAACCCTGAGTTAATCAATGAATTTAGCCTTGAAGGTTATCGTTTTAGTGCAACTGAAACCAAAAACAAAAATGAACCGGTTTTCGTTCGTTGAATCTGCCAACACAGGTTTTTTGTTTTAATTTTTGCAAAGCAGACAGAATCGATTATATTTGCACCCTCAAAATACACTTTGTGTTTTCAGCCGCAGGGAGAAAGTGGAGAAAACGAAATATTAGGCCTCGTGGCGCAACTGAATAGCGCATCTGATTACGGCTCAGAAGGTTACTGGTTTGAATCCAGTCGAGGTCACTAAAGCTTGAAAAGCTCGTCGATTGGCGAGTTTTTTTGTTTTCAGTCTTTTAAAAAAACTGTTTCAAATCCGGTTTCAAATAATTCGGACCTTTCATCACCTTGCCGTCTTCCCGATAAATGGGATTGCCATCGGCATCTAATTTGCTCATGTTGCTACGCTGTATTTCATCAAAAACTTCCTCTATTTTGTGTTGCAAGCCGTGTTCCAAAATCGTTCCGCACAAAATATAAAGCATATCGCCCAAAGCATCCGCCACTTCTTCCAAATCAGCATTTTCTGCAGCTTCGAGATATTCTTCGTTTTCTTCTTTCATCAGCTCAAACCTCAGTTTGATTTTTTCTTTTTCGAGTTGGACAGAGGGTTCGTGTAAATAACCTAATTTGAATGCACGGTGAAATTCCGCTACTGATTCCAATTGCTTTTTCATCTATTTTTATATTTTTTCGATTCTCTTAATTTCTTTGATTCTATGATTTTTAACATTTTCAAATTTTCAAACTATTTGAAAATTCTAATAAGCCGTGCGGGAACTACTTTTAAAGCTAAAGCTATCCATGCCCAGCGATGGGAAATATAAACTTTTCTGCGTTTTTGACCGATGGCTGCATAAATTTGCCGAACCGCTTTTGGCAAAGGAGTAAGCCAAAAAATCTCATTGCCCAATGCCATTTTGGTATTGACAAAACCGGGACGGATATCGGTGATATACACATTTCCGGACTTAATTTCTTTGGTTTTCAGATAAAGTGATTCAAGGTAATTCACCTGAAAAGCTTTGGATGCAAAATAGGCTGGCGCATGCCGATTCCCGCGCAGCGAAGCGATGGACGAAATGGCTGCCAAATGCCCGAATTGTTGTTTGCGAAACAGCTTAAATGCCAATCCGTAAATATGAGCCGCTGCGATCACATTGGTTTGTAAAGTGTTCTGCTCAGTTGGCCAATCGAGTGCAGGATTTTCATCCCCAATACCCGAACAATGCACAATAACATCAATCGTTTTAAAAGTTTCAACAATTTTTCTAAAAACCTGTTCGGTTTCTCTCAATAGGTTGACATCATTCTCATAAACAGCAATTTGGTTGGGGGCTTCTTTCCGGAGTGATTCGAGCATATCTTTTCTGCGTCCGGTAGCCGCGATTTGATATCCATCTTTGGCAAAAAAAAGTACCAATCCCCTTCCGATTCCTGAGGTTGCGCCAAAAATTATGACATTTTTTCCCTGACTCATCCTTACTATGTTAGCGTTTCAGTTTAGATTTAATCACTTCATCAACAGGCTTATTCTCAATCCTGCTTTCGAGCCATGATAAAATGTCGAGATACAAAAATGCACGGCTTTCATACGGATGAGTTTCATATTTCTTGAGGTTTTCATACAATTTGATAAATGCATTTTTGAGTTCGCTCGGATACATATTTCCCAAACTTCGCAGAAATTTAATCATCTCTTTCTGAACCTCATGTAAATCGTTCATTTGAATCAAAAACCGATAAGTGGAACGTATTTGAGACTCCAGGTTAAAATCAATGCCGGCTTCATAATGAGCGACTAAATTGAGTACCCGCGCAAAACACATCAGGTCTTCACGCATGCTCAAATCTTTGCTTTGAATGATTTTTTGTAAATAAACAATGCAATTTTTATAATCGCCGGATCCAAAATACAGACAGGCAATCTTGTAGTAAAACAACATCACGTGATGCGGATCGACTTTGCTCGAAAACTCTTTGAGCATCTTTAAAATATCAGGTACTTCCCGTACACCTTCTTTAAATTCACCCGCTAAAAAGCGTGCGTTTATTTTATTGTTAGACAAGTATAAATAAGCCAAAGTGGTTGTATTTTCGTCAATGGTGGTTTTTTTGATATTGATGAAATGTTCAAATTGTTCTAAGGCTTTTTTAAACATTTTGTGTCGGCGCAAATAAAATAAGGACTCCAGCAAATAATTGTTCCCTTTGATAAAGAAAACCGGGTTTAAAGAAATCATCTCTTCTCTTTCAAGAAACAAATCAACCCATTTTCTGGAATACTTATAGCATGACACAAAATCTTGAATAAGGAAACTATACCACAAATAGGCTTTGTACAAAAACAATTTTTCACGAAACCCCAAACCTTTGTAATCAAAATGGGGCAAACGGTCATTAAAATATTTTGTAACAGACTGATAATCTTCACTATTACGAACGTAACCTGATTTGAGCAACAAGCTGTACAATTGGAGGGAAAGATTAGATAATTTGCTCGCAATGACGTTTTTAATACTGAGCTCTTTCGATTCAACAGACAATTCATCTGCCCGGGTAATCAGACTCCGGGTGATGTATTGCGATTCGATGACTTTTTCCAATTCAACTATCTCGTAGGCAATATTGTTTTCGTCAAACTCCTTGGCTTGTTCTTTGGCCTTATCTAATACTTTCAAACTCTGGTTGTACAAACCTTTGTGATAGAGAATGGTTGCAAAATCGAGTTGTTCGCGCAGATGCGCCCGCAGATTTTGATGCTGCGGGTTAAGACGCAAACTAACCAGAACTTGCCGGTACAAATGAGCTTTTAAGTTTGAAATTTGTTCCTTCTTAACAATTTTGGCTTTCAAAATGGCAGGTTCATCATATTTTACACTTTTGTCTAAAAAATTAAACAATAACATAAATTTTGCATCCGTGTTGCCTCCCAATCTCCCTACATAAAGTTTAAATTGCCTTTTTTCAGACTTTGAAAGTGATTTTATCAGTTCAAAAAGCGGTTCTTTTTTATCAGTAACCATCGTAAAAATAATATTTCAATTTATTGATTAGCAAAACTTTAGTTTTACACTGCAATAATTTAACATTGTAAAACTCACTTTATATCTCATTTGATACAATATGCGAAGTTATACATTCGTATTTGAAAAATTATAATCAGGTCAAAACAAATGAGCAAAAATCAAGTCTATATTTTTGACACCACCCTAAGGGATGGCGAACAAGTACCGGGATGTAAACTCAATACCCACCAAAAATTGATTATTGCGGAGCAATTAGATTTTCTGGGTGTTGACATAATCGAAGCAGGTTTTCCCATCTCCAGCCCGGGTGATTTTAATTCGGTTGTTGAGATTTCAAAAATAGTAAAAAATGCAACTGTTTGCGGTCTAACTCGTGCCAATAAAAAAGACATTGAAGTAGCCGCCGAATCATTAAAATACGCTAAAAAACCGCGTATCCACACCGGCATTGGAACCTCCGAATCGCATATCAAATTCAAATTCAATTCCACACCCGAAAAAATTATCGAAAGAGCCATTGAGGCAGTCAAATATGCCAAAACTTTTGTCGAAGATGTGGAATTTTATGCTGAAGATGCCGGACGGACAGACAATGAATTTTTAGCGCGTGTCTGCGAAGCCGTTATCAAAGCCGGCGCAACCGTTTTGAATATTCCGGACACCACAGGCTATTGTCTGCCATCTGAATACGGCGCAAAAATAAAATACCTTACAGAAAACGTAAAGGGAATCGAAAAAGCCATACTATCCTGCCATTGCCACAACGACTTAGGGCTTGCCACCGCCAATTCCATTGAAGGAGTTATCAACGGAGCCCGCCAAATCGAATGTACTATCAACGGGATTGGAGAACGAGCCGGAAATACAGCTTTAGAAGAGGTAGTGATGATACTCAAACAACATCCATATTTGAATTTGCAGACCAATATCAACTCTAAAATGATTAATTCGGTCAGCAGATTAGTCTCCGAAAGCATGGGAATGCCTGTACAACCAAACAAAGCCATTGTCGGGGCAAACGCCTTTGCACATAGCTCTGGAATTCACCAAGACGGCGTAATAAAAAAACGCGAAACCTATGAAATTATTGACCCAAAAGAAGTTGGTGTCGATCATTCTTCTATCGTCTTGACTGCCAGAAGCGGCCGTGCTGCCTTAGCCTATCGCGCCAAAAATATTGGGTATGAACTTACAAAATTGGAACTCGATGAGGCCTACGATGCCTTTCTAAGTTGTGCCGACTGCAAAAAAGAAGTCACCGACGAAGACATACACCAAATCATGGAATCTATTCATATTGACCGAAAAATCATCGTTGCTTAACTTATGGGAAAATCACTTTTTGAGAAAGTTTGGGACGCACACGTGGTGCATACCATCGAAAACGGTCCACAGATTTTATACATAGACAAACACCTTATCCATGAAGTCACCAGCCCACAGGCTTTCTCTGAAATTGAAAAAAGAAATCTACCCCTGTTTAGAGCCAATCAGATAGTCGCTACTGCCGACCACAATGTTCCCACTCAAAACCAGCATCTGCCTATCAAAGAGGCTTTGTCCAAAAAACAGGTAGAAACACTGACCGATAATTGCAAAAAATATGGTGTCACCTTGTACGGGCTTGGACATCCTTACCAAGGCATAGTTCATGTCATCGGCCCTGAGTTGGGCATCACCCAACCCGGTATGACCATCGTTTGCGGCGACAGCCACACCTCTACACACGGAGCTTTCGGCTCTATTGCTTTTGGAATTGGCACCAGCCAAGTGGCACAAGTATTTGCCAGCCAATGCCTTCTGTTAGACAAACCAAAAAAAATGCGCATATCGGTTTCAGGAAAACTGAAAAATGGGGTACTACCCAAAGATGTGATTTTGTACATCATTGCAAAACTCGGCACCAACGCAGGAACGGGATTTTTTGTGGAATTTGCCGGCGAAGTGTTTGAAAAAATGAGCATGGAAGGACGAATGACCGTTTGTAACATGAGCATCGAAATGGGTGCCAGAGGTGGTATCATAGCTCCTGACAAAACGACTTTTGATTACGTAAAAGGAAAAGAATTTGCCCCAAAAGGTGAAGAATTAAAGGCTAAAATTGCCTATTGGAAAACTCTCAAATCGGATGCGGACGCAGTTTTTGACAAAGAATACCAATTTGATGGAGCCGATATTGCCCCCATGATTACTTACGGAACCAATCCGGGAATGGGTATCAAAATAACGGAGAAAATCCCGAACCTGCAAGACGAGTCTTTTGATAAAGCTTTGGTTTACATGGGATTGAAAAAAGACACTTCCCTCTTGGGATTACCTGTCAATTACGTGTTTATCGGAAGTTGCACCAACTCGCGGATTGAAGATTTCCGGGTAGCAGCCTCCTTTATCAAAGGGAGAAAAAAGGCAGCAAACGTGAATGCTTTGATTGTCCCTGGATCTCAACAAATCGCTAAGCGTATCAAAGAAGAAGGAATACAAGCTATTTTTGAATCTGCCGGATTCGAAATCAGGCAGGCCGGATGCTCCGCTTGTTTGGGGATGAATGAGGACAAAATTCCCGCCGGTGAATACTGTGTTTCCACTTCCAATAGAAACTTTGAAGGTCGGCAAGGCCCCGGAGCACGGACTTTCTTAGCAAGCCCGCTTGTAGCAGCCATCACAGCCATAGAAGGAAAAATAGTAGATGTTCAGCAATACTTGAATTAAGAATATGGATAAATTTATGACGCTCTTGTCAAAAGCGGTCCCGTTGCCCAACCAAAATGTCGATACCGATCAAATCATCCCTGCGCGGTTCTTAAAAGCAACCGATCGATTGGGTTTTGGAGAAAATCTTTTCCGGGATTGGCGTTACAACAGCGATTTGTTTCCCAACAAATCATTTGTGCTCAACAACCCCGATTATTCGGGAAAAATTTTGGTAGCCGGTGAAAATTTTGGCTGTGGATCAAGCCGAGAACATGCCGCATGGGCTTTGTTTGATTATGGCTTCCGCGTGATTGTATCGAGTTTTTTTGCAGATATTTTTAAAGGAAATGCACTTAACAATGGATTACTGCCCATTACAGTACCGGAGGATTTCCTAAAAAAACTGTTGCATACAGTTACCTCCTACCCGGACACTTTGGTGACCGTCAATCTAGTCGAACAAACGCTGTCTTACGCAAATGATTCCATCACTTTCGACATCAACCCCTACAGTAAGACTTGTTTGATTAACGGTTATGACGACATCGATTTTTTGGTTAGTAAAAAAGAGGCAATTATTGCGTTTGAAAAAAACCGGGCAAAAGAGCAATCTCATTAAATAAAACTCTTTTTTTATACTTTTAACAAAAAATAATCTTTAGATTAGATAAAAATACAAACCATGAAACTGAACATCGCACTACTACCGGGAGACGGAATCGGCCCGGAAGTAACTAAACAAGCGGTCAATGTGCTTAATGCCATCGCCAAGGAATACAATCATCAATTCAATTATAAAAATGCCTTGGTTGGTGCAGCTGCTATCGATGCAACCGGAAACCCGCTGCCGGACGAAACTATCCAAATTGTCAAAAATTCGGATGCCGTATTGTTTGGTGCCATCGGCGACCCAAAGTACGACAACGACCCAAAAGCTAAAGTCCGCCCAGAACAAGGGCTTTTAAAATTACGCAAAGAACTTGGCCTATTTGCCAACATCCGCCCAATAGCATCTTTTAAAACCTTGCTCAAGTATTCAAACCTGAAAGAAGAAGTCATCGATGGAGCCGATTTTGTCATTTACCGCGAACTCACCGGTGGTATTTATTTCGGCGAAAAAAAATTGAGTGAAGACAAGCAATATGCCTCCGATTTATGCGCCTATTCTTCGGAAGAAATCGAACGTGTTTTGCATTTAGCCTTTAAAGCTGCTCAACAACGCAACAAAAAGCTCACTTTGGTTGACAAAGCCAACGTGCTGGAAACTTCCAGGCTTTGGCGACGTGTCGCACAAGACTTAGTTAAAAAATACGCCGATGTGCAGTTGGATTTTTTGTTTGTCGATAATGCCGCCATGCAAATAATCCTCAATCCCAAACAGTTTGACGTGATGGTAACCGAAAACATGTTCGGCGACATTCTTTCGGACGAAGCCAGTGTGATAGCAGGCTCCATCGGATTGCTCGCATCAGCATCGATTGGAACAAAATCTGCACTCTTTGAGCCTATACACGGTTCCTATCCGCAGGCCAAAGGTAAAAATATTGCCAATCCATTGGCTACTATTCTTTCAGCAGCTATGCTGTTGGATCATTTTAACCTGCACGAAGAAGCAGAAACCATCAGAAAAGCAGTTGACAAATCTTTGGAAGATGAAATTTCTACACCAGACATCAACAAAGAAAACCCAAAAACAACCCTTGAAGTAGGCGAATACATTGTCAACTATATCCGGGGCAACATCATTTGCAAAAAATCCAGTGAAAATATCAGTTTGGGGCAGTCAACAATTATTTAAAAAACAGTTTGGTAAAATATTAATGTTCGTTTTGCAAATAAACTTTTAAAAACAGTATATTTGCATCCATTTTGAACCAACCTCTGGCGAAAGGCGTGTATGTTGTTTCAATTCAAACCATTAAACACATCATTGTCATGGAAGCGTTACTTAAATACGTACAAGACGAATTTATCGAAAAGAAAGATTTTCCTGTTTTTTATGCAGGAGACACCATCACTGTTTACTACGAAATCAAAGAGGGCGACAAAACCCGTACACAGTTTTTTAAAGGAGTAGTCATTCAGGTAAACGGAGCTGGAGCCACCAAAACATTTACCATTCGTAAAATGTCCGGAACAATCGGAGTGGAAAGGATTTTTCCAATCAACATGCCGGCTTTACAAAAAATCGAACTCAATAAACGAGGCAAAGTTAGGCGATCCAGAATTTACTATTTCAGAGGCCTTACCGGTAAAAAAGCCAGAATCAAAGAAAAAAGATAATTTTTTTCTCTTTATTATTCTATCCCAAAGCCTCCTGATTATAGGAGGCTTTTTTATTAACAATTGTTTATTTCTTTGGTTTATAATTGGTTTAAAAGTAACTGTTTACATTCTTTAAATACTCACATTTTATGATTTATCTTTGAAATATCAAAATGAAAGAACGAAAGGCGAAAGCCGGAAACAAAAAACATTTTGATTTTTGAACGTTCATCAAAAGGTTTTGCATTTTTAAGAAAAACTCTCAAGGGGTTGCTTCTAAAAAAGATGTAAGACCAAAAAGCCGGGATGATTTAAGTTGAAAGACTCGAAATCTACCGGGCAAACTGTCTGAAGTGCAGAAGAAAGAAACGGCAGCAATGACCGAATCTGAGAAACGTCAGCAATGGCGAATCAACAATTCAGTACACGTAGGATTAGTTTGGAAGCCATATCAGATACATGAAAATGATTTGATGTGGCTTTTTTTATGTTAAAAACCCACATATTGTGTCAACTGCTATGCTGTCGTTCGTGTATTTGCTATATTTGCTAACATAAACCAGCATTCAAAAAAATCATGAGTAAAATTAAAGTAGCCAATCCAGTGGTAGAATTGGACGGGGATGAAATGACCCGAATTATTTGGAAATTTATCAAAGAACAGCTTATCCTGCCTTATCTTGACGTTGACCTTAAATATTATGATTTAAGCATCGAACACCGGGATGCCACCAATGACCAAGTCACCATAGAATCGGCAGAAGCCATCAAAAAATACAACGTAGGCATCAAGTGTGCAACCATCACACCGGATGAAGCCCGTGTGGAAGAATTCAAACTTAAAAAAATGTGGAAATCACCAAACGGCACAATCCGGAACATCATCGGCGGAACCGTTTTTAGAGAACCCATCATCATGAAAAACGTTCCGCGTTACGTGCAAGGCTGGACCAAACCCATTGTCATCGGTCGTCATGCATTTGGCGATCAATACAAGGCAACCGATACAGTCATCAAAGGAAAAGGCTCACTCACCATGACTTTTACACCCGCAGGCGGCGGAGAGCCTATTGTCTGGAAAGTGTTTGACTACCAAGGAGATGGAGTCGCCATGAGCATGTATAACACAGACGAGTCTATTTATGGATTTGCACGATCTTCGTTTAACATGGCACTGACCAAAAAATGGCCGCTCTATCTTTCTACCAAAAACACCATTTTGAAAGCGTACGATGGCCGGTTTAAAGATATTTTTGAAGAAGTCTTTAAAAATGAATTTAAAGCTCAATTTGACAAAGAAGGCATCACCTATGAACATCGTTTGATTGATGACATGGTGGCTTCAGTCATGAAATGGAGTGGCGGATTTGTTTGGGCTTGTAAAAACTATGACGGTGATGTACAATCTGATACGGTTGCGCAGGGATTCGGATCTTTGGGCTTGATGGCTTCAGTACTCGTCACACCGGATGGGAAAACCGTGGAAGCAGAAGCTGCGCACGGAACTGTAACCCGCCATTATAGAATGCATCAACAGGGCAAACAAACCTCCACCAACCCGATTGCTTCCATTTTTGCTTGGACACGCGGATTAGAACACCGTGGAAAGTTGGACAACAACGCCGCGCTGATTAATTTCTGCCACAAGTTGGAAGAAGTCTGTATTGAAACCGTTGAAAGCGGAAAAATGACCAAAGACTTGGCTGTTTTAATTTATGGCGACAAGCTTACTTCCAACGACTATTTGAATACGGAGGACTTCTTAGCTGCATTGAAAGCCAATTTGGATAAAAAATTAGCTTGACCCGATTTATATTTCAAATCCAAGCCTCCAATTTGGAGGCTTTTTTTATTTTAGCCGAATGGAACAACACACCGATAAGAAAAAACTTTACAAAGGAATCCAAACATTGGCATTTGCACTTCCGCTGATGGTACTCGGCCCGGTAGGCATTACCCTGGGTTTTAAGATTGAAAGCAATCTGATCCTGATGTCCGGTATTGCCCTTGGGATTCTTGCTATTTATTTGACATTCAAGGGAATTGTAAGAATTATGGATGCTGTGTTTTCGGAGAAGCGTTAAATTTGGTTTATTGCCTCAGAAAGTATTGAAATTTTCAGATTTACTTAAATAATTTTAATTTTAAAATGATTAGAAATCATTGGTTTTTACATTTTATTACTGAAAAACAGTTCAATAATTGAATTGCATTGTTCATTTTATTAATTTGCAGGGAATAAAAAAGCTTCCTGATTATGGACAAGAGGCAATCCAAATGTTTTATTCGCTTGTTTATTGTTTTTTGTTAGAGGTGCTTATGAAACATTTAGTGATGGAAATAAAAAAAGCCCCGAAGATAGTCGAGGCACTAAATGTTTTCACAACGGAATAATCCTTATTGTGATTTGCTTCAAAATGTAATTCAAAGATATAAAATTTTATTTATGAAAAAAATTCTTGGACTCGATTTAGGCAGCACATCTATCGGATGGGCATTCGTTAATGAGAAAGAAGATGAAATTGAAAAATCTTCAATTGTAAAAACAGGAGTCAGAGTAATTCCTTTAACCACTGATGAACAGGGTAATTTCGAAAAAGGTAAAGCAATTACCACCAACCAAGATAGAACTTCCAAAAGAAGTGCTAGAAGAAATCTTCAACGATATAAGCTTAGAAGACAAGAACTTATAAAAATATTAACAGAAATAGGTTTTATTGACAACAATTCAAACTTAATAGAAGATGGAAAAGATACAACCTATCAAACTCTAGAATTAAGAGCAAAAGCAGCATCAAATAGAATAGAAAAAGATGAGTTAGCAAGAGTATTTTTAGCCATTAATAAAAAAAGAGGTTATAAAAGTAGTCGTAAAGCTAAGAATGAAGACGAAGGTCAGTTGATTGATGGAATGGGTGTTGCGTTAGAATTGAATAAAAGAAAAATTACACCAGGACAATTTTCATTAGAGCTACTTAAAAACGGAAAAAAGCTTTTACCTGATTTTTACCGTTCAGATTTACAAACTGAATTTGATATTATTTGGAATACACAAAAACAATTTTATCCCGAAATTTTTACAGATTCTTTTTATGATGAATTGAAAGGTAAAGGGCAACGAGCTACTTCGGCTATTTTTTGGAAAAAATATAAATTTAATACTGCTGAAAACAAAGGCAATAGAGATGAAAAGAAATCACAAGCATATCAATGGAGAGTTGATGCATTGAGCAATCAACTTAATAAAGAAGAAGTAGCTTATGTAATTACAGAAATTAACAATGATTTAAACAAATCAAGCGGTTATTTAGGTGCAATTAGCGACCGAAGTAAAGAACTGTATTTCAACAAACAAACTGTTGGGCAATATTTGCACGAACAAATTAAGGAAAATCCTCACGCCCGATTAAAAGGGCAAGTTTTCTACCGAAAAGATTATGAAGATGAATTTGATGCGATTTGGAATGAACAAACCAAACACCATAAAGAACTTAACTATGAGTTAAAACAAACCATTAAAAACATTATAATTTTTTATCAAAGAAAATTAAAATCGCAAAAAGGATTGATTAGTATTTGTGAATTGGAAGGAAAAGAAAAAGAAATTAGTGTTGATGGAAAAAATAAAACAAAATTAATCGGGCCAAGAGTTTGCCCAAAATCTTCTCCCCTATTTCAAGAATTTAGAATTTGGCAGCGATTAAATGATTTAGAAGTTAGTAACAAGAAAGAAAAAACAAAATATAAACTTGATGAAGAAAGTAAACTGTTACTTTTTAAAGAATTAAATATCAAAGAAAGCCTCACAAAAGCTCAAATTCTAAAATTGCTTTATAAAGATTTTAAAAATTTGGACTTGAATTTTAAAGACATTGTAGGAAATAGAACCAATACTTCTCTTTACAAAGCATATCAGACTATAGTTGAAGCCTCTGGTCATGATGAATTTGATTTTACAAGCCTACCAGCACACGAAACAACTGAAATAATCAATGGCATTTTTGAAACTATTGGGATAAATAAAGGCATACTTAACTACAATGCTGATTTAGAAGGAAAAGATTTTGAGCAACAACCTTATTATCAATTATGGCATTTATTGTATTCTTATGAAGATGATAACTCAACATCTGGAATTGATAGCTTATTAAAAAAATTAAAAGAAAAATTTGGTTTTGAAGAAGAATATGCAAAAGTATTAGCGAATGTAACTTTTGAAGATGATTATGGCAGTTTAAGTTCTAAAGCAATAGCTAAAATTTTACCTCATTTAAAAGACGGTTTGCAGTATGATGAAGCAGCCGCTTTGGCTGGTTATAACCACTCCAATTCGTTAAACAAAGAAGAAAGAGCAAACAGACCATTAAAAGATAAATTAGAATTACTTGCAAAAAACAGCCTTCGTAATCCTGTAGTTGAAAAAATCATCAATCAAACCATAAATGTTGTTAATGCTTTAATTGAAGAATATAGTGAGAAGGATAAAGATGGAAAAATAATAAAGTATTTCAAATTTGATGAAGTCCGATTGGAACTGGCTCGGGAATTAAAGAAAAGTGCGAAAGAACGTGAAGACGCAACCAAAAGCATGACTGCTTCTCAAACCGAGCATGAAAAATTTAGAAAAATACTTCAAACCGAATATGGTTTACCCTATGTAAGCCGAAATGATATTATTCGCTACAAATTGTATAAAGAACTGGAGCCAAGAGGATATAAAACACTTTATACCAATACGTATATTGCTCCTGAAAATATATTTAGCAAAGAATTTGACATTGAACACATCATTCCACAATCTCGCCTTTTTGACGATTCATTTTCAAACAAAACATTGGAGCTAAGAAGTGCAAACATTGAAAAAGGAGATAAAACGGCTTACGATTATATCCTTGAAAAATATGGCGAAAATGGGTTGGCTGAATACGAAAAACGTGTAGATGACTTATTTAAAGGAGTAGATGGTAAAAAAGGGAAACATAAAAAATTGTTGATGGCTGGTAAAGACATTCCTGATGGTTTTATTGATAGAGATTTACGTAACTCACAATACATTGCAAAAAAAACCAAAGAATTGTTAGAAGATGTTTGCAGAACTGTTAATACCACAACAGGTAGTGTTACTGACCGTTTACGTGAAGATTGGCAACTTATTCACGTTATGCAAGAACTAAATTGGGATAAATATGATAAACAAGGTTTGACCTATTACGAAACCAACAAAGAAGGCAAACAACTGCCGAGAATAAAAGATTGGACAAAACGAAACGACCACAGACACCATGCGATGGATGCGTTAACAGTCGCATTTACCAAATACAACCATGTGCAATACCTCAACAATTTGAATGCTAGAAGTGATAAAGCAAGCAGTATTTACGGTATTGAACAAAAGGAATTGTACAGAGATGAAAAAGGGAAACTAAAATTTAAACCACCCATGCCTTTGGATGAGTTTAGAGCAGAAGCAAAAAAACATTTAGAAAACACGATAATTTCCTTTAAGGCTAAAAACAAAGTGGTTACACCTAACAAAAATAAAATAACAGGGAAAAATAAACCACAAAATACGCTAACCCCAAGAGGGCAATTACATTTAGAAACTGTTTACGGCACTATTAAAAGATACAAAACTACCGAAACCAAAATTGGAAGTAATTTTTATATTGAAACCATAAACAAAGTAGCCAAAAAGAAATACCGTGAAGCATTGTTGCAACGCCTAAGTAAATTTGATAACGACCCTAAAAAGGCATTTACGGGCAAAAATAGTTTAGCAAAGACACCTCTCTATTTAGATGATTTACATCTTTTCCAAGTACCTGAAAAAGTTAAATTGGTTGAAGAGGAAATTGTTTACACCATACGCAAAACCATAAGCCCTGATTTAAAAATTGATAAAGTAGTTGATGGTAAAATAAAATCAATATTAGAAATTCGATTAAAAGAATTTAATGACGACCCTAAAAAAGCATTTGTTAATTTAGATGAAAACCCTATTTGGTTAAACAAAGCAAAAGGAATTGCTATTAAAAATGTAACCATAACAGGAGTAAGCAATGCCATTGCTTTGCACGATAAAAAAGATAAAAATGGTCTTTTAATGTTAGATGAAAACGGAAACACACAACCCGTTGATTTTGTAAACACCGGAAACAACCACCATGTAGCTATTTACAGAGATGAAAAAGGGAATTTGCAAGAAAAAGTGGTTTCTTTTTATGAAGCAGTTACCCGTGTAAACCAAGGATTAACCATTATTGACAAAGATTATAACAAAGACAACGGTTGGCAATTTTTATTTACCCTCAAACAAAACGAATATTTTGTTTTCCCTAACGAAGAAACTGGTTTTAACCCCACCGAAATTGATTTATTAGATGAGGAAAATTACGTACTGATTAACCCTAATTTATTTAGAGTGCAGAAAATTTCCACTAAAAATTATCTTTTTGCTCATCATCTAGAAACTCAAGCAATTTCAGGAGATACTTTAAAGGATAAAAAAGAATTATCAGAGATTATTTATCATTTTATTCAAACACCTTCTAAATTAGAAAACATAATAAAAGTTCGTGTCAATCACTTGGGAAAAATTGTTCAGGTGGGCGAGTATTAAACTTAAAGTGTTGGCTATTTATAAACCTTGACATAAAAAAATGCAATGATAAAACGAACCCTCTATTTTGGAAATCCGGCTTATCTGAGCCTTTCCCAGAAGCAATTATCGGTGCGATTGCCTGAAATTCAAAAAAATAAAAATCTCCCCGATTCATTTAAAAAAGAAGCGGTCGCCAATATACCCATAGAAGATATCGGTATCGTTTTGCTCGACCATCAACAAATTACAATCACGCAAGGGCTGCTTTCAGCTTTACTTGAAAACAATACGGTTGTAGTTGCCTGCGACTCCACACATCACCCGACAGGATTGTTATTCCCCTTAAGCGGAAATAGCGTACAAAACGAACGTTATCGCGCACAACTTATAGCATCCGAGCCACTCAAAAAACAGTTGTGGGCACAAACGATTGCCCAGAAAATAAAAAATCAGCAAAGTCATTTTCAGGATTTAGATTTAAACAATAATTTACTGAAACAACTGGCTCAAAATGTAAAAAGCGGAGACACCAACAACAACGAAGCCACGGCAGCAGCCTACTATTGGCAAAACATATTCAAAGCAAAAAAATTCTCAATTACAAATTCAGGCATAAATCTTCCTTTCTTTAGAAGACGGGATGGTGACCCACCCAACGCTTTGTTTAACTACGGCTATGCAATTTTGCGAGCAGTCATGGCAAGGAGTGTAGTTTCCGCAGGTTTGCTCCCAACCTTAGGCATCCACCACAGCAATAGATACAATGCATTTTGTTTAGCCGATGACCTGATGGAACCATACAGGCCTTATGTTGACCGAGTTGTCTGTAATCTGATTTGTAGTCATGGTATCTCCGAAACACTAACTAAAGAACAAAAAACCATTTTACTGAGTATTCCCGCAATTGATGTGGTTATCGATAAAGAAAATAGTCCGCTTATGGTAGCAACGCAGAGAACGGCTGTAAGTTTGGTTAAATGTTTTGAGGGTACGCAAAAAAAGTTGGCTTACCCGGATTGGAATTCTTGAAACAATAAAAAAATATTCTGATATGAGCTTTACCAGAATTAATGCATATCGAATCATGTGGACTTTAGTCATGTACGACCTACCAACAGAAACCAAAAAAGAGAGACGAATTGCAGCGCAGTTTCGAAAAAGACTGATAGAAGATGGTTTTAGTATGTTTCAATTTAGCATGTATTTGAGACACAGCCAAAGTAGCGAAAATGCAACAGTCCATAAGCGAAGAGTTATCAACATACTCCCTGAAAATGGCAAAGTAGGCATCCTTCAAATCACAGACAGACAATTTGGACAAATGGAACTTTTTTTTGGTAAAAAAGAAGTTGAAAAACCAAACATTCCTCAGCAACTTGAACTTTTTTAGAATAAAAAAACCGAGGTTCAACTCGGTTTTTTAAGATTGATACTCAAGCTTTTTTTATTGATTAAAATCCAACAAAGCCATTGCTACAAAGGGATTTGACAACATCTGTTGAATATCAATAAATCAAAGATACATTTTGAAAGCAAATCACAACACTGTTGTAGGGAGAAACGAACAGTTAAAAGTTGAATATCAATAAATCAAAGATACATTTTGAAAGCAAATCACAACTTGAAACTGCAAGTTTCGGGTAATTTGTCGGTTGAATATCAATAAATCAAAGATACATTTTGAAAGCAAATCACAACACATCTATGAAAGTCTGCTCCGGCGAAGCTGTTGAATATCAATAAATCAAAGATACATTTTGAAAGCAAATCACAACTTACCTATTCACGTGTAGCCATCACACACGGTTGAATATCAATAAATCAAAGATACATTTTGAAAGCAAATCACAACGTCTGTTGTGAGGGTTCTGTTGTTATTTTGTTGAATATCAATAAATCAAAGATACATTTTGAAAGCAAATCACAACCCACTGGGATCGCTTACGTTTTTCAGGTGAGTTGAATATCAATAAATCAAAGATACATTTTGAAAGCAAATCACAACTTTTGACCATTTGTTTGTAACACAATATTTGTTGAATATCAATAAATCAAAGATACATTTTGAAAGCAAATCACAACCTATCTAATGCCTGATTAGAAGATACATCTGTTGAATATCAATAAATCAAAGATACATTTTGAAAGCAAATCACAACTTGCCGATATTTTTTCCCGAAGCCTTGCCGGTTGAATATCAATAAATCAAAGATACATTTTGAAAGCAAATCACAACGCCGGAAGCATCGTCCAACACATAGGCCCTGTTGAATATCAATAAATCAAAGATACATTTTGAAAGCAAATCACAACCCGTCACACCAACCCATGTATTTCTCAAAGGTTGAATATCAATAAATCAAAGATACATTTTGAAAGCAAATCACAACTCTTTTGGTA